>ENA-UAKW01000002-UAKW01000002.1-human-gut-metagenome-genome-assembly--contig:-NODE-2-length-353580-cov-16.723015_pt1 | contig 353580 bp, 323 predicted proteins | sample MGYA00243691_ERZ654450 | MGnify/ENA primary metagenome ERZ654450 (study PRJEB26926, sample SAMN06164673) | human gut metagenome | biome: ENVO:00009003; feature: ENVO:2100002; material: ENVO:00002003... | reverse complement strand
CTTATTATCCCACATCCGGAGCCTTTATGGTAGTGCGGATTAAATCAGAGGTTCCCTAGAGTCGTCGTATTCATAGGTATCATTTATCTTGCAAGACAGCAGAAGAGCATACTGCGGAATTTTAGTCGTAGATTTATTTTCAAAATGACCATGTAATAACAGCATTTTGTAGCCATCTGAAGCACCCATAACATAACTAGTTGCGTATCGATAATCCGTGAGGAGTTCGATGGAATCAAAAGTCATTTTGAAATTGTCGGTTTCAATGCTATCACCGATTTTATAATCCGCAACGGGTTCCGGCGTGGGCTCCGCGGTAGGCGTAGGTACTGCTGTCGGTGTAGCGGTCGCTTCGGCGGTGGCGGTTGGCTCCGGTGACGAAGTGCTTTCCGCAGCGTTATTGCCGCACGCACACAGCGAGGCCGCAAGCAGCGCTGCCAGAATTAAAGATAGAGCTTTTTCCATGAATATTACCTCTTTCCCCTTTTTTGAACAGCGCAATACATGTGCGCCGTTCTTTTTCCACAGTATAGCACACAAATTCGCAAATGTCTATCATCATAGACAGTAAAATGTCTATTTACGCATACAATTTTCGTAGAGGTGATATGCTTGCTTTGGGAAAATAATATTGTAGGGCAAACAATACGGTCTGTGCGCAAAGCAAAAGGCATGTCGCAAGAGGTTTTAAGCGGCTTTGCGGGCATCGCGCGCACGCATCTGACGATGATCGAGTGCGGGACAAAGCAGGCGAATTTCTCGACGATATGCAAGATTGCGGAAGCGTTTGATATGCGCCCCAGCGAGCTTGTCCGCAAAATGGAAGAAGCGGAAGAAAAGCGGAATAAATAGACCCGCAGAAAAAATTTTTCTTCTAAAAAGCAAAAAAATCGGCTTATATACTTGGCTCTTGTATAAAACAGAAAGAAACCGTAACTATTTCTTAAATTCTTTGGTTGACATATGCAAGGAAAAGAGATAAAATTGTACATGGAGTGTTTTACACTTTTTAAGTCAGCCGTGTTCCGAGCAGTTTATGCGGCTGCTTTTTGTGTGAGCCTTCACAGGGAATAACGCACCCTGCATAACCTAATTTAGTAATTGAATATCGAAAACCTTAGCGAAGGAGGTGCCCAATGCCACAAGTACCAATTTGGGTTTGTGTTCTGATCGTACTGGCAGCCGCCGTGTGCGGCGTCGTCGCTTTCTTTGCGGGTGTGAATCATCGAAAAAGAGAAGCGGAAGCTGCCATCGGTTCGGCAGAAGACGAAGCCAAGCGGATCATCAGCAACGCGATTAAAACGGCTGCCGCAAAGAAAAAGGAAGCCGTGCTCGAGGGCAAGGACGAAATCCACCGTCTGCGCAACGAGTCCGAACGCGAGATGAATGACCGCAGAAAAGAAATTCAGCGTCAGGAGCGCCGCGTTTCCCAGAAGGAAGAATCTTTGGATAAAAAGATGGAAAATCTGGAATCCAAAGAAAACGCGGTCGAAAATAAGATGCGCAAGGCGGAGGAATGCCTGAAAGAGGCAGAATCCGTTAAGAAAAGTCAGATTGACATGTTGGAGAGGATCTCTTCCTTTACTGTGGACCAGGCAAAAGAGTATTTGCTCAAGTTACTTGAGGATGATCTTGTGCATGAAAAGGCCATTAAAGTAATGGAGTATGAACAGCAGACGAAGGAAGAATGCGACAAGCTGGCAAGAGAGATCATTTCGGTCGCCATTCAGCGCTGCGCGGCGGATCACGTATCCGAAGCCGCCATCAGCGTCGTTCCGCTGCCCAACGATGAAATGAAGGGCAGAATCATCGGCCGCGAAGGCCGTAACATCCGCGCCATTGAACAGCTTACCGGCGTGGATCTCATCATCGATGACACACCTGAAGCCATTACGCTTTCGAGCTTTGAGCCCGTAAGACGTGAAGTGGCAAGAATCGCCCTTGAAAAGCTGATCTCGGATGGCAGAATCCACCCGACCAGAATTGAGGAGACGATTGAGAAAGCCCGCCGCGAAGTGGATGCGACTATTAAAGCCGAGGGCGAACGCGCCGTGCTTGCTGCCGGCGTAAACGGCATTCACCATGAGCTTGTTAAGCTGCTTGGTCGGCTGCGTTACCGCACCAGCTATGGACAGAATGTCCTCAACCACTCTTTGGAAGTTTCTTACCTTGCCGGTATGATGGCTTCCGAACTGGGTCTTGACCCCACCATTGCAAGAAGAGCAGGTTTGCTGCATGATATCGGCAAAGCGCTCGACCACGAGATTGAAGGCTCCCATGTGGAGATCGGCGTGGATGTTGCAAGAAAGTACAAGGAAAGCGAAGCCGTTATCCACGCAATTGCCGCACACCACGGCGACATTGAAGCGAAAACGGTCATTGCCTGCTTGGTGCAGGCAGCCGATGCCATCTCGGCAGCACGCCCCGGCGCGCGCCGCGAGAACATCGAAAACTATATCAAACGTCTCGAAAAACTCGAGGCCGTGGCTGCATCGTTTGACGGTGTGGATCGCTGCTACGCCATTCAGGCCGGCCGCGAGATCCGCGTCATGGTAAAGCCCGAAGTGATCAACGATGAGAAAATGACGCTGCTCGCCCGCGACATCTGCAAGAAGATTGAGGAAGACCTCGAATATCCGGGTCAGATTAAGGTCAACATGATCCGTGAAAGCAGAGCGGTCGATTTCGCGAAATAACATAGTTCGTCACAACGCTCAACCGAATCACAAGCAAAGCCCTCCGGGAGGAATCTCGGAGGGCTTTTGTTATGTAAAACCGCGCGTCGGTGGGTTCTCCCCCCCCCCGCCTTGGCACGCGATTTTGCTGTAAAAAAAGCAACACCTCTTACCCTGCCGACAAGATCAAGCATAAATGCTCGGATTTTCGGTACTACGGTCAAAAGGTGTTGCTTTGCAAAATACAATTTTAATTATGTACTGAAATTTGTGTTAGCTTTGACAAACGGATCGCACAAAATATGTGTAAAAAATTCACATTTTGTCGATTAAGACACATTGTCCATCTGCAAACACAGTTTATCGGAAATCATGGCGATGAACTCGCTGTTCGTGGGCTTGCCCCGCGTATTGTGAATGGTATAACCGAAATACGAATTCAACACATCCACATCACCGCGATCCCAAGCGACTTCGATCGCATGGCGAATGGCGCGTTCCACACGGGAGCTCGTGGTCTCGTACTGCTTTGCCACACTCGGATAAAGCTGTTTTGTCACCGCATTGATAATCTCCGGGTCTTCGATGGCCATGATGATGGAATCCCGAAGATAGTGGTATCCCTTAATGTGGGCCGGCACGCCAATCTGATGCAGGATCTCCGTGACCTGAATGCGCAGGTCGCTGCGGCTGGTGCCGTTTGACGGATGCTGTGCCGCACCGGCCAACGTAAAGATACGGTCGATGATCTCGGTTTTGCTGAACGGCTGGATGGCGTAATAATCTGCGCCGGCCTCCATGATCTGCCGCTCCAAAGCGTTTGAGGAATACGCTGCCGTGATGATGAACACCGGCTTTGGCAGTCCCTCGGCTTTCACAACGTGCATAACGCCCAGCGCATCCACGCCCGCCATAAAGAGATCCATTACGACCACATCCGGTTTTTCATCCCGTATTTTGGTCAGTAGCGCTGTTCCGTTCCTGTTTACGGTCACAACCTGTGCACCCCGCGAAGCCAATGCGTCGGTGTTTTCACGGCTCCATTCGCCGTCATCCGCACAAATGATGACCTTTATTTGCTTTTCCATGGCTTACCTCCTGCGTGATTTAAATTGTGAACAAATTTTACCATATCATACACGCTATTTCAAGAGGGTAAATGAAATTTCTTTAATTTATTTGTCTTCTTACAAAAATATGTATCTTGATTTTGTTAGCTTTCATCATGCTTTCGGTTGATACACTTCTAATTTCGACAAAAATCAGCAGATAATCAAATATTTTTTTTCAGCCAATATCCTGGCGAGTTTCTTACCAAAAAGATGTATGAAACAGAACGGAAACCGATTCTGTAAGATTGTGTCATACCTTCTGTGAGAAACATGGCAATGCGGCGCGAAAAAGGGACGCGTGCGCCGCAGCCCACCGTCCCCCTCGTCTTAATTTTCGTTCAGGTTTTCGAGCATCGTTTCGGCAAAAATGCCATAGCCGCGTGTCGCATCATCTACGAAAACATGCGTCACCGCACCGACCAGCTTACCGTCCTGCAAAATGGGGCAACCACTCATGCCCTGCACAATGCCGCCGGTACGTGCAAGCAGCTCCGGGTCGGTCACGTGCAGCACAAGGGTACGTGTTTCCTGCTTGCCGTCTGTGCTGACGCGCTCAAGCTCCGCATCAAACAGCCGCATACCCTCATCGTCGATCGTGGCGGCGATCTGTACGGCACCTGTATGCACATTTCCGCGCGGCAGCACCTCTACGGTCTCGCCCTCGTGCGGTGCGGAGAGTTTGCCGTAAAGCCCAAGCTCCGTGTTCTGCGTCAGCGTGCCAAGGCTCTTGCCGCCCGTAAAATACCCGCGCAGGCGGCCCGGCCGACCGCTGCTGCCGCGCTCGATGCCGCAGACGGAAACGGCAGCCGGCTCGCCGCTGCGGATCTCCAAAACATTGCGCGTGTCGGCATCGCAAATGCCGTGGCCGAGCGCGCCGAACGCTTTGCCGTCTTCGGTGTAAAACGTCACGGTGCCGATGCCCGCAGCGCTGTCCCGCACCCACATGCCCGCTTTGTACGAGCCCTCGCACAAAACGGAAGTAACCTGCGTCGTGAACGTTTCCGTGCCGCGCCGCAGCGTGAGCGTGTTCGTTTCGTTTTCGGAAAGCACAGCGGAAAGCGCCGCGTTTGTCTCTACGTTATTGCCGTTTACGGAAAGGATATAATCGCCGGGCTGAATGCCGGCTTCGCGTGCAGGGCATTTTAAGCCATCGTCTGCATAAATTTCCGAAAGTGCGGCAACAATAACGCCGTCCGAAAAAAGTTTTATGCCGAAAACATCGCCGCCAAGCTGCACGGTGCGCACCGTTTCTGTCTTTGCCGTGATATGGGAAGCGGAAACGGCGTGCGCCGCTGCGTTTTCCGGCAGCGGCAGGCCGATGAGCCCGCACACGGAAAGCATCAGTAAAGCCGCCGTGCCCACGCTTGCCGCAAATGTGCGGATGCCCTCAAAAAGCGAGAGGTCGCGTCGTTTTGGGGCGTGCGGTTGCGGTTCATTTTCAAAATTCAAGTTTTCTCATCTCCTTGCAGAAAAATTCAGAAAGCTCAAACGAGCCTTCTGTTTTTACTTTTCCACGCGGAGAGAAAAGTATTTGCGGCAATTAAAAACACCTTTGCACAACGAAGGAAATCGTTACGCAAAGGCGATCATTTTTGGTCTGCCGCACTGCCGGGCTCGCAGCACCCGGCAGAGGACAGTGGGGTAAAAAATAGGGGTAATATCGGAAGAAACGAACTGTTTCCGATTTTCGGCTCCGCGTAAACGCTGTGGGGAAGCAGCGCCCGGCTATCGACCCGGTGCGGAACGTTTAAAGAAATGAAGGAAGTAAAAAATGAAGAAGTTTGTAACTCATTCGGCTCTCTCTTGTTCCTCCTGAGTACATTACGTAGTATAGAGGAAGAATATGAAAACGAAATTGATATTTCGTGAAAAAAAGAGGAAGTTTTTTTGAAAAACATGTGAACAAAAAAGGCCGCATACTCCACAAATTTTGATTGACTTTCGGCGGAAAAGCTGTTATACTTTGGATAGTGTAATAAACAATGTCAATGTCTCACAGGTTTTCTTTGTAAGTCATTCTTTGGGTGGTTTACAGGGCCTGTGTTTTTTTGTATGGCGTTTACGAACACAATCTTTATTTTTATATGGAGGTACCACAATGAACAACGGTACAGTCAAATGGTTTAACGCAGAAAAGGGCTACGGCTTCATCTCCAACGATGAGGGCGGCGAGGACGTATTCGTACATTTCTCCGCAATTCAGGGCGACGGCTTCAAGACGCTGAACGAAGGCCAGAAGGTCACCTTTGAGACCGAGACCGACCCGAAGAACGGCAAGCTCCGCGCAGCAAATGTCGTAAAGCTCTAATTGTAAATTAGAACAGCGAGATAAAAGGCACCTGTGATTGATTTCACCGGTGCTTTTTTCTTTTGCATAAGCTTCGCTTTTCGGCGCACAATACTGTGGGAAGGAAGGGATGCCAAATGCAAAAGAAAAACGAAAAGAAGTTCACCCACGGCGAGCATGTGACGATTTACCCTGATGCGCCGGAGAGCGTCGCAAGCGCCACGGAGTGCACCGGCCTCATGCCTACGCCGCCGCAAAACGACGCGGAGTTTATGTCGTACCAAGACCTGCACAGCATGGAGATCCCCAAAAAGCTCCCCGGCAAGCGGAACTTCGAGCTTGGCGTGTACGACGATAAGCCGGAAGATATTCAGTTATAAAAAGTCAGCCTCATCGGTCGGATTCGGCGCGATGAGGCTGGTTACTTTTTAGCTTTATATTCGCTTGCTTTACTCTTCCAGCTGTGCGGTATAAAGCTGGTAGTAGTGGCCCTTCTGTTCCATGAGCTCGTCGTGGCTGCCGCTTTCGGCAATGCCCTTATTCGAGATGTACAGGATGCGGTCACAATTTTTGATGGTGGACAGGCGGTGCGCGATGATGAAGCTTGTTCTGCCCTTTAAAAGCGCCTGCAGGCCTTCCTGCAAAAGGCGCTCGGTCTTCGCATCAATGGAGGACGTGGCTTCGTCCAGCACGAGAATCTTCGGGTCGGAAAGCAGCGTTCTTGCAAACGCAATAAGCTGCTTTTGGCCCTGCGAGAGGCGCGAGCCGCGCTCGTTTACCTGCGTATAGTAGCCATCCGGCATTTCGCTGATGAACTCATGCGCACGCACGGTCTTTGCAGCGGCGATGATCTCCTCATCCGTGGCGTCCAAGCGACCGTAGCGGATGTTATCCATGATGGTGCCGGAGAAAATGAAGCTATCCTGCAGCATGATGCCCATTTGCGCGCGCAGCGAGTGCAGCGTCACCTTGGAGATATCGTGCCCGTCGACGAGCACCCGGCCGGAATTGATGTTGTAGAAACGCGAGATGAGGTTGACGACCGTCGTTTTGCCGGCACCCGTGGGACCGACAAGCGCGATGGACTCGCCCGCTTTCACATCGAGATTGAAGTGCTCCAGAACGTTGATGGAGCCGTCGTAGGAGAATGTCACGTCGTCGAACGTCACGTCGCCCTTAATCGGCGGCAGCTCCGTTGCGTCCGGCGCGTCATCGACAAGCACGGGCTCATCGATCATCTCGAAGATACGCTCCAGATACGCCACAGCGTTGATGAATGTATTGTAGAGGTTGGAAAGCTGCAAAATCGGCTGCCAGAAGCGCCACGCATACGCGGAAATGGCGATGAGCGTACCGATTTGCACGGCGGGACCCAAAAGCGAGAAGCCCACAAGGTACATAGCGCCAACGACCCATGTGGAGATGTTGTTGACGGAAAACCACACGAGGTTCGAGGTGTACTGCGCCTTCATCCAGCTTTTGTACATTTTGGTGTTAAGATTGTTGTAGATCTTCGCATTTTCCTCTTCACGCGTGAACGCCTGCGTGATCTTCATACCGTCAAGGCTCTCGTGCAGGTAGGCGTTGAGGTTGGAGCTCTTATTGGAGACATCCTGCCAAGCGCGGCGCTGTGCGGGCTTGATGACGAGCACGATGATGAGGAACAGCGGAATGCCCGCCATGACGACGAGTGAGAGCCTGACATCACACATGAACATGAACACGGCGATGAGAATGAGGTTGAAAATTTCGAGAATGAAATTGATGATGCCGTTGGAGAGCGCATCGGAAACAGAGTTCACGTAGTTGATGACACGCGTCAGAATTTTGCCGTGCGGGCGGTCGTCGTAGAACTGGAACGAAAGTCGCTGCAAATGCTCAAAGAGATCCTTGCGGATGTCGTAGATGATGGCCTGCCCCACCACCGTCATGTAGCGTGAGCGCTTGACGGAAAAGAAAATGGAAAGCAGAATGGATAAGAGCATGATGCCTGCCAGAATGAACAGCATTTTATAATCGCGGTTCGGCACGGCGACGTTCAGGGCGGTCTCGATGAGCTTAGGGCCTACGAGCGCGCACGCGGCGGAAATGGCGGAGAAAATGAGCGATAAGATCATTTTTTGTTTGTGCCGCTTGATATACACGCCTGCGCGCAGCAAGTGTTTGATATTAAATGGGGTTTCCAGCGTTTCGTCAACGTCAAAACGATTTCTTGCCATTACGCAGCACCCCCTTTCTTTTCACCGGCAATGCCGTTTTGCAGCTCATAAACCTCGCGGTAATAGCCCGGGCGGGAAATGAGCTCCTCGTGCGTGCCGACATCCACAACGCGGCCCTTATCAAGGATTACGATGCGGTCTGCGCGCTTCGTGGTGGAAATACGCTGCGCGACAATGATCTTCGTGCAATCGAAATCAAGGTGCGCAAGCTGGTCTTGAATATATTTTTCGGTCTCCATATCCACGGCGGAGGTGGTGTCGTCCAGAATGAGAATAGACGGCTTAATGGCAAGGGCGCGCGCCAGCGCGATACGCTGCTTCTGACCGCCGGAAAGACCGGTGCCGCGCTCGCCGATGACCGTATCAAAGCCTTCGGGCAGCTTATCAACGAAATCGACGCAGGCGATTTTTGCGAAGCGCTTCACATCGTCCTCGGACATTTCGGGGTCGCCGTAGGCAATGTTGCCGTCTACGGTATCGGAGAACAGGAACACGTCCTGCGTGGCGATGCCGACGGAGCCGCGCAGCTTTTTGAGATCATACATACCGACAGGCGTGCCGTCCACGGAGACGGTACCGCCGGATACATCCGAAAAGCGCGGGATCAGGCTGATAAGCGACGTTTTACCGCAGCCGGTTGGTCCCATGATGGCGATGGTCTCGCCGGGTTTGATGTCAAGATTGATGTCGTGCAGAACCTCTGTGCCGTTGCGCTTTAAGGTTACGTGGTCAAACTTCACGGCGCCCTGCACGCGGCCTTCCTTCTTCACGGCATCCTGGCGCGTGACGATGGTGGAGCGCGCGTAGTAGAGCTCGATGATCTTCGACGCAGAGGCAAAGAAACGCTGCAGGTCGTTGATGAGCATGCCGAGCGTGCTCATCGGGTTCGTCAGCGTCCAGCACAGCGAGTTAAAGAGTGCAAACGTGCCGATTGAAATGCGGCCCATGATGAGGAACGAGCCGCCGACGAGCAGAACGGCGATGGAAAGCGACTGCGAAAAACCGTCGATATACGGCGAGAATTTGAACCACAGCAGCGACGCTTTGAGGTTCGCTTTGCGGTAATCCTCGTTTTTCTTATCAAACTGCTCGATCTCGTAGTCTTCGCGGGCAAAGGCTTTAACGACACGGTTGCCGGCGATGTTCTCCTGCGCGGCGGTGTTCATGCGCGAAAGGCGCTCGCGCAGGTCGACATACAGCGGATGCACCTGCTTTGCGAAAACCTTCGTCAGGATGAAAATAATCGGCGTTACGGCCAGCATGGCAAGCGCGAACAGCCAGTCCACACAAAGGAATGTGATGGATGTGGTGAGAAACAGCACCACGCAGTCGATGATCATGCGGATGACATAGCACGTAGTGTGGCGCACCATGTCAAGGTCGCCGGTCAGGCGGGTCATCAGATCGCCGGTGCGGTTCTTTGAGAAGAATGAGCTATCCTGCGCCTGCATGTTTGCGTACAGCTCGCGGCGCAGCTTAAAGAGCAGCTTCTGCGAGCACGTCTCGTACGTCATGACCGAAAGATAGTTAAAGCACATTCTGAACATCGTGAAACCGATCAGAATGGAGACGAGCACAACGAGCCGATGCCAAAGCTCCGGCGTAGTGCCCTGCCCCTCTTTTACCGGCGTAAATACGGTATCCATGATCTGCGCGGTCAAAACCGAGTTGACCAGCGCCATCATAGAAAGAACCGCAGTAGAGCACAGCGCGAAAACATATCGCTTTCGGCAGCCTTCCAGGTTTTTCCAAACCCATTTCAGCTGAAACATAGCGTTCCCTTTCCTTTCAATGCATATCCTGCTTTCTTTGTACCCTTGGTACAGTTGTACCTTTGGTACAGTCCGCACCGTACGTGCGGTTCCCTCCTCAGGCGCATGGAATATTTACACAGAAACACTTCATACGCTTGTTTAAACTATTATAACTGTATTCCGTTAAAATGGAACCCTTTTTCGCGATTTTCTCTCCGTGATAACAAACAAACTTTGGTTGAGATTTTTAGGCAATAAAACAACCCCGCAAATCGGACTTTTCATCCGTTTGCGGGGCATGCGCTATATGCTTTTATTATATATAGTATGCGTACTTTTGTAATTTAGATTTCAAAGACCGTGTAGGCGTACTCGGCTTCTTCGCCGGGCTGCAAAGTGCGCATGCCGTGTTTCTTTTCAAACACGTCGTCCTCCTGTACGGCGGTGGCGCAACCGGTCCACGGCTCCAGCGCAACATACGGGCCGTCGTTTGCGGCAGACCAGATACCGAGCATCGGGAAGCCGGAAAACTCCATCATCACACCGCGGCCGGACTGGCGGCTTTTGAGTGAAACGCAGGTGGAGTTGAGGTTCTCGAACACGAGCGCATCCCTATAGAACAGGCTGTGCTGCAGCGGGATGGTATCCGTATCGTCAAGCTCGAAGTTCGTCTTCTCAAAATCGATCAGGCAGCTTTCCATATCGAGCGTCGGGCATTTCTGGTCTTCTTTTTCCTCGAACACGATGTCGTAATCTTCAAAAACTTCATCGGACTGAATCGGGATATTAAAGCCCGGGTGACCGCCGATGCAGAACGGCATGGGCTTCGTATCGGCATTTTTAACGGTAAATTTCGTCGTGATGCTGCTGCCGGTGAGGTAATAGGAGACCGTCAGCACAAAATCGAACGGGTACTGCTTTTTCGTCTCCTCGTTCGCCGTAAGCTGCAGGGTAACGTAGTCCTCTCCCTGCTCTGTGACGGTGAATTCCTCGTGGCGCGCGACGCCGTGGCGCTTCATCTCGTACCACTCGCCGTTGATACATGTGCGGTTATCGCGCAGCGCGCCGACGATAGGAAACAAAACCGGCGCGTGGCCGCCCCAATATGTTTTATCACCCTGCCAAATGTGCTCAAAGCCGTCATCGCCCATAAAGGAGACGAGCTCGGCGCCGAGCGTATCAACGGCAGCAGTTTCGTTTTCGTTTTTTATGTGGATCAGCATAATTCGTCCTTTCAAATCGCGGCGCTTTTGCGCCCTGTCTTTTTGCATGCACATAACCTGATTTTCAATCAACAGTATTATAACAAACAAAACCGCTTGAAGCAAGAGCGAAAGCCTGCTATAATTGAGAAAACACCGAAGAAATCTCCCGTTTTATCGGTCAAAATCCACCAACCGGAAAGGAATTTACAATATGAGAGCAGTTATTCAGCGTATAAACGGTGCAGAGATCACCATAAACGGCGGCGAGACCCGCAAAGTCGGCGAGGGCCTCGTTGTCTTCATCTGCGCCATGGAGGGTGACACGGACGCGCAGGCGGATTTTCTCGTGCAGAAGGTGTGCGGCCTGCGCGTATTTAAGGACGAAAACGACAAGATGAACCGCTCGCTCGAAGACATCAAGGGCGATATGCTCATTGTCTCGAACATCACGCTGAGCGCCGATATGAAGCACGGCCGCCGCCCGGATTTCAGCCGTTCCGCTTCCCCGAGTGAAGCTTTGAGATTATATAACTACTTTGTGGAACAGGTGAAAAACCAGCCTATCGGCAAAGTATGCACGGGTGAATTCGGCGCGCACATGCACGTAAGTGTGGAAAACGACGGCCCCGTAAACATCATCATCGACACGGAACGCATCGGAAAGTGACGGTGTGCCTATGACGCGATTTTTAACGCTGTTGGACACGGCTGTCAACGACCCGCTTGAGGACATTCCCACCGTGAACGAGCTTGAAAAATGGCTGAAAAACGTCGGCGAACAGGCGTTTTACTTTTTCATTCGCCTAGCCGCCGCAGGGCTGCTTTTGTTTATCGGCAACAAGCTCATCAAATTTTTGATGAACCGCTTCAAGCGCTCGAAACTATATCAAAAAATGGACCCGGGGCTCGCTTCGTTCATGGCGAGCGGCAGCCGCATCGTGCTGTATATCATCCTCATTTTGATGTGCTTCGGCGTTCTTGGCATCGAGACCGCCTCGTTCCTCGCACTGTTCACCTCGGGCGGCGTTGCCATCGGCCTTGCGTTTCAGGGCGCCGTGACGAACCTTGCGGGCGGCGTGATGATTTTGCTTTTTCACCCGTTCCGCGTGGGCGATTACATTGAAACGACGGAAATTGCCGGCACGGTGAATGCCATCAGCGTTTTATACACCGTGGTGCTGACACCGGACAACAAGCGCGTGACCGTGCCGAACGGCTCGCTGACGAACGCCGCCATCACGAATTACAGCGCGGAGGGACAGCGCCGTGTGGAGCTGACATTCTCCGTCTCCTACGATTGTGACATTGACAAGGTGAAGCAAATTTTGCTTTCCGTTGCCGAAAGCGACCCGAAATCGCTGAAAGACCCCGCCCCGCTGGCGCGCCTGAAAACGCAGAGCGCGAGCTCGCTCGATTTCGTCCTGCGCGTTTGGTGCGCCCCGGAAAATTACTGGGACCTCTATTTTGACCTCAACGAAAACGTGAAAAAGGCGCTGGATGAAGCCGGCATGGAGATTCCGTTCCCGCAGATGGACGTGCACATGCGGTAAGCACGCACGAAAATACGAATATTCCCGCAGCAGCGCCGTGAAACTTCCGTTTTCGGCGCTGAAATTTTCGTGGACTTTTCCAAACAGAACCCCCGAAGGAAGATTTGTCCGGTCTTCCTTCGGGGGGTTCTGGATCTTATTCTCATACTTTTGAAATTGAATATTCTCTTATAACTAAATCGAAAAGAGGAGAAGGATCAAATCCCTCTCCTCTTCTTTTTTAGTTATTCAGCGGGGTAAAAAGCATCTTTTCCGAGACCGCAGATGGGGCAAACCCAATCTTCGGGGACATCTTCCCATGCCGTGCCGGGTGCAACGCCGTTTTCCGGATCGCCGAGTGCGGGGTCATAGACATAACCGCAGGGACACTCATATTTCATAAGATACACTCCTTTTACTTGTCACCGAAATATCTCTTAAGGAGACCTGCGAACGCCTTGCCGTGGCGGGCTTCGTCGCGGGCCATTTCATGGACGGTGTCGTGGATAGCGTCGAGATTTGCGGCCTTTGCACGCTTTGCAAGGTCGAACTTACCGGCGGTTGCACCGTTCTCGGCTTCAACGCGCATCTCAAGGTTCTTCTTCGTGCTGTCCGTTACAACTTCGCCGAGCAACTCTGCGAACTTTGCAGCGTGCTCTGCTTCTTCGTAAGCAGCCTTCTCCCAGTAAAGGCCGATTTCCGGGTAGCCCTCGCGGTGTGCAACTCTTGCCATTGCGAGGTACATGCCGACCTCGCTGCACTCGCCCTGGAAGTTTGCGCGGAGATCCGCAAGGATATCCTCGCTGACACCCTGTGCGACGCCGACAACGTGCTCAGCCGCCCAAGTCATGTTCTCTTCCTGCTTCGTGAACTTGGAAGCCGGTGCCTTACATACGGGGCAGAACTCCGGAGCTGCTTCGCCTTCAAAAACGTAACCACATACGGTGCATACAAACTTTGCCATAATAAGATCCTCCTAAAAATTGATTTTAGTTCGCGGTTTTTAAGCCGTTTTATTTTTGCTTTTTTCTTTGCATTCGGCGCACACACCGCCGAACAGCAGGTCTTCTTTTGTGATTGTAAACCCGTGTTCCGCTTCAATGCGCGCGAGTGTTTCTGTGTCCACAAGCGGTTCAAAGATATCGAGCACGCGCCCGCAGCAGTTGCAGACGAAATGTCTGTGTGCCGAAGTATCGCCGTCGAAATGCTCCTGCCCGTTGATGACGCCGACGCTTCTCGCTTTGCCCTCTGCACAGAATTTTTTAAGATTGCGGTAAACTGTGCCGAGACTTAAATCGGGATATTCGGGCCGCAGCGCAGCGTAGAGCCACTCCGCAGTTGGGTGCACCGTTGTGGCACGCAGTGCGTTATAGAGCGCCTCACGCTTTCGGCTGAACTTTTCCGGCATCGGCTTCACCTCCTTTAGGTTTGTGGGATTTCTTTCTCTCTCACTTGTTGGCACTATTATAGCACGCCTTTTTCGATTTGTAAATAGTAATAATTATCATTTTTATTATTATTTTGTAAACAAATTGTGAACAAGCCTATTGAAAAGCTGTCAAAACCCCGTTTGCTTTCCGAAAACAAGATGCAAAACGGCTCTGCATTTTACCCGCAAAGCCGTTTTCTTAGTTTCTATTTATTCTCCTTTGGTCTCATCGTTTTCCGGCGGAAACATTTTCATGAAGTTAAGTGCTGCGCCGACGAGGTCGTCGTTTTTCATCATTTCGGGAACATCCTGCGGCCGGAACCAGTTCAGCGCAAACTTCTCTATGACGGGACGCACCATTTCTCTTTCCGCATCCGTATGCGGTGTGCCGATGCCGCCCGGGTTCATCATGTGTGCAATGAATGTCGCGGCACTCTGCACGCGCGCCTCACCCTCGGGGTTCCACCCGTCTTTTGTCATACAGTTCACGCCTTGCTTTGCGGCAATTTCAATTTTCTTTTCCGCGCGGTGTTCAAAATCTGCGTAATCCCCCGCTTCGTTCCACGCGATTTCGGATACGGCATACAGGCGCGGGAACAGCAATTCTTCGAGGTGTTCCGGCGTTTCCACCTGCTCCGACCACAATGCCGCTTCGTAACCGAGCATATTCGGACTGTCTGCGTAGCTCTTGCCCATGACGACCGGCTGATAATGGTAGACCTTATTCAACGAATTGATGCCATGCGGATAATCGAAATACAAAGCGGACATATTGGAGAAGATCACCTTGCCGCCACGCTCGATAAATGCCGGCACCGGCGCTTCATGCTGCGCCGTCCAATACTGTATGATGTTTCCGGTATCGACATCTTTGGATTCCAGAACATCGTTCCAGCAGACGGCGCGCTTGCCGTGCTTTTTGAGAATAGCGACGACACGCTTTGTAAAGTAGCCCTGCAAATCTTCATAATCGGTAAGGCCAAGCGCTTCCATGCGCGCCTTGCAGTGCGGGCATTTTTTCCATTCGGTCTTCGGCGCTTCGTCACCGCCGATGTGGAAGCGGTCGTCCGGGAACAGTGCGCAGACTTCTGTCAGAAGCTTTTCGATAAACTCGAATGTTTCGTCCTTACCGGGGCAGAGAATTTTCTTAAAAATGCCGCCAAACTGGCACAGCTCCGTTTTTTCGCCAAAGCAGCTCAAATGCGGGTATGCCGCAATCATCGATCTGGCGTGGCCCGGCATATCGATTTCCGGGATGATCTCCATGCCGCGCACGCGGGCATATTCGATAACGCTTCTGATCTCCTCCTGCGTGTAATACGTGCCGGTCGTTTCGTGCAGCAGCGGCAGCGTTTTGCACTCGATGCGCCAGCCCTGGTCATCTACAAGATGCCAGTGCAGAACATTCAGCTTCACACGCGTCATCTGGTCGATGACCTTTTTCACTTCGTCCGCCGTAAAGAAATGACGGGAGCAGTCAAGCGACAGGCCGCGATGACCGTAGTGCGGTGCGTCTTCAATGGTGACGATTGGCAGCGCTTCGCCCTCTGCTGTAAGCTCCGTGACAGTCGTCAGCGCCCACACGGCGCCGCTTTCGTCCGCCGCTTCCACGGTGATGCCGTCCTTTGTGACGGTCAGCTTGTAGCCCTCTTTTGCGATATCGGCCTTTTTCAGCGTGATAAAACCGTTTTCGGCGGTCTCCACGTGGCCGTCCAGTCTTGCAGCAAATGCCTCAAGGCACCACGGTGCAAAATCACCGAGCGAAACGGTGACGGTCTCCGGCAGCTTCACACTGCCCTCCTGCATGTGCACCGATCCGCGCGGCGCGGGAATAAGATTCAACATAAGCAAGATTCCTTTCTTCGGGCAAACGAATAACACGCTTGTCCTTTTACAACTTCTCCTCGGCTGCAACCGAATCGCAGCCTTTTTGTTCTATTAAGAACATTATACCGCAATTTGCTTCTTTTGCAAGAAAATTGTGCTATATTTCTATATAATTTTCAAAATTTTAATAATTATAAGCAGATATGACAAAGCAGAATTTTGAATCTCCGTCTGGACTTGTCGAAATAGATATGGTATACTTCAAGCGAAAAGTTTGTGCACGACGGAGGAGCAAACATGGGCAGACTGATCTTAATTACGAATGACGATGGCATTGACGCAGGCGGCATTCGCCAGCTGGCGGAGACAGCAAAAGCATTCGGCGAAGTGTGGGTCGTCGCACCGGAGAGCCAGCGCAGCGGCAAATCGCACAGCGTAACGTATTTAGAGCCGCTTTACGTGCGCGAGCGTCCGGGTTACATGGACGGCGTAAAGGCGTATGAATGCAGCGGCGTGCCGGTAGACTGTGTGCGCGTGGGCATCCATCTGCTCGGTCGCAAGCCTGACGTTGTGCTTTCCGGCATCAATAACGGCTACAATATTTCCGGCGATATTCAGTATTCCGGCACGGCGGGCGCTGCGCTGGAGGCCGCTTTCTGGGGAATCCACGCCATCGCGCTTTCCCAGGCCAACCTCGATTATCATCCCGTGACCGACCGCTACTTGCATGAGCTCATCGGTGAATATATTGATAAACCTCTGCCGCAAAACACGGTTTGGAACATCAACTTTCCCGGCTGCGCACCGGAAGACTGCAAGGGTGTAAAGCACGGCTGCGCCGTTTCGCAGGATGATTTTTACACGGACAGCTTCACCTGCAAAACACTCGGGGACGGCACGGTGGAATACACGGTCGTGCCCGGCAGAAACTGGCACGGCAGCGAAGGCACCGACCTTGGCGCAGTGTGCGACAACTACGTCGCCGTCGGCACCGTGACGAATGTGCGATAATAAAAACATACAGATTTTGCACCTGCTCTTTGAAATCGCAAAAGCAGGTGCTTTTCTATTTTTAAAAACCGTGTTATACTGAAGAAAAGCAAAACATTGAAAGGAAACAGAACATGGTTATATTAGGTGTAGACCTCGGCAAAGCGCGTACGGGCGTTGCCGTATGCGATAAAAGCGAGCTGCTCGCAAGTCCCGTAGAGGTCGTGAACGAGCACAACCGCGAGCGCCTTTTGGAGCGTGTAGCGCAGCTTGCCAAAGCGCGCCGCGCCGAGCAGATCGTTGTCGGTCTGCCGCGCAACATGGATGGCAGCGAGGGCGAAAGTGCGCAGAACGCGCGCGCTTTCGGTGCGGAGCTTGCGGAAAAGACCGGGCTGCCCGTTGATTTCTCCGACGAACGCGGCACGACTATCACGGCACACGGCTTTTTAAACGAAACAAATACGCGCGGTAAGCGCCGCAAAGCCACCGTGGACGCCGTGGCGGCGACGATCATTTTGCAGGATTATCTCGATTATCGGCGAAACCGCAAAGGGTAATTTACACAAAAAACGCATAGACAAATTCGCTTCGCCTGTGCTATAATAACGATGTGCCGCGCAGAAATGCGTTTTTAAGGCACGGAAAGGAAAGATAACTATGGGTTACAAAATCATCACCGATTCCACCACCGATATGGATCATAAAATGATCGAAGAGTTAGGCCTCACAGTGGTGCCGCTCCGCTTTACAATCGACGGTAAAACATATAAAGACAAGGCAGATCTTTCGGATATGCCGACGGAAACTTTCTACGCAAAGCTGCGCGAGGGCAAAATGTCCACCACATCGCAGATCAACGCCGACGAATTCACACGGGTCTTTGAGCCTGTTCTGCAAGGCGGCGAGGACGTTCTGTACATTGCGTTTTCCAGCGGTTTATCCGGCACCTGCCAAAGCGCCTTCATCGCGCGCGATGAATTGAAAGAAAAATATCCCGAGCGCAAAATTTATGTGTTCGATTCGCTCTGCGCGTCCCTCGGCGAAGGTTTGCTCGTATACCATGCAGCCATGCTGAAGCGCGCCGGCACGGACATTGATTCGCTGTATAAGTGGCTCGGTGAAAACGTTTTGAAGCTCTGCCACTGGTTCACGGTGGACGACCTCAACCACTTAAAGCGCGGCGGCCGCGTTTCCGCCACAGCAGCGCTCGTCGGCACTTTGCTCGGCGTAAAACCCGTTTTGCATGTGGATGACGAGGGCCACCTCATCCCGGTCAGCAAGGTGCGCGGCAGACGGCAGTCCCTTGATGCCCTTGTGCAGAAAATGGAAGAGACCGCCATTCAGCCCGCAGACCAGACCGTGTTCATCAGCCACGGCGATTGCCTGGCAGACGCCGAATACGTCGCAAACCGCGTGCGCGAAAAATTCGGTGTGAAGAACATTTATATCAACTTCGTCGGTCCTGTGATCGGCGCACACTCCGGCCCCGGCACCGTAGCGCTGTTCTTCATCGGCGAGCACAGATAAAGGAGCATATACTATGTTAAACGGCAACACGATAGAGCTCGGCGTATGCTACTACCCGGAGCACTGGGATACTTCGTTCTGGAAAGAGGATATGCTGCGCATGAAATCCTACGGCATCGGTGTCATCCGCGTGGCGGAATTTGCGTGGAACCTCTTTGAGCCGGAGGAAGGGCGCTTTGACGACAGCTTTTGGGACCGCTTTTTAAATGTGGCAAAGGACTGCGGGATGCAGGTCATCTTCTGCACGCCCACCGCGACCCCGCCCGCCTGGCTGACGGAAAAATACCCGGAAGTATTAAACTGTGATATTTACGGCCACCCGGTCTACCACGGTATGCGCAAGCACCACAACATGACATCCCCTGTGTACCTCGATTTTGTAAAGAAGATCGTTGAGCACATTGCGGCGCATTACAGCGCACATCCTGCGATCATCGGCTGGCAGATCGACAATGAAGTCAACTGCGAAACAAACAGCTACCACGCGCCGAGCGACCACGCGGCGTTCAGAAAGTACCTTAAAGAGAAATACGGCACGCTCGAAAACCTGAACCGCGCCATGGGCACGACATTCTGGAACCAGACCTACACGGATTGGGAGCAGGTTCACCTTTCGCGCTACACGCTCGCCAATTCCAACAATCCGCACATGATGCTGGAGGAAAAGCGTTTCATTTCCGAAGCGGCCATAAACTACATCGGCATACAGGCGGATATTATCCGGAAATATCGCCGTCCGGAGCAGTTCATCACGACAAACGGACTTTTCGGCGTGCTCGATAACCACAAGCTCGTCAAGGAAAAGCTTGACTTCATAACGTATGACAGCTACCCGAACTTCGCGTTTGCGATGGAGGGCAGCAAGCTCTCTCCGCGCTCCCTGCGCGACCGCGAAACATCCTTTAACCTTGCAAAAACGCGAAGCGTCTCAAACCGCTTCGGCATCATGGAGCAGCAATCCGGCCCCGGCGGTTGGAACACCCGCCTTCTGCAGCCCGCGCCGAAGCCGGGTCAGTTAAGACTGTGGACTTTCCAGTCTATCGCGCACGGTGCAGATTTTGTCAGCTACTTCCGCTGGCGCACCTGCACATTCGGCACAGAAATGTACTGGCACGGATTATTGAACTATGATAATTTCCCGAACCGCCGCACGGAAGAGCTTTTGCGCGTAAGCGAGGATATTCAGAAGATTCAGCGCATCGCAGGTACAAAGCATACGGCAAAGTTCGCAATCCTCTGCGACTACGACAATGAGTGGGACGGCATGGAGGACAAATGGCACGGACCCTTGAACCGGGAGAGCACCGACGGGTGGTTCAAAGCCTTGCAGCGCGCGCACATCCCGTTCGAGTTCGTCAACATCAACGACGAGGGTACGTCCCAGCCGCTCGGGAACTTCACGGCTGCTGTGTACCCGCACCCAACCATCATGACGCCCGCCCGCGCGGAAATATTACGCGCTTACGCCGAAAACGGCGGCACTCTTTTCTTCGGCTGCCGCTCCGGCTATAAAGATATTAACGGGCAGTGCCCCATGATGCCGATGCCGGGGCTCTTAGCGCCGCTGACCGGCTGCACCGTGGAGGATTTCACGTTCATCGGCCCGGCGGACGAAAAGGAATACATGACGCTCGGCGAAAAGAAAATCCCCGCGCCGACGTTTAACGATATTCTGCGCCCCGATTTTGAAAGCTGCGAGGTGCTGGCGACGTATGACGGTAACTATTACAACGGCAAACCCGCGCTGACCAAAAACACCGTCGGCAAAGGCACGGTCTACGCCTGTGGCTCCGTTTTTGCGGAGGAGACCGCTGCGGCGCTCTTGGAGCTGCTGCCGAAAGCAGAGCTTTGCCCTGTGACGGGCTGGCTGGAGCTGCCCGAGGAGATCGAGCTCACGGTGCGTACAAACGAGAAAAACGGCCGCAGCTACGCGTTTTTGCTGAACTACACCGCACAGCCGCAAACCGTCACCGTGCAAAAGCCGACGAAGGAGCTGCTTACACGCGAAACGCTCGACGGCACGTATACCATGGAGCCTTACGGCGTGCTTGTGCTCGATAAACCACAATAAACGACAAAGGCCGTTACGATAAACATTTTGGGAGGAATTCATATGAAAGAGGAAGAAAAAATCTTTGCCGGGCAGTTTTTCTGCCCCGGTCACCCGGACTTGAAAGCCATCAAGCTGCGCTGCCACAACCTTTGCAGCGCCTATAATGCAACGCTCGAAGACGAAACCGAAAAGCGCAATGCAATCGTGCACCAGATCTTCGGCGATTTCGGCGAGGGCTCGTTTGTGCAGGGGCCGATCCAGATCCACTATGGCACGCACACGCACATCGGCAAGAGCTTTTTCGGCAACTTCAACCTGACCATTCAGGATGACGCGCCCGTGACCATCGGTGACCGCTGCAACTTCGGCCCGAACGTGACTATCGTCACGCCGATGCACCCGATCATCGCAGAGGAACGCCGCGTGCTGAAAACAAAAGACGGCCGTGAAATTCGCGTTTGCTACGCAAAACCCGTCACCATCGGCAACGATTGCTGGTTCGGCGCAAACGTCGTCGTATGCCCGGGCGTGACCATCGGCGATAACTGTGTCATCGGTGCAGGCAGCGTGGTAACGAAGGACATTCCGTCAAACAGCGTGGCCGTCGGCAACCCCTGCCGTGTACAGCGCACCATTACGGAAGCAGACAGCATGAAATATCATCCGGAACGCTTCGGCGAAGATGAATTCGTGTTTGACGAATAAACTGAGTTTATAATACGCAAAAACAGCTCCGAGCTTTTCGCCCGGAGCTGTTCTCAATTCACCTTAATTCGAATTAGAAGTAAACGACCTGATTCTTCTCTGCGCTCTCAAAGATCGCTTCCATCAGCTTCATCAGCTGGCGCTGCTGGTCGTGCGTGACGATCTGCTCTGCTTCGCCGTTGACAACTGCTGCGATGTTGCGATAATAATCGTGAATGTCGCAGTCGATTCTCGGCAGCGGAAGCTCGCTGATCGTTTCCGGCGTTCTCGGCGCCATGGTCTTCGTGAGGCCTGCTGCGGTGACGATCGGCACTGCATCGTGCTCTTCGTCCGCCGTTGCGATGACGATCTTGCCGTTGACCTGGAAGTCATCGATGACAGCCGTGCCGTTCAGACCTTCGATATACCAACGCGGCAGGTTGATGAAGTTGCTCGTGCCGACTTCTACGGTGAACACGAGATCGTTATCAAACTTGAACGTAGCGGTGAAGCCGTCGTCCACTTCTTCGTTCGTTACGTTGGACAGCGTTGCGTAAACGGAAATCGGCATTTTGCCCATCATCATGTTCATCTGGTCAAGGAGGTGCACGCCCCAGTCAAGAACCATGCCGCCGCCCTGTGCCTTCGTGTTTCTCCAGTCGCCCGGGATACCGCGGGAACCATGAACACGGGACTGAATGGCGAAAACACGGCCGAGCTGGCCGGACTTTGCAATCTTCTCCGCAACGCGGAAATCCTCGTCCCAACGGCGGTTCTGATGCACCGTGAAGACGGAGCCCGTGCGCTTGGAGGCTGCGATCATCTCTTCGAGATCAGCGGTGCAAAGTGTGACCGGCTTCTCGCTGATGGCAACCTTGCCCGCTTCCATAACCTGAATGCAAACCTTCTTGTGCTGATCGTTCGGGATTGCGACCGTTACAACATCAACGGTCTTGTCGGCAAGCAACTCCTCAAAAGAGCTGTATGCGTGAATACCGTTTTCCTCAGCAACCTTGTTGCGCTCCGGCTTAATATCGTATACGCCTGCAAGCTCTACAACACCCGGGATTTCCTGTAATCTCTTCGTGTGCCAGCCGCCCATGCCGCCATAGCCCACGACTGCTACTCTTACTACTTTAGACATAATAAATTGGACTCCTCTCGATTTAAAATAAACAACCTGTCTGCGCTCTCTAAACTACGCACTATACACCTTATTATACTAAAAGGTACGTAAGTTTCAAGGTGTTTTTATAGATTTTTGCATCTTGTCCGCGATTTCGGCGAAAGATACAAAGACCGCCGCGCAAAACTGTGTATAAATCCCACGTTTGATTGGAAATCGGCGCAAAAGAAATTTAGCCCCTTGAGTTTTTTCACCCGATGTGCTACGATGAACCTGAATAACGCGTGAATACACCGGAAAGGTTGATTATATCTATGAAAATGTCATTTCGCTGGTACGGCCCGGACGACCCCGTGACCCTCCAAAATATTCGTCAGATTCCGAACATGCAGGCCATCGTCACCGCTGTATACGACGTGCCCGTCGGTGAAGTTTGGAGCCGCAAGAGCATTGCCGCGCTGAAAAAACAAGTGGAGGATAACGGCCTGCAATTTGAGGTCATTGAAAGTGTGCCGGTGCACGAGGACATCAAACTCGGCAAACCCACGCGCGACCGCTATATCGAGAATTACTGCGAGAACATTCGCCGCCTTGCCGAGGCCGGCATTCGCTGCATCTGCTACAATTTCATGCCGGTGTTTGACTGGACGCGCACGCAGCTTGACCACCGCCTGCCGGACGGCTCAACAAGCCTTGTCTACTATAAAGAGCAGGTGGATGCCGTGGACCCGCTGAAAAGCGACAGCGATCTCACGCTGCCCGGCTGGGACGCAAGCTACACGCGCGAGGAGCTCAAAGCCGTCGTGGCGGAATACAACAAAATGACCGAGGAAGACCTTTGGGCAAACCTCACTTATTTTCTTGAGCGCATCATTCCCGTCGCTGCGGAATGTGACGTGAACATGGCCATCCACGAGGACGACCCGTGCTGGAGTATTTTCGGACTGCCACGCATTATCACGTGCGAAAAAAATCTCGACCGCTTCCTGAAAATCGTCGATGACCCGCACAACGGCATCACGCTGTGTACCGGCTCGCTCGGATGCAGCGCCGAAAACGATGTGGTGCACATGGCGGCAAAATACGCCGCGATGGGCCGCATCCATTTCGTTCACGCCCGCAACGTCGCCGTACTGGAAAACGGTTTTGAGGAGCGCGCACACTACTCCGCATGCGGCTCGCTCGATATGTATGCCATTTTGAACGCGCTCTACAAAAACGGTTTCAACGGTTACATCCGCCCGGACCACGGCAGAATGATCTGGGGCGAGACCGGCCGCGCCGGCTACGGCCTTTACGACCGTGCCCTCGGCGCCGCGTACTTAAATGGCCTGTGGGAAGCCATCACAAAGCGCAACTCCAATATGGAGCGATAAATTAAAGCCAACAAAAAAACCGATGCAGTCGAAACTCTGCATCGGTTTTTTTAATAGATACCGTAAGCTTCACCTTCTGTTTTACCGCAGCGAACACAGGTCTTGGGGTAGTTGATCGTAGCAGCTTTCCAATCATGTCCAAGCGGCTCGCCTTCCGTCATACCGCAATACACACAGGTTTTCGGCTCGGTGCAGGTGGCTTCCTTCCATTTATGCGCACAGGTGCAGGTCGTAAGAAGAAAGCATACCAACAGCATGAACAAAATTACTCGTCCCCAACGTTTAAGCATGGCTTTTCTCTCCTGTCTCTCCTCTTTTCCCGATTTTAGATGAAATATATCTAAAAGTCAATAGATAAAATCCGTCTACATATACTTTGAGTGGATACCACTCAAAGCAGGTGAAAAAATTGACGGAAAACAGAATACGCGACCTGCGGGAGGACTCTGATTTAACGCAGCAGCAAGTCGCAGATGCAATCGGCATTACACAGCGCAAATACAGTTATATCGAAACAGGCCAGCAGCAGCTTACGGACGACATTCTAATTAAACTCGCAAACTTCTATAACGTGAGCATTGATTATCTCTTGCGGCAGACGGCGAACCCCAAACGAAATCTCTGACGTAAAATTCCCGAAAAGTCGTTTGTTAGGCTTGACAATTATTCAAAAAAAGGGTAACTTTATAGATAAGAACGCCGACAAAAATGCGGCGTTTTGTTTCCGTATGCAAAAACGCAAAAGCACTTTGCGATTATTTGCAAATACACTGACAAAAATACTAAAATAAAGGAGTGGAGAAAATGGACGCTGGCAGTAGTGGCGGTGCGGTTCCTCGAGAACGGATGCAGCCGCCCGCAGAAAAACAGGCGATTTTCTCCGCTTGTTTTTTGCGTGACCTTACATTTGTAAACGGCTGAGCTCAAACCGTATCGTCCGATTGCCGATTTTTGCACGATTGCAGAGAAAGGACGGACGAACTATGTTGGATATGTTGGACAAAATTTTAGAGCTGCTGGAGAATAAAGATTTCCCCCAGTTGGGCAATCTTCTGAAAGACATGAACCCGGCAGACGTGGCAGAACTTTTTGAAGACCTGCCGCGTGAAAAGATGGCGCTTGTGTTTCGCCTGCTCCCAAAAGAGCTTGCAGCGGACGCGTTCGCTTATATGAATCCGGACGAACAGACGGTGCTTGTTGAAGCATTCAGTGATAAAGAGCTGCACGACGTCGTGAACGAGCTGTATGTGGACGACGCTGCAGACATGATTGAAGAAATGCCCGCAAACCTCGTCAAGCGCATTCTGCGACACACGGACGCCGAAACGCGCGTACTCATCAACCAGATTTTAAATTACCCCAAAGACAGCGCAGGCTCCATCATGACGATGGAATACGTCGATTTGAAGCGCGGCATGACGGTGGAGGAGGCGTTTGACCGCATCCGTGCCATCGGCGTGGAAAAAGAGACGGTGTACACCTGCTATGTCACGGACAGCCGCCGCAAGCTGAAAGGCATTGTGACCGTGAAAGACCTGCTGCTTGCCCCGAAAAACGAGCTGATCCGCAATATCATGGAAACGAACATTATTTACGTTTCCACCCATACCGATAAAGAAGAAGTGGCCTCCCTGTTCGGCAAGTACGATTTTCTTGCCGTGCCGGTCGTCGATAACGAAGAACGCCTTGTGGGCATCGTCACCGTTGACGACGCGATCGATGTTATTCAGGACGAGGCGACGGAAGATATCGAAATGATGGCGGCTATCACGCCGACCGATAAGCCGTACATGAAGACGGGCGTTTTTGCCACATGGAAAAAACGTATCCCGTGGCTTTTGCTCCTCATGATCTCCGCTACATTTACGGGCAGCATCATCACCTCGTTTGAAGATGCGCTTTCCGCTTCCATTGTGCTGACGGGTTTTATCCCCATGCTGATGGACACGGGCGGCAACGCGGGCAGTCAGGCTTCGGTCTCCATCATCCGCGGTCTTTCCCTCGGCGAGATCGAATATAAAGACATTGGGCGTATCCTCTGGAAGGAAGCGCGCGTGGCTTTTTTGTGCGGTGTTTCGCTTGCCGTCGCAAACTTTGTCAAATTGCTGCTCATTGATCGTGTGACCATCCCGGTCGCCATCGTTGTGTGCAGCACGCTTGTTGTAACGGTGCTCGCTGCAAAGCTTGTCGGCTGTTCGCTGCCGGTGCTTGCAAAGCGCATCGGTTTTGACCCGGCCGTCATGGCCAGTCCTTTCATCACGACCATTGTAGACGCGCTTTCCTTGCTGATCTATTTCCGCATTGCGTGCGCGGTGCTGCATATCGGTTAACTTTATCCATCAAAGGAGGCTGCTGTTATGAACCAAAAAGATATTGAAACGCTTGCAATCGCGCTGCCGGAAGACATTTTAAAAGCAAAATGGTGCGGCGATTTTGACCGCGCGTTCCACCTTATCGACCTATACCTTGCAAACGAGAAAGTCCCGGCGTTTATGAAAACACGCCTTGCACTGGAGCGTGAGGTCTTGAAAGCACTGCCGACGGGCTACACATACAGCGAAGAAGACGCTTTGGCGCTCGTGCAGAAGGAAATTCCGGATTTCACGAAGGCAGAGCTTGACGCATTGCGTGACCGCGGCGCCATCGACTGGATCTACATCAACGGCAAAACGACATATTCCCGCACGTTCTACGATACGCTTTTGGGCGTTTACCCGGATATCGCCACGCGTGCAGGCAAGCCGCCGAAGGACAAAAGTGATCGCGTGGAATTTCTGCGCCAAAATGTACGCGACATGAAAAAAGACGGCGACGCGCTGTGGAGCATTCAGCTGCGCGCCCAGTTCCGTCTGCATGACGATGTTTTCCGTCCCGGCGAAGAACTGACCGTGCATCTTCCCGTACCGAAGAACGCGATGAACATGCGCGACATTGAGATCCTTGCGACCTCCCACCCCATTTATAAGCTTGCAGATGAAAATGCACCCGCGCGCACGGTCTCATTCCGCGGCAAATTTGAGAAAAACGAAACCTTCTGGGTCGAATACAAATATCTTTCCTATGTGAAATACAACAACCTCGAATCCGCACAGGTCAGTGCAGAGCAGCCGACGTTTGACACCGAGGAGCTTTACCCGCACATTCGCTTCACGCCGCTCATCCGTGCGCTTTGCAAAGAGCTTTCCGGCGATGAGAAGAACCCGCTTCTGCTCGCACGCAGATTTTACGACTACTGCACGAAGGTCGGTACATATTCGTATGTGCGCGAATACTTCGCGCTGCCGGGCAGCATTCCGGATTATTACGGCGCGGGGCTGCACGGAGACTGCGGCGTGCAGGCGCTGCTGTTCATCACGCTGTGCCGCTGCGCAGGTATTCCTGCCCGTTGGCAGAGCGGCCTGTTCGTCACGCCGGACGACACCGGCTGCCACGACTGGGCGCAGTTCTACATTGCTCCCTACGGCTGGCTGTTTGCAGACCCGTCCTTCGGCGGCAGTGCGCACCGCATGGGCGACAGCGAGCGCAACGACTTCTACTTCGGCAATCTCGACCCGTTCCGCATGGCGGCAAACAGCGAGCTTCAGGCGGATTTTGACCCGCCAAAGACACAGCTGCGCATCGACCCGTTCGACAACCAGCGCGGCGAAGCCGAATACGCAGATGTCGGCATCCGCTGGATGGACAAGGAGTGCGACTGGAAGACCATCGAAATGAAGAAGCTCTCTTAATTTAAAACGTTAAATGCCCGCCGTGCTTTTGCACGCGCGGGTATTTTTGACCGTAAAGGAACAGATCTATGGAAACGAAACTCGATATTCTGCGGCGCTATTTCGGTTACACGTCCTTTCGCCGCGGTCAGGAGGAAATTGTAGACGCACTGCTCACGGGCCGCGATACGCTGTGCGTCATGCCGACGGGCGCAGGCAAATCCGTGTGCTATCAGGTGCCGGCACTCCTGCTGCCGGGCATCACGCTTGTCATCTCCCCGCTCATTTCGCTGATGAAAGATCAGGTGGAATCGCTGACGCAGGCGGGCGTGCACGCGGCATACCTCAACAGCTCGCTCACCCCGGCACAGTACAGCCGCGCACTGCACAATTTATCCGAGGGGTTGTATAAGCTCGTTTACGTCGCGCCGGAACGCCTTTCGACCGAGAACTTCCGCACGGCCGTAGAGAACCTCAATATTTCCCTCATCGCCGTGGATGAAGCGCACTGCGTCTCTCAGTGGGGGCAGGACTTCCGCCCGGACTATTTAAAGATTGCGGAATTTGCCGAAAGTTTGAAAAATCGCCCGACGATCGGCGCATTCACCGCCACGGCAACAAAAGCCGTGCGCAAGGACATTGCGGAGCACCTGCACCTCATTGACCCCGTGCGTATCACGACGGGCTTTGACCGCCCGAACTTATATTTCGGCGTGCAGATGCCGCACAGTAAGGCGCCGGCTCTTTTGAAGCTCATTGAGGAACGCCCGGGCAAATGCGGCATTGTGTACTGCTCCACGCGCCGCACCGTGGAAGAAGTGGACGCGCTTTTAAACGACAAGGGCATCCCTTCCACGCGCTACCACGCCGGTCTGCCGGAGGAAGAACGCAGGCAAAACCAGGACGATTTCGTCTATGACCGCAAGCCCATTATGGTCGCGACGAACGCGTTCGGCATGGGCATCGATAAATCCAACGTGTCGTTCGTCATCCACTACAACATGCCGAAAAACCTCGAGAGCTATTATCAGGAAGCCGGGCGTGCCGGGCGCGACGGCAGCCCCGCCGAGTGTATTTTGCTTTACAGCCCGCAAGATGTGCGCACGAACCGCTATTTAATCGAAAACAGCGACCCGAACCCCGACCTCGACTTTGAAACGCAGGAAAAGCTCATCCAGCGCGAATACGACCGTCTGCGCAAAATGAATTATTATTGTATGACAGCAGGTTGCCTACGAGCGTATATTCTAAATTACTTTGGCGAACCCATTGAAGAACGCTTTGGTGAACCTGAAGAAGAGAACTGCGGCAATTGCTCCAGCTGCGCGGGCGGCTCCGTTTTGGTAGAGGCCACCGTGGAAGCACAGCAGGTGCTCTCCTGCGTGGCGCGCACCGGGCAGCGGCTCGGCATCAGCATGATCTGCGACATTCTGCGCGGCAGCGAAAATGAGCGTGTTTTGCAAATGAATCTGCAAACACAGTCCACCTACGGGCTCATGCGCGAAAAGCCGATTTTTGAAATCAAGCGTATCATCGACGCACTTTTGATGCAGGAATTGCTCATCCAGACCGACGGGCAATACCCGGTTTTAAAGCTGACGCAGAACGCGCGGCCGGTTTTGCTCGGGGAAAAAGGCTTTGAAATGCGTATTCCCGTGCCGCAGAAAAAAGCGAAGAAGTCGGACAAGGCCGCAGGCGATGCCGACCCGGAGCTTTTCGCACGGCTGAAAAAGCTGCGTGCCGCGCTTGCCGCAAAAGCGAGCGTGCCGGCCTACGTCGTTTTCACCGACGCCACTTTGCGCGATATGTGCGCAAAAATGCCGACAGACGAGCAGGAGCTTTTGCAGGTCTCCGGCGTGGGCGAGCGCAAGGCGCATCGCTACGGCAAGGCCTTTTTGGAAGAGATCAACCGCAAAGCGGAGGAAAAATAAATGGAACAAGCAAAGCACAAATTCAATCTTGTCGACCACATCGAGGTGCGCGGTGCACGCGTGCACAATCTCAAAAACATTGACATCCATGTGCCGCTGCATAAGATCGTTGGCGTAGCGGGTGTTTCGGGCTCCGGCAAATCGTCGCTTGCGCTCGGTGTTTTGTATGCAGAGGGCTCGCGGCGGTATTTGGAGTCGCTTTCCACCTACACGCGCCGCCGTATGACGCAGGCGGCACAGGCGCAGGTGGATGAAGTTCTATATGTCCCGGCCGCGCTCGCACTGCACCAGCGCCCCAATGTCCCGGGCATCCGCAGCACATTCGGCACGGGCACGGAGTTACTCAACAGCCTACGCCTGATGTATTCACGCCTTGCAAGCCACCGCTGCCCGAACGGACACTACATTCAGCCGACATTGGCCGTTGCGGCGGGTCAGCCGTGCGTGTGCCCCGTTTGCGGTGCGGAATTTTTCGCGCCGTCCGCGGAGGAACTCGCATTCAACAGCCAAGGCGCGTGCCGCAAATGTGACGGCACCGGCATCGTGCGCATTGTGGACGAAAGCACCCTTGTACCGGACGACACCCTCACGATTGATGAAGGCGCCGTGCGCCCGTGGCAGACGCTGATGTGGTCTTTGATGAAGGACATTGCCCGCGACCTCGGCGTGCGCACCGACGTGCCGTTCCGCGAGCTGACGGAAAAAGAAAAGGACATCGTGTTTCACGGCCCTGCCATTAAAAAGCACATGATCTACCAGAATAAAACGAGCGGCGCAGCAGGCGAAATGGATTTCACCTACTTCAACGCCGTGTATACCGTGGAAAATGCACTCTCCAAAGTCAAAGATGAAAACGGCATGAAGCGCGTGGAAAAGTTTCTCAAGACCGAACCGTGCCCGGACTGCGGCGGCTCACGGCTATCGGAGAAAGCTCGCGCTCCGAAGCTTCGCGGCATTTCTTTAGATGAAGTCTGCCGTATGACGCTCGCCGGCCTCACCGATTGGGTCGCGGACGTGCCGGGTTCGCTGCCCGAAGAAATGCGTCCCATGGCGCAGAGCATCTGCGATTCGTTTACATTGAATGCCAAGCGCCTTTTGGAGTTAGGGCTCGGCTACCTGACGCTCGACCGCGCCGCCTCCACGCTTTCCACAGGCGAGCGCCAGCGCATGCAGCTTGCCCGTGCCGTACGCAACCGCACCACCGGCGTTTTATATGTGCTCGATGAGCCTTCCATCGGCTTGCACCCGGCGAACATCGTCGGCCTCACCGGCGTGATGCACGATCTCATCGACGACGGCAACTCCGTTCTGCTCGTCGACCACGACACGCAGATTTTGAGCGAGGCCGATTGGCTCATTGAAATGGGCCCGGAAGCCGGTGCAAAAGGCGGCCATGTCATCGCGGAGGGCACAACAGACGACATTAAGATAAACGAAAACTCGCAGATTGGCCCGTTTTTGGCGGGGAAGCAGGGCATCTCGCGACAGAAAGCACCCGAAAGCGAGCTTTTCCAAAACGGCGCTATCCACCTTTCCACCGACCGCATCCATACGGTGAAGCCGCTCGAAGTGGATATTCCGAAAGGCCGCCTGACCGTTGTTACGGGCGTTTCCGGCTCCGGCAAAACGACGCTCATTCTGGAAAGCCTTATCCCGGCGCTTTCGGCGCATATTCGTGGTGAAAAGCTACCGGCGCACGTGAAGTCGGTCAGCGCCGAGGGCATTGACCAAGTGAAGCTCATCGACGCTACGCCTATCGGTATCAACGTGCGCTCCACCGTTGCGACATACGCCAATGTGCACGATGAGCTGCGTAAAATTTTCGCCCGCACGTCGGACGCCAAAAAAAGCAAATACAAAGCCGGCGACTTCTCCTACAACACCGGCAAGCTGCGCTGCCCCACCTGCGACGGTACCGGCAGTATCAGCCTGGACGTGCAGTTTTTACCCGATGTGAATATCCCCTGCCCGGACTGCCGCGGCAGCCGTTACGGCAAAGACGCATCGAAGATCCGCTGCGTGACGAAAAGCGGCGAAGCATACACCCTGCCCGAAATCATGGACATGGACGTGCGCACGGCGCTTTCAGCCTGCAAGGACTGGAAGCTCGTCTCGCAGAGATTAAATGTCTTAAACAGCCTCGGCCTCGGCTACCTCACGCTCGGTGAGGAAACGCCCGGACTTTCGGGCGGCGAAGCGCAGCGCTTAAAGCTTGCGAGTGAGATGGGCAAGGCGCAAAGCGGCTCCGTGTTCGTGTTCGACGAGCCGACCATCGGCCTACACCCGCTCGACGTGCAGACACTGCTCACCGTGTTCCAAACGCTCATCGAAAGCGGCGCGACCGTCATCGTTATTGAGCACGACCTCGACGTCATCCGCAGCGCTGATTATATTCTCGATATGGGCCCCGGCGGCGGTGAAGCGGGCGGTCGGCTTGTCGCCTGCGGAACTCCGGAACAGATCAAAAACGCCGCGGACAGCGTGACCGGAAAATTCATTTAAACCAAGCGTGTGTACCCACAACTCCGTGTGATGCACGCGCCTTTTTTATTCGTCGAATGCTTTTCGCAGTTTTTGCAGCGCTTTTTTCTCAAGGCGCGAGACATAGCTGCGGGAAATATTCAGCTTTTTTGCGACTTCTCGCTGCACAAGCGGTCGCCGGCCCGTAAGCCCGTAGCGCAGCAAAATGATCTCGCGCTCGCGCGGCGAAAGACGGGTCTTCACCGCGTCGTACAACTGCCGCACCTTCATGCTCAGATCGATGTCCTCCAAAATGTGGTCGTCCGTCGCGATGGTGTCGAGCAGCGTCAGCGTGTTGCCGTCCTTGTCGGTATCGATGGGGTCATTCAGCGATACGTCCTGCGCCGTCTTTTTCGCGCTGCGGAAGAACATCAGAATCTCATTTTCAATGCACCGCGAAGCGTAGCTCGAAAGCCGAATGCCCTTTGTCGGGTCGAAGCTGTCCACAGCCTTGATGAGCCCCACCGTGCCAATGGAAACGAGGTCATCGCGGTCATTTTCATCGGCATAGTATTTCTTCGCAATGTGCGCCACAAGCCGTAAATTGTGTTCGATGAGTTTTTGCCGCGCGTGGTGGTCGCCCGCCGCCATTTGCTCCAGATATTTTTTCTCCTCCGCCGCAGTCAGCGCCTTTGGAAACGACCCGGCGCTTGTGATGTGCAGAAAGAAAAACAAAATCGACGATAAATACTCCAAAAGCCCCCAAAGCATACCCTCTCCCCCTTTAGAGAATGGTATGCTTCAGGGGCTTTTCTTATGTCTTTTGCTATATATTATTTGTGGACAACATACTGGTTCGGGTCGCCGAGCAGTTCCTTCGGCAAGTGGCTATTATCGCTGAGGCGCACCGTTTCCACGCTGCCGTCTTTGCCGATATAAAATTCCGAAACCGAGGTGTTGCCGCCGATACGAATATCACTCAAACGTTCAATATCGTGCTCCAAAATCTCACACGCCATGCAGCGCAACAAAAAGCCGTGCGACGTGATGACCGCTGTTTTGCCCATACAATCCGCTTTCACGCGTGCAAGCGCTTTTTTTGCGCGGTCATAGACTTCCGCAGTCGTCTCCCCCTCCGGGAAAATGCAGTTTTGCGGGGAATTCTGCCACTTTTCGGCAAATACCGGATAATCCGCAAACGCTTTGTCAAGCTTCATGCCGGACAGCGCGCCAACATCCACTTCCATCAGCTCCGGCAGTTTTATGATGGGCAAACTGTGGTACAAATCTACCGCTTCCGCCGTTTTATAGGCGCGCTTTAACGGGCTCGAATACACAGCATCGATGGGGATGTTCCGAAACCGCAGTGCCAAAAGCGCCAACTGCTTTTCTCCTGTAGCGCTGATATCGAGGTCAAGCTGACCCTGAAAAATATTCTCGCGGTTGCCGAGACTTTCGCAGTGGCGCACAAGATATAAGTGTAATTTTTCCATATCATTTACCACGGACGCATCGCACCGGTCAATTCGGAAAGGGTTTTCACGCCGTTTTTATCCATGTAATTTGTAAGCCCTTCGGTAATGTTCACGGGCGCATACGGGTCTGTGAACAGCACGGTGCCGATCTGCAGCGCCGTCGCACCTGCAAGCAGCATTTCCACGGCGTCCTGCCACGTGCTGATGCCGCCGAGACCGACGATCGGAATTTTCACCTTCTGATACGTCTGCCACACCATGCGCACCGCAATGGGCAAAAGCGCCGGGCCGGAGAAGCCACCTGTGTTGTTGTGAATGATCGGACGCTTCGTGTTGATGTCGATACGCATGCCGGTCAGCGTGTTGATCATGGAGACGGCATCCGCACCGGCGCTTTCCGCCGCGAGCGCGATCTCGGAAATATCCGTCACATTCGGGGAAAGCTTCACCATCAGCGGCTTTTTGCAGTGCGCGCGCACCGCTTTCGTGATGTCTTCAACGCCTGCGCAGCTCGTGCCGAACTGCACGCCGCCCTGCTTCACGTTCGGGCAGGAAATGTTCATTTCAATCATGTCGATGTCGGTGTCATTCAGTTTTTCCGCCATAGCGCAGTAATCCTCCGGCGTGTTGCCGGCAATGTTCGCAATGATGGTCACGCCCTGCTCGCGCAGCCACGGGAGATCTTTTTCGATGAAGTGATCGACACCCGGATTTTGCAGACCCACGGCATTCAGCATACCGCCGGGGGCTTCCGCAATGCGCGGCGCAGGATTGCCCGGTCGCGCCTTTAACGTGATGCCCTTAGAAGAAATACCGCCGAGTGCGGAGAGCGGGTAAAACTCTGCATATTCGCGGCCGAAACCGAACGTGCCGGACGCCGCAATGAGCGGATTATGGAACTCCACACCCGCAACCGAAACTTTTAAATCAGCCATCAGAATACCACCCTTTCCGCCGGGAACACCGGGCCGTCCTTACAGACATGGCCCATATACGTTTCACCGTTTTCGTCGTAAAGCTCCACCGCGCAACCGAGGCACGCACCGATGCCGCACGCCATGCGCTCCTCAAGGGAAATTTCGCACGGAATGTTGTGCGCTTTTGCAAACTCCGTCACGGCGCGCAGCATGACCTTCGGACCGCAGGCAAAAATTTTATCGGGGTGCACATCCTGAATTAAATCGATGACAAGGCCGTGGTGGCCGTAGCTGCCGTCATCCGTCGCAATGCGCAGGTCGCAGCCTGCCGCACGGAAGTCGTCTTCGAGAATCACGAAATCCTTATTGCGGAAACCGACCGCCACCGTGGCGTTTTTGCCGCATTGCCTTGCTGCGCCGAAAAGCGGAGGCACACCGATACCGCCGCCGATGAACAAATTGTGCGCGTTCGGGTCGAACGTAAAGCCGTGGCCGAGGGGCGCCAAAATATCCATCTTATCGCCGACCTCAAACTTCGAGAGCTGCTCTGTACCCGCGCCGCGAACCTGGAACACAAAGCGCAGCGTGCCGTTTTTCTTATCGATGTCACAAATGGAAATCGGGCGGCGCAGCGTTTTACTGGGCACGTAAATGTGCGCAAACTGTCCGGGCTGCGCCACTTCTGCCAGTTTCGGCGCTAAGACCGTATAATCAAAGGTGTTCTCTGCGGTCTGCGCGCGGCGCAGTACCTCGCAGAGTTGAACGTCATATTTCATAGCTTGTCCTTTCCGAGCGTTACTCATCCGTTCACGCGAATTTCGCCGATGCGTGCGCAGATCTCGTCGCGCATGCGAATGGCTTCGCGTCTTGCCGCCTGTGCATAGTCATGCTCGTCGCACTTTTCCTTCTGCCATGCGCACATAATGCCGCGGGAGGAATTGATGATGGCGCCGAGACCGTTCTTGTCAAACGCCGGGGCAACGTCATCCGCGCCGCCGCCCTGTGCGCCGTAACCGGGCACGAGGAAGAACGTGTGCGGCGCCTTCTCGCGCATTTCGCCGAGCTGTGCCGGGTACGTTGCACCGACGACCGCGCCGACGCCGGAGTAGCCGTATTTACCCATAACGCTTTCGCCCCAGTGCTCGCAGAACTCGCCCATGGTTTCGTAAACGGTCTTGCCGCTTTCCATTTTCTGATCCTGCAATTCGCCGGAGGACGGGTTGGAGGTCTTCACGAGCACGAAAATGCCCTTATCTTCCGCTTCGCAAACGCCGAGCAGCGGCTTGATGCCGTCCGTGCCGAGGTAGCCATTCACGGTCAGCGCATCCGCACCGAAGGCTTCCGTTTTCTCGCCGAACACATCCGTTTTGCCGAGGTGCGCCGTGGCGTAGGCTTCCATCGTGGTGCCGATGTCGTTGCGCTTGCCGTCCGTGATGACGAACATACCCTTTGCGCGCGCGTAAGCGACGGTCTCCGCAAGGGTTCTCACGCCCTGCCAGCCGTACATTTCATAGTACGCCGCCTGCGGCTTTACGGCCGGGACAATATCGCACAGCGCGTCGATGAGGCCCTTGTTGTATTCGAGCAGTGCGGCGGCCGCAGCCTCCAGCGTTTTGCCATACTTTGCGACGGCGCCGTCCAGAATGTAGAACGGAATGTACGCGAGCTTCGGGTCAAGACCTGCAACGGTCGGATTCTGGGTTTCCACGATTTTTTCAATCATACGGTCAAAAGACATAGTAATCCCTCTCTCATTTCAAATCTATAATTTCAAATTTCTCAAACTTTTACAGTTCATTAAATACAACTCTGCCGCCGCAGACGGTCGCCTTTACGCGGCCCGTGAGCGTCATGCCCTTAAACGGCGTGTTGCGGCTTTTGCCATGCAGCTTTTCGGGGTCCACAACCCACGCTTCGTGCTCGTCGATCAGCGCAATATCGGCCACTTCGCCCGCACCGATGGCGCCGGCTTCAATGCCGAGCAGCTCCGCCGGGCGCACGCTCATCTTTTCGATGAGCTCTGTAAGCGTCAAAACGCCGGTCTTCACAAGCGCGGTATATGCCGCCGCAAACGACGTTTCCATACCGATGGAGCCGTTCGGCGCGTGCAGAAAATCAGCTTTTTCCGCCGGCGTGTGCGGCGCGTGGTCGGTCGCGATGACGTCGATCGTGCCGTCCTTTACGGCCTCGATCATCGCAAGGCGGTCCTTCTCGCTGCGCAGCGGCGGGTTCATGCGGTAGTCCGCGTCGTGCTTTTCGAGCGCTTCGTCGGTCAAAAGCAAGTAGTGCGGTGCGGTCTCCGCCGTCACCTTTACGCCGCGGGCTTTGGCATCACGGATGAGCGCCGCAGAGGTTGCCGTGCTGACATGGCAGATGTGCACCGGCACGTCATACGCCGCAGCCGCCGCAATTTCGCGCGCCGTGCCGCAGTCCTCCGCCGCCGCAGGTACGCCGGGCAGATTGAGCTTTTCGGAAACTTCTCCCTCATGCATGACCCACTTTTTCGCGAGGAACAAATCTTCGCAGTGCGCCGTCACGCGCATGTGGAGCTTCGGCGCTTCGCATAATGCCTTTACAAGGCAGGCGGTATCGATGACCGGGCGACCGTCGTCGCTCAAAGCAATGGCGCCGGCATCGTGCAGCGCTTCTAAGTCGCACAGCTCTTCGCCTTTCAGCCCCTTTGTAATCGCCGCCGCAACGTAAACATGCGCATCGGCAGTCTTTGCTTTGTCCAAAATATAGCGCACGGTTTCAGGCGTATCAACCGCCGGCTTCGTGTTCGGCATACACAAAAGGCTCGTCACGCCGCCCGCCGCAGCCGCACGGCAGCCCGTGTAAATATCTTCTTTATCGGTAAAGCCAGGGTCACGCAGATGCACATGCATATCCACAAAGCCCGGCACCGCCGTTAAACCTTTCGCTTCAATGACTTCGACATCCGCATCGTACAGGTTTTCGGAAACCGCGCTGATGCGGTCCCCGGAGATCAAAATATTGCCGATATAATCCTCGCCGCGCGCGGGGTTCAAAATGCGCGCACCGCGGATCAGCAAGCGCTTTTGCTCTTGTTCCATTCGTCTCATTCCTTTCGGGTAAACAGCAGAAATTTCAGGATAGCCAGAAATTCTCGGCACAGGTTTTTCGGCAGACTTTTCAAATTGGTCTTCGCATGCAGCGGATACGGCGTAAGTCCCAACATTTTTGCCATGCGGCAGGCGCGCCACTGGTGGTAACTTTGCGTTGCAAGCAAAACGGTATCGGAAAAGCCATTTTCGCGCAGAATATCCCGCGCAAAACGCAGGTTTTCAAGCGTCGTTTTGGAGTTTACTTCCGCAAAGATGCGCTTCGGCGCAACCCCGAACTTAATCAGCGCTTCCTTTGCGGCTTCGCCCTCGCTTTGCGGCTCGTCCTTGCCCTGCCCGCCGGTCGTGATACAAACGGCTTTCGGACAGGCTTTTAGATACGATGCTGCAGTATCCACACGATATTGAAACGCGCGACTGAGGTGCGCGGGGCAGGTTTTCGATGCCCCAACCACCCGTGCGCCAAGCACAATGACAACGCCGTTTTCGGGCAATTTTCTTCTTCGGTGCATAGTTTCTCCTTGTCGCATACTGAATAGCCAAAACACCTCATAATAATTATAAAGAATTCCCCCGAAAACCGCAAGGGCTTCGGGGGAAAAAGTTTACATGGTATGAAATCTCATTTAGGCCGCAGGCTCTGCGATTGTTTCGCCTGTTTCGCCGCCGTTTGTGCCGGGATCCGGCTCTGCGGGTGTCTCTTCGCCGCCGGAAGGTTCGGAGGGAATCTCTTCGCCGCCGGAAGGCTCAGACGGTGTCTCGTCACCGCCCGCAGGTTCAGACGGCGTTTCGCCGCCGGAGGGTTCGGAGGGCACAGAAGGCTCTTCGTAGCCGGAATTATCGGAGCCGCCCGAATAGCTGTAATCGTTGCTGTCGGAGTAGCTGTAGTTGTTGCCGGAGCTGCTCTGGGTACCGCTTCCGCTGCTCGTGTACGAGGCTGCGGGGTCGCCCGGCATAGAAGCATATCTTGTGCGGTCCGCATCCGTAATGTTCGTATCGGCCTTCGAGAGCGTTTTGCCGTCCTTAACAGCCTGCATCAGCTCTTTTGCCTTATTTACGGTGTTATAATCCGGACGCATGACGTAGGCGTAATCGCTCATGGAGTACGGGATCTGCGAATCGCCCGTGCCGGTCACGCTGCATTGGACAACGTTCCAAGAGCCGTTATCGGAAAGCTGACGGCGCACGAGCGCCGCGATGTCGTCATACGGCACATCCATCTCGAAGCAGTCCTTGATGCTGTCCATAATGGAGTTGTAGCGCACCAGAATATCCGGGGAAAGTGCCTTATCGATGATGGCGGAAATAACCTTCAGCTGGTTTTTACCGCGTTGAATATCGCCATCCACAAACGAATAGCGCTCGCGGGCAAAGGTCAGCGCCATTTTGCCGTCCATCTGCACCTTGCCCACCGGGTACGTGTAGTTGCCCTTTGTAAACGCAACATCGTTATCGACCGTAATGCCGCCGAGCGCATCCACAATGCCGGTAAAGCCGGAGAAATTGAGGCGGAAGTAGTAATCGATATCCGTATCATACAGCATTTCGAGCGTGCCTATGGAAACGTTCACGCCGTAAATACCCGCATGTGTCAGCTTATCCGGGATGCCGCCCGAAACAGGCAGCGGCACATAGTAGTCGCGCGGGGTCGTCACAAGCAGAATCTGGCGCGTTTCCGTATTGATTGTCGCCAAAATGTTTACGTCGCTGCGGCCGACCGTGTTAAGGCCCTGACGCGTATCGCTGCCGCTGATATACAGGGTGTAAACACGATTTTCCACATCGCTGTTGCCGGTGCTCTGCGTCTTTTCCGCTTCGCTCTGTACCGCCGTTTCCACGTGCAGCACTTCAAGCTCGCGAATTTTGCTTTCTACATCGGCGTATTTATCGAGCTCCGTCACAACGTCGAGGTATGCAGTATTTAGGATGACCGCACCGCATTCTTTGTTGAGCAGGCCGTCAATGAGCTGTGTGATACCGGCATACGTCTTCGTCGTCACTGCGCTGCCAAAGCGCTCCGTGATCTGGCTGACGGCGGAATCGGTGTTTTCGCGGTCAAGCGATTCCAAAATGCCGAACGTATAGCCCTTTGTGTCTTCCAACGCGGAAGCCGGGTCATCCGTGCGCACATAGACCGCTACGGGCGTATATTCCGTACGCACCGCGCCAATCTCCGTCAGCGTGCCGGTCGCGACCGAAATGTAGTTGCTCGCAAGACCAAGCACCAGCGCCAGCACCAGAGAAAGCGACGCGCCGCAGATGAACTGACCTTTATTTCGGATGCTGCGCACCAACAAAACAGCAGAAGCCACCAAAAGGACAAGTGCAATACCGCCAAGGATCAGCAGCTTCGTCGGCACCATCTTGCTTTGCAGAAGGATCACCATAAACACGGCAAACACTGCCACCAAAAGGACAGAAATCACAATGCCCGGGATCCGTTCCTTCCATTTGCTCATATCGTGTACTCCTTTGATTTTGACGTTTCGGGAAAATTCGGCGCGCCGCGCATTCCGCGGCAGTGCCTTATCCGAGTTATTATATCGCTTTTACCCGTTGTGCGTCAACGGATTTGAACAAAAAGCCGTCAAAATCAGTAAAACGCCGACAAAACATCTGCATTTTTAGCTACAAGGCACTATTTTGACGAAGCCGTCCGCACTGCAAAAAGCTGCTGCGGGTGCACAGCCGCGTAAAAATCATTCAGGATAAATCCGGCAAAATCCGTCCCGCTCTGCGTGAGCGCGTCGGCGCAGTCGTTTAATATACCGGCCGGAGTGTAGTCCTGCCGCACAACGAGCACCGAAAGATCCGAAAGTGCACTGAGCGCCTCGGCATCGGCGGAAAGCAGCATCGGTGGGGAATCGAGCAAAACATAGTCAAAGCGTTCGTCCGCCCGCGCCGCCAAAAGCAGCTTTTTCAGCTTTTCGCTGTGCAAAAGGCGCTCCGGGTGCGCGGCAGGCGCGGTAAGGCCGAGCGAAATGCCGTATTTTTCCGAAAAAATAAGCGGCGGCTCCGCGTCTTTCTCTGCCTGCAAATACTGACCGATCCCGTTTTTAGCCGCCGCCTGCAGGCCGAAAATTTTGTGCAATGCCGGTTTTCTTAAATCGAGATCCAACAGCAGCACATGCCGCCCGCGCATGGAAAGCGCCAGCGCCAAATTCGCCGCTACGCTTGATTTTCCTTCGTTTTCTCCCGCGCCCGTGAGCAGCAGCACTTTTTTGCCGTCCCGCCGCATGCGGTGCTCCAACGCCGCGCAGAGATCCTGATACGCTTCCGTGTAGGTGTACCGCACAAAAGGGTCTGTCAGCAGCGCCGCAGCCTTGCGCCCCGCACCGCGGCTCTTTTTTACGAACAGCCGCTTTTCCTTGCGCTCGTGCCCGATGGTGCCCAGCACGCGCCCATCCAGCTTGTGCCGCGCGGCCTGCGGAGTTTGCACCGTATCGCGCCGCAGAAACAAAACCGATACAATCAGCGATGCAGCCAGCATCGCGCCCACACAGGCCCGCATGCGGTACGGCTTTAAGTCCACCGGGTTTGAGGGGGCAAGCGGCACCTGCGGGTCGCGGATAACGCGCAGCTCGGCGTTTGAGAACAGCTCGTCCGTCAGGTCTGCGTGGTTTTCCAGCACATTTTTCAGCGATAAAAACGATTCGCGCGGGTTTTCCGCCGTCACCTGCACATTGATGAGATTCGTCTCCGGCAAAACGGAAGCCACAACGTCGCACTGCGCGGCCTCGCGGAACGTATCGCTTTGAAACACACTCGCAAACACCTGCGCCATGCGGGCCGTGAGGTCTAAAGAGGTATACGCGCTCGTGCCGCCCTTTACATTTACCGCCACGGTCGCCGAAGCGGTATACACAGGGTGATACGTAAAAAGATGATACCCCTCCACGCACAGCCATGCCGTGAGCACCGCCAAAATCAGCACCCACAGATTATAGAGCAGCCCGCGCAGCACGCACACGGGGTGCAGATCACCCCAAAAAAGGCGCTCGTCCTTCACGTTTTCCCCTCCTCCACGATCACCGTCAGGCAGGCGCGCACGGTCTCTGTTTCCGTCTCTGCCGCATACTGCACCGGGTAACAACCGGGCTTTGCGGTATCTATTTGCGTCACTGTCTGCTTTTTCACCTTTACCGCCGTGCCTGCATGGTCAAACACGCCCTCCAAATAGGCTTTCGGCTCAAACTTTTCGCCTGCCTTCACATACACGATTCCCTGCTTCAGGCGAATTTCAAGACTGCTGTCGCTCAGCTGCATATAAAGCTGCATCTCGCTCTGTCCGCCGTAGGAATTCGTCACGGATACCGGCAGCGTGTACATGTCGTTTTCCACAAAAGCAATATCTTCGGTGAACAGTCGAATACGGTCGGAAACGTCGCCGTCCATTACGTCCTCCGCTGTGATCTGCGCCAAAAGCGCGGGCATCTCGCCCGTGCGGTAGGTCGACGGTACATTCAGCGCAAAGCGCGGCGGGTTGTAATCCGTATACCGCACCGTGCGCGTGAGCGTCGCCGCGTGGCAGTCCGCATCGAACACCACGTACTTTATGCGCCGACGGTCACCGTCCAACAACGCAGACATACCCGCAATGCAGATCTCGTCCGTCAGGTCTCCGTCATGCGCGTCTTCGGCATGCAGCCCCGCGCAATACGCGCTTTCCGGCGCGGTGACGCTGAGCGCAAGTTCGCCGTCCGTTTCGTCCGTCAAAACGGGCATGGAGGTATCCTGCGCCTGTACGCGCGGCACGGCAACCCACAGGTAAAACGTCAGTGCGGCGCAGAACAGCACTGCCATTACCATTTGAAATACCCTCATGCGATTCTCTCCTTTCCGGCTTCGCCGCTCAGAATTCTGCGTGGGTTTTCATGCAGTATCCGCTCGGCATACGCAGCACCGAAGCGCTCCGTGAGCCACGCGTTCACGTCCTCCAAAATCGGTCTGCGGTACGCGGTCCCGTGCCCGTCGCTCGCCACGCAAAAAGCCAGATCGCGCTCCAGCAGCACCCGCGCGGTCTCTGCCGCCCTGCGCCCGAAAGCGCCGAAAATACCGCTGCGCGTCACCTGCAGCGCGGCCCCCCGCTCTGTCCACAGCTCCGCACGCCAAGGTTCGTTTTGCAAAATGACGTACCGCTCCGGGTGTGCGATGAGCGGCACATACCCGTATTTTCGTATATGCTCAGTCGCCGCCGCGCACCATTCCGGCGAGTCGAGCGGGTCAAACTCCACCAAAAGAAACCGACTTTCGCCGAGCGGCTGCACGTCGCCGCTTTGCAGACGGTCAAGCAGCGTGCCGTCTGCCATCATTTCCATGCCGAAAAAGAGCTTTACGGGCAGACTTTCCCGCGCAGCCGCCGCTTTTAGACGCTCAAATTTTCCTAAATACTGCGTCTTCGTCACCCCCGCCCCGTGCGGCGTGACGGCTAAAGCTTTCGTGCCATGCTCTGATGCCATACGCAGCATCATAAGAGACGCTTCAAGCGTTTCCGCGCCGTCATCCACGCCGGGCAGCACATGCGCGTGCAGGTCGATATAGCTCATACCGTCTCCTCCCGTGTGCGGTGCGCGCCGTAATGGCCGTAGCTGTAATGCCCGTAGCGACCGTATTTGCCGTATCCGTAGCCATAACCGTACTTGCCGTAACCGTAGCCCGAAAGCCCTGCCTGTACGCCGTTCAGCACGCAGCCCGCAACGGTCACATCGCAGCTTAGGAGCTTTTCGATGCCCGCTTTGATCTTCGTCCGCGATGCGCGATCCTGCTCGATGACGTACACCGCCGCATCGCAGCTTTCCGCCGCGGGCAGAATTTCCGCAAAGCGCGCGCTTTCCGGGGCAATGAGCAAAACGCAGTCCGCGTCTTCGCGCAGAGAAGCAATCGCGCCGCGCAGATTTTCGCCAACAGCGAGCACCTCGCGCGGCGAAAGCCCGCGGCTGCACGCGGCGTAGCGATACGGCTCTGCACTACGCCGATGCAGCACCTCCTGCACCGGGCAGTGCCCAAAAAGACACGTTTCCAGTCCCGGCGAGCGTTTATCCATGCCGCGCTTTAAATCTAAATCGATCAGTACCACGCTTTTGCCCATTTCGCCCAGCACATGCGCGGCAGTCATCGCCGTGGTGCGCACGCCTTCCCCGGGCAGCGTACCGCAAAACAGCAGCACCTTGTCACCCGATGCCGCCATGCGACGTTCAAGGCGCATGGCAAGCCCGCGCGCAGCCTCGCGGTAATGCTCCGGCACATGCGGGTTCGTAAGGGTGAGCGTTTCGCGCCTACTTTTGCTTCGCTTTTTAAAAACGACCTTCGGCAGCGTGCCGAGACACAAAAGATGCAGCTTAGATGCAATCTCCTCCTCGCGCCGCACGGTGCGCCGTGTGCAGCCGTACAGCAGGATCAGTCCTGCGCCAAAAAGCAGGCCGTACGCCGCGCCCGTCAACGCCGCACGTTTGCCGTCGAATATATTATACGGCGTGGTCGGCAGGCTTGGGGCGCTCAGCATATGGAGCTTAATGTCGCCCAGCACGTAGCGTGCGGCCTCCGGGTAACAATCCATAGCGGCGTTCAGGACATTCAACGTGCTTTCGGCATTCGCGCCCGTCGCGGTCAGTGTGAACAGGTTGGAATCCTCCACTGCGCTCGCCGAAAGCGAAGCTGTAATAGAATCCGTGCCGAGCGCCTGCTTGATGCCGTCCGTTAAGAGCTCGCTTTCGAGTATGTACGGAAACGTGCGCGCGAGCTGCGAAGCCGTGGCGGTGTTGTAATAAAACCCGTAGCTGAACCCGCCGCTTTCCCCGCTGCCGGTGGCGACCGTGAACGAAGCCGCCGCGCGGTACAGCGGGCGATACGCGCGCTTTGCCGTGTACCACGAACCCGCGGCGCACAGTACCGTGAGCAAAAGGCACGCCCACCACAGCTTTTTCACACCGCGCAGCACATCGTGCAAAAGCGTGATGATGTCGATGGGCTCCGGCACCGCTTGCTTTTCCTTTTGCGTCTCCTCCATATAGACCTCCGAAATGCTTTATTTTTCATATACCATAACGCATTAAATGCCTGTCTGCGAATTTCACGGGCATTATAGCATTTTGCACCCGATTTCTCAAGCATTTTCGGGATATTGTATATATACAAATATCGCAAATTCCGTTAAAAAATGAAAAAAAGCGACGCCTCAAGCGAGGCGCCGCCAATAATCGACAAATTAAATTTCTATTTTAGTTTCAATCAGCCTTCCGGCTCCAGCACGCCGTACTTGCCGTCGCGGCGCTTATACACCACATCAATCTCGCCGGTGTCGCCGTCACGGTACATGAAGAACGTGTGGCCCAGCATTTCCATCTGCAAAATGGCTTCTTCCACCGTCATGACCTTCACATAGAACGTCTTGCGCTTTACGATTTCCGGTTCATCTTCCTCGTCCGGCGTATCGTAGTACGTATCCGGCAGCTCCACGGGCTGCATCTTCTGTGCGCGCTCAAGGCGCTTTTTATTTCTACGGATCTGGTTGCCCAGTGCCGCCACAACATCATCCAACGCTTCGTTCATTTCCGGCGCAGTGGCTTCTGCACGGTACAGCATGCCGCGCTGCTTAATCATAATCTCCACGGTCTGGCGATTCTTTTCCAGCGTTACGGTTACGGTAGCATCCGCGTCTTCATCAAAGATGCGGTCAAACTTAGAGAGCTTGCGCTGCACCAGTTCCTTAAAATTCTCTCTCAGGTTCACTTTTCTGCCAACGATCTTGATGTTCATACGTCTACCGGTTTTTCCCGCAAAAAGCACAAAGGGATGTGCTTTTTTTCATCTACGGAAAAAACACATCCTTTCTGAAAGACTCGGCTTTCATTATTCAGCTTACGGCTTCTGCCGTTCTCTGTACCTACAGTATAAATCATTTGAACAAAAATTGCAATAGAAAAATAAAATTTTCAAGATTTATAAACAATTTGTTGCGATTTAAATTTCTCATAAAACAAAAAGCGCCGTTCCGAAGAACAGCGCCGTTTCTGCTTTACTTTAGTTGTTGCGCGGGCCCTTGCGGGAATAACCGCCGCCGCGCTTATTTTCCGCACGCTTGAGGTCCGAGATCTTCTCATCGCTCATCTGCTTAAAGCGGGACATCATATCTTCAAAAGAGCCGGAGTTTTCGCGCGCGCGCCACTCATAATCGCCCGGTCTTGCGGGGCTCTGCACCGGGGCAGAAGCTTCGCGGCGGTGATAGTTGTTCTGGCGCGGGGGTCTGCCGTTCTCATCGCGGCGGCGCGGGGGGCGCTGCTGCTGCGCGTTTTCGTCTGCCTTTTTCATGGAAAGGCTGATCTTGCCGTCTTCATTGATGCCGATGATCTTGACCTTCACGGTCTGGCCTTCCGTGACGAAATCGCGAATCTCCTTTACGAAGACCGGGGCAACCTCTGAAATGTGCACCATACCGGTCTTGCCGTTACCGAGATCGACGAATGCGCCGAACTTTGTGATGCCCGTTACCTTGCCCTCAAAAATTGCTCCGACCTCAAGCTTTGTTTCCTGCATACCCTCTAATTTTCCTCCGGGATTTCAAATTTGTTAGTTGTTGCCGCCTACATTGTAGAACACACGCTCGCCGGGCTTTACATAGTCCAGTTCGCGGCGTGCCACCTTCTCCGCATAGTCTGTGTTGTCTGCATTCTCTTCATTCAGGTCATAGCGCAGCTCGTCGTTGACGACCTGCTGTTCCTTAAGCTCGTTTTTCAACTGCTGCAGTTCGTCCTTTTTCTGGCTGATGGAGATCTGCTGCCCGACGAGCATAGTGACCATGAAGCACGCAAAACAGAACACGGCGACCTTTAAAAGGAGGCTGCCCTTATAGCGTTTAATCTTGACTTCTTCCATGGGATTCCTCCCCTTTCCTTATACCGAGCGTTCGGCTGCTTTTCTTGTTCCATTATATAATGATGCGCCGTCATTATTCAAGTCCTTTTTTCGCTTTTTTTCGATTTGTTCAGAAATGATTTGCATTTTTTCCCGCTTTTTAGCAATGCTTCCACCTTTTTCCGCCGTCCTTGCGCGTATTTTGCAAAAATTCGGTTTCTAAAGCCGTGCAAGCGGCGCTCTGCATACGGCAAAAAGCGGCAAATGCCGTGCGTCACCGTGACCTGCACGCATAAAAAGCCGATGACTTCGCAGGCGATCTGAAAAAAGCGCGCGTGCCCGGCGCTGACCGCAAGGGACAGCAAAAACGTGACGACGGCGGCAAAAAGGCAAAACAGCACATCCGTAACCGCTGCCGCGATTTTGCCGAGAGAGAACAGCAGGCGCAAAAACTCCAGCACGGCAAATGCAACCCCCAGAAGGACGCCGCACACAAGGCACAGCAACAGCGTTTCTGCCGGAATGCCGCTCATTTTAAAAGCCTTTTCAAAACGCCCGTCGGGCGCACGCCGTCTGTGTACGAAAGCGCCAGCACGCGGCCCTTTACGAGCAGCTCGCCTGTTTCGGCGCTCATGTTTTCAATGTACAGCCCTTCGCCCTTAATGTGCAACCTTCCATCTGCCGTCTGCACCGTGATGAGCGTCTCGCTGAAAAAATCCACGCGCGTAACGCCGCTTGCCGTAAGACGCGAGCGGTTTTCAATGTGCAAAGAATGTGCTTTTGCGCTTGCCGTCTGTGCCACTGTATCACCGATCCTCTTTTATGCTGTATCGCCTATTTATATGCAGCTATTTTCGGAAAAAGACCGAACAAGCAGCGAATATTTATGCACAAGAGCAGCTCAGCATGTTAAAAGCACAGTCAAAAAAACTTACTTTTCTTCGATGATCTCGTACATCATAGCCGCTTCGTCTTTTTTTGCATATTCATTCACGGAAACGACGCGGGCCTTCACGGTGCGCGCGCCGAGCGTGAGCTCGATGACATCGTTCACCTTCACATCGTAGGAAGCGCGGGCAATCTTGCCGTTGACGACGACTCGGCCGGCGTCGCAGGCTTCGTTTGCCACGGTACGGCGCTTGATAATGCGGGAAACCTTCAAGTATTTATCCAGTCTCATGTTCAAACTCCTTTTCTTGAATACATGGAGGCATAAAGCTGCCTATAACAGAAGAACGGACCCACTTCGGGATCCGTTCCATCACAAATTATTTGCCAAAATTACTTATTGACAGATTCCTTCAGGGCCTTGCCGGCCTTGAATGCCGGAGCCTTGGAAGCCGGGATCACGATCTCAGCGCTCGTTCTCGGGTCACGGCCAACGCGCTCGCCTCTCTCGCGAACTTCAAAGGTGCCGAAACCTGCGATCTGAACCTTCTCGCCGCCTGCGAGGGACTCTGTGATGGAAGCGATAACAGCGGAAACAGCGTTTTCCGCGTCTTTCTTGGAAATGGTAGCCTTTTCTGCAACAGCAGCAATGAGTTCTGTTTTATTCATTATGAATAACCTCCAAATTTTTAGATTTATCTTCATCACCCACGACGCGAACCATCGCCGGAGCGTGAATTGCTTTATTCTTCTGCGCCGAACTGCTCAATATAGGCGCGGCAGGCTTCAGACAGCGCCTGCTCTGCATCTACGCCGAAACGGCGTGCGAGCTCCGTTAAATTGAAAAGCGCTTTGCCAATCGATTCCGCGCCGTTTTCTTCAGTTGCACCGCTTACTGCTTTGCAAACGCTTTCGCGCAGGTCATCGGTCGTGCCGTTATCCGCGCCCATTTTCGCCGCCTTTTTCAGTACCTTCTGGGTACGCATCAAAGCGGGCATGGCGGGCGTTACGCTTTCAAGCACCTCGCGGTCGGACTTCTGTTTTTTCGTCTCGCGCTTAATCTGATCCCAGTTTGTCAGCACCTGCTCGGTCGTGTCCGCCGTCACATCGGCAAACACATGCGGGTGACGCTGCACCATTTTGGCAGCAACGTCGCTGATCACATCGTCAAGGTCGAACCGACCGGCTTCACGCTCGAGCTCACTGTGGAACGCCACCTGAAAAAGCACATCCCCAAGCTCCTCGCGCAGCAGCACGGGGTCTTCCGTATCGATGGCTTCTATCGCTTCGTAGCACTCCTCAAGAAAATCGCGGCGGATGCTCTTGTGATCCTGCTCGCGGTCCCACGGGCAGCCGTCCGGCGCACGCAGAATCGTGATGATCTCCTTGAGATCTTCCAGTGTATAACGGGATTTTCCTACATATTTCAACGCAGCTTTCATATTTTACCCTATCCCCCTGCTTTTTGCAAGTATTTTTCAAGTCTTTTTGTAATTTTTTCTCCGTTTGGCAGTGCTTTGATGTCTTCTTCACAGATCCCGCGTGCAATCAGCAGGAAAACAACATAGATAAGCGCCCCCAAAAACACCGCAGGCAGCGCGGAAAAACGCGATTCCGGCAGCACCGCACACCACGCTTTGTGTGTTAATAGAGCCGCCACGCCACAGCAAGCGGATGCCAGAAACGGTTTTTTAAAAGTAGAAAAGAAATCTATTTTCACGCCTGCAATACGCCGTATCGCAATGCACGCCAACACACTTGCGAGCGCATAGCACACGAGCGTGCCGACAGCGCCGCCAAGCACGTTCACACGCGGCACAGCGGCAAGCGTGTAATCGAGCACGGCTTTTACGAATAGCCCAATGAGCGTCAGCACCACGGGCAGCTCCACATGGCCCATCGCCTGCAAGATGCTGTTCAGCGGCCCGCACAGCGCCGCAAAAACGGACGCCGCGCCCAAAGCCGTCAGCACGCGCCCCACGATGACCGTGCCCGGCCGTGCACCGTAGATCAGCAGTGCGGCGGGCTGCGCCAAAACGGAAAGTCCCACCCCCATCGGCAGTGCCGTCAAAAACGTGATACGCAGCACCGCTTCCACGGTGCGCTTCAGTTTCTGCGAATCCCCCGTCTGGAATGCCCGTGTCACGCTCGGCAGCGCGCTGACCCCAAACGACTGCGTTACGCTTGGCACGAGCAAAAAGAGTGTCAGCGCCATATTGTAGCAGCCGAAAAGGTAGTTCGGCACGGTTTCCGGCGCGTCGAGATTCCCTTTGGGGATCGCGCCGGCGTACATGGAAAGCAACGCTGCGGGGTCTGTCTGCACGGCATAGGCGACACGCGTCTGCAAAAATGACGCATCAATGAGTCCGGAAAAGCTCATGGCGACTGCCCCAAGCGAAATGGGCAGTGCAGTGCGCAGCAATTTTCCGGCCCAAATACGCTTGCTTTTCGGCTTCGGCGCGCGTTGCAGCATCGCTCTTGTGACGCCGTCCCTGCGACTTTGGAAGACAAGCGTCAAAAGCCCCAGCACCGCGCCGAGCGTCACGCCGAGGATTGCGGCAGCAGCACCTAAAGCGCAGACAAGCTGACAGCCATCTGCTTCACTTTTCACGGTACAGCCGAATACCGTGCCGCTCGCTTGCAGCTCCCGTATGCCCATATGCATCACAAAAATCGCGCCGGAAAGCCCGAAAATAAGCTTGCCGAGCGATTCCGCAACCTGCGAACGCGCCGTAGGCAGCATATTGCGCAGACCCTCAAAATAACCGCGGTACACGGAGGAAATACTACACAGCGCGGCACACGGCGCAAGCGCCAACATGGAGAAAAGTGCGCCGGGGCTTTGCACCAAGCGCGTATAAAGCGGTGCAAAACTTGCCATCAGCAGAGCACAGAGAACGCCGATGACCGAAAACACCGGCAGCGCCGCCGCTTTGATTTGCCGCACGTCACGAAAATGTCCTAAGGCGTCCTCCGCTGCAGTCAGCCGCGCCACTGCCACGGGAAAACCGACGGTGGAAAGGCTGAACAGCACGTTAAAAAAACTGTACGCCGTGCTGAAATATCCCATACCGTCTTCCGTGATGATACTCGATAACGGGATTTTAAACAACGCCCCAATGGCCTTCACCAGAAGAACGCCGAACATTAAAATGAACGCGCCGTGCAGAAATCCCTGCTGTACGCGCGCCGCGGGCCGTTTTTGCTCCATAAAACCCTTCCGTTTCAAAAAAGTTTCTCGGCGAAAGAAAAGGAAAGAGGGGGCACCTCTTTCCTTCTGGTTTTACGTCCTTGCAGGCCGGACCCGCGTTTTCAATTATTCCTCGGTCGTTTTCTCGGTCTTGACTTCCTCGGTCGGCTCAGCTGTCTTCTCTGTCTCGATTGTGACTTCCGTCGTCTCCGGCTCTGCGGGGGTTTCGGCCTTCTCGACTGCTTCGGCAGCTTCTTCCGACTCTGCCGGTGCGTTCTCCAGCTTTGCGCCGCAGTGGCTGCAGAACATGGAATCCGATGGCATCTTCTTGCCACATGCCGGGCAAGTCACTTTATTCTGCATGGAAGCGTACTGTGCGGAAACCGCGGAAAGCTGTGCATACAGATCATCGATACCGGCGATCTGGTCTGCAAGCTCGGCTTCGTCTGCGGAACCGGCCTTCTTGGCCTCGTAAATGAAGCGGCCAAGCTCCTGATAGCGCTTCGTAATCTCGCCGTTCAGCTCGGACATATTGATGCGCAGCTTGGACATATCCACAAACTGGCCTGCCATTTTGCCTACGGTCTGTGCAGCGGATTTTGCGTTGACAACAACATCATCAAAAATTCCCATAACAAATTCTCCTTTTGTGGTTTGGAAACGGAACCTTAAGAAGCACACCGTTTCATGTACCTTTCTTTAGTCCCATTATAGCGCAATTTGTGTCAAAAAGCAAATGACAAACCGGCAATTTTGTAAACAAAGGTTAAATTTTTCCTGACAATAACCTTAATTCGTACCGTTTTCTACTTTCGGACCCAAAAATTCACGCAGCATGGAGTTTGCAGGCACCAGCTCGGCATCAATGGGCTCAAAGCGCATCAGACGGGCATCTAAATCGCGCGCCTTACGGTAACACGGGTTATCCTCCGGGATCTCGCGCAGAAGCGGAATGACAAGCCTGCGCAGCACACACGGTTCATAGATATGAATGGAGTTCACCGTGTAGTCCGCGGAAAGGCGGTACGGGCGGATGTATTTATCTTCGCCCGCCACCACATTATCCCACATGGCGATGGTGCGCTCCGGCATGGTATCGCGGGAACGGATATCACGCGAGATGCGGCGCACAAGGCGAATATCCATCGGCGAAATGACCTCGCCGTTGATATCCTTGATCTGCTGCTTCACGCTGACATACAGCTTTATGGTGCTGCCCTCCGGCAGACCACGCGTAAAAATGGGGTTCAGCGCGTGCAGACCCTCCATGATAACGAACCCGCGGTCGCTGACATCGAGCTTTCTTGCCGCAAGCGTTCGGGTCTTCGTTGTAAAATCGTACTCCGGCAAAAGGCAGGAGCCGCTGTGAATGACGGAATTCAAACAATCCTGAATAAGCGCAATGTCGAGCGCGTCCACGGTCTCATAGTCCTTTTCGCCGTTCGGCAGCACGGGCGTTTCGTCCGGGCCAAGGTAAAAATCGTCAAGCGAGACAATCTCGGCGTGCACACCGAGCTTGCCGAGCTCGCGCTGCAATAAATGCGCCGTGGTCGTCTTGCCGCTGGAGGACGGCCCCGCCAGCATGCACACCTTCGCGGTTTTGTAATGCGTCACAATGTTGCGCGCAATGTTTTCGATGTGCTCGTGATAGGAATCCTCCACCTCATCGATCATGACCTGCGGGTTCAAAAGCGCCGCGTCGTTAATCTGCTCTAAGTGATTGATATATTTAATGTAACCGCTTGCGAAATTGCTCATATTGCTTCGCGATGCCCTCCTTTCGTTCGAGAATCTCCGGGTAACGGCTGATATATTCATACGAATATTTGAAGTTAAAAATGCGTGAAAGATCTTCGGAATACGGGTTCTTAAGCTTCGTCACGCCGCCTGCGCCGCACGCCAGCACCGTTTCGGTCTCATCCATCGTGAAAATATTATATGCACACTCGGTGCCCGGCTTTGCCCAGCCCGTATTCTCCAAATTGCCCGCCATGCGGCTTTGGCGATAGAGATAATACGGCTCAAGCCCCCGCTCTGTCAGCCGCTTTTCGGCATAAGCCATCATGCGGTCGGCAAGCGCGGCATCGGCGTGGGCCTTGTTGATCTCGCCGCTCTGCGTGATGAACGAGGAGCGCTTCAATGCGAGCGCGTGCACCGTCACGTTCTCAGGGTCAAGCGCAATGACCTTTTCGATTGTGTCACAGAACGTCTCATACGTGTCACCCGGCAAGCCGACAATGAGGTCCATATTGATATTCGTAAAGCCCGCTTCCCGCGCGAGGTGAAACGCATCCACAGTCTGCTGCGCCGTGTGGCGGCGGCCGATGTTTTCGAGCACGTTGTCCTGCAAGGTTTGCGGGTTGATGCTGATACGCGAAACGCCGCTTTTAAGCAGCGCATCCAGCTTTGCACGGTCAATGGTATCCGGGCGGCCGGCCTCTACCGTAAGTTCCTCGCACTGCGACATGTCGAACGAATCTTTCACAACGCGGATCATCTCGGAAAGCTGCTCTGCGGAGAACGTCGTGGGTGTACCGCCCCCGACATACACAGCGCGCAGGTTTAAGCCCAAAGCATCGGCGACTTTCGCCGTCTCTTTCAGCTCTTCCAAAAGCAGGCGGTGATATTCCGGGATCTGTTTCTTGGCCTTTTCCACGCTTTGCGAAACGAATGAGCAGTACGCGCAGCGCGTGGGGCAGAACGGCACGGAAATGTACAAAGAGTAGTCGTTTTCACGCACTTTATCCGTAATGGGCTTTTGTGCGCGCAGGGTGCGCACCGCAAGTGCCGTTTTTTCGTTTGAGACGAAATATTTTTCGCGGAACAGCCTTGCCGCTTCCGCTTCGCCGTGCTGTTCGGTCAGCTGGCGCAGAAGCTTAATGGGGTGAATGCCCGTCAGCATACCCCAGCGCGGCATTTTGCCCGTGTGGGCGCAAAATGCATCAAATAATAAAGACACCATGCCGTATTCGGTCTCTGCGCCTACTTTTGCTTTGCGCTCCGTTTTGCCGTCTGCGTCTTCAATGCGCACGATATATTCGCCGTTTTCTTCGGCGGTGTACACCGTGCGGTTTTCATCGCTCGGCATAAATTCGTGCTGTACCGTGACTTTGTCAAACGGGTAAAACACGCGGCAGAGGTTTTCCGCCTCATAGTGATAAGGGTGATCGATAATATATAAAACCATACATTTTCCTTTATAAATACGGATTTCGGCGCTTTTCGTCTTCCAGCGTCGTCACGGGGCCGTGGCCGCCGCAGATATCGGGATTTCCGGGCAGCGCCGCAAGCTTTTTCAGAGACTCGCGCAGCTCGGCACTGTTGCCGGTTGGCAGGTCGCACCGCCCGACGGAGTAGCCCATCAGCGTATCGCCCGTAAACACGGCGTCCGGCGTAATGTAGATCACGCCGCCCGCGGTGTGGCCGGGCGTGTGCAGCACCGTGACCGGCACTTCGCCGATCTGAAATGTTTCACCGTCTTTGAAAGCCTCGTGCACCTTGCAGGTGATGGACTCGTACATCATGAGAAGCGAGCCGTTTTGCTTATCGTCCGCTGCAAACGCCGCTTCCGTCTCATAGGCGCACACCGGCACACCGAGCATCTCGTGCAGGCGGTCAGCCTCCCAAATGTGGTCAAAATGGCCGTGTGTCAGTAAAATCCTCTGCACCGTATATTTTTTAATTTCATTTAACAGTACGTCGTTCAAAAAGCCGGGGTCAACGACCGCCGCCTGATTCGTTTTTTCGTCGATAAGCAGGTAGCAATTTTCCGAAATAGGCCCGCCCGTTATACATTTATATTTCATATCTTTGTTTACCTTTAGCTGCGGTCAATAGAGATTACGCCCTTAATCTTCTGCAAGCGGTCAATAACAGTCTGCAGGTGCGAAAGGCCATTGATGGTAATCGTTGCCGAAATGACGGCATTCTCCGAGTTTTTGACCTCGCGGGAGTTGAGCGAGTGAATGAAAATGTGCATGTTGAAAAGCTGCTGGGTCACGTCTGCGAGCAGGCCGGAACGGTCGGTTGCCACAATATGCAGCGTAGACTTGAACTCTTCCTTGACTTCACCCGCCCAGTACGCACGCACCCAGCGCTCCGGCTCCGGCGCCTGCGAGAAATCTTTCGGCACGTTCGAGCAGCTGCGTTTGTGGATGGAAACGCCGAAGCCGCGCGTGATGAAGCCGACGATCTCATCGCCCGGCAGCGGGTTGCAGCAGCGGGAGAACTTGATGAGACAGTTGTCCATACCCTCTACGAGCACGCCGCCTGCCGCTTTCTTGTTGAGGTTCGGTGGCGGGGCCTGCTGCGCAATCTCCTGCTGCGGTTCGGGTGCAGGCTTGTGGGTCTTCTGGTATTCCTCTTTTACGCGCGGCAGGAGCTTCCAAAGCTGAATGCCGCCGTAGCCGATGGCCGCGTAAAAATCATCGGGCGTGACGCAGCTGTGGCGGCGGCCGGCGCTTTCCAGCATGAACTGCATCAGCTCGTCGCTCATCACGATGCCGTTGCGCTTAAATTCGCGCTCCAGCTCTGCCTTGCCCTCTACGATGTTCTCATCGCGCTTTTCTTTCTTGAACCATGCGCGGATCTTATTGCGTGCTTCGCTTGTACGCACGATGGAAAGCCAATCGCGGTTCGGGCCGCGACCGACCTCCTTCGTCGTCAAAACCTCAATGATCTCGCCCGTTTTTACCTTGTAATCGAGCGGCACGATCTTCTGGTCAACCTTTGCACCGATCATGCGGTTGCCGACGGCGGAATGAATGGCATACGCAAAATCGATAACCGTAGAGCCCATCGGCAGGTTGATAACGTCACCTTTCGGGGTGAAGACGAACACCTCTTCCGGCGCAAGATCGGTCTTGATGGAGCGCACAAGGTCAGTGATATCTTCACTTTCGGACTGGTTATCGAGCATATTGCGGATCCACTGCAAGCGGCCCTCCAGCGAGTCGGGCTTTTCGTTGCCGCTCGTCATGCCGAGCTTATACTTCCAGTGCGCCGCGATGCCGTATTCTGCCGTGTGGTGCATTTCCCACGTGCGAATCTGCACCTCGAACGGGATGCCCTCTTTGCTGATGACCGTCGTATGCAAGGACTGGTACATGTTCTGCTTCGGCGTGGAAATGTAGTCCTTAAAGCGGTTCGGCAGCGGGGTGAACATATCATGGATGATACCGAGCACATTATAGCAATCGTTGATGGTATCGACGATTACGCGCAGGGCGAACACGTCGTAAATTTCGCCAAAGCTCTTACTCTGAATGAACATCTTGCGATAAATGCCGTTGACGCTTTTTACGCGCCCTTCAATATATACGCCCGGGATAAGCGGCTCCACACGACTGCGGATCATTTCTTTCGTTGTCTCAATAAACTGCTTGCGCTTTGTGCTGCGCGCCTCAAGGTTATCTTCAATCTCCTTATACGCCACAGGGTCAAGGTATTTTAAAGAAACGTCCTCCATGTATTCCTTAACCTTGCGCATACCGAGACGGTGCGCAATGGGTGCGTACACCTCAAGACATTCCAGCGCCTTGTCGCGCTGCTTCTGCGGCGCTACGTATTCGAGCGTCGCTAAATTGTGCATGCGGTCCGCAAATTTAATAATGATCACGCGGATGTCCTCGCTCATCGCAATAAGCATTTTGCGCAGGTTTTCCGCCTGCTGCTCTTCACGGGAGGAGAACGGGATCTTGCCGAGCTTTGTCACGCCGTCCGTCAGGTTTGCAATCTCCTTACCGAACGCTTTCACAATGTCGTCATATGTGACCGGCGTGTCCTCAATGACGTCATGCAGCAGACCTGCCACGACGGACGGGGTATCCATGCCGAATTCCACAAGCTTATACGCCACCGCAATGGGGTGGATGATGTACGGCTCGCCGGAGCGTCGCACCTGTCCCTGATGCGCTGCCTCCGCGAACTTATACGCTTTTTCGATCAACGCGAGGTCATATTCTTTTTCGCTTTTTTCGATCAGTGACACAAGGTCCGCATACGTTTTTGCTGCTTCTGCCATCGTTTTTCACTCCTTCCGTTCCCTTATTGCAGTGCCAAAAGCACCGGGGAACGTGTAATATCTGTTTTGCCGCTCGTTTCGATGAGCGTTGCCGTAAATGTATCGTCTGCAATTTCGCTGTGTACCAAGCCGCGCTCCTCAAATACAAGAAGCGCCGTTTTAAAGAGTCCCAGTGTCATATCTTTTCCAAACTGCGAAACAAACCGAACCTGGTCCGTCTCTTTACCGTTCACCGTGCGCAGTGCGCGGTAAATAGCTGCTAAGCACGCGCGGTCGGGGTATAATCTGTTTTTATCCTCCGCGGAAAGCACCTCGCCGCGCTGCCACTTTTCAAAGCTCGCAAGCGACGCTATATTCTTTTCCGTATTGAACGCTGCAAACTTCATATCGCGCACGATGACAGTCAGCGACGGCTGGCCGCGAAATTCGCGCGCCTCCAGCTGCACCGCAAGGTCGATCTTATCGCCGATGTGGTACGACAGCTCCTCGGGCTTTGTATTAAAACGCATCGCCGTGATGACCGCACCGTTCTTTTCTAAGGTCAGGCGCAGATGCCCCCCGCCGCCGACCGGTGTGACATTGGAAAGCTCCATGTTGAATAAACCGAACACCGGCTGCGGGTTGCCGTTTCCAAACGGCTCCAACTGCGTCAGGCTTTGCGCCATGGAAACCGAAAGTGCCGCCGGGTTCAGCTTGCAGTCCAGTGTGACCGTCTGCGTGGGCATCTGCGGGAAGTGCTCCGCCGCATACTGATTGATGCGCTTGCGGAACGCTTCGATGTTTTCGGGCTTCAACGTGATACCCGCCGCCATGGGATGTCCGCCGAATTTGATGAGCAAGTCACCGCACGCGCAGATGGCTTCAAACAGCGAGAAACCCTCAATGCTTCTGCCGCTGCCCTTCGCCTCTGTTTCGCCGCGCGAAATGATCATGCACGGCTTGCCGCAGCGCTCCGTCACACGGGACGCCACAATGCCGATAACACCATGGTGCCAGTTTTCACCGTCCACCACGACCACGCGGTCTTTCATGTATCCTTTCGCTTCGATATCCACAAACGCCGCTTCGGCAATCTCTGCTTCCACACGGCGGCGTTCCTCGTTATCGGCACAGATTTCCTCACTCAGTACCTCGGCTTCCTCTTCATAGCCGCTGATGAGCAAGCGCACGGCGCGTTCCGGCGCGCCCATACGGCCCGTCGCGTTGATGCGCGGCACCAGCGTAAACGCCACATTCGTGCTCGTCAGTGCCTTGCCTGCAATGCCTGCGTTTTCCAAAAGTGCCTGCACGCCCGGGCGGTCGCTCTGTGAAAGGCGCTCAAGACCCGCGCGGATCAGCGTGCGGTTTTCGCCCGTCAACGGCACAATATCGCCGATGGTACCGATGGCCGCGAGATCGCTGTATGCTTCTAACAGATCTTCCACGTCGCCCGCGCCGTCCTCCAGCGCCATAAGCAATTTAAACGCGACGCCTACACCGGAAAAATGCTTATAGGGGCTTGTGTCATCCGGTCGGTATGCGTCCACGACCGCCACGGCATCGGGCAATATCTCCTGCGGGCGGTGATGATCGGTGACGACCACATCAATGCCAAGCTCGTTCGCGCGCGCTACCTCCTGCACGGAGGAAATGCCGTTGTCGACCGTGACAATGAGCGACACACCTTGCTCTTTTAAGTATTCCACGGCGCCCATGTTCATGCCGTAGCCTTCGCCCTCGCGCTGCGGTATGTAGAAGATTACGTCCGCACCACGCGTTTCAAGGTACGAATACAGCATGGCGGTCGAAGTCACGCCGTCGGCATCGTAATCCCCGTAAACCGCGATTTTTTCCATGTTGTCCACCGCACGGGTAATACGCGCCGCAGCTTTGTCCATATCTTTTAAAAGAAACGGGTCGGAGAGCGGCTCGCCCTCGCCAAGAAATTCCCGCAGATGCGCGGCATCGTCAAGGCCGCGAATATTCATCAGCATCGCGAGGAAGAACGGCACGCCATACGTCTGTGCAAACGCCGCCGCGCGTTCCTTATCGAGAGGACGCACCTCCCATTTTCGCAAGATCATTTTGCTTCACCCTTTAAATCAAAAGCCCGATTTTCCGCGCAACCCCAACTACTGCGCGGCAACCGTGTTCTATGTAAATTCGTTTCATTTCTAAAAGAATATTTTAGCATTTTTTTGCCGGTTATTCAACAGAATTTCACAATTATCTGCGAAACTGTTTGTAGAAAAAGAAAAACACATTCTCCATCTGTCGGCAAAGCGACGAACAAAGTCTTTAATTAAACTTTCTTCAAGAAAGTTTACGGATTCTCAAGGCAGTGCCTTGAGTCGTCGTCCGCAGACGACGAAACACTTTTGCGTTCGCGAAAACAAGGAACGGTAGTAAGCAATGCTTCACATTGCCACGAAACTCCCTGTGGACGTTCAAGTCGTAGGAAGCCCGGCTGTATGAGTTTTCTGAACAAGACACCAAAGTGTCTTGTTTTATACGCGCTCAGCGCAAAATTATTTCCCGAATTTTTGTTGATTTTCCCCGAAGAAAAAAGTCGATAAATTATAGAAAACAGGAAAGGCATGTGATAAAATGGAAATGAAAGATTCTGTATCTTTGCAGAAAAGAGGTGCCGTTATGGAAGAAAAAACACGGAAACCCGAAACCGCCAAGCAGACCGCTAAAGAACACCATGTGCAGGAGCACGAAGACGAGCACCAACACGGCAACCCGCAATTTGCGCTTAAGGTGCTGCTTATTCTCATCGCCATCATTTTGGTGATCGTTATTTTAAAAGCCACCGGCGTACCGTTTGCCGTAAAAGACTGGCTTTCGCACGTCACCGGCGACATGATCGCGCTACGCTGAATGTGCTCTCCCCATAAAACACAAACCCGCCGAAACCTTTCAGCTCGGCGGGTTTTCATTTTGCTTATTTAGTTCGAAGCATCACTGGTGGAAGATTCGGTTTTCGGCGAAAGCGTCACATGCGCCGTGTAGCTGCCGGTCGCCCAGCAGGAATCCGCATTGTTAATCGTCACCGTCACCGGCGCTTCCATGCTGCCGCTAGGGTCTGTCACCGTGGAAAGATCCACCGTACAGAAAACGGAATCTCCCGTCAGCTTCGAGATCTGCGCCGCCGTGCCGATGATCTTCAGCGTGAGCGTCTTTGTAGAAAGCTCTGCTTCCATACCCTCCGGCACGTTGATGACGCTGATGTTGCTCGTCAGCACAGACGTTTCCTTGTAACCGTTCAGGTCGAATGTAACGGTCGCGTTTTCCACTCGCGTCACATTTGTCACACCGCTCGGCACCGGGATAGCCACCGTGAACGTGTTGTTTTCCGGCGTAACGTCCAGGAAGTTGATCGGCGTGGAGAGCGTCAGGGTCGTGTACTTTGAGACCGTTTCACCGTCGCCGGCAATTTCAATTTCTGCCGGGTCGATCGTGATGCGGTTCGAGGCAAAGCTGTCCGGAATATTGCGCACGTCCGCTTCCAGCTTGACCGTCTGTCGGCTCGTCACCGGAATGGAGACCTCCACCGTGTCGTCGCTCAGCTTCAAATAGAGCTCCGTTGGGTCAAGTACATTGCCGTTCGCGTCGTACAACGTCACTTTGCAGGAAAGCGACTTCGACTGCGTGAGCTCTTCGCCGAACTTATATTCCAACACGGCACGCGCCACCTTGTTCACGCTGCTTTCCGGGCCGGAGACCGTGATAAGCTCCGTAGAAAGTGTGGGCGTAGAAGGCGCATAGTAATTTTCCGCCGTAGTGTACTGAAAATCTGTTTCCAAAGTGAGCTGCGTTTCTTTATATTTATCATACACCACTGTGATCTCGGACGGCGAAACGCTTTCCACCTCGTATTCGGCGAGGGTGTTGCCCTTTTTTGCTGCGCGCAGAGAAAGCGTCGTCTGTTGCAAGCTGCTGCCCGTCAGCATGCTGACGGAAGGATCCAGCGTCGCCGTAACGCCGATGTCCTCGCTCGTCACCTTACTTGTGATGAGTGAGTTGCCCGTAATACTCACATCCGTCGCGCTGCTGCTCATACTGAACACGCGCACACCGGCTTCCTGCGCCGTATCGGAAATTTCAACGTTAATCGGCACATTGCGGATCACGGTCGCACGGCTTTCGGAGTTGCTCGCCATCATGGCAAACCAGACGGCCGCCGCGGCAAGGAATGAAAAGATAAGCAAAATTGTGTTGTTTTCAAACACACGTAAGCGCTGTTTTACTTCATTTCTGGGTTTCTTAGACATTTTTGCCATCACTTCTTCACCGTCCTTTTGCTTTTCAGCACGTCGAACTTACGGCGCACGGTGGAAGCTTCTTCCTGCGGAATGAGGTACCCCTCCAAAACATCACGCAGCGTATCGCGCGTAAAGCGGCGCGCCAAAACGCCGTTTACAGCCACGGAGATCTGCCCCGTTTCTTCCGAAACCACCACGACCACGGCATCCGATTCCTCACTGACACCGAGCGCCGCGCGGTGACGCGTGCCGAGCTCTGCAGAGACCGAAGTGTTTTTCGTCAGCGGCAGAATACAGCCCGCCGCATGAATCATGCCGTCGCGAATGATCATGGCGCCGTCATGCAAAGGCGCCTTATTGAAGAAAATATTGCCCACAATCTGGCCGGAAGGCTCGCAGTTGATCTGCGTGCCGGTCTCAATGATGTCGCCAAGCTTCGTTTTGCGCTCGAATACGATAAGCGCGCCCATTTTGAGCTGCTGCAAAATGCCCACGCCGTCTACCACGGCGTTGATTGCCTTGCGGATCTGCGCGCGGTCATAGCTGCGGTCACGGCCTGTTACCACAGCCGCAATAGATTGTCCGACGTTGTTGCGGCCCACTTGCTCGAGCGCCTTGCGGATTTCCGGCTGAAACACGATGAGGATCGCGACGAAAGCGAACTGGAAGAAATACGCCAGCACGCGGCTGACCATCACCAGATTAAAATACGAAGAAATAATAAACAGAATGACAAGCAGAAAAAGTCCCTTTACAAGCTGCCCCGCGCGCGTTTCGCGCACAAGCTTGACCACACCGTAGATCAAAAATGCAACGATGATAATATCAACGGCATCTTTAAATTGAAAATTCATGGCAATGCTCACCATCCACTCCCACCAGGAAGCAATGGCTTCAAAAACCTTATTCAAAGCATTCACCTCTTTGCACAGGATTCGGCGGTACATGCACACGGTGCACATCCGCTCCATACAATTTACTTTTTACAAAACCTAAATGCGTACTGTATATAGTTTAACACAAAGAGGTGGGGATGAAAAGGGGGAATTGTATGTTTTTTCCTGTTCTTTTCTGTATTTTTCGATTTTTATTTATACTTTGTTCATTTTTATTTGACTTTTCGCGCCGCACTTTCAACCCGGAGCGAATAGACCGTGCGAATCAGCTCCGTAATGTCCCTGTCGGTCGTGAACGCACCCGGCGAAACGCGCACCGCGCCGCCGGACGTTTCACCGTCCGTTCCCATTTTGCGGTGTACGAGCGGTGCACAGTGGAACCCACAGCGCACGGCAATGTTCCGCTTTGCAAGTACCTCGCCCACTTCTTCACTCTGCATGCCGCGCACGTTAAAGCCGAGCACCGGCACAAAGTACATCGTGTCCGGCATTGCGGTGTATAAAACAACATGCGGCATGTTTTTGAATGCCTCGTATACGCGGCGAATGTGGCGCATTTCCCTCTCCCGCAGCATGTTTTCACCGTTCGTGCGCACAAAATCCATGCCCGCGCCGAGTGCGAGGATGCCCGGCACATTCTGCGTGCCGCTTTCAAGGTACTCCGGCATTTCCCGCGGCTGGTCCAGCTCCAACGCGCGCGTACCCGTGCCGCCCTGTATCAGGCTTTCCAGCTTTTCGCCGTTTTTCGTAATGAGCATACCCGTGCCCATCGGACCGTATAACCCCTTGTGTCCTGCGCAGCAAAGGTAATCGATGCCGTCGCGCTCCGCATGAATGGGAATCACCCCGCCGGACTGCGCCGCGTCCACGCAGATCTCCGCGCCGTATATGTGCGCAAGCGCCGCCAGCCGCTCCACAGGCACGCGGATGCCGAATACATTCGAGGCCTGCGTGCAGACAAATAACCTTGTGTTCTCGCGCATCGCATGACGGAACGCGTCGAGCGTCGCGTCGTTGTCGCCGGGCGTCACGGGCACAACGGTAAACGAAACACCGTGCGCCTCCATGGCTTTCAGCGGCCGCAAAACCGCATTGTGCTCCAAATCGGTCACAAGCACATGGTCGCCACGCTTTAACGAGTGGATAACGATATTCAGCGACTGCGTGCAGCTCGGCTGAAACGAGATGCACTCCGGGCCCGCCGCACCGAAAAAGCTCGCCGCCTTCTGCCGCACATCGTAGACCGCCTGCGCCGTCTGTAAGCTCATTTTAAACCCGCCGCGGCCGGGGTTCGCGCCGAACTGCTCCAGCGCCTGCGCCATTTTGCGGCGCACCGAAAGCGGCTTTGGGTACGTCGTCGCGCTGTTATCGAGATAGATCATTTCTTTTCGCCCCGTTCCGCACGGTAGAACACTTTCACGCCTGCATCCCGCAAAATGTGCTCCGCTTCGTCCGTGCGCTGCGGAACATATACACCATAGCCGCAGCCGCTTTCTCGGGTGCGCGGCAGCCGCTCAATGTAGGCTTTTATCCCTCTTTGAAAAAGCAGATCACGGCTTTTCATCGCATAGGTCACGCTACTGACAACAATAAGCCGCTTCCCGCCCGTGTCTCTTTTGTTTTCCATTGCAAGCACCTCCAAGCCTTCAAAACAGTCTCATCAAAACAGAATATGAGACAAGCCGGGAATTGGTGCAAAAAGAGCCCCGCCGAAGCGAAGCTCTCAAAAATACTGCAAATTTATTTCAGCAGGCACACCGCATGCGCTGCAATACCCTCGCCGCGGCCGGTAAAGCCGAGGCCCTCCTCCGTCGTCGCCTTGATGCTCACGCAATCGAGGTCGAGGTTGCAGGCGGATGCAATGTTGCGGCGCATCTCATCGATGTACGGGCGCAGCTTCGGACGCTGTGCCAAAACCGTCGCATCGATATTTTCAATACCAAAGCCCTTGCGGCGTACCGCCGCCACCGCCACCGCGAGCAGCTTTAAGCTGTCCGCACCGGCGTACTGCGGGTCATCGTCCGGGAAAAGCACGCCGATGTCCCCGAGCGTCGCCGCGCCGAGCAAAGCATCCGCTATGGCATGCGCGAGCACGTCCGCATCGGAATGCCCCAAAAGACCCTTTTCATACGGGATATGCACGCCGCCCAAAATGAGCTTTCTGTTTTCTACAAGCTTGTGTACGTCATAACCGTGACCAATCCGCATAGTAACACTCCTTTACTTTTCCGCCGCAAAAGCCTCTGCCACAAGCAGATCCTCCGGCGTTGTGATCTTGATGTTTTTGTAGTCGCCCGGGGTCAAATATACCTTGCCGCCCGCCGCTTCAATGAGCTGGCAATCGTCCGTATATTGCTTTCCGGCGTTTTTCGCAAGGCACAGCGCTTCTTTATACAAAGAAAGGCGGAATACCTGCGGCGTCTGAATGGCACGCAAAGTGCTTCTTTCCGGCGTAGCGCACACCGTGCCGTCCGCCGCAGCAACCTTGATGGTGTCTTTCACCGGCACCGCCAGCGTCGCCGCGCCGTATTTTTCCGCGTCCGCGCACACGGTTTCGATTTCCTCCGGCGTGATAAACGGTCGCGCCGCATCGTGCACGGCGATATACTCTGCGTCACCGCAAAGCGCCGCACCGTTTGAAACGGAATCCTGCCGCTCCTTGCCGCCCTCGGTAATCGTGAGCGGCTTTGTGACGAACGCCGACGCTTTTTGGATTGCATCGAAATCGCACGCACGCGCCACAATAACGATCTTTGAGATGCACGCGGCATTCTCAAAAGCGCGCAGTGTACGGCTCAGAACCGGCTCGCCGCCGATCTCCATCATCGTTTTCGAAGCGCCGCCGCTTTTCATACGTGCAGAGCTGCCCGCCGCCACCAAAATTGCCGCCGTTTTCATCACGTTTCCCACCTTGCTTTTCAAGTATTCAAATGCGTTTGCCTAAAACGCGCCTAAAATATAAATACAGTATACCGCGATGTTTGCCGCGGGTCAAGGCAAGATAATTTTCTCTTTCGACGTTTTTTATCAAAAAAGCATTGAATTCCCGCCGTCACCTATGTTAGAATAAGCTTGTATGTAAAGATTAAGTAAGAAAAAAGAAAAAAATTTGAAAAGCGAGCGTTTTGCGCACACAAAGGAGCTGCAACCACAAATGGACATTTTCTCCGTTATTACACTCTTTGGCGGACTTGCGTTCTTCCTCTACGGCATGCATTTGCTTTCCTCCAGCCTTGAAAAAATGGTCGGCGGCAAGCTCGAACGTATTTTGCGTTCCATGACCTCAAACCGCTTCAAGGCCCTTTTGCTCGGCATGGGCATCACCATTGCAATCCAGTCCTCTTCTGCTATGACGGTCATGCTGGTCGGCCTCGTCAACTCCGGCATCATGGAGCTTGGGCAAACCATCGGCGTCATCATGGGCTCAAACATCGGTACCACCGTCACTGCGTGGATCTTAAGCCTTTCCGGCATCACGAGCGACAACGTTTTCGTACAGCTTTTAAAGCCGGAGAGCTTTTCGCCCATCGTGGCGCTCATCGGCATCATTCTCATCATGTTCACCAAGAGCAGCAAGAAAAAGGACATCGGCTCCGTATGTGTCGGCTTCGCCATTTTGATGACCGGCATGACCATGATGAGCGGCGCGGTAAAACCGCTTGCGGACTTGCCGCAGTTTAAAGAGGTCTTAACGATTCTCGATAACCCCATCATCGCCATTTTAGTCGGCGCAGGCATCACGGCACTCATCCAGAGCTCCGCTGCTTCGCTCGGCATTCTGCAGTCTCTCGCCATGACGGGCAGCATTTCGTTCAGCATGGCGCTGCCGGTCATTATGGGCCAGAACATCGGTACATGTATCACGGCGCTGCTTTCCTCCATCGGCACCACAAAAAGCGCAAAGCGCGTGACCGCCGTGCATATCTACTTTAACGTGCTCGGCACCGTCATCTGTCTTTCCGGCTTTTATATTGCAAACAGCATTTTCCATTTCACATTCACCGACCAGCCGATCTCCTCGTTTATGATCGCGGTCGCGCATTCCGCATTCAACCTCATCACCACGTTCATTCTGCTGCCCTTCTGCAATCAGCTTGAAAAGCTCGCCGTTATCACCGTGCGTGATAAGCGCCTGAAGCCCGGCAAGCAGGACCCGCACGCGGTTTTGCTCGATGAGCGTCTGCTGCTCTCTCCGTCCTTCGCGATTGCGGAGTGCCGCAATGCCACCACAAAAATGGCAGACCTTGTGCGCGACACCATTTTGGATTCCATCGGTCTGCTCTCGCATTTTGATTCCGCCACAGCAGAAAAAATCGAGAAAAACGAAGAAACCATCGACCAGTACGAAGATAAGCTCGGTTCTTACCTCGTCAAAATTTCCAGTAAAAACCTCTCTACGGCCGACAGCAACGATGTTTCGCAGCTGTTGCATACCATCGGCGATTTCGAGCGTATCGGCGACCACGCGGTGAATCTCCTGCGCGTTGCACGCGAGATCCACGATAAAGATCTGAAATTCTCCGAAAAGGCCCAGCAGGAGCTTGAGGTCTTCACAGGTGCCATCATCGAGATTTTGAACATCACGACAGACGCGTTCGTCGAGAACAACTTACAGCTTGCCTACGAAGTAGAGCCGCTCGAACAGGTCATCGATTCATTGAAAGTTGAACTGAAAAACCGCCACATCCGCCGCTTACAGGAAGGCAAGTGCACCATTGAGCTCGGCTTCGTGCTCTCAGACATCCTCAACAATTTCGAGCGCGTTTCCGATCACTGCTCTAACATTGCGGTATGCCTGATCCAGATCAAGGATTCTACCATGGACACACACGGTTACTTAAACGAGATCAAAACCTCCGGCGACCCGCGCTTCACCGGCTATTACAACCGCTTCACAAGCAAGTATACACTACCGGAAAGCCGCCACAAAAAGGCCCCGCAGGAAGTACCTGTAAAAAGCTAACCAAGCTATTTAAAGCCACATAGAATTTAAGCCCTCCGTATTTGTTTGCGGAGGGCTTTTCTCATTTCTTCTGTGCCTCGTATTTGCGCTTTGTCGCCATACCGCCGCGGATATGTCGCTGGGCTTTATTCACCGCCAGTACGCTGCTCACCTCTTTGTAAAGCCCCATATCCACGCTGCGCAGCCGCTCGGCAACGTCCTTATGTACGGTGGATTTACTCACGCCAAACTGCTTTGCGGCACGGCGCACAGTAGCTTTGTTCTCTACGATATACTCCCCCAGCATGGCGGCTCTGTCCTCAACATTCTGCTTCATCGTAACACACCCTTGTCTGTGATACTTGTGCTGCATTATATGTTGAGCTTTTCTCTAATTATACCTCTTTTTGTTTTGAAAAAGAATTTAAACGCTCATCACACATGGAACCAATTGTTATTGCTCTGCCATGCATCCCGATATTCGTTCATCATGAGCCGCTTTTTCCTTGAGATACCCTATGAAACCAGAACCACTTGCCCAGCGAGCAGGTCTCTTTATAAAAGAAAGACAGCGACTAAAAGACGCTGTCTTTCTTTCCTAGTTATCGGGACTCCTGCATATCAATTAGAATGGATTTCTTTTTGCGTGTGCCGTACCATTAAACAAAATATCATCAGAGAGTTCCACCACCATATGCAAGTCGCTGGGAGATTCGACTTGTTTGCCTAAAACCACTACATTGTCAAAATAGATATTTCGGGGGCGACTCATTTCCGTATGCATCTCAAAACCGCGAATAATAGAAACAGGGAAATTACCATTCAGAATTTCCACGTTACGGAAATATATATTTTCGACACTTCCGCGTTTTCGATCCAATGAGTACTTGGAATCCAATACCTTGATGTCGACAAACTTTTCCTGAGCATCTTCAACGCGGATATCTTCATACACAATGTCATGAATGTGAGCGCGATCTGCATTGTGGATGGTCAGCACGCCGCCAGACTGATTACCCTCATACTCGCAATGAACGATGTCCAGATCTCGGAATGTGATGTCGCTAATCTCATCGCAGCGCACTTCATATCCGATTTCCACGGCATTACCGGGTTCTGCATTCCACAAAACGCAGTGTTCTACCAGAATATTCTTCACATTCCTATTGGCAGCAGGGTCGGGATAACTTGCAGCTTTGATGCACACGTAGTCATCCGAAGCGCGAATAAAGGAATTACGCATGGTTACGTCTTCACAGCCTACAATATCGATACCGTCACCCGTGCAAACTCGAGACATGATGTTTACATCCTCAATCTCCACATTCCGGCAAGCGCCAGGAACCAGGTGCCACGAACCACCGTCCACCATGGTGATGCCTTGAATCTTCACATCATCGCAAAACACCATTCGAATCATTGGTCTGCCGCCACCGTTTTCTTCTTTCGGATGCCATACACAACCATTCAGAATGCCGTTTCCTAAAATTCTCATGCCGTGGGCGAAAAGAGCATTCACACAACCACAGACAACGCTGCCCTCTTCCAAGAAAACCGTTTCTTCCGCTTTGACCTCTAACGTGCCAACATTGTAGACTTTCCCACTCTCAAAAAGATGATCCACTTTTTCGGGCTTCGGGACACGCTTTGTGCACAAGATAAAGAGCGGTGTCTTCAAATTGCCATCTAACTCCAAGGTGACCTTACTGGGCTTTTCCAGCTGGAAGCTCAACTCTCGGCCGGAAATCTGAGCCTGAACATTGGTCTTGGCCGGACGGAAAACTGCCTTTTGGAAATCTTTGGATACTTTTACCTGAAAACTTAGCGGAGAATCGTCGTCCACAACAGGAATTACGTAATCAAAACTATCCGTGTGGTAAACCGTCAGCTCCTTTCCGCCGCAAAGCACAGTGTACAAAGGAGATTTTTCCAGTTCCTCAACTTTATACAACGGCTCCGTAATTCTTGCAGGATTGGGATTGTAACGCACAGCCACTTTTGCTCCTCCTTAAAATAATAGCTTTTCCTTTATGGAAGTGATTATAGAATATCATGTCTGAAGAATATTGAAAACAAACAATTTCTTCTTTTATTCCTACAAAATTAAGTTTTTGATAAATTTTATTAGTTAAAACATAAAGAATCAACCTGTATTTATGCCGGAATTACATCATTCACGATGAGAAACTGTAAAAGCATCATGTGGCAGTCGGTATACAGGAGCTTCAGCATAAGTTTAGGCTACAATATCTTGCGCCGCAAACTCGGAGCCAACTGTACAGTTTTACCGATATAAAGAGCCGCTTACAATAAGGAGGTAATCGAGAAAATCCACTGCCTCCGCACCGCAGATATTTCATTCATATTATATTAATTTTTCAAACATTTGTCGAGTATATTTTATTTTATTTTCCAATTTTACTTTCCTGCCATACTCTATTAAAGCTTTTTTTATAGTATAGCAAACGGCCCATCTGCATCACTGGACACAGCTTTGTATTGTTTTCGGATATATTCATTTTCGATTGTCCCTATAAGATCAGCACCGATGTGATGCCGGTGCTGCATTGTACGTTGAGCTTTTACACAATTATACCGGTTTTTCAATATAGCAAGACCCCCGATCTGCATTGCTGCAAATCGGGGGTCTCTTTATTTCAGCGGTTTACACCGCTTTTGTACGGTTCAGTACAGGCGGAAAATTCCTTGCGGAATTATTCCTCCTCAGAAGCCATGTGTGCGAACTTCTCGTACTTCTCTTCTGCGTACTTCTCAGCCTTCTCGAAGAGCTGCTCAGCTCTCTGCGGGAATGCACGGGTAAGGCTGTTGTAACGAACCTCGCCCATGATGAAGTCACGGTAAGAAGCAGACGGCTTCTTGCTGTCGAGCTGGAACGGGTTCTCACCGTTGTCAGCACGGCGCGGGTCGAAGCGGAAGGTATGCCAGTAGCCTGCTGCAACTGCCTTCTTCTCTTCGTTCATGGAAACGCCCATGCCGCCCTTGATACCGTGGTTGATGCACGGTGCGTAAGCGATAACGATGGACGGGCCATGATAGCTCTCAGCCTCATGCATAGCCTTCAGGCACTGGTTCATGTCGGCGCCCATAGCGACCTGCGCAACATAAACATAGCCATAGCTCATCATGATGGAAGCCAGATCCTTCTTCTTCACAGACTTACCTGCAGCCGCGAACTGTGCAACAGAACCGACCGGGGTAGACTTGGAAGCCTGTCCGCCTGTGTTGGAGTAAACCTCGGTATCGAAGACCAGAATGTTGATGTCTTCACCGGAAGCCAGAGCGTGGTCAACGCCACCGAAGCCGATGTCGTATGCCCAGCCGTCGCCGCCGAAGATCCACATGGACTTCTTAGCGAGATAATCCTTATCCTTCAGAATCTCGGCTGCCTTCTCGGAGGAGGAAGCCTCAAGAGCCGTGATGTAAGCCTCAGCTGCCGGACCGTTTTCAGCGCGGTCAGCCATGGTCTCAACCCACTTCTCAGCTGCTGCCTTCAGCTCTTCGCTTGTGCCTTCTTCTGCAACAAGCTCATTCGTGAGCTGCTCCAGACGGCCGCGAATTGCGTTCTGTGCAAGCGTCATGCCAAGGCCGAACTCAGCGTTGTCTTCAAACAGGGAGTTCTGCCATGCCGGGCCGTGACCCTGCTTGTTGACGGTGTACGGCGTTGCCGGTGCGGAACCGCCCCAGATGGAGGAGCAGCCGGTAGCATTTGCAATGTACATCTTGTCGCCGAACAGCTGGGTAACGAGCTTAGCGTACGGAGTTTCACCGCAGCCGCCGCATGCGCCGGAGAACTCGAGGAGCGGCTGCTTGAACTGGCTGCCCTTGACCGTGGTGTCCTTGAACTTAGCAAGAACTTCCGGCTTCGGATCCAGCTTAACGCCGTAATCGAATACTTCCTGACCCGGGCGCTCGTTGTCGATCGGGGACATTGCGAGAGCCTTGTTGCCCTTCATGCCCGGGCAAACCTGTACGCAAGAGCCGCAGCCCGTGCAGTCCAGGGTGGAAATCGTCATGACAAAGTTCATGCCCGGCATACCGGTCATGGCCTTGCTCTTCACAGCAACCGGAGCCGCCGCGAGCTCTGCATCTGTCATCGGCACCGGACGGATAACCGCGTGCGGGCAGACCATAGAGCAGAAGTTGCACTGGATGCAGTTTTCCGGAATCCAGGTCGGAACGTCAACTGCAACGCCGCGCTTCTCGTAAGCAGCGGTGCCCTGCGGGGAGGTGCCGTCTGCATACTTTTCAAAGGTGGAAACCGGCAGATCCTTACCGTGGAAGGTGTTAACCGGGATAACCACGTTGTTTACATAGTCCACGAGCTCCGGACGGTCGCCGGTTGCAACGTGCTTTGTGGAATCGTCCACAGCGTCCTTCCAGGAAGCCGGAACATCAATCTTCACGTAGCCGTTAGCGCCGCGGTCAATAGCGTCATGGTTCATCTTAACGATGGCGTCACCCTTCTTGGAGTAGGACTTCGTAGCCGCATCCTTCATGTAGCGGATTGCGTCTTCCTCCGGGATGATCTTCGCGATGGAGAAGAATGCGGACTGGAGAACCGTATTGATTCTGGTGCCAAGGCCGATCTCCTTGCCGATCTTGAAGCCGTCGATCGTGTAGAAGTTGATATCGTTATCAGCAATGTATTTCTTAACCTTGCCCGGGAGCTTCTCGTCAAGCTCTTCCGGCGTCCACTGGCAGTTCAGCAGGAAGCTGCCGCCCTTCTTCAGGTCTTCAACCATGTCATAGGTGCCAAGGTAAGCCGGGTTGTGACATGCAACAAAGTCAGCCTGGGAGATGTAATAGGTGGACTTGATCGGCGTATGACCGAAACGCAGGTGGGACATTGTCAGACCGCCGGACTTCTTGGAGTCGTAGTCAAAGTAACCCTGTGCGTACATATCGGTGTGGTCGCCGATGATCTTGATGGAGTTCTTGTTTGCGCCGACGGTGCCGTCAGAACCGAGACCCCAGAACTTGCAGGACTTTGTACCTGCCGGTGCGGTATCCGGGTGCTCGTTTGCTTCGAGGGACAGGTGTGTAACATCGTCCACGATGCCAATGGTGAACTTCTTCTTCGCATCGTCGCCCTTTTCCATGTTGCGGTAAACAGCGATGATGTCAGCCGGCTTCGTATCCTTGGAGCCGAGGCCGTAACGACCGGTGAGAACCTTAGCACAGCCAAACTGCGTGCCGTTGATAGCAGCCAGAACGTCAAGGTACAGCGGCTCGCCGATGGAGCCCGGCTCCTTCGTTCTGTCGAGCACGGAGATCGTCTTAACGGTTTCCGGAAGCACGTCAAGCAGGTACTTTGCAACGAACGGTCTGTAAAGGTGAACCTTAACAAGGCCAACCTTCTCGCCGGCTGCTACGAGGTAATCGATCACTTCTTCGATGGTCTCACAGACAGAGCCCATAGCGATGATGACCTTCTCCGCATCCGGAGCGCCATAGTAGTTGAAGGGCTTGTAATCGGTGCCGATCTTCTCGTTGACCTTGTTCATGTAATCGACAACGGTCTCCGGAATCGCATCGTAGTACTTGTTGCAAGCCTCACGAGCCTGGAAGAAGATATCGCCGTTCTGTGCCTGGCCGCGGAGAACCGGGTGCTCAGGATTCAGAGCGTGTCTTCTGAACTCGTTTACGGCATCCCAGTCGAGCATCTCGCCGAGATCCTTGTAATCCCATACTTCGATCTTCTGAATCTCATGAGAGGTACGGAAGCCGTCGAAGAAGTGCAGGAACGGAACCTTGCCGTGGATAGCGGAAAGGTGAGCCACAGCGCCGAGGTCCATAACTTCCTGCGGGCTGTTGGAGCACAGCATTGCATAACCGGTCTGGCGGCATGCATAGATGTCGGAATGGTCACCGAAGATGTTCAGAGCGTGGGTAGCAACGCAGCGAGCGGAAACGTGGATAACGCTCGGCAGCAGCTCGCCGGCCATCTTGTACATGTTCGGGATCATCAGGAGCAGGCCCTGAGAAGCGGTGTAGGTGGTGGTAAGAGCACCAGCCGCCAGAGAACCGTGAACCGCACCAGCAGCGCCGGCCTCAGACTGCATCTCCGTTACGCGTACTTCACGGCCGAAAAGATTCTTTCTGCCGGCAGCAGCATACTTATCGGTCTCATCAGCCATAACGGAAGACGGCGTGATCGGATAGATCGCAGCAACGTCGGTAAACGCATAAGAAACATGCGCGGCGGCGTTGTTGCCATCCATGGTCTTCATTTTTCTTGCCATTTAACTAATTCCTCCTTTAAGGATTATCAATGGATTTACCTGACGGCGCAGTACCCCGTTCACCGCCCTGCCGTTTGCAGAACTCTCCCGTAAGCACCTGTCGTCGTTCAAAACAAATTTTATCATTTTTTCGCCTATATGTAAAGGAAAAAACGAGGATTTTTTGAAATTTCTTCTGAATTAACAGAGATTTTCGGCATTTTTTATTTTTCTCCGCTTCGCCTTTCGCCCTTTTCGTCGTTCTCCCTCCGCTTTGTCCGGGATTCGGCGCGCCTCCGGCATAAAATATTGACAACAGCGTTTTTTTGCGGTAAAATTTTAATAATTATATATCGGTGAGCAGTTAGTTTTAGCTAAACATCACGTGACGCTTTTGAAAAGAAAACTCGCTTTTTCATATTGCGTTTTTCTTTGACTTTTGCGGAAAGCGACTTAGGGCGCTTCCCTAAGAACTCGCGAATTTTTGAAAAAGTTTGAACAAAACTTTATTCTCCCGCTTTCACGAAAGCACATTCAAAACCATTTCACTGCTCCCAAACTTTCAGAAAGGATGCTTTTTTCACTATGAACGACGACCCTTACGGCAATTTACTGCCGTCCTCGTCCGTCTTACCCCTCCCCCTCGCCTTGTTGCTGTTTCTGCTCTTTTTCGTGCTTGGCGCGCTTTTCGCCATGTGCGAATCCGCTGCGGAAACAGCTAACGAATCCCGCATCAAAAAAGATGCGGAGTCCGGCGAACCGCGCGCCAAAAAGCTGCTCGAGTATCTCGAACGCAGCGCAGGCATCATTTCGCCCCTGCAATCGGGCATGATGCTTATGGGCTTCTTTGCTCTTGCGGTTGCGGTCACCGGCTTTGCGCCGCGCCTTTACAACGTATTCATCCGCGCCGCGCTCCCCACAGCTGCCGCTGCCGTGTTTTCGGCACTGCTTTGCACATTACTGTGCGCAGGTCTTTATCTAACGGCAGCAGACCTCGCTCCGAAAAAATTCGTAGCGCACAAGGCTGCACACGGCATGCAGCATACATACAAACTCTGCCCCATGCTGTGCGCCCTCAGCGCCGTCATGCATCCGTTTGTCCTCTTGTGCAACCTCATTTCGGACGGTCTCATGCGTCTTTTGGGCAACGACCCCAAAGCGCTTGATGAAACCGTCACCGAAGAAGAAATCCTCCACATGGTCGGCGAAGGCGAGGAAAAAGGCGTTATCGAAGAAAATGAGCGCGACATGATCACGAACATTTTCGATTTCAACGACACCACCGTCACCGAGATCATGACACACCGTACGGACATCTGCGCCATCGATGAGGAGAGCACCATTGCACAAGCCGCCGTACTTGCGGTGGAAAACGGCTTCTCCCGCCTCCCTGTCTACCGCGAAGACATCGATACCATCGTCGGCATCTGCTATGTTAAGGATTTTCTGCCCTACGTCAACCAACCCGTACCGGATTTCATCCATTTAAAAGACATGGTTCGCCCGGCGTATTTCATTCCGGAAACGAAAAAGTGCAGCCAGCTCTTTAAAGAGCTCAAGGAGCGCCGTCTGCAGATCGCCATCATCGTCGATGAATACGGCGGCACGGCGGGTCTCGTCACACTCGAAGACCTCATGGAGTCCATTTTCGGCAACATTCAGGACGAATACGACAACGAGCAGGAAGAGATCTTCCGTGTCAGCGAAAACGAGTTCACCGTGGACGGCACCACCTCCATCGACGAGATTTCCGACCTTACCGACACTGAGCTGCCGGAGGGTGATTACGATACCATCGCCGGCCTTGTCACCGACCTTTTAGGCCGCATTCCAAAAGAAAACGAGCACCCCAGCGTACAGGTCTGCGGGCTCACCATCACCGTACTTGAAATTGAAGACCAGCGTCTTTCCCGCCTGCTGATCGTGAAAAATGACCCCCGGAGAACCCCCGAAGAAGAAACACACGAAGACTGATGTTTTTTGAAAGGAGTGTCCCTATGACATTTTCCGAAGCATTCTACGGCACGTACAAACTCGACAAAAAAGACGGCAAGCCGCACTTAAAGGAGCGTATTTTTGCCCCGGTGGACGGCTTTTGGAGCGGCGTCATGATCTTTGGCGGTGTGGTCGGCACGATCATTCTGCTCTTGACCTTTGCCGCACACGTGCAGGTCGCCCTCGGCACCTTCGCGCACCCGGCCGAAAACGGCGCGCTCACGCCCGATGCACAGTATACGCTGTGGGGCGTGCTCGTCGCGTTCATCTTTGCGTTTTTCGTGCTCGCCATTCCGCGCTGGTTCCTTTGCCGCGGCACCATGCAGTTCAGCTTCATCGGCGCATTTCTCATCCTGCTCGCGGCGCAGCTCATCTCCGCGTTCAGCCTGAATAACACGACACCCGATGTCGGCAATGTGCTGTGGGTCATCGTAACGGGCCTTCTGCTCGTGTTCCTCATCACATGCGCCGTGTGCACCGTTTCGGCGGGCCTAACCGCGCTCGTGAACTACTTCATCGCGAAGTACCGTATGGCGCACGCAAAGCCTGTCACCACATAAACGCACGATGACCATAACCTGACTTTTTCACAGATCGGCAGATACAGAAAGCCGTGCTGTCGCCCTAATAGGGGGGGGTAACAGCACGGCTTATTTTTTCAGTTTTCAAACCTTTTCTTCATATTCCAACAGACGCCAAGAAAATCTCATAGGCATCGTTAAAAGAGTCATACGGCGTAGGGTTGCCGCCGTTTGTGCTCTTGCACTGGTTGTCGGAGTATTCCTCGCCCACAGCCAAAAGCTCGCCGGGGTAAAGCTCCACGCCCGCTTCCCGCGCCAGCGCGCAAAATGAGAGAATTGGCTCCTTGTTTTCGCGCGTTTTAAGCAGAGCTTTGCGCAAAGTCTCGTCCTTTTTTGCAAGTTTCGTCAACCTTTCGAGCTTTTCAAATGTGTTCATAAACGCCCCTCGCTTCACCAAATGGATAAATTCAGTTTAGCAAAGTTCGGGGTCGTTGTCAAACGCTGTTTTCAGGCAAGCGGAAAGCCGCTCCGTCTCCACTTGCGCAGCTCGGGAGAATCCACCTATACGCTCATCAAAAATCATCACATCTCCAGCTCCACCATCGATAAGCTGCGCCACAATAAACCGCTCAACACCACCACAATCAACGACCTCTGCCGCATCTTAAGCTGCAAAGTGGAAGACATCCTCCTCTACATCCCCAGCGATGACGACCAGATCTTATAAAGCAAACCCCGGGTATACCAAGCCATAAGAACAGTCAATATATCCCGGGATCCTATTTTACGCAAAAATGCTCCCGGTCACGCGACCGGGAGCACTTTTATGCTTTAATATGCGATTTTCAGAAGCAACTCTTATTTGAAAGCCTCTTCAACAGCAACAGCGCAAGCAACGGTTGCACCGACCATCGGGTTGTTGCCCATGCCGATGAGACCCATCATCTCAACGTGTGCCGGAACAGAGGAGGAACCTGCGAACTGTGCATCGGAGTGCATACGGCCCATGGTATCGGTCATGCCGTAAGAGGAAGGACCGGCAGCCATGTTATCCGGATGCAGCGTACGGCCTGTGCCGCCGCCGGAAGCAACGGAGAAGTACTTCACGCCGTTCTCATTGCACCACTTCTTGTAGGTACCTGCAACCGGGTGCTGGAATCTGGTCGGGTTCGTGGAGTTACCGGTGATGGAAACGCCGACGTTCTCGAGCTTCATGATTGCAACGCCTTCCGGAACGTTATCTGCGCCGTAGCACTTAACGTCCGCACGCGGGCCGTTGGAATAAGCCTTTTCGCTGACAACCTTAACTTCTTCTGTGTACGGATCGAACTCGGTCTCAACATACGTAAAGCCGTTGATTCTGGAGATGATGAACGCAGCGTCCTTGCCGAGGCCGTTGAGGATAACGCGCAGCGGCTTCGTTCTGACCTTGTTTGCGTTCAGAGCGATCTTGATAGCACCCTCAGCAGCCGCGAAGGACTCGTGGCCAGCAAGGAATGCGAAGCACTCGGTCTCCTCGGAAAGGAGCATTTTGCCCAGATTGCCGTGGCCGAGGCCGACCTTACGGTTTTCAGCAACAGAGCCCGGGATGCAGAATGCCTGCAGGCCGATGCCGATAGCGGCAGCAGCGTCAGCAGCCTTCGTGCAACCCATCTTGATAGCAATCGCGCAGCCTACGGTGTAAGCCCACTTTGCGTTCTCAAAGCAGATCGGCTGTGTTTCCTGTACGATGGTGTACGGGTCGATGCCCTTCTCTTCGCAGATGGTCTTGCACTCATCAATGGAATTGATGCCGTATTCTTTCAGGACGGAGAGGATTTTCGCCTCACGTCTCTCATAACCTTCAAATGTAGCCATTTCTCGTGCCCTCCTTATTCCTTGCGCGGGTCGATGTACTTAACGGCCTCATTGAATCTGCCGTATGTACCCATAGACTTCTTGTACGCCTCGTTCGGCTCCATGCCGGCCTTGATGAAGTCGGTCATCTTGCCGAGGGAAACGAACTCGTAGCCGATAACCTGGTCATCAGCGTCGAGTGCCATTCTGGTGCAGTAGCCTTCGGTCATCTCAAGATAACGAACGCCCTTTGCCTTTGTGCCGTACATGGTACCGACCATGGAGCGTGCGCCCTTACCAAGGTCTTCCATGCCTGCGCCGATAACAAGACCGCCCTCGGAGAAAGCAGACTGGGAACGGCCATAAACGATCTGGAGGAACAGCTCGCGCATAGCGGTGTTAATCGCATCACATACAAGGTCCGTGTTCAGAGCTTCCATAACGGTCTTGCCCGGGAGGATCTCTGCTGCCATTGCAGCGGAGTGCGTCATGCCGGAGCAGCCGACGGTCTCAACGAGCGCTTCCTCAATGATGCCGTCCTTAACGTTCAGGGAAAGCTTGCAAGCGCCCTGCTGCGGTGCACACCAGCCTACACCGTGGGTGTAACCGGAAATGTCCTTAACTTCCTTTGCCTGTACCCACTTGCCCTCTTCCGGGATGGGAGCCGGACCGTGCTTCGGGCCCTTGGCTACAATACACATCTCTTCCACTTCTTTGGAATAATTCATAAGTGGTACTCCTTTCGGTTCCAGTTTTATTTGGCAGACTTCGCGCAGAAGAGAGCCGCAGCGAAAAAGCGCCGCCCGCATCCCGCAAAAAGCCATTTTACTGATTTTCTTTATTATAGCTTTTTTTCATGCGTTTCGCAAGGGGCAAAACACACATTTCGCGAAAAAAGCGCACAATATACGCAAAAAGGAGCGCCGCAGCGCCCCTTTTGTATCTTATTTCAGTTTGAAATTACTTCCAAAGCGGGTCGGGATATGTGCCGTTTTGCATCATCTCGGCAAGCGCCGCCATCACGACGGGCTTATCGGCCTTATACGTCACGCCGAACCACTTGTCCGCCGATTTTAAAACCGTCACGTCCGCCTTGCCGTCGCGAATCTGGTCGTTGACGACAAATGGTAGGAAGTATTCCGCTTTCAGCGGGTTCTTCGGCACATCGTTCTCGAGGAACGAGACGAAATCCTTCTTCAATGCGTCCACAAAGTCCGGCGTAAAGCCCCACAGGTTCATGGAAACGGTCGTGTCCTCATCGAGCGCGTGCCACGTTGCGCCGTCGTCCTCGGTGTAAGCCGGGCCGTCCTCGCGCTTTTCAATGTGCGTGCGCTCCACGATGGTATCCAACACACCGTCTTTCTCCACGCATACGCCGCGTGCCACATGGCCGTTTTCGGTCAGCGTGTTTTTCAGATGGTAGCCCACCATCGCCCAATGTGCCTTTTCACCGTCTTCCTTCACGTTCCGGAGGAACGCGCCGATCTTCTTAAACGCCTCGCCGCCATAGAAATCGTCCGCGTTGATGACGACAAACGGCGCATCAATGTGGTCGCGTGCCGCCAAAACGGCGTGGCCCGTGCCCCACGGCTTCTCGCGGCCTTCCGGCACCGTAAAGCCCTCCGGCAGGTCATCCAACTTCTGGAAAACATACTCGACCTGCACGTACTTCGATACGCGGTCGCCGATGACCTCTTTAAAGTCCTCAAAAAGCTGCTCCTTGATGATGAAGATTACCTTGGAAAAGCCCGCCTGCACGGCATCAAAAACAGAAAAATCCATGATAATCTCGCCGTTTTTGCCAACGGGATCGATCTGCTTCAGGCCGCCGTAACGGCTGCCCATACCGGCCGCCATAACGACTAAAATCGGTTTTTTCATAACTAAATTGTCCTTTCTCGTCTGCGGCATCACACCGCCATATGTACAGGTTCGGTCACGCGACCGTCAGGGGTCAGTTTTCATCCTCGTAAATAAATTCGTGGATATGCTGTGCCGCAACATCGGTGTCATACGTCCACATCCAACCGCCGCCCTCGCAGTAATCGGAGGCATAGCCCTCCACATCACTCGGGATGGAAAGGCGCTCAATATCAAAGCCCGTCAGCGCAATCTGTGCCAGACCGATCATCTTATCAAACGTCAAAGAAGTCTCGCAAAGCGGCGCAAGCTGTTGAATGATGCTCGGGTATTCAAGCTTGGAAATAGAACTTGCCTTGCTCAAAAGCGCAGAAAGCACCTCCTGCTGGCGTTCCACACGGCCGTTATCGTTGTCGATGGCACGAATACGCCCGTAAGCCACAGCTTCGTCGCCGTTCAAGAGCACGCCCTCGCCCGCCGAAAGCGGCGCGTATGTAGAAACATCGCCTGCCATAGAATCTGGAGAAGTTGCAGCGAGATCACGCATATTGATATTGACCTGCTCAACTTCTTCTTCCGTCAAATCAATATTTACACCGCCGAACGCATCCACAATCTTCGCCATGGAGGCAAAATTCACGGTCACGTAGTCCTGAATATCGAGACCGAAGTTCTGGTTAATCGTGCGGATGGCCTGCTCCGGGCCACCGTACATATAGGCATGGTTCAGCTTATCATAGCCGGAGTCATACGGGCTGCCGTCGCCCATATACACGCGCACATCACGCATGATGGACGTCAGCTTAACCTTGTGGTGCACGTTATCGATCGACATCACCATAATGGCGTCGCTGCGCCCGGCAAAGGTACCGCCGTCATAATCGCGGGCATCCACGCCGAACAGCGCAATATTCGTAATGCCCGCTTCCGATTTTGTTTCTTCGGAAATACCGAGCTCCGTCTTGTCTTTCGTGATGGTCGTCGTCTTCAGGTCGCCCAAAAGCACCGTGGAAGCGTAGATCATCACGCCGCCCACCAGCACCAAAATAACGCAGATGAAGCTCAAAAAGACCTTAAGGCCCGTCCGTTTTTTCTTTTTTTGATTTTTCTTATACGCCTGCTTTGAGGAGTAACTGGAAATATCCTGAAACTCATCGCGGCGTTGTTTTCTTTTCGCCATAAAAGCCTCCGTCTCGGCCAAAGGCCGGATGTCTTTATCTTATCAATTATATTCCCATAACCTCGTTTCGTCAATTTACTTTTTCTTACGAAAAACGACCAGTTTGCTTAAAATATAATTTGCAAGGATCACAAAAACGTTCGCGACGAGCTTCACAATCTTATCATTCACGTGCAGCAGATCCACACCGATGAACATCATGCCCATTTCCATAAAGCCGGACGCAATACGGCTCGCAAAAAATTTCGCCGCCTCCGTCAAAATCGGCACAAAGCCGTGCGCGCGGCTCTCAAACACCCACTTGCGGTTCGTCACATACGCAAAGGTAACTGAAAGCACCCACGAAAGCGCTGTCGATACCATGTATGGGATGTGCAGAAAATCCGTTAAGATCCAGTAAGAAACATAGCTCACGACCGTCGTAAGCACGCCGAACACCACGTACAAAACCAGCTCTTTGTATTTTATAAGCAGTTCTTTGATTTTTCCCATATTTTCTATCCTTTATGTTTCGGGCAAAGCGCCCTCTTCTTTCTTATGATAAATATTCTTCCACGCCGTGCGCCGCCACCGCGCCGTCCGCAGCCGCCGTCACGATTTGCCGCAGCGTCTTTTTACGACAGTCGCCCGCAGCAAACACACCCGGAATGTTCGTCTTCGTGCTCTCGCCCGCCATAAAATACCCGTTTTCGTCAAGGTCAAGAATATCGCGTACAAAGTCCGTCGCCGGCACATTGCCCACCGCCACAAACACGCCGTTTACCTCGATCTCGCACACCTCGTCCGTCTTTACATTGCGCAGACGCAGCCCGCCGACTTTTCCGTCTTTTTCGAGGATCTCATCCGTCACCGTATCGAAAACGATCTCGATATTTGGCTTATCGAGCTTCTTCTCATAACTCTTTGAAGCGCGCAGGCGGTCTCTTCTGTGGATGAGGTATACCTTTTTGCACATTGCGGAGAGAAAAGCCGCATCGCCCGCCGCCGTGTCACCGCCGCCAATGACCGCAACCGTCTTATCTTTATAAAACGCACCGTCGCATGTCGCGCAATAGGAAACGCCCTTGCCGCGCAAAGCGTCTTCGTTCGGCAAGCCAAGCGTCCTCGGTGCCGCACCGGGTGCCAAAACGACGCTTTTCGCGCGGTAAACCGTGCCGTCTTCCGTCTCCAGAATTTTCACATCACCGTCTAACCGCAGTGCCGTCACGTTGCCGTAGGTCTGCTTCGCGCCAAAGCGCTCCGCCTGCTTTTTCATGTTCATCGTCAGCGTAAACCCGTCCACCGCCTCCGGAAAGCCGGGGTAATTTTCAATTTCATTCGAGGTCACCATTTGACCGCCGGGGATATATTTTTCCAGCACCAGCGTCTCGTAGCCCGCGCGGGCGCAGTACAGTGCCGCCGTAAGCCCCGCAGGGCCGGAACCCACCACGATTACGTCATAGACCTTTTCCATGTTTTCGCTCATAAGTCACCGCTCCTTTTCCTGATGAAGTGTAGCTTTTCTGCACACCGTCTTGCGAACATCGTTAGTATAGCACATTCTCCTGAAAAATACAATTCCGTGCGGCGCGAAAGAGTTTTCTACCGCAAAGCGACACGCAGTCGAAAACTTTATCAGAATCAAATACGTGCTCCCGTTCTCCTACTTAAACCAAAAAACACGCAAACCGCGCGCCTTGCACGACATACCCCCTATCGCACAAAACAAAAGAGGCTCTTTCGGCATCCCGAAAAAGCCTCTCGTTCTTTAATTTTTATTGCACATCCTGTGCGGTGTACGCTCAGCGCACACATCTCAAGTTAATTTAAACTGATACTAATACATCGGACTTTCCTCTGCTTGAAACCATCTGTCTCTTTTTATACCTGCACTCTGCATTACTTTCAGAATGTCGTCGGTCTTTCAGAGTTTATCATTTGTGCATTGGACACAACTCCATGTATATTCTCAAAAACTGTATTTGATTTTTTCTTTGGCGTTTTCCGCCTATCCTTACACACGTCCGTACACTTTGTACAGCCCATGTATAATTCTATATGTTAATTTCGACCTACTTATCTTTGCTGTACCACGAAAACCTTTTGGGACTCGCTTTTGCGATCCCGCGCTTTCATAAAGCTTGAAACACTCGTGTGCAAATATTCAGTCTACTTCAGGGATCCGAGGCGCAACGCACCACGGATCTTCTGCTGCTGAGGTTCAGTAGCCATTGGCCTCACCCGCTTTCTTTCAATAGATTTGCCTTTGCGGCTCATGCAGCTTTGCCTCTTTTCACGTTTTGCCTGTTTCCACATGTTCAAAACGTACGGCTGCTTCTTTATTTATGTTCCCGTTTCTCCGCTTCGGCTTTTTGTCCCTTTGTACCGGCACATTCTTAAAAGCCTACTTATCTCTTTCATCACATTTCCCGGAAGCCGAAGAACATTTGAAGCTCCGCCTTTGCAAATACTGCCTCAAGAGTTTCCTCCGCGCCTTTCTCTCTCCCCTTCGGAATACTTTCCGCGCGCTGAACCGCTTCGATCTTTTACCGAGACTTTTTTGAGCCTCCACCAAGAAAACCTCTTACGATTTTCCCGATCTACTTTGCGTTCTGGAGTTCTTTCTCTTTTCACCTATATATTAGCACCATACGTCTACTTTGTCAACAGTTTTTTTAAATATTTTATTTTTTATTTGTATATTCTGTTTTCGCAAAATGAAGCTTGACATTCTTCCGCATTCACGATACAATTATTCTTGCAGGCAAAAGCAACGGGCTTATTTTCCACAGCTTTTCTGCTCCGCCGCATAAATCACAGAACGGCGAATATACTGAGAAAGAAGGCTTTTCCCATGAGTATAGACAACAACCAGGAATACGAAGCAGAGCTCATCACCCTCATCGACGATGAAGGCACGGAGCACGAATTTGAGATCATCGACGAACTCGAGAACGATGACGGCTACTTTATGGCACTTGTCCCCACTCTGCGCGACGCCCAAAGCGAAGTTGCAGACGCAGATGAGTACTACATCTTTGAAGTCGTAGAAGACGAGAACGGCGAAGAGCAGCTTTGCGAGATCGAAGACGACGACCTGCTGGATAAGCTTGCCGAAATTTTCGAGACCCGCTATGCACAGGCTATGGAGGAAGAAGAGGAGTAATCTTCTTTCCCCGTTTAAGATCATGTAAAGACACCTGCCCGATGCGCGGACCGTGCAAAATAACCCTACACTCAACTTTTAGGGAGCTCGGCTCCGCAGGCGGACTGCAGACCTCCCGGCCCGGCTTGACCGGATACCGGAGGAAGGGAGCGCGAAACCTGCGGGAGGGCACCCACCTGCTTATTACGTAGCAGGTTATTGAGAGCACGTTACGGTCGGGCGGGGTTTTTTATGCCCATTTCAAGGCGGTGAAAACCGCCTTTTTTCATACTTTACACACCTTTTTCTGTGCTTTTCTTTTGGAAACGGTTGTATTTTGCAAATTTTGCCGCATTTGGGTGCGGTAGCAAAGAAGGAGAAGGTCATCATGACCAGAAAACAGTATTTTTCAAGCGGACTCAAAGATGGCATGCCCATTTGCTTCGGGTACTTTGCCGTTTCGTTCGCGTTTGGCATTCAGGCCGCAGGCATCGGACTTTCGGTGTTTGAAGCCTCCGTGCTCTCCGCCCTAAACGTCACCTCCGCCGGGCAATTCGCAGCACTCGCCATCATCGCATCGGGCGCGTCACTCATCGAGCTCGCATTCACGCAGCTCATCATCAACCTGCGGTATTTTCTCATGTCGTGTGCGCTCTCGCAAAAGCTCTCGCCGAGCCTGCCCCTTGGGCACCGCCTCGGCATCGCCTACGGCATGACGGATGAGATCTTCGCCGTCAGCGTCAGCCAAAGGGAGCCTCTCTCACCGTTTTACAGCTATGGGCTCATCGCCGTCGCCATTCCGGGCTGGGTGCTCGGCACGGCACTCGGCGCGGCGGCGGGCAACATTCTGCCGGCCGTTTTGACGAACGCGCTCGGCATCGCGATCTACGGTATGTTCATTGCCATCATCCTGCCGCCTGCAAAAGAGAACCGCGTCGTTGCCGGTGTGGTCGTTCTTTCCATGGTGCTTTCCGCGCTGTTCACGTATCTGCCGGTGCTGTGCAACATTTCCTCGGGCTTCCGCATCATTGTCATCACGCTTATCACCGCAGGCGGTGCAGCGCTGCTGTTCCCCATCCCGGATGAGCCCGCAGAACCGGAAAAGGAGATGCCGCATGAGAGTTGAGGTTTTCCTTTACATACTCGTCATGGCAGTCGTTACGTATTTTATCCGTATGCTGCCGCTGACGCTCATCCGCCGCAAGATCACGAACCGCACACTGCGCTCGTTTCTCTATTATGTGCCGTACGCCACGCTTTCCGCCATGACCTTCCCGGCAATTCTCACCGCCACCGGCAGCGCCATCAGCGCCGCGCTCGGCTTTGCCGCCGCTTTGATTTTAGCATTCCGCGGTAAAAGCCTGCTCACCGTCGCCATTATCGCCAGCGCCACCGTGCTTGTGTGTGAACTCATATTGCCATATCTGCCGCTGTAAAGCACAGTTTGCAACGTAAAAGTTTCGCCCGCCTTTTTCTCAATAGGCGGGCGAAACTTTTAACTATCGTTATAGAAAGCCTTGTGTTTACTCTCTCTCAAAATGTTTTGCGACCGTCTGCAAGTACTCGATGATCGGCAAATGCTGCGGACATACACCCTCGCACTGGCCGCACTGAATGCACGCGCTCGCTTTGCCGAAGTGCTTTGCGACGTTCTCGTAATACTCGCTTTGCGGCGTCCAGCCCTCGTCCGGAGAGATTCCCCTGCCGCGCAGCTCCTGCATATCGGCGTTGTACAGCGAGAAATACTTCGGGATTGCAATCTGCATCGGGCAGCCGTCCGTGCAGTACGAACAGCCCGTACACGGAATATCGATGCTCGCGTTGATGATGTCCGTCGCCTTTTTGATGAGCGCTTTTTCCTCATCGTTCAGCGGCTTAAAATCCTGCATGTACGATGTGTTATCCAAAAGCTGGTCCATATCGCTCATGCCGGAAAGCACGATCTTCACGTTCGGCAGGCTCGCTGCGAAACGAATTGCCCAAGACGGTACGGAAGCTTCTGGATTATAGTCCTTAAACAGCTTCGTCACTTCTTCCGGCACGTTTGCGAGCGTGCCGCCCTTCACCGGCTCCATGACGAATACCGGCACGCCGTGCTTTTCGGCAACTTCATAGCATTTTCTGGACTGCACACCGGCGCTTTCCCAGTCGAGGTAGTTGAGCTGTAACTGCACAAACTCAAACTCGGGGTGCGCGGTCAGCACTTCGTCCAACAGCTCCGGGCCGTCGTGGAACGAGAAGCCGATGTGCTTTACAAGGCCTTTTTCTTTCTTGTCGCGGATCCAGCCGAAGCAATCAAACTTATTGTACGTCTCAATGCTGTGGCTGTTGATGTCGTGGATGAGGTAGTAATCAAAATACGTTACGCCCGTCTTTTCCATCTGCTCATTAAAAATGCGGTCGCGGTCTTCAAACGAATTCACGAACGCCGAATGCAGCTTTGTCGTCAGCGTGAAGCTGTCGCGCGGGTGGCGGGAAACAAGCGCTTCCTTCACGGCGTTTTCGCTCTTGAATGCGCAGTACATCCACGCCGTGTCAAAATACGTGAAGCCGCGCTCGATGAACGTATCCACCATTTTCTTGACCTGCTCAATGTCGATCTTGCCCGGGTCGTTCGGGTCCAGAGACGGCAGACGCATGAGGCCGAAGCCTAATTTCTTTTCAGACATTTTACTCATACTCCTTATGTAAAAAATTCCAAGCATTTTGCTTCCTATATCTTACAACTTAAAGTATACTCTAAGTCAAGCTTTTTTGTAAAATTATTTTTCCGCCTCGAAATATTCCTCCCGCAGTAGCGAAAACTGCATGTCGTCGCGGATTTCGCTTTCTGACGTACGCACGCAGCGGCGGATACACCCTTCATACACAAACCCCAAGGATCTCAGCAACTTTTCCGAAGCAATATTCCCCGTGAAAACACGCGCTGCTACAACTTCCAGATCTTCTTCGGTGAATAGTTCATGCAGCACAGCCCGCAGTGCTTCTTTCATATAGCCCTGCCGCGTATATTGCTCCCCGAGATAATACGAAAGACATCTCGAGCGCACATCGAACCGAACGCCGTCCTCCTCCGCCGCAATCATACCAAGCAAAGCGCCGTCCTCTTTTCGCTCCATATACCATGTGTCTTCATAATCGATTTCCCTATGAATCAAATGAACCATCTGCTCTTTATCAAACACTTCCATTACGTTGTTTTTCATTACGAAAGCGCTGTTGTGTATGGCCATGATCTCCGCCGCATCTCTCTCCCGCGGCGTGCGCAGTAAAAGTCTTTCTGTGTGCAGTTCTCTCATATTTTCCCTGCCTTTCTTTGCCGTGTGTACGTATTTCGGATAAAAAACACCCTTTCCTCCATGAACCACGGAAGAAAGGGTGCGAAAATCAATTCAGTCTTTTGCTGCATGATGCAGCGTCAAAACACCTGATTTTTCCAGCGCCTAAGCCGAAATTAGATCTCAGCGAAGTACTTGATGGTTCTGACCATCTGGCTGGTGTAGGAATTCTCGTTGTCGTACCAAGAAACAACCTGAACCTCATAGAGGTCGTCAGCAATCTTGGAGACCATCGTCTGGGTAGCGTCGAACAGGGAACCGAATCTCATGCCGATAACATCGGAAGAAACGATCGGATCGCAGTTGTAGCCGAAGCTCTCAGAGGAAGCTGCCTTCATAGCTGCGTTGATGCCGTCGACGGTTACGTCAGCGCCCTTAACAACAGCGGTGAGGATGGTGGTGGAACCGGTCGGAACCGGAACACGCTGTGCGGAACCGATGAGCTTACCGTTCAGCTCCGGGATAACAAGGCCGATAGCCTTTGCAGCGCCCGTGGAGTTCGGAACGATGTTAGCAGCGCCGGCACGTGCACGGCGGAGGTCACCCTTTCTGTGCGGGCCGTCGAGGATCATCTGGTCGCCGGTGTAAGCGTGGATCGTGCTCATGATGCCGCTCTGGATCGGAGCATAATCGTTCAGTGCCTTCGCCATCGGAGCGAGGCAGTTCGTGGTGCAGGAAGCAGCGGAGATGATGGTGTCATCAGCCGTCAGGGTCTTCTCGTTTACGCTGTAAACGATCGTCGGGAGATCGTTGCCTGCCGGAGCGGAAATAACGACCTTCTTTGCGCCTGCGTCGATGTGAGCCTGGCTCTTAGCCTTAGAGGTGTAGAAGCCGGTGCACTCGAGAACAACGTCAACACCGATCTCGCCCCACGGAAGGTCCTTAGCGTCCTTCTCAGCGTAGATCTTCAGGGTCTTGCCGTCAACTGTGATGGTGTTAGCCTCGTCGTCAGCGGAAACCGTGTGGAGACTTTCGCCGATCTTGCCGCAGTAACCGCCCTGTGCGGTGTCATACTTGAGCAGGTGAGCCAGCATGGAGGGCTTCGTCAGATCGTTGATCGCAACGACCTCATAACCCTCAGCGCCGAACATCTGTCTGAACGCCAGACGGCCGATACGGCCGAAACCATTGATTGCAACTTTAACTGCCATGATTGTATACCTCCTGATAATTGTGGATGCATAATTTGCAATTCTATTTTATAGCATTTCGCAGGATTTTACAAGGGCTAACTGCTAAAAAATGCAAACTTTTTCCGTAATTTTCAGAAAATTCACGCGTTTCCCGTGTCTTTTAAAGCATTTTCTTCTAAATTGCTCTCCGCTTTCGCAGATGCGCGCTGCCCGCTCACCGTAAGCAGCAGGCAAAGGCTGTGAACAGAAAGGCACAGCATCGCAAGCTGGATCACATACGGCATCTCCGTCGCATACCCGCGCCCCGCAATGATGAGCACCGTGTTCGAGATCACATACGTCATCCAAAGCACCGCCGCCGGCAGGCCGAACACATACGTGCTGCGCAGCGCCTTTTTGCCGCCCGCGCCGGAGAGCAGCTTGCCTTCGGAAAGCAGGAACAGCAGCATCATCGCACCGCCACCCACGGTAAAGATATTCTCCTCCGTCGTCGCCACAGCGGAATACGTCATGAACGTCACGATCATATACGAAATGCCCCAAACGGAACCGATGGCCCAAAGCCCGCCCGTGCCGCTCGGGAAGCCCTCGCCCGTCAGCCATATAATGGCAAAAACGAGAGAAACGATCGCGAAAAGCAACGTTAAGACCGCAAACGGCAAATGCGTCGTCACATGCGAAGCCTGCACAAAGTAGGTCGGCTGATTGTTGCGGTATAAGTAAAAGTCCCGCAGAAGCGCTGCCGCACACAAAAACAAAAATACACACATCAGAAGCGCAGAAGCACCTGCCGCCGCATTTCTTTTCGTCTCTATGCGCGCGCAAAGCTTTTTGTCCACACGGCACAAAAGCATGCAGAGAAGCGATACGCCGATCGCCGCACCGCAGTAAATATACGTCAACAGTCCGCTGTCCGTCACAAAGCCCGTGTCATAATCAAAAAAGCAGAGCATCTGCACGCAGCGCAGCGCAGCCGCCGCAAAGATGCCGATTCCTGCCAAAACAAACGCCAATTTCACTTTCTTATTCATATATCATACACCGCCCACACCCTCGGGGCTTTCCTTTCATCGATTCATTCGCCGTCCGAATTTGCGGCACATCGGTTCACTGTGTTTTATTTTAGCACATTCCGCCTAAGATGAAAACACCCCGCAAAAAAGATTTTTAATTTCCTGTTGACAACAAACTTTCAAGTGATTATAATATATGCCAGAGTAAACAATTAAGCGCATGATTGTTTACATAGGAGCAGATTCGATTCTGCTGTACGGCGGGACCTTCTCCCCGCGAAAACAGATGAAAGGATGGTAACAATGCACGATCACGAAAAAGAGCCCATCGGCCATGCATTGCATGTGCTGGATACCACCATGCGCCGGTATATTGATACGTATTCCCATAAAAAGGAACACGAAAACCTCACCGGCACAAACACATGGGTCATCCAGTTCATCGCCGATCACAAAGACGGGCCCGTGTATTTGCGCGATATTGAGCGCCGCTTCGGCATTACGCGTTCCACCGCCTCCAAAGTGGTGGATATGCTTGTGCGAAACGGTTTTGTGGAGCGCCACACCGGCGAAACGGACGCCCGCCTGCGTCGTCTGACCCTGACGGAAAAGTCAGAAAACCTTTTGGCCGATATCCGCGCCGACCACGAAGCAATGGAAGCCGTTTTAACAAAGGGCTTCACGCAAAATGAAAAAGAAACCATGCTCACTTATTTACGGCGCGCAAAAATAAATGTAGATGCTGCCTTTGCCGAAAAGCAGCAAAAGAAAGAAAGGAGCGGTGCAGATGGTTAAAAAACTGATGGAAAGCATCCGCGAACAGAAAAAGAATTCCATATTGGCCATGGTCACCATCAGCGGTGAGGTCGTCTTCGAGGTCATCATCCCGCTTTTGATGGCGAATCTCATCGATTACGGCATTGATATGGGCGATATGGGGTACATTGTCAAAATGGGCATTGTCCTGTTGCTCTCCGCACTGGGTCAGCTTTTCTGCGGTGCCATTTCCGGTAAATTCGCAGCCATTGCCTCCAGTGGCTTTGCCCGCAACCTGCGCCACGACATGTTCTACAAGGTGCAGAATTATTCATTTTCAAACATCGATAAGTTTTCCACCGCAAGTATCGTCACGCGTCTGACAACAGACGTCACGAATCTGCAAAACACTTACCAAATGATCATCCGCATGGCGGTACGCAGCCCGCTTATGGCGATCTTCTCGCTCGTCGCGGCATTCGGCATCGACGCCAAGCTCTCGCTTATCTTCCTTGCCATCATCCCGGTGCTCATTCTCGGCCTGTACTTCATCATGACGAGAACGCACCCGATCTTCGAGCGCGTGTTCAGAACTTATGATAAGCTGAACAGCGTTGTGCAGGAGAACCTGCACGGCATCCGCGTGGTAAAGTCCTTTGTCCGTGAAGATCACGAAAACAAGAAGTTCACCGGTATTTCCGAAAATATCTATAAGGACTTCAAAAAAGCCGAGCAGCAGCTCGCATGGAACGCCCCCTTAATGCAGCTTTGCATGTACGCGGCGGTGCTCCTGCTCTCCTGGTTCGGCGCACGCACCATTGTTGCTTGCGGCGGTGACGCAGCGACCGGTCTTTCCACCGGCGAGCTTCTGAGCCTGCTGTCTTACGCCTCGCAAATTCTCATGAGCCTCATGGGTCTCTCTATGATCTTCGTCATGCTCACCATGTCCCGCACCTCCGGCGAGCGTGTCGTTGAGCTGCTCAACGAGACCCCGGACATCACCACCCCCGAAAATGCCGTAAAGAGCGTTCCGGACAGCAGCATCGATTTCGAGCATGTCCAGTTCAGCTATCGTCACAGCACAGAGGGCAAGCCCGTGCTTTCCGATATTAACCTGCACATTCCGGCAGGCGCCACGGTCGGCGTCATCGGCGGCACCGGCTCCTCCAAATCGAGCTTCGTACAACTCATCCCACGCCTGTACGATGTTGACCTCGGCGCGGTCAAGGTCGGCGGCATCGACGTCCGCAAATACGACCTGGATACCCTCCGCGGCGACGTCGCCATGGTGCTGCAAAAGAACGTCCTGTTCTCCGGCACCATCAAGGACAACCTGCGCTGGGGCGATGAAAACGCCACCGACGAGGAGATCCGCCATGCCTGTCAGCTCGCACAGGCCGATGACTTCATTCAAACCTTCCCTAAAGGCTACGATACCTACATTGAGCAGGGCGGCACGAATGTCTCCGGCGGCCAGAAGCAGCGTCTCTGCATCGCGCGTGCGCTGCTAAAAAAGCCGAAGATTCTCATTCTGGACGACTCCACCAGCGCGGTCGATACCCGCACGGATGCGCTTATCCGCGGCGCGTTCGCAAAGGAGATCCCGAACACGACAAAGATCATCATCGCCCAGCGCATCGCCTCCGTACAGGGAGCCGATATGATCCTTGTCTTAGATGACGGCAAGATTGTCAGCTGCGGCACGCATGACGAGCTCATGCAAACAAGCCCGATCTACCGCGAAGTTTATGAATCCCAAACGAAAGGAGATCCTGACAATGCCACCGCGTCCTAATGGTCCCAGACTCTCCATGAAAGAAAGCATGAAGCAGCTCGATAAGAAGACCTTATTCCGCCTGCTTTCCTATATGAAACCGTACAGGCTGCACCTTGTGTTCGTGTTCATCTGCATTGCGGTGAGCGCTTTCGCAAGCGTCATGTCCTCCCTGTTTTTAAAGTCCCTCATTGATGATTACATCTCCCCGCTCCTGCTCGAATCCAATCCGAACTTCAGCGGTCTTCTGTATGCGCTGCTCCAAATGGCAGTCATTTACGTCATCGGCGCGTTCTCTACACTGTTCTACAACCGCACCATGGCAGTTGTTTCACAGGGCACGTTAAAGAAAATTCGTGACGAGATGTTCGAGCACATGCAGACGCTGCCCATCAAGTTCTTTGATACGCACACCCACGGCAATATCATGAGCTTCTACACAAACGATACGGACACCCTGCGCCAGATGATCTCCCAGAGCATTCCGCAGACGCTTTCCTCCATCTTCACGGTCGTTTCCGTGTTCTGTTCTATGCTGACGCTCAGCATTTGGCTCACCCTGTTTCTGGTCGCGTTCCTCTTTGTCATGTTCAAAATCGTCGGTAAGGTCACCGCAAAAAGCGGCAGCTACTTTGTTCGCCAGCAGCAATCCCTCGGCAATGTGAACGGCTACATCGAAGAAATGATCAATGGCCAGAAGGTCATCAAGGTCTTCTGCCACGAAGACAAAACAAAGGTCGAGTTCGACAAACGAAACGACGACCTGTTCACAAACGCTTCCGAAGCGAATAAGTTTGCCAATATCCTCGGCCCCATCATGAACGCACTCGGCTACTTCCTTTACGTGCTCATCGCCGTGCTTGGCGGTGGTCTCGCACTTGCAGGCGTACCGAATCTGACCCTCACCGGCATGGGCGTCATGACGCTCGGCGGCATCGCATCGTTCCTGCAGCTCTCCCGCAGCTTCGTTATGCCGATCAGCCAGGTCACGCAGCAGATCTCGTCCATCATCATGGCTATGGCAGGCGCTTCCCGCATCTTCTCTCTGCTCGATGCCGAGAGCGAAAAAGACGAGGGCTACGTCACGCTCGTCAACGCCGACAAGAAAAACGGCGTGCTCACCGAAACCGACAAGCACACCGGCCTTTGGGCATGGAAGCATCCGCATAAGGACGGCACGGTCACCTATACGGAGCTCACCGGTCACGTAGAGCTTGAGGACGTCGATTTTGGTTATACCCCGGAGAAAACCGTCCTGCATGACATCACGCTTTACGCAGAGCCCGGCCAGAAGGTCGCGTTCGTCGGCGCAACGGGCGCAGGCAAAACGACCATCACAAACCTCATCAACCGCTTCTATGACATTTCTGACGGAAAGATCCGTTATGACGGCATCAACATCACGAAGATCAAGAAGCCGGATCTCCGCCGTTCCCTCGGCGTGGTTTTGCAGGACGTCAACCTGTTCACCGGCACCGTTATGGAGAATATCCGCTACGGTAAGCTCGATGCCACGGACGAAGAGTGCATCGCCGCCGCAAAGCTCGCAAACGCCGATGGCTTCATTCGTATGCTGCCGCAGGGCTATGACACCGTACTTTCCGGCGACGGCAGCGGCCTCTCGCAGGGCCAGCGCCAGCTCATTTCCATCGCCCGCGCCGCCGTTGCAGACCCGCCCGTCATGATTCTCGACGAAGCGACGTCCTCCATCGATACCCGCACGGAAGCCATCGTGCAGTCCGGCATGGACGCCTTGATGAAAGGCCGCACCGTGTTCGTCATCGCGCACCGCCTATCGACGGTCCAGAACTCCGACGTCATCATGGTGCTCGACCACGGCCACATCATCGAACGTGGCAGCCACCGCGACCTCATCGCGCAGAAAGGCACCTACTACCGCCTCTACACCGGCGCATTCGAGCTGGAATAAGGTAAATTCAAAGCGATAAACGAAAACTCCGTTTGCTGATGAGCAAGCGGAGTTTTTTGCTGCGCAAAAACAGCCCCGTTCACGTTGGAACAGGGCTGCTTTCTCATTTTATCTTATTTTGTTCTACCGATGTCATGGCGGTAATGCGCGCCGTCAAAATGGATTTTCTCCACCGCTGCATACGCCTTTTCGAGCGCTTCGTCCAGCGTTTTAGCCGTCACGGTCACGCCCAGCACGCGGCCGCCGTTCGTCAGCAGCTTACCGTTTTCAAGCTTCGTGCCGGCATGGTACACCGTCACGCCTTCCGCCTGACCGTTTTCGTCAAGGCCGGTGATTTCCAGTCCCTTCGGGTAAGACTGCGGGTAGCCGCCGCTCGCCATCACGACGCACGCGCACGCTTCCGGAATCCATTCAATCTCAAGCTCGTCGAGCTTCTCGTCGATGACCGCGTTGATGACGTCCACAAAATCGGTCTTGAGGCGCGGCAGCACGACCTGCGTCTCCGGGTCGCCGAAGCGCGCGTTGTACTCAATGACCTTCGGGCCGTCCGGGGTCAGCATCAGGCCGAAGTACAAACAACCCTTAAACGGTCTGCCCTCTGCCTGCATCGCTTTGACGGTCGGCAGGAAGATGGTTTTCATACACTCGTCCGCAATTTCGTTCGTGTAATACGGGTTCGGGCTGATGGTACCCATGCCGCCGGTGTTCAGGCCCTTGTCGCCGTCCAGTGCACGCTTATGGTCTTTAGAGGACACCATCGGGCGCAGCGTCTTGCCGTCCGTAAATGCCAACACGGAAACCTCCGGGCCGGTCAGGAATTCCTCCACAACAACGTTGTTGCCGGAAGCGCCGAACACCTTGTCTTCCATAATGGTGTGTACGGCATCCTTCGCCTCGTCAAAGTTTTGCGCGATGATAACGCCCTTGCCAAGCGCCAAGCCGTCTGCCTTAATGACAACCGGGAACTTGCCGCGCTTTTCCACGTACTCTACGACCTCTTTCGGGTCGGAGAACACCGCGTAATCCGCCGTCGGAATACCGTATTTCTTCATCAGATTTTTTGAGAATACCTTGCTGCTCTCGATGATGGCCGCGTTCGCGCGCGGACCAAATGCACGGATGCCTTCTTTTTCGAGCGCATCTACCATACCGGCCGCAAGCGGGTCATCCGGCGCAACAAACACAAGGTCAACTGCGTTTTTCTTCGCGAAATCCACAACGCCGTCAATGTCCATCGCGTTAATGGCCACGCACGCGGCGTCTGCCGCAATGCCGCCGTTGCCCGGTGCGCACCACAGCTTTTCCGTTTTAGGGCTCTCTTTCAGCTTGCGGATGATTGCATGCTCACGTCCGCCGCTGCCGATAACCAGAATATTCATAAAAGCACCTCGCCTTTCGGATCAATGGTGGAACAGACGGATGCCCGTAAATGCCATGGCGATGCCATACTTGTTGCACGTATCGATGACGTTGTCGTCGCGGATAGAGCCGCCCGGCTGCGCAATAAATTCTACGCCGCTCTTGTGTGCGCGCTCAATGTTGTCGCCGAACGGGAAGAACGCGTCGCTGCCCACGGAAACGCCCTTAAACGTCGCAAGCCAAGCCGCTTTCTCCTCGCGGGTGAACACCTCCGGCTTCTCGGTGAAAAACTGCTGCCAAACACCGTCGCGCAGCACGTCGTCATGCTCCTCACTGATGTACACGTCAATGGTGTTGTCGCGGTCAGGACGGCGGATGCCCTCCTTAAACGGCAGATTCAGCACCTTCTCGTGCTGACGCAGATACCAGATGTCCGCCTTGTTGCCCGCAAGACGCGTGCAGTGGATGCGGCTCTGCTGGCCGGCGCCGATGCCGATGGCCTGACCGTCCTTCGCATAGCAGACGGAGTTCGACTGCGTGTATTTCAGCGTGATGAGGGAGAGCACTAAGTCAAGCTTTGCGTCCTCCGGAATCTCTTTGTTTTCCGTCACAAGATTTGTCAGCATGTCCGCGTCGATTTTCAGTTCGTTTCTGCCCTGCTCAAACGTGATACCGAAAACATCCTTGTGCTCAATCGGCTCCGGCTTGTAATCCGGGTCAATATCGACGACATTGTACGTGCCCTTACGCTTTGTCTTTAAAATCGCAAGCGCTTCGTCCGTGTAGCCCGGTGCAATGATGCCGTCGGAAACTTCACGTGCCAACAGCGTTGCGGTTTCCTTATCGCATACGTCGGAAAGCGCTGCCCAGTCGCCGTAGGAGGACATTCTGTCTGCGCCGCGGGCTCTTGCATACGCCGTCGCGATGGGAGAAAGCTTCAGATCGTCCACAAAATAAATCTTTTTCAGCGTGTCGCTCATCGGCTTTGCCACAGCTGCGCCCGCCGGGCTCACGTGCTTAAAGGAAGCCGCCGCCGGCATGCCGGTTGCCGCTTTCAGCTCTTTTACAAGCTGCCAGGAGTTGAACGCATCCAAAAGATTGATATAGCCCGGTCTGCCGTTCAAAACGCGAATCGGCAGGTCGCGACCGTCGTTCGTAAAAATTTTCGCCGGCTTCTGGTTCGGGTTGCAGCCGTATTTCAGTTCCAGTTCTTTCATAGTTTCCCCTCCGAAAAATCACTTATTCTTGTTGACGATGCGGGTCTCAATCTTGCCCGTCTTCAAATTGATGAAGCGCGTGAACAAGGAGACCTTGTTGTCTTCGTTCAGGTTCGTCCACAGGTCATTCGTAAACGTGTCGATGTCGCCCTCAATCTTCACCGGCTTCGGCTCGCCCTCAAAGGACGGGATACGCGGTGCGCCGTCACACTTATACGTGTGGATGAAGTGGCCGAGGCCGTCCACCGGCGTATAGTCGAAGAAAAAGCTCTGCGGCGCGTCCGGGTTGCCCTCGCAGCTCTTCAAAATGGAAAGCTTATAGGTAAAGTCGCCGTCCTTCAGCTTTACAAGGCCGGAAATTCTCGGCGTAAAGTTCGGGGCGTCCGGCTCAAACTTGCGGGTCTTCAACGCTTTTTTGAAGCTCTTGCCCGCCTTGAGGTATGTAAACACGGTATCCGTCTGGTCTCCGTTCGTCACAATGGTCTTGTTTGCCAAAACGCGCACCGGCGCATAAATGACAAGGGACGGGTCAGAAAGCTTTGCGGGGTCAAACGCTTCCGTGCGGATGCCGTCGCCCTGCTCCACAAACACGCGATTGCGGGAGTTCACACTGCGGCCCATAATGAAATACGCGATGACCGCATGCACGCCGTCCGCGCTTTTGCCGATGACGATGCCGCGGCCCGGGTATGCGTTGCCTGCAAGTTCCTTTTTAATATCCAGAATTTCCATGTATCCGTTTCCTTTCTATGTAAAGGGATAAATTATTCTTTAATCGTAACGATAGAGCCGTTCACGGAAAGCTTACCCGCGCAGAACAAAGACACTGCCTGCGGCAGAATCTTCCACTCCGCCTGCTCCATAATGCGGCGCTGCAGCGTCTCGGGCGTGTCGCCCTGCTCCACCGGCACCGCTTTCTGTAAGATGATCGGGCCGCCGTCGCACACCTCGTTTACAAAGTGTACCGTCGCGCCGGAGACCTTCACGCCGCGTGCCAAAGCCGCCTCGTGCACGTGCAGACCGTAATAGCCCTTGCCGCAAAACGACGGAATGAGCGCCGGGTGCACGTTGATGATCTTATTTTCAAACGCCTTCGTGAACTTCTCGTTCGTAATGGTCATAAAGCCCGCCAGAACAATTAAGTCCGTGTGCTTTTCTTTCAGCAAGTTTTCGAGCGCTTCGCTGTACACGTCCACGTTTTCATAGTCGCTGCGCGCCAGCACAATGCCCTCAATGCCCGCGTTTTTCGCACGCTCCAAGGCATAAACGCCCGGCTTGCTCGCCACAACCACGGAAATTTTGCCGTTTTCGATTTTACCGGCTCTCTCCGCGTCGATCAGCGCCTGCAAATTCGTTCCGCCGCCGGAAACGAGGACTGCGATGTTCAGCACAGGATGACCCCCTCGTCGCCCTCAACCACTTCACCGATGACAAACGCCTTTTCGCCCGCATCATTCAGCGCCTTAATGGCCGCGTCCGCCGTCTCCTTGGAGACCGCCATGCACATGCCGACACCCATGTTGAACGTGTTGAACATGTCGCGCTCCGGAATGTTGCCCGTCTTCGCGATGAGGTCGAAGATCGGCAGCACCGGCACTGCGGAACGGTCCACCTTAGCGGTGAGGCCCTTCTTCATCATACGCGGAATGTTCTCGTAGAAGCCGCCTCCCGTAATGTGGGAGATTGCCTTCACGTCTGCCGCTTCAATGGCCGCCAGCGCAGGCTTTACATACAGGCGCGTCGGGGTCAGAAGTGCCTCGCCCAACGTGCAGCCGAGTTCTTCGTAATACGTTTCAAGCTTTTCTTGATTCAGACCGAACACCTTTCTCACCAGAGAGAAGCCGTTCGAATGTACGCCGGAGGATGCCACGCCAACAAGCACGTCGCCCGCCTGCATCTTGGAGCCGTCAATGATCTTATCCTTATCTACAATGCCCACCGTAAAGCCCGCGAGGTCATAGTCGTCCTCCGGCATCACGCCCGGGTGCTCTGCGGTCTCGCCGCCGATGAGCGCGCAGCCGGACTGCACGCAGCCCTCCGCAACACCCTTTACGATCTCTGCAATCTTCTCCGGCACGTTCTTGCCGCAGGCGATGTAATCGAGGAAAAAGAGCGGTTTTGCGCCGCAGCATACGACGTCGTTCACGCACATGGCAACGCAGTCAATGCCGATGGTGTCATGCTTATCGAGCAGCATGGCCGCCACGAGCTTCGTGCCCACGCCGTCTGTGCCGGAAACAAGCACAGGTTCTTTCATACCGGTCATGTCCGGCTGGAAAAGACCGCCGAAACCGCCGATGCCGGAAACCACGCCCGGAATATTTGTACGCTTTACGTGCTCTTTCATCAGCTCTACGGACTTGTAGCCTGCGGTAACGTCAACGCCCGCTGCCTTGTAGCTATCGCTGTAACTTTTCATTCTTTAACTTCTCTCTTTCTTTAAATTATCTATAAAATGAATTACATGAATTTCTCTGTCCAGTTGCCGTTTCTGAACACCGGGATAACCTCGCCGTCCGGCGTGATGCCGTCAATGTTCATCGTCGCGTCGCCCACCATGAAGTCCACATGGATGACGGAATCGTTCACGCCCTTGTCGTGAATCTCATCAAGCGTATACTTGTCGTAATCCTTGATGACATTCGGGAAGCCCAAGCCAAGCGCAATGTGGCAAGAAGCGTTCTCGTCAAACAGCGTGTTGTAGAACAGAATGCCGAGGTTCGAGATGGGAGAGTCGTTCGGGATAAGCGCCAGCTCGCCGATCTGCGCCGCGCCCTCGTCCATCGCAATCATGTGCTCCAAAAGCTCCTGGTTCTTTTCCGCCTTGCAGGAGACCGCGCGGCCGCCCTTAAACGTAATGGAGAAGTTTTCAATCAAATTGCCCTGGTAAGACAGCGGCATCGTAGAAACGACCGTACCCTCTGCCTTGCCCTTCATCGGGGAGGTGAAAATCTCTTCGGTCGGCATATTCGGGTTGAAGAATGTACCGTCCAGCAGCGTTTCGCCGCCGCCCATCCACTGTGCGTCCGGGATCAGGCCGCAGGTGAAATCGGTGCCGTTCTCGCTAAAATAGTGCAGGCTCTCAAAGTGACATGCGTTCAGCTTCTCATAGCGTGCTTTGAGGGAAGCGTTGTGTGCTTTCCACGCTTCAACCGGGTCGTTATCCTTAGAAACACGCACCGTCTGAAGGATTGCGTCCCACAGCTTCTTCACCGCCACGCTCGTGCGGTCGTTCGGGAACACCTTCTTCGCCCACTTTGCACTCGGCACGGCGACAATCGTCCACTGGTACTTGTTTTCCATCGCGTCGCGGTACGGCTTTCTCACCTTCATACGGGCAAGGTTCGCCTTCTGCATTTTCTCAACGTTCACGCCCTTCAGGCCGTCCGGGTCGTCAGAGTCGATCCAAATGCGCACCGGCAGCTCGTCAAGCTCATACTGCATACGCGCCTTTTCCCACTCCTGCGTAGCGGAAAGCACCTTTACGCTTTCTTTCTTATAGCGCATCTTGTCAAGGTCCTGGTTCGTCCAGCGGATGTCCACCCACTTCGCACCGGCGCGGTAGGCTTCCTCCGCCACCATCAGTGCGATCTCAGACTGCGCCGTATCCGCCAAGATTACAGCGCCCTGACCCTTTTTGATGTTCACGCCCATCTTAACGATGAGCTTTGCGTACTTTCGCAAAATCGATTTTGTCATCGTTTATCCCTCCCGAATTATAGCTCGGCAACTTTCTGCTGCAAGGCTTCGTTCTTTTTCGCAACACCCTGCTCCATATCCACCTTCATCTGGTGCAGCTGCTTCGCGATGCTCTCGTCGGAAAGCGCCAGCATCTGCGCCGCCAAAATCGCAGCATTGTCCGCGCCGTCAATCGCCACCGTCGCCACCGGAATGCCGGAGGGCATCTGCACGGTTGCAAGCAGTGCGTCAAGGCCGTCGAGCGTGGAAGACTTCACCGGAATGCCGATGACCGGCAGCGTCGTGTGCGCAGCCAGTACGCCCGCAAGATGCGCAGCCTTGCCCGCCGCCGCAATGATAACGCCAAAGCCGTCCTTTTCCGCGTTCTTAGAGAATTCCGCCGCGGCCTCCGGCGTGCGGTGTGCGCTCATCACGCGCGCCTCCACCGGGATGCCGAACTGCTTCAATCTGCGAATTGCCGGGGAAACCACCGGAAAATCACTGTCACTGCCCATGATCACTGCAACTTTTTTGCTCATTGAAAATCACCGATCCTTTCAAGTTTTGCGGCGTAAAAGAAAGCACCGCGAAAAAAAGAAAATAGGCTGTGCTCAAAAAACACAACCTATGCTTCTAAAATTGACCGCAAAACGCCCATGCAGATACAGTAAAAATGCACATCAGTTCAGCCATATCGCACCTCCGGCACTTGCAGCCTTGAATTTTCTGTCCTTAGTCTGTCTCAAGCGACTAATAAATCAATCCAATAAGCAGACCTTTAAGGCAGCAATGTATAACGTTGGTGCACAAGCTGCGCCGTCAGATCTTTCGTCAGGCTGCACGGAACACCCGCAGGCAGGCTGACGCCCGGCAAGGGGGGTTACGGTCGGCATGGCGGAAAAATGCAAGCAAATTGCGTGCCAAGCCGTAGGCGTACTTTATACGTTGTTGCCTTTATCATTTTACGGGATTTAACGCGTTTTTTCAATAGTTTTTGCCGTTTTTAGAAAAAAATCCAAAATTCTCCCCTGCTCGTGGACATGCGTTGTATACCTCGATATGTCCCCTTTCTCCGCTTCCGTCTCACCATATATCAAATACATGGCAGCACACCTTGAAATGCAAAAGGGCATTTTCACTTTACCTACGTACATTATCTCCCTCTATTCGTCAAAAAAGGCAGCTTTCCAAGTTCCCTCTGACGAGGGAGCTGTCAGTGAAGCTGACTGAGGGAGATATACAGAGAGCTTTTATATACACAAGTCGCGCAAATCACCTTGAAAACGCATAAAACGCAAGCTCAATAGAAAAAATCCTCTCCCGGCTGCGCCGGGAGAGGATAAATTGTATTAGCGGCAAAAGTATTTCGACATTTGCGAATGGCGACTCAAGGCGCTGCCCTAAGAACCCGCAAGTTTTCCGAAGAAAACTTGACGAAAGACTTTTACGCCTTGCTCGCCGTAAACTCTACTTTATGCCTTCGGCGTTTCCGTCGCAAAAATTTCCTTCGCGCTTGCGGCTAAACCTGCCATACCCTGAATCTCGGACGGAATGATAATCTTTGTCGCCTTGCCGTCCGCTACTTTCTCAAGCGCTTCAAAGCTCTTCAAGGTCAGCACAGCTTTATTCGGATCGGCTTCGTTGAGAAGCTTAATGGAATCCGCCAACGCACGTTGCACGGAGAGGATTGCCTCCGCTTCACCCTGCGCTTCTCTGATTTTCGTCTCACGCACAGCCTCCGCGCGCAGGACGGCAGATTCCTTCTGGCCTTCCGCAATGAGGATGGCGCTGCGTTTTTCGCCCTCTGCGTCCAAAATCTTCGCACGGCGCTCGCGCTCCGCCTTCATCTGCTTCTCCATCGAATCCTGAATTTCCTTCGGCGGAATGATGTTTTTCAGCTCCACGCGGTTAACCTTAATGCCCCACGCATCGGTCGCTTCATCCAGAATGACGCGAATTTTCGAGTTGATAACATCGCGCGAGGTCAGCGTGTGGTCAAGCTCCATCTCACCGATGATGTTTCTCAGCGTCGTTGCGGAAAGGTTCTCAATTGCGGAGATCGGGCGCTCCACGCCGTAAGCATACAGCTTCGAGTCCGTGATCTGGAAATACACCACCGTGTCGATCTGCATCGTGACGTTATCCTTCGTGATAACGGGCTGCGGCGGGAAATCGATGACCTGCTCTTTCAGCGAGACCTTCTTCGCAATGCGGTCGATAAACGGAATTTTCAAATGCATGCCTGTGCTCCACGTGGCGTGGTACGCGCCGAGTCTTTCAATGACGAATGCGTGCGCCTGCGGCACCACCTTAATGTTCGCCACAAGCAGTGCGATGACAAGAGCGATGAGAACGATAATGCCCACAACGCCCCAGTTGATGTACAGTTCAAAATCCATGTTTTTACCTCCAGTTTCAATTTAAGGGAATGTCAATCACTATTCATTTTATGGTTTTTGACAGGCCTGCATTTGTTACTGTCAGCGTTCCGTCTGTCACAAACAGACTGAGGGACTGGCCAAATTTCTGATAAAACCGTGTATTCAGAGCCACTCCGTCCACATAGATCGTTGCGATGGTGTCATCCAGGATCATTTGGATATGGTACTTCTTTCCTGCTTCCAGTCTGATGGGCCGTTCCAATCCAATGTTCTGGTTTGCAGGCCAGGGCATGTTGGGACTCGTTTCAAAGCGGTAACGGTTTTCTTCTATATTAAATAAATACTGATAGCTCTGACCGGTCTCTTCGTTTTCATAAAAGCGAAGTCCAAAAGAGCGGGTGCCTTCGGAAAATTCCACATCCGCTTCAAAGCGGAATAGGTCTGTAGTATCATTGAAAAGTATCTGTTCCTGTCTGGCATAAGGGGTATCGATCACTATATCTTCAGCTTTCTCTCCCTCATCAAAGGCGTTCCATACAGTGTCGGGGATCCTGACGCCCAGGGTTCCGTCCTCTCTCTGATACACCTCATGTGCCACAAATGTGCCTGCCCACTCGAAGTTTCCACGGTCATCGCAGTTCTCCTTCGTGGGAACCCAGCCAAACAAAATGCGCTGCCCGTTCAGGCAGAAGGTTCTGCCCGCATAGTAAGCACGTCCATCAAAAGCATCGTCCGCAGGAGCGATCCAGGGACCATCCAGACTTTTGCTCATCCGGTACACCATCTTATTTCCGTCGCTGTATTCGGAAATAATGTGATACCACCAGTCACCGATCTGGAACAGATCCGGCATTTCATGCATGGTAAACAGGCCCGGTGCCCAGAAATCTCCCTCAAATTTCCAATTTTTCAGGTCTTTGGAGGTAAACTTTACGGTACGTCCGGTCTGCTGTTCCTTAGGTCCGGCCTTTCTGGTTCCCAAAACCAGCAGGTATTCCTGTTTTTCCTCATTCCAGATCACGAAGGGATCCCGCCAGTCATCCGGGTCATAACCCTCCTGCGGTGTAAAAGTCAGCTTGTCCTGGGTCTTGGTCCAGTTCAGCAGATCATCGCTCTCCGCATGCATCAGCACCTGGGATGCCTTGCCCAGCTTTGGATAGTCCCGGTTGAATCCGGTATAGAAAATGTGATACTTTCCCTCTGCTTCAAAAACGCTTCCTGCAAAAATAAACTGATCCTGCTCCTTGTCGGTTCCCCGCGGGAGCGCTGTCCCTTTATCCTCATAGTGCACAAAATCAGAGGTCACCGCCAGATCCCAGCCAAAGGGTTCACCAAACGGGCAGGGTCTTCTGGTATCTCTTTGGTGAAACAGATAAAACTGATCTCCTTTTCCAAAAGGCATGCAGTCGCCGAACCAGGTGTTTGGAAACTGATAGTATAACTTTGTCATGAATTTTTCCTCCTGTTTTTTTCGTCCGTATTGTAAACTTAAATGAAAGTTGAGAACCTCTCGTCCCTTTTGGTATAATGGTTTCACCGTAAAACGCATTTACTCCCAAAAGAAAGGAAAGGTTCTCTGATGAAATCATATCACATTCAGTGTCCAAAATGCAACAACGATCATTCATTTTATCGTTACGGCAAAGATCCCGATGGGTATCAGAAGTATCTCTGCCGAACCTGCCAACATCAATTTGCACCCGATCGACTGAGGTCGGAGGGGGCAAATTGTCGGCGGAAACATCCGCCTTGCCCTGTGTGCGGAAAGGCTTCCTTTCTGCATCACGATTATGAGCATTACTCCAACTACCGCTGCGCTGACAAAAAGTGCAACCATTCCTTTTTTGTATGGAAATCCGCTGCCGTTACAGCTCCGTCTATGTCAAATCTTTTCGGAAAACACGATTTTAAGCATATGCGTTATTCTGCTCTAAACGGTCTTACCCCGGCTCAGGTCGCCGGTTTGAATTTATCAAAACAAAGAAAACGGGAGTTTTTGCTCGTTGCGTGAAGCTTTTCTTTGATTTCGTGAGCTATCTTTTCATTTTTACTTTACAGTGCCGAATTTAAGATACAACCGGTGTCACGATAAGCTTTACGCCCTCAATGCGCACCACCTGCACCTTTGTGCCTTTTTGAATACGGACATTTTCTGTGCTGCGTGCTGCCCAGTCGTTGCCGAGCACTTCCACGCGTCCATGCGCCGCAAGGTTATCGATATCCTCCGTCACAACGGCGGTCTGCCCCACCACGCGGTCGGCGTTCGTGTGCGTTTCCTTGTTTTGCAGGAACTTTTTCACGAGCGGACGCGTTGCCAAAAGCAGAACAAGCGTCACCACAGCGGCAATCAGCACTTGCAGCCAAACCGACACGCCGCACAGCTGCGCGATCATGCCGGCGATGCCGCCGCCCACAAACCAGATGGAAATAAGCTGCGCGCTCATGCCCTCCAGTACTGCAGCAATCACAATGACCGCCACCCAGATCATGGTTTCCAAAATCATTCCCCCTTTCTCAAAGCGGAAGCCGCATACACGCGCCCGACCCGTTCAGGCGCCCGCGCTCCCTATCCTCATCATATCGGATTTTCATAAAATATGCAAGAGGTTTTCTTCCCCGGAAAAATATTTTACACCGATTATAAAATACCGCGCCCGATTCTGCCGAGCGCGGCTTCAATATTCTTATCGATTCACATGCTCCATGCTGAGCTTCACGCGCAGCCCGTCGCCTGTGTTCTGTACGGAAACTTCAATATAATCGCCGTCGTCGCTCATGCGGTCGTTTTCACCCGCAAGGCTGAACCGGAACTGCACGCCGCTGCCGCTTTCGCCGCCCGCCACGTCTTTCAAATACGTTTCAAGCTGCGCCGCGTCATACTTTTCTTTCGTCTTTTCCGCCTGCGTGTAGCGCGTCACGGCATACGGGTCGTTAAACTGCGCCGTGAATTTCTCCACAAACGCTTCAATTTCTGCCGTGCCCACATCGCTGTTTTCAAACATCTTCTGCGCTTCCGCATAGCCGAACACACCCGCACCGCCGTAGTTTGTGGCAAAATTCGTTTCCATCGTTTGCCCGCCCCACGCGTAGTCCAGCGTGTAGCCGTAGTCGCCGGCCTTTTGGTCGTCCTTCAGTCCCAGCGCCTTCACGGCTTCATCCGCAGACTTTCCGAAGCATCCGAGCAGTGCTTCATTCACCGCCGCGTCCGATGTCTTTCCTCCGCCGGAAGATCCGCCGTTTCCGCCCGCACAGCCCGTAAAAAGCAGCGCTGCAAGCAGCAGACACAACACCAAGCTTACATACTTTTTCATACGATCACCTTTCCTTTTTTCGGCTTAAAAATCCGCCGTACCAAGGCTTTTTTGAACGTACCGAAATCGTACCCGCCTCGGTATTGTTAAATATTTATCTACTGTAATAGTATCAAGACCGCACCGCATTGTCAATCGGCGGAATCCCATATTTCATCGCACAAACTTGTGTTTTCCTACAAAAATCCCCCGCACAGGGAATTTCCTGTGCGGGGGATCAACGTTTTATGACGTTTTCATGCGGTTTAAGCGCTCTTCATTAGTACATGCCGCCCATGTCCGGTGCTGCCGGAGCTGCGGGTGCAGCCGGCTCCTTGATGTCTGCCACGAGGGACTCGGTGGTCAGAACGGTGGAAGCCACGGAGGAAGCGTTCTGCAGAGCGGAACGGGTGACCTTCGTCGGGTCAACGATGCCTTCGTCGATCATGTCGCCGTAGGTATCGGTCAGAGCATTGTAGCCGTAGCCGACGGTGTTCTTTGCCTTCAGGTGCTCAATGATGATGGAGCCCTCCATACCTGCGTTCGCAGCAATCTGGCGAACCGGCTCCTCAAGCGCCTTCAGAACGATGGCAGCGCCGGTCTTCTCGTCGCCGTCAACGGAATCGACATAGGCCTTAACAGCCGGAATCGCATCGATGAGTGCGGTGCCGCCGCCTGCGACGATGCCCTCTTCAACAGCAGCCTTCGTTGCAGCCAGAGCGTCCTCAATGCGCATCTTCTGTTCTTTCATTTCGACCTCGGTAGCCGCACCGACCTTGATAACCGCTACGCCGCCTGCGAGCTTTGCAAGACGCTCCTGCAGCTTCTCACGGTCGAAATCGGACGTGGTGGTCTCGATCTGGTTTCTGATCTGGCTGACACGGCTCTTGATGGCCTCGCTGTCGCCTGCACCGTCAACAATGATGGTGTTTTCCTTGTCGATCTTGACCTGACGTGCACGGCCGAGCTGATCAACGGTGGTATCCTTCAGCTCAAGGCCAAGCTCGCTGGAGATGACCTGGCCGCCGGTGAGCGTTGCGATATCGGTGAGCATTTCTTTTCTTCTGTCGCCGAAGCCCGGAGCCTTAACGCCCACGCAGGTGAACGTGCCGCGGAGCTTGTTGAGGATCAGGGTGGTCAGCGCCTCGCCCTCAATGTCCTCCGCGATGATGACGAGCTTCTTACCGGACTGTACGATCTGCTCGAGCAGCGGCAGAATCTCCTGAATGTTGGAGATCTTCTTATCGGTGATGAGGATGTACGCGTCGTCGATGACAGCGACCATCTTGTCGGTATCGGTGACCATGTACGGCGTAATGTAGCCGCGGTCGAACATCATGCCTTCTACGACCTCGCTGTACGTCTCAGCCGTCTTGGATTCTTCAACGGTGATAACGCCGTCGGACGTGACCTTTTCCATCGCGTCGGCGATGAGGCTGCCGATCTGCTCACTTGCAGAGGAAACAGCCGCAACACGGGCAATGTCCTTCGTGCCGGAAACCTTCTTGGCGTTCTTCTCAATCGCCTCAACAGCTGTCTCGGTCGCCTTCTGAATGCCCTTTCTCAGAACCATCGGGTTTGCGCCTGCGGTAACGTTCTTCATGCCCTCACGGATGAGTGCCTGTGCAAGCAGTGTTGCGGTCGTGGTGCCGTCGCCTGCAACGTCGTTCGTCTTGGTTGCAACTTCCTTCACGAGCTGTGCGCCCATGTTCTCAAACGGATCTTCAAGCTCAACTTCCTTAGCGATTGTCACGCCATCGTTCGTGATGAGCGGTGCGCCGAACTTCTTATCGAGCACAACGTTTCTGCCCTTCGGGCCAAGGGTGATCTTAACGGTATCTGCAAGCTTGTTGATACCGCCGAGCAATGCTTTTCTGGCTTCTTCGCCGTAAATGATCTGCTTTGCCATAATAAATTACCTCACAATTCCAAATATCAAAAATAAAGACTGAAACTCAAATTACTCAACGACTGCCAGAACGTCGGACTGACGAACGATGGTATATTCCTCGCCGTCGATCTTCACTTCCGTGCCGGTGTACTTGCCGGTGATGACGCGGTCGCCGGCCTTAAGCTGCATAACGACTTCCTTGCCGTCTACCATGCCGCCGGGGCCTACTGCGATAACGCGGGAGATCTGCGGCTTCTCCTGTGCCGCGCTTGTCAGCACGATGCCGCTCTTTGTGGTCTCCTCCGCTTTCTCGGCCTGAATGAGTACTCTGTCTGTCAAAGGTTTAATGGTCATAACTTCCACCTTGGCGCCTAATGCGCCGTATCCTTTCTCCCCGCAATTCATAAATAAGTTTTTCGCGTGCAGCGGGGTTCGCCGCGAAACCCGCCGGGGTGCGGCCCGGTCGGTAAAGAAATACAAGTTTAGGTCTCGGGGAGCTGTGCCGCTTACGCTTTAGCACTCCTTATCCCCGAGTGCTAAACCTATTCTAATCACTTGGTCAAGAAAAGTCAATAGGAAAAACGCGATTTTTTTGACTTTTAACAGTTCCGTAATAATTTTGTCCTCCGATGTCCTCTGATGTCCGCTTTTTTCATACAAAACCACCCACAAAACGACAAAAAACAGCCCCGCGCTCGTTTGAAAGCCGGGACTGTCTTTTGCAAATAACAGCTTAAATCATGGAGGCATATTCGTCAAACGGGGCTAAGCTCCGCTTTAAAATGCCATTGATATATGCAATGAGAATGCCGTAGTTCGTGTACGGCACGCCTTTTTCTTCGGCGGAAGACTGTCTGAACTGCATTTCGCGTTCATTCAGCATACAGCCGCCGCAGTGCACAATAAGGGCATACGGCGAAAGATCTTCGGGAAATCCGCCGCCGGAGGTAAACTCGAATTCAAAGTCCTTGCCGGTGTGTTTGCGGATCCACGCGGGCAGCTTCACGGTGCCGATATCGCCGCACTGGCGGTGATGCGTGCAGCCTTCGGAGATCAAAATGCGGTCGCCCGCTTTCAGATTCTCAATAGCCGCAGCGCCGCGCACGGCCGTCTCTAAAACGCCCTTGTAGCGCGCAAATAAGATGGAGAATGACGTGAGCTTAATGCTCTCGGGCACGATCTGCTTTACTTTGCCGAATGCCTGGCTGTCCGTAACAACGAGCTTCGGCGGCGTTTTGAAGCCGTTTAGCACGCCCGCAAGCTCTTCCACCTGCGTGACCGAGCATGTTGCACCCGCGTCCAGAATGTCGCGGATGGCCTGCACCTGCGGCAAAATCATGCGGCCTTTCGGCGCGGAGGAATCGATGGGCGTGACGAGCACCACGTGGTCTCCGCGCTCAAGTAAGTCACCCAAAATAACTTTGGTGTTCTGCCCCTTTGCAGCGATGGCGGCAAGCTTTTCCTTGAGCTCAAAAATATGCTCGCCCGTCTTCGCGCTGACCGCGATTTCGTTGTCGTTTTCGGCCTTGAACCCACCGAGGTCGTCTTTATTCAATACGATGATATACGGCACGCCTTTTTTCTCGATGAGCTTTTGCAGTGCGAGGTCTTCCGCACTTTTGCCGACCGTGCCGTCGATGACGAGCACCGCAATATCAGCTTTATTGAGTACCTGCCGGGCGCGCTGCACGCGCAGCTCGCCCACGGCGCCCTCGTCGTCCATGCCGGGCGTGTCGATAATGACGACCGGGCCAAGCGGCAAAAGCTCCATGGCTTTCTGCACGGGGTCGGTCGTGGTGCCCTTGACATCGGACACAATGGAGATATTCTGCCCCGTAACGGCGTTCACCACGCTGGATTTACCGGCGTTGCGCTTGCCGAAAAATGCGATGTGCACACGGTTTGCCGAGGGGGTCTGGTTGAGGTCTGCCATAGAAGTCGCCTGCCTTTTAAAGAATAACCGAAAGTTTTAGAAACGGAAGTCGCGCTCGCCGTGGGCGACCTTTTCAATATAGCTCTTTGCGATGCTGCGGGTCTTCTCGTTCGGGATATTTTCAAGCTCCTGCGCGATCATCTTTTCGCCGATGGCCTTCGTCTCCGGGGAAGCGTAGTCCTCGAGGAATTCTTTTAAGGTGATGAGTGCGTTCGGGTGGCAGCAGTTCTGGATCTGTCCGCTCTTACACAGGCTCATGAAGCGGTCGCCGGTGCGGCCCTCGCGGTAGCATGCCGTGCAGAAGGACGGAATGTGGTCGGTCTCCATCAGCCAGCGGACGACCTCGTCAAGGGAGCGCTGATCGGAAACGTCGAACTGCTCGGTGTCGGTGGGACGCTCCTCTTCGGCATAGCCGCCGACGGAGGTACGGGATGCGCCGCTGATCTGCGAAACGCCGAGGTTGATAACCTGCGCGCGCACCTTCTGACTCTCACGCGTGGAGATGATCATGCCGGTGTACGGCACGGCGATACGAATAAGTGCGCAGATTTTCGCGAATGTTTCGTCGCTGATGCCGTTATCGAACTTCGTCGGGTCAATGTCGTCGGCTTTTTTAAGGCGCGGCACACTGATGGTATGCGGGCCTACGCCGTGCACGGCTTCAAGGTGTTCCGCGTGCATCAGCTGGCCACAGAACTCGTAACGGTACATTTCAAGGCCGTACAGAACGCCGAGACCCACGTCATCGATACCGCCCTCCATGGCGCGGTCCATCGCCTCGGTGTGGTAGGCGTAGTTATGCTTCGGGCCCGTGGGATGCAGCTTTTCGTAGCTTTCCTTGTGGTAGGTCTCCTGGAACAGGATGTACGTGCCGATGCCTGCTTCCTTTAATTTACGGTAGTTTTCCACGGTCGTCGCGGCGATGTTGACGTTTACGCGGCGGATGGCGCCGTTCTTATGCTGAATGCTGTAAATGGTCTTGATGCAGTCGAGAATGTACTCGATGGGGTTATTCACCGGGTCTTCGCCGGCTTCAATGGCAAGGCGCTTATGACCCATGTCCTGCAGCGCAATGACTTCCTTTGCGACCTCCTCCTGCGTCAGCTTGCGGCGCGGGATGTGATGGTTCTGGCGGTGATACGGGCAGTAGATGCAGCCGTTCACGCAGTAGTTGGAAAGGTACAGCGGCGCAAACATGACAATGCGGTTGCCATAAAACTTGTGCTTGATCTCGTTTGCAAGCTTATAGATTTCGTCCAGAATCTCCGGGTCTTCGCAGGCGAGCAGAACGGATGCCTCGCGGTGTGAAAGTCCCTTACACAGACGGGCTTTATCGAGAATTTCGCGGATGAGCGGCATGTTGTCTTTGTTCTCGTCCGCGTATTTTAAAGTGTCTTCAATTTCTTCGTGGCAGATAAATTCCTCTGCTTTTAAGGATTTCGGATCGTACATAGTTTGATAATTTCCTTTCTTTCGGGTCAGTTCACTTTCCCGTTAGTCATTTTTTCGGATCACTCCGTTTTGATTTCCGGCTCTGTGCTCGTGAAATTGGAATACGTCGTTTTGATGTTGGCGCCGCGCACGCGCCCGAGCTTTCCCGCCATGGCGCTGATGACATCCTGTGGGGCATCCACCGCCACACAGATGATGTTGATATTTTTCTGTCTGTACGGCAGCCCCATACGTCCGATGATGTACCGACCGTACAGGTGCAGAATGTCGTTGATTTCTTCCGCGTGAGCGTTATCTTCTAAAATAATGCTCATCACGGCTACGCGTGTCTGCATAAAACACCTCCCGTTTTTATAAAACAAGCAAAACAAAAATGCTCCCTGCCGAAAATGCAGGAAGCACAAAAAGCACAGAATCTATCTGCGGAATATACCTCTATCCATTTTCGGCTTACACGCGGCGATGCCTTGTGCTCAGAACGAAAAAGCTGTTTTGCGGCGCACCGCAGAAAAAACTTTGGTGAACCGTGTTTTGTATAGTATAACGGATTTTCAGAGGTTTGTAAAGAGCGGATTGCAAATTTTGACAACAAAAAAGCCCCGGCGTACAGCCGAGGCTCGGTTTGTTTTAAAAATTACGCGTCCAGCATGGTGATGACGTGTCTCGGGCAGACCTCGGCACATTTGCCGCAGCCGATGCACTTTGCGGGATCGACCTTCGCGCAGAAGTTCGTCACCTTTACGGCGCCCACTTCGCACGCCTTCATGCACTTGCCGCAGCCGATACAGCCCACCTTGCAAACCTTCATCGTCTCTGCGCCCTTATCACAGTTGGAGCAGCGCACGACCGCCTGCTTTTTCAGCGGCACAAAGCTGATGAGCCCCTTCGGACATGCAGCGGTGCATTTTGCGCAGCCGCGGCACTTTGCGGGGTCGATTGACGCCATGCCGTTGCAGACGTTGATTGCGCCGTATTCGCACACGGCGGCGCAGTCGCCCATGCCCATGCAGCCGTAGCGGCAGCTGGAGATACCGCCGGCAAGCAGGGTAGATGCGGCGCAGCTATCGATACCGTCGTAGCGCATTTTGTCGCTGGTGCAGTCATAGCTGCCCATGCAGTGGACAAGCGCCGTCTTTTTCTCGACGGCAACGTCGCCCGTGCCAAGCAGCTCTGCGCACGCTTTGGCGCACGCTTCGCCGCCGGGAGAACACAGCCCGGGCTGCGCTTCGCCCTTAGAGAGCGCCGCCGCATAGCCGGAGCAGCCGGAAAAACCGCACGCGCCGCAGTTCGCGCCCGGAAGCACCTCTAAAATCGCTTCCGCTTTCTCGTCTTTCGGCACGGCCATGATGGCGGAGGCGACCGCCAGAATAATACCCGCCAGAAGACCGATGCCCGCGACGATCAGAACCGGGATCAAAATTTTATCCATATAGAAACCCCTTTCGTTTTGCTCAGGCGAGCAGACGGTCTATAATGCCGTTAAAGCCGAGGAACGAGACCGCCACAAGCGACGCGGCGATCAGCGTGATCGGCAGACCTTTGAGGAAATTCGGCACGTCGCACAGCTCGAGGCGCTCACGCACACCGGCGAAAATGACCATTGCAACCATGAAGCCGATGCCTGCGCCGAACGCGTTGACGAGCGATGCCAAATAGCCGAAGCTCGGGTTTTCCGCGCCTTTTTCGAGCACGAGCATCGTCACGCCCAGCACGGCGCAGTTTGTCGTGATGAGCGGCAGGTAAATGCCGAGCGCGTTATACAGCGGCGGCATATACTTGTGCATCACGATCTCCAAAAGCTGCACGAGCGCCGCGATGATGAGGATGAACACCACGGTCTGCAAATAATCGAGGTTCAGCGGGACAAGTACATACGTATACACCGGCCATGTGACCGCCGTCGCGATAACCATGACAACCGTTACGGCGCAGCTCATGCCGAACGCCGTATTGAGCTTTTTGGAAACGCCGAGGAACGGACAGATGCCGAGAAACTTATTGAGAATATAGTTCTCCGTGAGGATTGCGGCAAGGAAAATGCCGACTAAAAATTTAAGGCTCATGCTTTGCCGCCCTCCTTTTCACATTTTTCCTGAACCTTGGAGCAGGAAGCCGCCAACGGGCATGCAGCGCAGCCCATGGTCTCCGGCGCTTTGCCCTCCGCGGAAAGCTTGCCCGCAATGGCGATGAGAATACCGAACACGAAGAAGCCGCCCGGCGGGAGCAGGAAAATGATGATGGGATCCATGAAATTCGAGAGGAGCGGAATGCCGAACACGGTACCCGCGCCGAGCAATTCACGGATGATGCCCATGGCGAGCAGCGCGGCGGTGAAGCCCACGCCCATTCCAAGACCGTCTACGATGCTCGGCAGCACGGGATTTTTGCTGGCGAACATTTCCGCACGGCCCAAAATGATGCAGTTGACAACGATGAGCGGCAGGAACACGCCGAGCGACTTGTTAAGCGCCGGCACGTAGGCCTTGATGAGCAGCTGCACAATGGTAACAAAACCCGCAACAATGGTGATATACGCCGGGATGCGGACTTTATCCGGGATGATTTTTTTGAGAAGAGAAATAACGGCGTTGGAACATACGAGTACGAATGTCGTCGCAAGGCCCATGCCGATGGCGTTCGAGGCCGCCGTTGTGACGGCGAGCGTCGCGCAGGTGCCAAGCATCAGGCGCAGCACGGGGTTCTCTTTGATAATGCCTTTTGTAAATTCTTCTTTGAGGCTTTTTGCCATGTTATGCGCCCTCCTTTACCGTGTTGTACTTTGTGATGGCTTCGTTGACGGCGTTCGTCACCGCGCGGCTCGTGATGGACGCGCCGGTCATGGCTTCGATCTCGCCGTCCGACGGCGCCTTATTCTTCACAAGCGTGATGCCCTTTTCCGGCGCAGTCTGCTTAAACTGATCCGTAAAGGAAGCCTTTTCCGCGTTCGCGCCAAGACCCGGTGTTTCGCTGTGCTCCAGAATGACAACGCCGGTGATCTGCCCGTCGGTGCTGATGCCGGTCATGACCTTCACCGCACCGCCGTAGCCCTTCGCCTCCGTCTGGAAAACGTAGCCGACCGTTTCGTTATTCGCTTTGCCGATGTAATAGCCGTCCGCTTCTTCAAAGCTGTCCGCGTCGCTCAAAACGACTTTTCTTGACTGCTCCGCTTCCAGTGCGGACTGCTCGGCAATTTTATCCTTCGTCAGCAGGTTTGTGCCCGCCAGAAGCGCCGTGACGACAAGGCAGATGACAAACAGAATAAGCGCCGGTTTTAAAATATCTTTCGCGGTGATCTTCATTTTGCGTCACCCGCTTTCTTTGCCTTCATTTTGCCGAACGTCTGCGGCTTCGCAACGCGCTCAATGAGCGGCACTAAAATATTCATCAGTACGATGGAGTACGATACGCCCTCCGGCAGAGACGCGAACTGGCGGATTAAAATCGTCAGCACGCCGCAGCCAACGGCATAGATGATGCGTGCGCTGAAGTTGATGGGGCTTGTGGTGTAATCGGTCGCCATGAAAATCGCGCCGAGCAAGAGACCGCCGGAAAGAATATCCATCAGCGGGTCGCGGCCGAGCAGTGCGGAAAGCACCGCTGCCGTTGCAAGGTACGTGACCGGGATAACCGGGCTGATAACGCGGCGTGCAACAAGGTAAATGCCGCCGAGAATGAGTGCGAGTGCACAGGTCTCGCCGAGGCAGCCGCCCGTGTTACCGAGAAACATATCGAGGTAGCTCGGCAGCGCCGCACCCGTGCCCTCGGAGAGAACGCCGAGCGGCGTTGCGGTCGTCATGGCGTCGGAGAAGCTGTGGTCCATCGGCGCCGTCCACGCGGTCATTTTCGCCGGGAACGAGTTCATCAGAATGATACGCGCCGTCAGCGCGGGGTTCACGAAGTTCTGGCCGATGCCGCCGAACATCTGCTTTACGACAACAATGGCGATGACGCCGCCGAACGCCGCAATAATCGGGCTGATGGAAACGGGCAGGTTCATCGCGAGCAAAACGCCCGTCACAATGCAGGAAAGGTCACCGACCGTCTGGCGGCGCTTCATGACGCGGCGGGATATGTATTCGCTCAAAATGCAGGACGCGACCGTTGTCAGGATAATAACCGCCGCGCGGAAGCCGAAAATGATGACGGACGCAATCATCGCCGGGGTCAGCGCCAAAATGACATCCAGCATCAAGGTCTGGGTGGTGTCTTTCGACTGAAAGTGCGGCGAGGAGGAAACGATGAATTTGTTCACTTTTTAGCCGCCTCCTTCTTTACATAGTATTTGCCGAGGCGAATGGCCTGCACGATGCGGCGTTTCGCCGGACAGGAGAATGCGCAGCAGCCGCATTCCATGCACGTCATGATGTCGAGTTTTTTCAGCATTTCCACATCCTTGCGCTCCGCGTATTTTTCAAGCTTTGCGGGCACAAGGTTCATGGGACATGCCGCAACGCAGCGGCCGCAGCGGATGCAGTCGGTCGGCTCCAAAAGGCGCGCTTCTTCCGCACCGAACGCGAGTAACCCGTTATTCTGCTTTAAGACCGGCAGCTCGTCGGTTGTCACGGCGACGCCCATCATCGGGCCGCCCATGATGAGCTTCTGCGGTTCTTCCTTATAGCCGCCGCAGAATTCCATGACCTCGCGAATTTTTGTGCCGATGGGCACAATGACATTCTGCGGGTTCTGCACGGCGCTGCCGTCCACCGTGACGCGCTTCATCGTCAACGGCATGCCGGTGCGCATGTAGCTTGCAAGGAACGAGACGGAGCCGATGTTCATGACAAGGCAACCCACGTCTGCCGGCAGACCGCCCGCCGGGACTTTTCTGCCCGTTGCCGCCTGCACCAGCACCTTTTCCGCGCCCTGCGGGTAGCTTGCATGCAGCTTTAACACGCGCACTTCGTCGTTCGGGTCCATTTTCGGGTCATCCGCAATGCGCGTCAGCGCTTCGATGGCATCGGGCTTATTGTCTTCAATCGCGATGATGACGCGGTGCACGTCTAAAATCTCTTTGATCTTATAAATACCGGCAAGCACGTTTTTTCCGTTTTCGAGCGCCTCGCGGTGGTCGGAGGTAATATAGGGCTCACACTCCGCAACGTTGACGATGAGCGTATCGATTTTTTTGTCCGGCGGGACGTTTAATTTCACGTGCGCCGGGAAGCCTGCGCCGCCGAGACCGACGAGACCCGAAGCGCGCGCCGCATCGGCCAGCTGCTGCTTCGTTTTGATCTCCGGCGGGGGACATACCGCAGGGTCGTGCTCCATTAACCCGTCCGACGTGATGATGACGGCGTCCACCGCCTGCCCGCCGGGCATAATGACTTTTTTGATCTCCTTCACGGTGCCGGAAACCGAGGAATGGATCGGCACGGAAACGTATGCGTCGCTGTCCGCAACCTTGGTGCCGACATACACGTGGTCGCCCTTTTTCACACAGGGCACACACGGTGCGCCGATGTGCTGCGTCATGGGCAGCGTGATCTCATCGGGCGGCGGCATCACGTGCGTTTCGGTATGCGCCGTATTCTTGTGGTGCGGCACATGCGCGCCGCCGTGCGTGCGGAACGGGCGCTTCGGAAAAGACTGTTCCATCTTTATTCCTTCCTTTCTTTCGCGTTAAAAAACAGACTTTGCCGGTGCAAGACACAACAAAGTCACAGTTTTTGAGTTTATTCAATTTTAGCACCGCTTTTGTACATTGGCAATAGAAAAAAGCGGTATTTCCACAATTTTCCGACGGAATATGGGCATGCACATTTATTTGTAAGTTTTACCGCATGCGTCGCACAGACGAAATGAGCCCCGTATCGTACTCCGAACGCAGGATGGAGTAACACACATTGTCAAAAATTTCGCCGTCAAACCGCTTAAAGCCGCACGGCATAACGCCCTCAAAGATGAATCCCGCGCGCTCAATGACCTTTCTTGACGGCTCGTTACCCACAAAGTGGCTGATGGCGACGACCTCGACGTTCATCACTTCAAACGCGTTCTGCACCATGGCGCGCAGCGCTTCCGTCATGTAGCCGTTATGGCGGTAGCGGCGCGAAAGCTCGTAGCCAATCGAAATACTGTCCGTATTATAGCGGCAGTAATCGCACTGGTACTTGATCTTGCCCATCACTTCGCCCGTTTCGCGCAGGTTGATGGCAAAGGCATACGGGTCGTCTGCGGCGCGCCTCAATTCACTCTCCGCCTCCGCCGGTGTAGAAACCGGCTTGGAGCCCGCCCGCAGCATGGTATCCGCATCGGCGGCAAACAGCAGAAAGCCGCTCATGTCCTGCATGGAAAAGCGTCTAAGGCGCAGGCGCGGCGTTAAGATTTCCGCTTTTCCGAGTGTATCACCGCGCATTTTTCGGCTCCTTCGGCAATGCCGCGCCGCGCGGCAAAATGAAATTCAGTGCGTGCGGCAGAATGTTGTATTCCTCGCTTTTCACCTTGATGCACAAGCCGTCCATATTGCTGACGACTTCATTTTCGCTTTGAATTTCGATCTTCACGCCGCGGCGGTAAACGAGCAGGTCGGAAAATGCCGGGTTGCTTAAATGCTCACCGCGCTTATACTTCGTCACAAGGCCCGGAATGCGGAAATAGGCGGGCTTTCGGATCATCACAAAATCGAGCAGACCGTCGTCCACCACCGAGTTCGGCGCGCCGCAGTACCCGCCGCCATACCAGCGACCGTTGCCCGCAAGCGTGAACAGAAATTCGCCCGTAACGGTCTCTTTCGTGCCGTCCGCATAGTAAAACGTTACGGTCATTTTGTCCGCAAGGTGCCCCAAAAAGCACTTTGCAAGCGAAATGGTATACGCAAGCTCGCCCGAAACGAACGGCAGGTGCTTATAATAATTCATCTCCGCCGCCACCTTGGCGTCAAAACCCACAGAGCAAATGTTCACGGCATCGCCGTGCTGCGTGCGGATCATATCGATGGACACAGTCTTGCCCGCCAGCTGATTTTCCGGATTCAAAAACACTTCGCGCTTGCCGAATGAGCGCACGAAGTCGTTGCCGCTGCCGCACGGATATACGCCCACGGCGACGTTTTTGTGAAACTCCGCACCGCGCACGACCTCCAGCACCGTGCCGTCGCCACCGACAGCCCAAATGCGCACCGCATCGCCCTTTTCGGCGGCCGCTCTTGCCAGCGCCTCGCCATGGCCCGCGCGCTGTGTGAGGTAAATTTCCGGCTCTTCCCCGTGCGTGGCATGCACGGCGCGGATGCGCTCCACAAACTGCACGGTATGGTCGTGCTTGCCGGCTTTTGGGTTGATGATATAAACATTCCGCATATGTACCCTCCCCTAAAGCATCTTTTATGCCTTAAAATACATGTAATACTGGCAGCGGATCATGCCGTTGTAGAGCTTGCGGCGGCGGTCGGCTTTTTTGCCGAAGCATGTCTCAAACCGCTCGTCCGGACTGATGGCAGCATAGCTCCAGCCGCGCTTCGGCGTAAAGACGCGCCCCATCGTTTTGTAGATGTACTCCGCCGTTTTTACATCTAAAAGCCGCTCGCCGTACGGCGGGTTGCAGATGACGCAGCCGAACGGGCCGTCGTTGCTGAAATCCTTGATGTCGCGCACTTCTGCGGAGATATACTGCGCAACGCCCGCTTTCTTCGCGTTTTCAAGCGTCAGGCGCACGGCTTCGGGGTCAATGTCATAGCCGAACGCCAAAAAGCCCTCATCGCGACGTTCAAGTGCCTTTGCGGCAATGCGCTCGTTGTCCCAGATATTTCCGGGGACGGCTTTCCATTTTTCCGCCGCAAAGTGGCGGCGCAGGCCGGGCGCAATGTGCATGGCGAGCATGGCGCCCTCGATTAAAATCGTACCCGAACCGCAGAAAGGGTCGATGAGCGTGCCGTCCGTGCGCACACGGGAAAGCTTTGCCATGACCGCCGCAAGCGTCTCTTTGATGGGCGCTTCGTTGGAATTTTTGCGGTAGCCGCGCTTGTGCAGCCCCGCGCCGCTCGTATCCAGCATAATGCTGACCTTGTCTTTCATGATTAAAAACTGAATCTGGTAGTTCGCGCCCGTCTCCGGGAAATGCTCCAGCTTATACGTCTCCTTGAGGCTTTCCACCACGGCTTTTTTGATAATGGCCTGACAGTCCGGCACGCTCATGAGCTGACTCGATAAGCACCGCCCCTTGACTGGAAATGCGTCGTCGCGGCCGATCCACTCCGTCCACGGCAGAGCCTTCACGCCGCGAAACAGGCTTTCAAAACTTTTCGCTTCAAATGTACCGAGCAGAACGAGCACACGCTCCGCAAAGCGGGAGCGGATATTCGCGCGGGCGATCATCTCCGGGGAGCCTGCGCACAGCACACGTCCGTTTTCCGGCGCGACATTTTCCGCGCCCATATCGCGGAGCTCCTCCGCTACAAGGCCCTCAACACCCAAAAGGCAGGGCAAAACAAGCTGATATGTATGCAAAGTTATCACCATTTTCATTTCCTATATTTAAGTAATTTTTAGTATACCATAAATCGCGCACTTTCGACACCGTATACAGAAAAATAAATAAAAAAATTACCCGCCGACTTTTGAAAAGCCAACGGGCAATGAATTTAAGCTTAATAGAACGTCGCAACGGGCTGCGCGGGCGCTTCGGCAGGCTCGATGTTCTGAAGCGTCAGAACCGGACCCTTGCGACCGTAGAGCTTGTGCCACTTATATGCAACGGAAAGGCGCATGGTGTACCACTTTCCGTTTTCCGGCATTTTGTCCGCGTCGCACAGCGTGAGCAGCCCCGCAAACTGGATATCCTCCACGCAGCAGGTCATCAGCTGGCGGCCGAAGAAGAACATGCCCGGCTTCATGCGCGGGTTCACGGCTGCAAGGCCCTTATACTCGACAACCTTGCCGTCGTACTTCTTCGGGTCTTCGGAAAGGTCACGGTACCACAGCGCGTAATCGCCGTCTTCAATCTTTACGACCGGCGCGTTGATGTCAAACGGCAGCGGATCTTCGATCTCGTCGTATTCGACGTCGCCGTTCGTGTACTCGTAGGCGATGTCCGGGCGGCGGCTGATGCCGCGCACAATCTTGTGGAACGCCATTTTGTCCATGTCCTTCGTGAAGCGGTTGAACACGACCAACTCGCAGCCGGAGAGCTTATCCACAACAAGGCCGCGCATGTTGGCGTTGTAAGTGAGGAACGTCGTCGCATCCGCGAACATGAATTCCTGGTAGACCGCCCAGTTTTCCGGCATGTTGTCGTACAGCGTTTTCAGCTGCCACATGCCGTTGTACTCGATGAGCACACGGGAAGCGCGATGCTTTTTCGCGAGGATGGCAAGCGTTTCGCTCGTCAGCTCGTCTTCGTCCTCAATGTTTTCCACATAGATGTTCTTCATGTAGGGGCGGGACTCGTCGTACTCCGCCTCGCCTTCCTCGCAGACGAGCAGCAAGGTACGCTGCCCGTTATTGAAACGCTTATCCGCAAGCGTTTCATCTATAAAAGAGGTCTTGCCTGATTCGAGAAAGCCCGTAAACAGGTAAACCGGCATATCATCCATCAATATTCCGCCTTTCTGTAAGGTTCAGCCCGCATTACGCGAACAGCGCTTCGATCGCGGCCTCGTTGATGTGAGAGCCGATGACGCACAGGCGGCCGATGACACCGGCGCTGCCGTTGCGCACAGAGGTCTCCTCCGGCACGTAGTCGAAGTGGATCCACTCGCCGTCCCGGCCTGCGACGATGCCCTTTGCACGCAGGATCATACCGTACTTTTCGCTGTTGTCGAGCTCCTCGAGGATGTGCTCGATCTCGTCCTTCGTGAACTTGCGGGTCGTCTCGGTGCCCCAGCTTGTGAACACCTCGTCGGCATGATGATGGTGGTGATGATGCTCATGGTCGTGCTCATCATGGTCGTGATCGAGGTCATGGCAGCCGCAGGTGCAGTGCTCGTCATGCTCATCGTGGTCATGATCGTGGTGATGGTGATGCTCGTGCTCGTCTTCATCGTCATGGTGGTCGTGGCAGCCGCAGGTGCAGTGCTCGTCATGCTCATCATGGTCGTGATCGTGGTGATGGTGATGTTCGTGCTCGGTCTCCTCGGCAAGGAGCTTCAGCTCCTCTTCAAGGGTATTCTTGTGCTCCATCGTCTCGAGAATCTGTGCGCCGGTGAGCTGATCCCACGGGGTGGTAATGATGGTGGCGTTCTGGTTGTGCTCGCGCAACAGAGCGACGCAGGCTTCAAGCTTTTCGGGCTTGATACCGTCCGTGCGGCTCAGAATGATGGAGTTTGCGTGCTCGATCTGGTCGTTATAGAACTCGCCGAAGTTCTTCATGTACATTTTGCACTTGTTTGCATCGGCAACGGTGGTGAAGCTGTTCAGCGTAACGTCTTCCATGTGCAGGTTCTGCACGGCACGGATCACATCGCTCAGCTTGCCTACGCCGGACGGCTCGATCAAAATGCGGTCCGGGTGGTAGGTCTCCAGCACCTGACGCAGCGCCTTGCCGAAGTCGCCCACAAGGCTGCAGCAGATGCAGCCCTGGCTCATCTCGGTGATTTCAATGCCGGCGTCCTGCAAAAAGCCGCCGTCAATGGCAATCTCGCCGAACTCGTTTTCGATGAGGACGAGCTTTTCGCCCTTAAAAGCTTCGGAGATCAGCTTGCGGATCAGCGTGGTTTTGCCTGCGCCGAGGAAGCCGGAAAAAATATCGATTTTCGTCATATTCTCATGCCCTTTCGCAATAATTTACGGTTTGGATAAACACTCTTGGAGGGGCCGCGCAATTCGCTTTTTGCGGAAAGTGACCAAAGGCGCTGCCTTTGGGATCCGCCGCCTTTGAAAAGGCGGGCGAAACTTTATTCGCTCGGTTGTCTTTCGCTTATCACAGAATGGAAGTTTACTGAAACTTTCGGTCTCTCCAATCTTGTATTGTAAATCTTTCTTTTAAAAGTTGCAAGAGAAATCGATAAATGTTTACACTTTCATCATTTTCATGCGGTTTCACACCGTTTCTATCCTTCGCTTAGGTCAAAATCCTCGCCTAAAAGCGCCGCAAGCTCCGCTTCCGTCAGCTTTGTCACGTCTCCGCCCGTCAATCTGCGAGACTGGTTTAAGATCGCGTCCTCAACCAAATTGCGCACCAAGCGTCCGTTGCCCGCCGTTCTGGCGTCCGTTGCCTGCCGCTTTTCGTAATATTGAAGCAGCGGCGTTTCGCATGTTTCATCGATCGTATAGCCCTTTTTCTTTGCAGTCAGCTTTGTAATGGCCAGCAACTCCTCCGCCGTATAATCCGGAAACTCGATGATATTCGGGAATCTCGAGCGCAGGCCGGAGTTCGCCGTGAGAAACTCCTCCATTTCTTTTGTATAGCCCGCCAAAATAACGATAAGGTCTTCTCTGTGGTCCTCCATCCCCTTGACGATGGTATCGATGGCTTCCAGTCCGAAACTGTCGTCTGCGCCGCGGTACAGCGAATATGCCTCATCGATGAACAGCACGCCGCCGAGCGCAGAGCGAATGACCTGCTGCGTGAGCGGTGCGGTGTGACCGACGTATTTGCCTACAAGGTCGGCGCGCGTGACTTCAATCAGTTGCCCGCCGCTCAGTACGCCCATGGCTTTTAAATAGCGTGAAACGAGCCTTGCGATGGTCGTTTTGCCCGTGCCGGGATTACCGGTAAAGATCATGTGCATGGTGGGCACATCGGCCTTCATGCCGCGCGCTTCGCGCAGCCGCTGAATGATATAGTTCTGCTCAAGCGACAGCACGTAGTCCTTCACTTCACTAAGTCCGATGATTTCGTTAAGCTCCGATTTCACTTCTTCGGCGGCTTTCGGGTCTGCCGCCTGCTTTTTCTCTTCTTCCACCGTGACGGCAAAATCCGGGAATGTGAACATAAGCACACCGTCTTTTACGCCGAGTGTGCCGGAAACGGTCTTTTCACCGTCCTTTTCCGCGCGGCGCAGCTTTTCTTCGCTCAAAAGGCGGAAGCAACGTTCCGTCAGCCGCGCCATGCTCTCCACGCCGTCGCGGCGACTGAATTTATCCGCCAAAAACGCCGAGGCATCTTCACCGAACGTGAACGTGTAGTTTAGCTTAGCCTTTGTGCGGTCGTTTAATGCACCGAGCGCCGCTTCGCCGATCCTGAGCAGGCTCTCGCGCGTGAATTCCGCCGTGCGGCAGAAATCCGTGACGGAGGACAAAAATGCCGCGCCGAACGCATCGGTAAACGCGCTGTCCTTTTGGCTCGTCAAAAAGACGAGGTACTTCCCGTTTACGGAGATTTCGCTGACGGCATCGGGCACAAGCGCCGTGCCGACATCGATGAGCATGCCTTTCTGCAAAGCATAACGCGAAGCTAATTTTAAAACGCCCGTCTCGCACAGCGCCGCCACCATGGGCAGCAAAGATTTGTGGCACTGCTCAAAATTTTCAAACAGCACAATATCGTTTTCGCTGTGCAGTGCGGAAAAAAGATCCTGTGTGAGTAATTTACCGTCTTCGGCGTTCGGGTAGCGGGAAAGATCGATATTCGTGACCTCGCCGTTTTTCAAAACGCCCTCTTTGCAGAGCGCCGCAGCCGAAGCCGCAAGCGCACTGTGCCTGCCTGTGCCCTCTTTGCCGGAGATCACGACGACCGCCGCGGGCTTGCCGTTTTCGCACCCCGTCACGCTCGGGCGGCGAAATGCGGTGAACAGGCTGTCCAAAAATGCGTCCTGCCCAATGACCGTTCTGCCCGTCGCTTCCCTCGCCTCGCGGAACGACTGCGCGGGGTCCTGCGGCGGCTCCTCCACGCCCTTTGCCTTCGGTTTTTTTTCTGCGGTCTCCGCTTTCGGCGCTTCTGTTTCGGGCGTGCCGGTCAAGCCCTCGGCGTCCAGCAGACGGCGCATTTCGTCCATGCTGCGCTGCGCGTCGCTCGTCAGCTTATCGAGGTCGCTGATCTGCCGATTCAGGCTGCTCTGCATGTTGGCATTCGTTTTTTCGATGCTGTTCAAAAAATCCTCGGCGTCTTTTGCGGCGCGGCTTTTCGTGCCGCTGCCCACGTTCAGCTTGCCGCCGGAAAACAGCGCATCCAAAATGCTGTCAATATCGTTTTTCACCTAAAATCCCCTTTCTCCGGGTAAAGCTTACCGCGCTTCGATCGCTGCGACGACGTTTTGCACCAAAGCGCTGTCCGTCACTTTATATTCGTTCTCCGGGATACCCACGCCGTTCAATTTGCCGCCGAAAAAGATCTCCGGGTTGCCGCAGACGCTTGTGTCGTGCCGCAGGGAGCGCGCTGAGGCGTGTACACTGTGCGCGCCGGTCTCGTTGATAAATTCCCCGACGTTCTGCGTGTTGATACCGCCGCCGGGCAGAATATCGATGCGGTCACTTGCGTATTCGATCATCTTTTTCACAGTCTTTGCGCCCTTTATCGCGCTTTCACGCTGGCCGCTCGTCAAAACGCGCGTCACACCGAGGGCAATAAGATCATCGAGCGCTTTAAATACGTCCGGCACCACGTCAATGGCACGGTGGAACACAATCTCGGCGTTCGGGTTGATTTTCTTGATTTTCCCGATAAAATCGGCGCAGCGGTCGGTGTCAACCGTGCCGTCCGGCTTCAAAAAGCCGAAGACGATGCCGTCCGCGCCCGCATTTAACAGTGCCTCCATATCGCGGCAGCAAGTCATGTAATCGAAATCCGTGTAGCAAAAGCCACCCTCGCGCGGGCGCACCATGCACATCACGGGAATTTTCAGTGTATTTTTCACGGCCTGCACCGTGCCGATGCTCGGCGTAAGGCCGCCCAAAAACAGCGCGGAATTGAGTTCAATGCGGTCTGCGCCGCCTTTTTCGGCCTGTACGGCATCTTCAAAACAGCCACAGCAAACCTCAAACAATACTTTATCTTTCATATTTATACCAACTTTCGTTTATTTGTCCTATCTGCGGCGCTTTAAAACACGCCGCTTTCTGCACTTTCGACTATTCTCACACAAATGCCTTTACAATCCTCTAAAAAAGATTATAATAGCTTTGAACGTAAAAAGAAAGATAAATCGTTAAATTCTAAAGACAGGGGACGAGATTATGTCAGATACCGTTCGTTTAACAGAAGAATTCCGCGGCGGGCTTTTGGACCTGACGCATTACGGCTACATCAGCATTGTAGATGAAAAGGGCAAGGTCATCTATTCCGCAGGCGACCCGGAGGCCATGGTTTTCTACCGCTCCGCTTCGAAGCCCGTGCAGGCGCTGCCCGTTATCGCGCATCGTCTCGACGAAAAATACGGTTTTACCGATGAAGAAACCGTGCTGTTCGCAGGCTCGCATCTCGGCGAAAGCTTCCACGTCAACGCTTTGAAATCCATCATGAAAAAGGCCGACTTAAATCCGGAAGACCTCATCATGAAGCCGACCGTGCCGGGCTCTACGGAAGCAAACGAAGAGCGCATCCGTCAGGGTCTGCCGAAGTCGAAGCTCTACCACAACTGCAGCGGCAAGCACGCAGCGCTCATGCTCACCCAGCGTGAAATGGGCGGCGACGTGAAGGATTACTGGAAGGTCGGCTCCGTCGGACAGAACGAAGTGCTGCGCACCATGAGCGTGCTCTCCGAGTACCCGGAAGAAAAGGTCGTCATCGGCATCGACGGCTGCGGCGTGCCGGTGTTCGCTTACCCGATGAAGAACATCGCGACGGCATATAAGAACCTCGCGTGCATCGATACCATTCAGGACGACGTTCTGCAGGACGCTGCCCGCCGCTTTGTCCCGCGTATCCATGAATATCCGCACATGATGCGCGGCACGGGCTACCTGTGCTCCCTCATCAACCACGATGCGAACATCATCGCAAAGGGCGGCGCGAACGGTGTGTACGGCATCGGCCTTAAAAAGGAGCGCATCGGCATCTCCTTCAAGATTAAGGACGGCACCGAGGCGGTCTGGCCGCTCATCATCCGCGAAATCTTCCGTCAGATCGGCTACTATAACGCCGATACCGATAAGATGCTCGTCTCGCTTAACAACGGCGTCACCGTCAACGACAACGACACGCCCGTCGGCGAAGTGAAGACCGTGTTTACGCTTGAAAAGCACTTTTAAAATTTAATTTTCATTCAGCATTTTAGATAAAGTCTCTGCATCGATTTGCCCCGGTGCGGAGGCTTTTCCTTTTGACGCAAACGTCATCACAGAGCCGAACGCCCCGCCGCGCACGCGCGTCACCTTGCCGAGCTCGCCCATGGAAATGCCGATGAGCGGCCCGCAAAACGCAGTGGATTCATTCATCGCCGCCAGCATCACCATCACATCGCGCTCATTCTGCGGCATCACGGCGATTTTCGGCAGGTCGGCATTTAACGCCATCATGCGCTTATAGCGGTCGGCGATTTCCTCGCGTGCAGGCGTTTTGGCAAAATCGTGGTTCGAGATAATAAGCTTCGTACCCATATCGTGCATAGCCTGAACGGTCGCCTTTGCAATGTCATCGTACTGCTCGCAAAGGAAAAGCTCTAAATCGACAAGCGGCGCACCCAAGGCGCTCAGCTGCGCGTTCATCGCAAAATAGTCCATGGGATCTATCGCTTTTTCGCCGCCCTCCGCTTTTGTGCGGAATGTGCACAGCACGGGCAACGGCGCAGCCGCTTTAAAAATCTCCGGCGCGGCCGTAAACATATCCTCGTCAAAATAATCGATGCGCCATTCGATAAGATCCGCCGGGGTGGTCTTGATCTCTTTTACGGCGTCTAAAACCGCTTCCGTTGTCTTCTCGCACACCGGCACACAAATTTTCATTCTGCCGCTGCCGAATACCAAATCATTTACAACTACCTGCCGCATAGCTTTCGCTCCCTTTTTGTCAACTTGTACACAGTATAGACAATTTAAGCACAAAAGTCAAAACAAAAAGTATTTATATCTTGTAACAGACTTCTAAATCTGCTATGATAATTTTGTAACCGAATGGACCCCTTTTCCTACGTATAAAGTGAAAGGAGTTGGCCTTATGACCCGTTTACAAACCCATTTATTCGCTTTTCTTTTGTGTTTTCTGCTGCTTTTCACCGCATGCCAAAGCGTATCGGCAGAATTGAGCGGCGTAGATGAACCGCAAAGCACCGCATCAGAACCGAGCGCGGCCGAGACCTCAACGCTCACTGCACGCCTCGTCGATATTTCGGGCAACCTGCTTTTGCTCGCCGGAGAAGACGACGGCGTATACCGCTGCGCAAAGCCGGAGGACGCGCCGGACGGCCTCATCCCCGGCATGACGGTGGATGTCACCTACGGCGGATATATCAAAGCCATTTACCCGAGCGAGCCCGATAACGTGCAGAAAATCACCGTACGCGAAAATGAAACAGACGGGCGATGCGCGCTGTATTTATCCGTGCTGCAGGAATTATTCAACACGGACGAAACGCTGCAAAGCGACACCGAATATGTCTCCGTTGACCTGACCGAGACGCCGTTGACGAAAGGCGAGATACAGGCGATCGCATGGCGGTTTGGGGAGCTTACCGAGCGCCGCCCGCTCACGTTCACGTTTAAAGAGCTGCAAGGCGAGGGCTACTTAGAAACGGACGAGCTTTTGTGGGAAGACGGCTGCTTATTTAAGATCACGGAGAAAAACGATGAAAACGGCACACTGACGTTTGACGCCGAAAAATGGCGTGCCGAGAACGGTGCCTCCTACTTTTTAGACTGCACCGCAAAGCAAAATAAAGACGGCCCTATGCCGATTTTAAGATTGGCGCATTTGCTGCCGCATAAAGTTATCATCAAAGAGGGAATCAACATGTTGAAAAGTCAGGAAGTTCGCAAGCTTGCGCCGGAAATGGACCCGCTGCGCATGGGCATGGGCTGGAAAGAGGAGGACCTCACAAAGCCGCAGATTTTAATTGAAAGCACCTACGGGCAGAGCCACCCCGGCTCCGCGCACCTTTTAAATTTGGCGCAGAAAGCAAGCCGGGGCGCATACGAAGCGGGCGGCAAGGGTGCGCTTTACTTTGCGACCGATATTTGCGACGGCATGGCACAGGGGCACGATGGCATCAATTATTCCCTGCCCTCGCGCGACATCATCGCCGACCTTGTGGAAATTCACGCCAACGCGACAACGTTTGACGGCGGCGTTTTCCTCGCAAGCTGCGATAAATCCGTGCCTGCGCTGCTCATGGCTATCGGCCGCATCAACATTCCGGCCGTGTTCGTGACGGGCGGTGTGATGGACGCGGGTCCCGACCTTTTAACGCTGGAGCAGATCGGCAAATACAGCGCCATGTATGAGCGCGGTGAGATCACCGAGGAGCAGTTCACGTATTACAAGCACCACGCGTGCCCCTCCTGCGGTGCATGCTCGTTCATGGGCACCGCGTCCACCATGCAGATTATGGCGGAATCGCTCGGCCTCATGCTGCCCGGCACGGCGCTGATGCCCGCCACCTGCGAAGATCTTTCCATCGCAGCGGAGGAAGCCGGCAAAACCGCCGTGGCGCTCGCGAAAAAGGGCGTGAAAGCGTCCGATATCGTCACGCTGAAATCGTTCGAAAACGCCATCATGGTACACGCGGCCATCTCCGGCTCCACAAACACGCTGATGCACCTGCCCGCCATCGCGCATGAGTTCGGCATTCCGCTCGACGCGGATACGTTCGACCGCATGCACCGCGGCGCACATTATCTTTTGAATATCCGTCCCGCAGGCGAGTGGCCCGCGCAGTACTTCTATTATGCAGGCGGCGTACCGCGCATCATGGAGGAAATCAAAGACCACCTGCATCTCGACGTAATGACCGTCACGGGTAAAACGCTCGGCGAAAATCTGGAAGATTTAAAGAAAAACGGCTTCTACGAGAAGTGTGATACCTATTTAAAGAAAACCGGTCTCAAGCGCACGGATATCATCCGCTCGTTCGATGATCCCATCGGCACGAACGGCGCCATTGCCATTCTGCGCGGCAACATCGCCCCGGACGGCGCGGTCGTAAAACACAGTGCCGTGCCGAAGGAGATGCACAAGGCGCTTCTGAAGGCGCGCCCGTTCAACTGCGAGGAAGATGCCATCCACGCCATTTTAACGCACCAAATTCGGCCGGGCGACGCCGTCATCATCCGCTATGAAGGCCCGCGCGGCAGCGGTATGCCGGAAATGTTCTACACCACCGAAGCCATTTCGAGCGACCCGGAGCTTTCTGCCAGCATTGCGCTGCTGACGGACGGTCGCTTCTCCGGCGCAAGCAAGGGTCCCGCCATCGGCCATATTTCGCCGGAAGCCGCACAGGGCGGCCCCATCGCTTTAATCGAAGAAAACGACCTTATCGAGATCGACATTCCGCAGCGTATTCTGCGCGTCGTCGGTATCAACGGCGAAAAATGCAGTGAGGAAGAAGTGCAGCGCGTGTTTAACGAGCGCCGCAAAGCGCTGCCACCGTTTAAGAGCCGCTACACGCACGGCGTTTTAAAGCGCTTCACGCAAACGGCACACTCCCCCATGCAAGGCGGTTACATGGACTAAACCGAATCCTAAAAGCCTGCGTTATGCAACTCTCATTTTGAGCCCCTGCACAACGCAGGCTTTTCTTTTTCAAAATTCACATGTATATACGTATAAATATACATTAGTTTGTGCATTATTCCGCTTGATTTTTGAATGAAATCGGCGTAAAATACATTCATCTTCAAAATTATACAAGTCAAAGCTTAAAGGTATATTGCGGAAGGGTGAATGTAAAATGAAAATCAAAAAGGTTTGCGCTTCATTTTTAATTGGCGCTATGATGCTCTCACTTGCGGCATGTTCGGGCAGTACGAAGAAGATTGAAAGCCCGGCGGACTTTGAGGGCGCGAAAATTTCCGTGCAGACGGCAACCTCCGCGCACGAAAGCATTCAGGATATGCAGGACGAGGGCATGAACATCAACGTGCTGCCGTACGAAAAGGTGACGCAGTGCTTTGACGACCTCGCACTCGGCCGCGTGGATGCCGTGTACGTGGACAGCGTCGTTGCGGGTTACTACCTCGCGGAGGACGACACGAAATACCAGAAAACATGGACGAGCGAAACCGGCGAGCCAATCGGCGTATGTCTTAAAAAGGGCAACGACGATTTGAAAGAGCTCATTGAAGGTGCGATTGATACCTTATATTATGACGGCACCATGGCGCAGCTTTCCGAAAAGCACTTCGGCTCCGCCGCCGATGTGGACGGCGTGCGCAATGTGACGGAAAAGCCGGTGCTTGACCTTTCTAAGCTTAAAACACTCAAGGACGGCACCTTAACCGTCGGCGTGGAAGTCGGCTACCCGCCGATGGAGTACACCGATGACGCAGGACTTGAATATCAGGGCTTCGACATCGACTTTTCAAAAGCGCTCGGCGAGGTGCTGGGCGTAGACATCGAGTTTGTCAACACCGCGTGGGACGGCATTTTTGCGGGCCTTGATAAAGAGCAGTACGACGTCATCATCTCGTCCGTGTCCATTACGCCGGAACGTCAGGCCGCGTATGACCTTACGGAACCGTATGTCTCGAATCAGCTTGTCATTGTCACGTTGAAGTAAAAACGCCGATTTTACCCACAAATCTTGAAAAATACCTATGTATATATGTATAAATATACATTAATTTGGCAGTTTCGCTATTGACCCAAACGGGTTTTGGGGGTAGAATACAAGTATTCTAATCGATTGGTACAGTGAAACGACTGTATCTCTTTATCGGGGAAAATTGAGAAAGAAGGACAAAACACATGAAAATGAAGAAAATCCTTGCTGCCGTACTCGCCGGCGTAATGGCACTCTCCGCCACCGCATGCAGCAGCTCCAGTACAAAGAAGATTGAAAGCCCGGACGATTTCGCCGGCGCCAAAATCAGCGTGCAGACCGGCACCACCGCCCACGACGCTCTGCAGAAAATGCAGGAAGAGGGCGTTGACGTCGAGATTCTTCCGTATGAAAAGATCACGCAGTGCTTTGATGACGTTTCGCTCGGCCGTGCGGATGCTGTGTACGTAGACAGCGTTGTCGCGGCGTATTACCTCGCAGACGACGACTCCAAATTCCAGAGCGTTTGGAAAAGCGACGAAGGCGAACCGATGGGCGTCTGCATCAAGAAAGGCAACACAGACCTTTTGGAGCAGACCGAAAACGCCATCAACACGCTTTATTATAACGGCAAAATCTCCGAGCTCGCCATGAAGCACTTCGGCACCGATGTCACCGAGGGCGTGCGCAACGTCACCGAGGAACCGACCGTTGACCCGAGTAAGGTCAAGACCGTTAAGGACGGCGTTTTGACTATTGGCTTTGAGGCCGGTTATCCGCCGCTTGAGTACACCGACGACAGCGGCCTTGTGTACCAGGGCTTTGACGTTGATATGGCAGAAGAGATTGGTAAGCTGTTCGGCCTTGAGGTCGAGTTTGTCAACACCTCCTTCGACGGCATTTTCGCAGGCCTCGATAAGGGCCAGTACGATATGATCATCGCCGGCGTTTCCATCACCCCGGAGCGTCAGGAAGCGTATGAAATGACCGAGCCGTACCTCTCCAACCAGCTCGTCATCGTCACAAAGAAGGACGCATAAGCGCAATAACGTAAAATGAAATTTCGGCAGGAGGCCCCGTTTTGAGGTCTCTTGCCCCATTTATATCGGAAAGGATATCAACCATGAACGCCATTCAACAAATCATCGGCTGGATGCCGGCGCTGCTCCAGGCCACCGGCGTAACGCTTGCGCTTTCCGTCACCTCCGTGCTGACGGCACTCGTGCTCGCCGTGTTTCTTGCCCTCGGCAAGATCTCCAAAAACACCGTACTCCGCTCCGTGTGCGGCGCGTACATCTTCTTCTTCCGCGGCACGCCGCTTCTGATGCAGCTGTTTTTCCTCTATTACACGCTGCCGCAGCTCGTTCCGGCGTTCAATATTCAAAGCCGCTTTTTGGCCGCTTGGATTGCGTTCTCGCTGAACGTCGCGGCCTACCTCGCGGAGATCATCCGCGCGGCCATTCAGTCCATCGATAAAGGCCAGCTCGAAGCCTCCACGGCGCTCGGCCTCACCCACTCGCAGGCGATGCGCCTTGTCATCATCCCGCAGGCCTACCGCCGCATGATTCCGCCGATCTGCAACGAGTTCGTCATGGTGCTGAAGGATACCTCTCTTGTGTCCATCATCGCGCTGACCGATTTGACCTACCAGACGAAGATTATCGCTTCCAACAAGGCGAGCGCTCTCGTTTATATCCCGGCTATGATCATCTATCTCATCATCACCGGCGTGTTCACCGTTATTTTCAATCGCCTTGAAAAGCGCCTGTCCATCTACGAATAAGGAGGAATATGGCTATGTCTATCATTAAAACGGAAAATATCTGTAAGTCCTTCGGCTCCGTAGATGTGCTGAAAAACGTCAGCCTCACCGTAGAGCCGGGCGAGGTGGTCGTCATCATCGGACCGTCCGGCGCCGGCAAATCGACGTATCTGCGCTCTTTAAACCACCTTGAAAAGCCTACGAGCGGCAAGATCTGGATCGACGACAAGCTCATCGAAGACCGCGTGAACGGCCACAATCAGGTAAAGCTGCCGCATAAAGAGCGCGCCGCTATTTTGCTTGAGATGGGTATGGTGTTTCAGCGCTTCAACCTCTTCCCGCACAAAACGGCACTGCAAAACGTCATGCTCGCCCCGATGAACGTGAAGGGCGTGCCGGAAAAGGAAGCCAAAGAAAAGGCCGTGAAGCTTTTAAATCAGGTCGGCCTCGGCGATAGACTCGATTCCTACCCCGCAAAGCTTTCCGGCGGCCAACAGCAGCGTGTGGCCATCGCCCGCGCGCTCGCCATGGAGCCGAAAATGATGCTGTTCGATGAGCCCACCAGCGCCCTTGACCCGGAGCTTGTCGGCGACGTTCTGAACGTCATGAAGGAGCTTGCGGAAGAAGGCATGACGATGCTTGTTGTCACGCACGAAATGGGCTTCGCCCGCGAAGTGGCAGACCGCGTGGTGTTCATGTATGATGGCGCGATTTTGGAGGAAGGCTCCCCGAAGGAGATCTTCACAAATCCGAAGCACGACCGCACGCGCCAGTTCCTGCAAAGCGTTCTGTAAGGCGATAGTATGTTTGAAAATACCTCAAAATGCGAAGACTGCCTGTATTACGAGTACGACGATGAGTACGGCTTCTATGTCTGCGATATGGACTTAGACGAGGACGAGACCGCCCAGTTCATCGGCGGCCGCTTTCAAAACTGCCCGTACTACCGCCCCGGCGACGAATACACCATCGTCCGCAAGCAAATATAATAACATTGTATGACAAAAGCTCTCCCGAATTCGTTTCGGGGGATGATGTAACAAAATTGATGCTGGAAATTGCAAAGGTGTACCGAAGTGATTCTGAGGCTAAAGCCGGAGTTGATTCTGTATATGGTACAGGTTTTACATCTTACATGGGAGAAGCGATAGAAGCATTTTATAACAGATAAATAAGAAATTTATCAAACACTTGAAACTTTCAGGCTTCTGGTGAGTCTGAAAGCACTTAAAGATTTGAAGGTGACGGAGGAATAAAAATGATACTTGAGACAGATAGACTCATTTTAAGAAAATATGTTGAGGAAGATTTTGATGCACTTTTTGAGATAGTATCTGATATAGAAACTATGCAACATTATCCAGCACCTTTCGATGAAGATAAAACAAGGAATTGGATTATTTGGAATTTGGATAATTATAAAAAGTATGGTTTTGGACTTTGGGCAGTTGTATTGAAGGAAACGGGTGAGTTTATCGGAGATTGTGGAATTACTATACAGGATATTGATGGAGAAATGCTTCCAGAAATAGGCTACCATATTCATAAAAAATATTGGAGAAAAGGATTTGCTAAAGAAGCTTCCAGAGCAGTACGAGATTGGGTATTTCTTAATACGCAATACGACACAATTTATTCTTACATGAAATATACAAATATAGGCTCTTATTCTACTGCTATAGCGAATGGAATGCAAAAGGTAAAGGAATATCCTGACCCTAAAAATATTATTTCTTATGCCTATGCTATCACGCGTGAAAAGTGGAAAAAAATGAAAGAAGAGTGAACTAATTTCACTCGAAAATTCCAGGTTGTCGGATTGTAAAGGCAGAGCCTTACGCAAGGTGCAGGAGAAAGACTCCGCTCGGGTTAAGGGCGAAGCGCCTTAGCCGGTCAAGGGTGCAACCATTGCCCAGTTAGTGGCGTTTCGCCACTAAGTACTGGGTATTACTTGTACATAACGTAGACAAAATGGACGCAGATGAAGCCGAAGCACTGTTAAATTCCGGCGAGTGACTTCAAATCAAATAGGAAGATACCGCATTCAGCCTACAAACCGAATGCGGTATCTTTTTTATCAAATGCTGTAATCGTTGACGAAAGTCGCCTGCTGCTGATCCAATATATCCTGCAGGGTGATGCTGTCGAGGTATTCGTTGATGGCGCGGCTGAGCCCCTGCCACACGGGCAGCGTGATGCAGTCTGCACTGCGGTCGCACAGAACGGGGTCGTGATCGAGACACGCGACGGGCGCGAGGCTGCCCTCTGTGATGCGCAGAATCATGCCCACGGTGTATTTATCCGGCGATTGCGCCAGACGATATCCACCCTGAAAACCGCGGCTTGCAAGAAGAATATCGGATTTATTGAGCATCGGCACGATCTGCTCCAGATATTTTTTGGAGACATTCTGACGGCGGGCAATGTCCTTCAGCGCGACGTAGCCGTCATTCTGGTGCTGTGCGAGATCCAGCAGCATGCGCAGCGCATAGCGCCCTTTGGTGGAAATTTTCATGCGGTATCCATCCTTTATGTAAAATAGCGTTTCCGGAATAAAACAAGCGGGCTCACCGTCCGCCGCAAACTTTATACCATAATAACATGTTTTTAGTAGGTTTTCAAGAGTTTTATTTTTGCCGGTAATTTACTGTGAAAACGCCCTCTATAAACTCCTTTAAACCCGCGAAAAAGGGCAAAGCCCGAAAGCCTTGCCCCTTTCCCTCATTCATTTTTCTATCCCAAAGATATGTGTTTGGATTCTTGTATGCTGTATCAGTCTGCAAACATCGGCGTGGAGAGGTACCGTTCGCCGGTATCGGGCAGAAGCGCCACGATGACCTTGCCTGCGTTTTCCGGGCGCTTTGCAAGCTGCGCTGCCGCAAAGACTGCCGCGCCGGAGGAGATGCCCACCAAAACGCCCTCGCTGCGTGCCAGCGCGCGGCCGGTCGCAAACGCGTCCTCGTTCTGCACGGGGAGAATCTCATCGTAAATGTCGGTGTTCAGCGTATCCGGCACAAAGCCCGCGCCGATGCCCTGAATTTTATGCGGGCCCGCCTTGCCGCTGGAGAGGACCGGGGAGGTAGCCGGTTCCACCGCGACAACCTTAACATTGGGGTTCTGCGACTTGAGGTACGCGCCTACACCGGAGAGCGTGCCGCCCGTGCCGACGCCTGCAACGAAAATATCGACCTTGCCGTCCGTGTCTGCCCAGATTTCCGGGCCGGTCGTCTTCAGGTGCACCGCCGGGTTTGCCGGGTTCGTGAACTGGCTCGGAATGTAGCTGTTTGGGGTCTGCTCGGCGAGCTCCTTCGCCTTTGCGATAGCGCCCGGCATACCCTTTGCGCCTTCGGTGAGGACAAGCTCCGCACCGTAAGCCTTCAAAAGGTTGCGGCGCTCCACACTCATCGTCTCCGGCATGGTAAGGATTACCTTATAACCGCGGGAAGCCGCAACGGAAGCAAGGCCGATGCCCGTGTTGCCGCTTGTCGGTTCAATGATAACTGCGCCGGGCTTCAAGAGGCCCTTTTCCTCGGCGTCGTCCAACATCGCTTTTGCGATACGGTCTTTTACGCTACCTGCCGGGTTGAAATACTCAAGCTTCGCGTAGATTTTCGCGTTCAGTTCATTTGCTTTTTCATAGTTGGTGAGTTCAAGAAGCGGAGTGCCGCCGATGAGGTCTGTAATTTTCCGATATACACGCATGGTAAAGTCTCCTTAAAATACTTTATATAAATGAGTTTGCATTCTTGTATCGTTTCAGGCTGCGGCGCAACATCGCCGACTGTACGGAAACGGGTTCATATCGCGTCTCTCCTTTGCCTTGTTTTACTAAACTTATTAAACCTACTTATTTTATAGGTTATTGAGCTTATTTATATCCTATCACCACAGGGTAAATTTGTCAACATCTTTTTTCACTTTTTCTTTTACCTTTAAAATTCGTTGAAACAATCCGCCGCTTTGCAATTCAAAATGCAGTTTCCCCCATATAATGGTATGGTTTCCGAAAATTTTCTTCAATTTTTGCATTTTAGGGGTTGACAAATTGCAATCTAACGTGTATCATACAAAACATACCAAGTCAATATGTTTTGAGTGTTATGAAACCTTAAAACATAAAAACCGAAGTAAATCTCAAAGGAGGCGCACCACGATGATGCGATCCCTTTTCCGGCAAATGCTTCGCCACAATTTCAGAAACGGACGAATGTGAAGCTCAGCTTTTCGACAACTTCTCAAAATCCGTTAAAACAAAATTAAATTCTGAAATTATGAAAGAGGTATTACCATGAGCTATACATATGATAACAACTACCATTTTGAAACCATCCAGCTGCACGCAGGTCAGGAGAACCCGGACCCCGCTACCGATGCCCGCGCAGTGCCGATCTATCAGACGACTTCCTTCGTCTTCAAGAACTCCGCACACGCAGCAGCACGCTTCGCGCTCGCAGATGCAGGCAACATCTACGGCCGTCTGACGAACTCCACCGTGGACGCATTTGAGCAGCGCATTGCAGCCCTTGAGGGCGGCGTGGCAGCACTTGGCGTCGCTTCCGGTGCAGCAGCCATCAACTATACGTTTCTCAACCTTGCAAGCGCAGGTGACAACATCGTTTCCGCGAAGACCATCTACGGCGGCACCTACAATCTGCTCGAGCACACGCTCCCGCAGTACGGCATCACCGCAACGTTCGTAGACCCGGATGAAGAGGGCGCTTTTGAAAACGCGATTAACGATAAGACAAAGGCCGTCTTCATCGAGACCATCGGTAACCCGAACGCAACGCTGATTGACATTGAAAAGGTCGCAGCCATTGCACATGCACATAAGATTCCGCTTGTTGTAGACTCCACATTCGCAACGCCTTACCTCCTCCGTCCGTTCGAGTACGGCGCAGACATCGTTGTCCATTCCGCTACAAAGTTCATCGGCGGTCACGGCACGGCGATCGGCGGCGTTATCGTAGACAGCGGTAAGTTTGACTGGGAGGGCAGCGGCAAGTTCCCGTCCCTCGTAGAGCCGAACCCCAGCTACCACGGCATCAGCTTCACAAAGGATGTCGGCGCGGCAGCCTTTGTCACGAAGATCCGTGCAATCCTCCTGCGTGATACCGGCGCAACGCTCGCTCCGCTGCACGCATTCCTGTTCCTGCAGGGTCTTGAAACGCTCTCTCTGCGCGTTGAACGCCATGTAGAGAACGCGCTGAAGGTTGTCGATTTCCTCTCCAAGCACCCGAAGGTCGAAAGCGTCAACCATCCGTCTCTGCCGGACAGCCCGTACCACGAGCTTTATAAGAAGTATTTCCCGAACGGCGGCGCTTCCATCTTCACGTTCAACATCAAGGGCGGCGCTAAGGAAGCACAGGCGTTCATCGACAGACTCAAAATTTTCTCTCTGCTCGCAAATGTCGCAGACGTGAAGTCCCTCGTTATTCACCCGGCTTCCACCACGCACTCGCAGCTCAACGAAGAAGAGCTCGCAGAGCAGGGCATCCAGCCGAACACCATTCGCCTCTCCATCGGCACCGAGCACATCGATGACATCATCGCCGATCTTTCCCAGGCTTTCGGTGACTGATTCAAAACACTCCTTAAAACTGATTTCTCCGATATCCTATTTTCCGTGTCCCCACGTCAGAAATGGCGTGGGGACATGCTTTTTCCCGAAATCCGGCGGCTTTGCATCTTGACATCCCGCCCTGTCTGTGTTAGAATTTTAAGGCTAATAAAGTTAGCTTATAAAGTAACAATTCGGAGGCGAAATGATATGAAACACATTCAGACGCTTGAGACCCGCAACCTGTGCGAAAGCGCAAAGAACGGCGGCTGCGGCGAGTGCCAGACTTCCTGCCAGTCTGCTTGCAAGACGAGCTGCGGCATTGCAAACCAGCAGTGCGAGAACACGGAGAAGAACGCGAAGTAATTCAAAGGTTCAGAAAACGCCGCCTTTTTTGGCGGCTTTTTTCATGTATAGATGCGAAAGGATTTTTTAGATGATACACCGTTATAAACTCGGCGGCATGAACATCGTGCTCGATATCTGTTCCGGCTCCGTCCACCTTGTCGATGAAGTTGCCTATGACATGATTGGCCTGTTCGAGACCGAAAGCCGCGAGGCGATTACCGCCGCTATGCTGGATAAATACGGCGACCGTGAGGACGTGACCGAAGCCGACATCAACGAGTGCTACGAGCAGATCGAAGAGCTGCGCGATGCCGGTAAGCTCTTCACCCCCGATACGTTCGAGCCGATGGCAGGTGCGCTGAAAGCGAAAAGCGCCAACGTCGTCAAGGCGCTGTGCCTGCACGTGGCGCACACCTGCAATTTAAACTGCTCCTACTGCTTTGCAAGCCAGGGCAAGTACCACGGTGACCGCGCTCTCATGTCCTTTGAGGTCGGCAAGCAGGCGCTTGATTTCCTGCTCGAACACTCCGGCACGCGCCATAATTTGGAAGTCGACTTCTTCGGCGGCGAACCGCTGATGAATTTCGACGTCGTAAAGCAGCTTGTCGCGTATGCCCGTTCCCGCGAAAAGGAATGCGGTAAGCACTTCCGCTTCACGTTGACGACAAACGGCGTTTTGATCGACGATGACGTCATTGATTTTGCAAATCGCGAGATGAGCAATGTCGTTTTAAGTCTCGACGGCCGCAAGGAAGTGCACGACCGCTACCGCGTAGACTACGCCGGCAACGGCAGTTGGGATCGTATCGTTCCGAAATTTCAGAAGCTCGTCAAGGCGCGCGGCAACAAGGCGTATTACATGCGCGGCACATTCACGCACGCAAACCCGGATTTTCTCAAAGACATTCAGCAGATGCTCGACCTCGGCTTTACGGAACTGAGCATGGAACCGGTCGTCTGCGCACCGGGAGACCCCTCCGCGCTGACCGACGAAGACCGCGTCATCGTCATGGAGCAGTACGAAAAGCTTGCTGAGCTCATGCTGGAGCGCCGCCGCGCCGGCAAACCGTTCACGTTCTACCACTACATGATCGATCTCACCGGCGGCCCGTGCATTTACAAGCGCATTTCGGGCTGCGGCTCCGGCACAGAGTACATGGCCGTCACCCCGTGGGGCGACCTCTACCCCTGCCACCAGTTCGTCGGCGACGAAAAATTCCGCCTCGGCGATGTTTGGACCGGCGTGACGAACACGGAAATTCAGGCGGATTTCGCCTCCTGCAACGTGTACGCTCACCCCGAGTGCCGCGATTGCTGGGCAAGACTGTACTGCTCCGGCGGCTGCGCCGCAAACGCTTACCACGCCACCGGCTCCGTCCGCGGCGTTTACAAAGAGGGCTGCGAGCTCTTTAAAAAACGCATGGAATGCGCCATCATGCTTGAAGCCTCCAAGGCATTGGATAACAACGCATGATAACCGCACCAATCTGCGAATTTGTGCGCCGCTACCGATATAGCGGCGCTTTGCGCATGCACATGCCGGGCCACAAGGGCACCGCTCTGCTCGGCCCCGAGCCGCTCGACCTCACCGAGATTGAGGGCGCAGACGTGCTCTACCACGCCGAGGGCATCATCCGCGAAAGCGAAGCGAACGCCGCCGCGTTATTCGGCACCAAAAAGACGGTCTATTCCGCCGAGGGCTCGTCCCTGTGCATCCGCGCCATGCTGTATCTTGCGCTGCTGCATGCCCGCGCAAATCACAAAAAGCCCGTCATTGCGGCAGGCCGTAACGCACACAAGGTCTTCATGACGGCCGCAGCGCTGCTCGACCTTGACATTCGCTGGATCTACGGCACGGAAAGCGTCATTTCCTGCTCTATCACCCCCGCGCAGCTCGAAGACGTGATCGTATCGGAAAACCCTGCCGCCGTGTACATCACAAGCCCGGATTATCTCGGCAACATCGCGGACATCAAGTCCCTGTCCACCGTCTGCAAAAAACACGGCGTATTATTGCTCGTCGATAACGCCCACGGCGCGTATCTGCATTTTCTGCCCGAGCCCATGCACCCCATGCAGCTCGGCGCAGACATCTGCTGTGATTCCGCACACAAAACACTGCCGGTCTTAACGGGCGGCGCGTATCTGCACATCGCGCACGGCACGCCGGACATGTTCGCGCAGCGTGCGGAAAGCGCCATGGCGCTCTTTGCGTCCACGAGCCCGTCCTACCTCATTTTGCAGTCGCTCGACGCAATGAATCCGCTTTTAGCAACATCTTTTCCCGCACAGCTCAAAGCCTGTGCGGAGCGTCTTGACACGCTGAAAGCAAAGCTCCGTGCGCACGGCTATGCTCTTTGCGGCGAGGAGCGCACAAAGCTCTGCCTGCTGCCGAAGTCCTTCGGCTACACGGGCACAGCTCTGGCGGAAATTTTGACGCACCACAACATTTACTGCGAGTTTTCCGACGCAGACCACCTTGTGATGATGTTCACGCCGGAGACCACACCCGCAGATTTCGCCCGTCTCGAGCGCGCGCTGCTCTCCGTTCTGCCCGCCCCGGCAATCCTTTCAAAACCGCCTGTGCCGCCGCATGCCGAGCGTGTACTTTCCCCGCGCGAGGCGCTCTTCTCGCCGAGTGAAACGTTACCGCTTTCCGAGTGCGAAAACCGCATTTTGGCAGACGCCAACGTGAGCTGCCCACCCGCAGTGCCGCTTGCTGTATGCGGTGAGCGCCTGACCCCTGAGGTCATCTCCGCGATGGAATACTACGGCACCGAGCACTGCACGGTCGTTGTGGAATAATCACTATTTTAAAATATAAAAGTCTCCGTTTTCCTCTTTGATTCAGAGAAAGACGGAGACTTTTTGCTTCTATTTTATCTTGTTTGAATTTCTAAAGACAGTCGCAGACCGCCTTTCAGGGAACCCATGCAACTGTGTTCCCTACGCTTGAAGCGCCCACCGGATGTTTCAAGCTGCCTTCCTAATTTTGGGTTAGGCAAAAGGTGTTTCGTCGTTTGCGAACGACGACTTAGGGTGTTGCCCCAAGACCCCACCAACTTTCTCGAAGAAAGTTGGACAAAGACTTTATTCGTCGCTCCGCTATCGTTGTCGTAAACGCGTCAAATCTTAATTTTCAGCCATTTGCCCTGCTTCATTCTGAAATACCCAAGGCAGAATCGCATAAATTGGTCACCGAACAGCCCAAGCCACACGCCAAGCAGTCCCAGTCCCAGCGGGTAGCACAGCAGCCAGCTTAAGCCCGGTCGGATAATGGCGACGCTGATCATAGACGCAAACGCGGTATACTTCGTATCGCCCGCGCCTCTCAGGCAACCGAAGAAAATAACCTGCGTGATCTGGAGATAAATGATAACGCACAGCATGTGCATAATCATCACACCCATATCGAGAATTTCCTGCTCATTCGAAAACAGGCCATAGAGATTCCTGCCGAAGAACAGGAAAACCATCGACATCACAAACGCGCAGAAAAGTCCGATTCGCTGACACATGGAGGCGTACAGCTTTGCAAGGTCGCGCCGTTCTTCGCCGAGACTCCTGCCGATCAGCGCCACAGACGCCACCGAAAGCCCATCACCGAGTGAGAACGTCAAATTCATCATATTCATGCCAATCTGGTGCGCAGCATACGCAGTGGTGCCGAGGTTCGCAACGGTGATGGCGAACAGCAAAAAGCCGATGCGTAGGAAAACCTGCTCCACAAACGCGCTGGAACCGACGTTAAGCAGTGAGCGCACGTCAAACTTCGAGGTAAAAAAGCCTTTCACGCCGCGGATATACACAAACGAGGACTTCGCGAACATGGAATGCAAGCTCATCGCGCAGCCGAGCACAGAGCCGATGACGGTCGCAAGCGCCGCGCCGCGCGTGCCGAGCGCCGGAAACCCGAAGTTGCCGCCGATCAATAGATAGTTGAACACCACGTTCACAAGGTTAGAGACCATGTTCGTGCGCAGCGCGATCTTTGTGTTGCCCGCGCCGCGCTGTGCCGCGTTCACGATCATCATCACGGTCGTAAACCCGATGCCGCCCATGATGATTTGGAAATACTCCACCGCCGCTTCATGCGTATCGTCCGCCGAGCCCGCAAAGCGGATAATGGGGTCTGCAAACGCCGTAAACGTAACGCTGATGATCGCCGTCAAAATCACGGCGACCAGAATGCACGTTTTCAAAATGCGCACCGCGCTTTCGCGGTTCTGCTCGCCCCTACGCCGTGCAACCAGCGCCGAGATGGCCGTGCTCATCGACATAAACAGCGCCAAACCGATGAACTTCGGCTGCTGCGTCAGGCCCACCGCTGCAATGGCGTAAGAGCCCAGCGTGCTCACCATGATGGTATCGATAAAGCCGACGAGCGCCACCAAAAACGATTCCACCATCGAAGGCCACGCCATGTTGATGGTCGTTTTGAAAAGCGAGTTCGTAGACGGCAGCTCGCCCGTCACAGGCTCGCCGTGCAAAACATGCTGTGCGTTAAAGAGTTCCAGAAGTATTCACCCATTCCCAAAATAGTTGCTTTTGAAACATTATAGCATTAAAAAAGAAGCCAGTCAAGACGCGTACCGTTTATTTGTACGCAGTTTGACCGGCTTTTCAACTGTTATTTGTTTATTTTGTGGCAAGAAGCACTGCCGTGTTGGATTTCGCCCAGCACACGCGTACCTCTGCAAAGCCCGCTTTGAAAAGCAGCGCCGCTTCGCCCGCCACATACTGCGGCGTAAAGCAATAGTAATGCTCGTCTGCCGGCAAATGCTGCTCCTTGCGCTTCTGCTCAAACTCGGAACGGCAGAAGTCCTCATACATCTGCGTCGGCGCGAATTTGTCGCTCAACAGAAAGAACCCGCCCTTTTTAATGCTGCGGCACACGCGGTGAAACAGCTCCAAATTCTCTTCGCGGCTGTAATAATGCAGCGCCATCATGGAAACCGCACCGTCATAGCTTTCCGGCTCCAACTCATATTTAAAGAAATCACCACAAATCGTACGGATGCGCTCCTTGTGCTCCGGCAGATTTTTCGGAATTTCCGAGAGCATCTTATCCGCGCAGTCAATGCCGTCCACATAAATCGTCGGGTTCTGCTCTAAAATTGCCGTAAGGCCCGTGCCCGTGCCGATGCCGATGTCCAGAATGTGCAGGTGCTCCTTCTTCGGGAAAAACTCCGCCGTGCGGCGAATGTAGCCGTCTTCATCCTCTGCGCTGCGTTTCAAGCGCTCGTCATAAGACTCCACCGCGCCGTTAAAATAACTGTCGATCCTTTCCAGTGGCATATGCACACCAATCCTTTCCTGCCGACGCAATACTCTAAACGATAGTTTTGCGTCAGGCGCATAAGCTATGCAAAACTTTTGCGATATTTTTCATTTACCCATTATTATTTTACTGGAAATTCGCTCACCTTGCAACTTGGAAAAACGACAATTCTGCGCGGGCTTCGGCAAAAGATATTGGACTAATCCATGAATATCCCGCTGAATACCGCGGTTTACGCGAAGATCATGCGGCCAAAGTCCTGCGGACGATGGAAATCCGGCGTTTCGCTCGTCGTCTCATTCCACATCATATAGTGCGGCTGCACGGTGAGGTCGCCGCATTTAAAGCAGTTCGCGCGGATCACACGCCCGCTTTTAAAGTCGTAATCGGGGTAAAATACATGCAGAAATTCGAGCGGAATTTCATAAAAGATTTCCCACCCGTCCGCCGTTTTGTTCGTGCGGATGTTAAAAAGCTTCTTGTGGTCTTCCGGGATCAAACGGATGCTGTCTGCTCTGCCATGGCCGAAGCCAAGGAAAATCGCGCCGTTCAAGTTCAGCTCAATGTTAAAATACCGCCCGTCCTCCGGCACCGGGGAGAAGAAAAACTCCATGCAGCTGTCCGTGCAGATGCTGCCGAGCTTATCGGTCAGCTCCGCGCGGATGTTCTTTTCGCGCGCCACTTGGTGCACGTAGATTTTCTCGTCGTCGTGGCAGATCTGCTGCTCCATGCGCACGCCCGCGTCCGGCAACCAACAAACATTATCCACCTGCAGCTCCGGCACCTTTGTCCAGTCCGGCGCACCCACCGTTTTCTCAATGACATACTCTTTCATATTCATACAGCTCCTAACCGTTTTCCGCCCATCGCGGTTTTTCATAGCTTCATCATACCAGATTTTGCCGTAAAATACAACAATTCCATAAAAAACAGGCGCTCCCGAAAAACCGGAAGCGCCTGCGAAAAAGCTATTCTAATTTAACCAAAGCGTTTAACCAAAGCGATTAAGACAACAGTGTACGAAGATAGTGCACGAGATGCGCCGTCAGATTTTTCGTCAGACTGTGCAGAAATTCCGCAGGCAGGCTGGCGCCTGTCAAGGGATTTCTGTGCGAAATGGCGGAAAATATGCAAGCATATCGTGTGCTAAGCCGTCAGGCGGTCTTTGTACAATGGTGTCTTATACTTCGTGCGGGTACTTTCTCATGTAGGAAAGCAGCTCGTCAACGGTGGTGAAGGCCATGCCGGTGACGGTGTCGGCAGCACCATAGTAGATGGTGATGCGGCCGGTGTCGGCATCGGTCAGGGCAGCGCACGGGAACGTAACGTTCGGCACGTCACCGGTGAGCTCATAGCTCTCTTCCGGACCAAAGACATAGAAGTTGCCTCTTTCCTTCACGATCCACGGCTTCTCGTGGTCAAGAAGCGCTACGCCGAAGCGATAAACGAAGCCGTTGCAGGAGTTCAGAACGCCGTGATAAATCATCAGCCAGCCTTCATCGGTCTCGATCGGAATCGGGCCGGGGCCGACCTTCTTGGACTGCCAGCCGGAGTGACTGCTCGTGCCGAAGACATAGCGGTGCTTGCCCCAATACGTCATGTCCGGGCTCTCGCTGTAGAAGATGTCGCCGAACGGGGTGTGACCGGTGTCGGACGGACGGCTCAGCATTGCGAAGTTGCCGTTGATCTTCTTCGGGAACATAACGCCGTTGCGGTTATACGGCAGGTAAGCGTTCTCCATCTGATAGAAGGTCTTAAAGTCATAGGTATAGCCAACGCCGATCGTCGGGCCGTGGAAACCGTTGCACCAGGTGATGTAGTAACGGTCCTCAATCCAGCAAACGCGCGGGTCATAGCGATATTCCTTGCGGGTTACGCACGGGTCGCAGCCGGGAGCCGGCTGGAACTCGATCGGCTCGTGGTTGATCTTCCAGTTGATGCCGTCATCGGAGAAGCCTGCGAAGATGTCCATCTCAACAGAGCGGTTGTCGCAGCGGAAAACGCCAGCGAACTTGCCCTCAAACGGGACAACTGCGGAGTTGAAGATGCTGTTGGAAGTGGGGATGAGATCACGCGGAATGATCGGGTTGTGGTCATAACGCCAAACCGGCTTATCGTAGCCCTGCGGCTTATCCTGCCACGGGATGTTCGGGAGTGCATTGCCAATAATTTTAGCCATTGTAGTTTCCTCCATTTTATATTTTTTCAAAAGACATTCGAAAGCGAACACATACAGTCCTTTGCAATGTGTAACCGCTTCCATATCACATTAACTATAATACAAGCCAAGAGAAAAGTAAAGCTATTTTTTCCGAAAAAACCGTTTCTATCACAATTCCACCAAATTTCATCGCCGCCTTTAGCAAAATGCCGAAGCCCGCGCCGTACACAGCATCACAAACCGCCAACTTTATGCAACAAATGCCTATTGCGCAAAAGCCGCATAAACGATATACTGTTGTTATAAACGGATATTTCTCTGCCCGAATTTTTATGTTTTCCCGAAAGGAACGATTTTATGGCGATTTTATTTGATGCCGAAAAGAAAATTTTCAAGCTGGATACCGCTTCCTCCAGTTACGTTTTTGCCGTGCATGACAGCGGCCGCCTGCTGCACCTCTACTACGGCGCATACCTGCCGGACTGCGACATGCGCTATTTATTGGACCGCGGCTACTTCGGTTCCTTCACGCCCGATGCCGCAGGCTACGTCGGCACGGAGTTTTCCCCGGATACACAGCCGAGCGAATATTCCTGCAACGGCACCGGCGATTTCCGCATCTCCGCACTCCAAATCCGCAACGCGGACGGCAATATCGCGACCGACATCCGCTACGTTTCGCACCGCATTTTAAGCGAAAAGCCTGCGCTGCCCGGCATGCCGTCTCTGCGCGACGAAAACGGTGACAGCGAAACGCTCGAGGTCACCACACTCGACCAAACGACGAACGCCGAAGTGAAGCTCTACTACACCGTTTACAAAGATCTGCCCGTCATGACGCGTCACGCCGTTGTGACGAACACGTCCGACCGTGCCATGGAGCTTGAGCGTGTGTTCAGCGCCTGCCTCGACTTCAACACGATGGATTACGACATGGTGCACCTTTACGGCAAGTGGGCAAAGGAGCGCACCGTTACAGAGCGCCCGCTCTGCCACGGCATTCAATCCATCCAGAGCAAGCGCGGCTCCTCCTCACACAACCACAACCCGTTCGTCGCACTGAAAGCCCACGGCGCCACCGAAGAAAACGGCGAAGTCTACGGCGTCAACCTCATTTACAGCGGCAACTTCTCCATTGAAGCCGAAGTGGATTGTTTGAACGCCACGCGCCTTCTCGCGGGCATCAACCCCACCGATTTCACCTGGCGCCTGGAGCCAAACGAATCTTTCACCGCGCCGGAAGCCGTCATGGTCTACACCGATAAGGGTCTCGGCGAGATGAGCCGCATTTTCCACCGCACCTACATGAAGCACCTCATCAAAAGTCCGTGGCGCGATGTGGAACGCCCCGTGCTCATCAACAGCTGGGAGGCCGCATATTTCGATTTTGACGATGATAAGCTTGTCGCGTTCGCACACGAAGCCGCCAAAATGGGCGTCGATATGCTTGTCATGGACGACGGCTGGTTCGGCCACCGCGAAAGCGACGATTCCTCCCTCGGCGACTGGTATGTCAACGAAAAGAAGCTCAAAGGCGGCCTCAGTTCCCTCATCGAGCGCGTCAACGCAGAGGGCTTAAAGTTCGGCATCTGGTATGAGCCGGAGATGATCTCTCCGGACAGCGACCTCTACCGCGCCCACCCGGATTGGTGCCTGCACGTGCCGAACCGTGAAAATTCCCCCGCACGCTTGCAGTACGTCCTCGATATGACGAGAAAAGACGTGCGCGATAATATCTTCGCGCAGATGTATAAAGTCCTCAGTGAAAATAAGATTGATTACGTCAAATGGGACTTCAACCGCAATCTGACCGAGGTCGGCTCTGCGCTGCTCCCGCCGGAGCGCCAGAAGGAGGTCATGCACCGCTTTGTGCTCGGTACATACGACCTCATGGATCGTTTTGTCAAAGCGTTTCCGAATATCCTCTTTGAAAACTGCTCCGGCGGCGGCGGACGTTTCGATGCCGGCATGCTGTATTATTCCCCGCAGATCTGGTGCAGCGACAACACCGACGCCATCGAGCGCCTCACCATTCAGTTCGGCACGTCCATGTGCTACCCCATCTCCTCGTTTGGCGCACACGTCGCAGCCCGCCCGCGCACCTCGCTTAAAACCCGCGGCAACGTCGCCATGTGCGGCACATTCGGCTACGAGTTAGACCCAAGAAAGCTCACCGATGACGAAAAAGCCGAAGTAAAGCAGCAGATCGCCGACTACCGCAAATATCACCGCCTTGTCCGCGAGGGCGATTTCTACCGCCTCGTTTCCCCGACCGAGAACGACTTCTACTGCGCGTGGGAGTTCGTTTCGCCGGATAAAACGGAAGCCATGATGACTGCCGTCGTCATGCGTCAGCCCGAGACCCGTTACTGCGTGCAGCGCCTGCGCGGCCTCGACCCCAAAACGTACTATCAGGACGAGGAGACCGGCACCGTCTATTCCGGCGCCATGCTGATGAACGCAGGCCTTAATTTGACAAGAGACGTCTACGAAGACGGCACCAGCGTCACAAAGCACTTTAAAGCTGTAAAGTAAAGCCGTCGAAATCCATAATACCGCAACGTTAAAAGTTTATGGGGTCTCGGGGCAGCGCCCCAAGTCGCGCTCCGCAGAGCGCGAAACACTTTTTGCCTCCACAAAGCCAGAACCGTAGGAAACCCGGTTGCATGGGTTCCCTGCATGATTTGCCCCGCAAATCATTAGAATTAAATGAACAAAGCGGAACCCCGTAAACACACAACGTGCCTACGGGGTTCCTGCTATATAAATCATAAAAAAATTGACTTATTTCTCATCCGCATGCGTGCTGTTCATCAGGCGGATAAGTGCCTTCTGTGCGCGTTCTTCGCATACCGCAATAATCTCATCGCCCGCTTGCAGCACCGTGTCGCCGCCCGGAATGATGAGCTTGTTATTTCGCACAATGGAAATCAGCAGCGCCCCCTTCGGGAACACCACCTCACGCACCGACTTGCCATGCAAAACCGAATTCTCTCCAAGCGTTACGGAGCAAATCTGACCGCGGCCCTTGTTCAGCGATGCCACAAGATGAAACTCCATCAGGTTCGCTTCCTGCTCAATCATCTGCGCAATGATTTCCGTGCTGCTCACCGCATAATCCACGCCAAGTACACGCATCGTCTCCAAATTGCGCGGGTCGTTTGCGCGGGCAATCACTTTTTTCGCGCCGAAATACTGCTTTGCAAGCTGCGACGCAACGAGATTATTCGCATCGTCGCCGGATATCGCAATAAAGCAGTCGGCGTCACGTACACCGGCGTTTTCCAGCATGTCAATGTTCGTGCCGTCGCCGCAGATGATCTCCACGTCCAGCGCGTTTGCAAGCTGTAAGCTGCGCGCGCGGTCGCACTCGATGATACGCACCTCGTGGCGGCGGCCCTCCAAAATGCGGCGCGCAAGGCTTTCGCCCACCTTGCCGCCGCCCATAATGACAATGTTCATGGCACTTCCCCCTTAATCGATTGCGCGGCTGTACACAATCTCGTCGCCTGCCTCGAGCTTCAAGGGTGCAAGCCCCGCTAAAACGAACGCGCCGCTTTTGCGGATGATGCCAAACACCACTTCGCCCGGGTTGCCGCGCAGTTCGCCCACATTCTTGCCGATCTGATGCCGCTCCGCCGGCCGTACGTCAAAGTCGACCGTATGCAGACCGAACTCGATTTTCTTGTTCATTTTTTCGCCGCTCAGCATCCGCACAATGCGGTCGCCGGCGTGGTTTGTGGGGCAAATGGTATGCAATCCCATATGCTCAAAAATCAATTCACGCGCGGGGTCGGAAACACACGCCACCACGTTTTGGATACCGAAGTAATCGCGCGCAATCTGCGCCACCGTGATATTGAGGTTATCGTCCGCCGTTGTCACCGCCACCGCGTCGCAGCTTTCAATGCCCGCTTCGCGCAGGTTGCGAATATCCATCGGGAACCCGCGGAATGTCACGCCCTCGAAATCGTTTTCCAAAAGCTCCAAGTCGCTTTCAATGTTGCTTAAAACAGAAACGTCCCAACCCATTTCGTCCATGGTGCGGGCGATTTTTCGCCCAAGCAGGCCGCAGCCTATAACTAACACATTCATAGTTTACCTCAGCGTCGCTCCGGATCTTCCGTATCGCGAATGGTCTCTGCCGTCATGCCGTCTGATGTGCTGCCGGAGCTTGTATTTTCTCGGTTACCGCCGTTTACGATGATAGGATTATTCGCATTCGGCGTCGGCTCTGCGGTGGGAGCGGGTGTCGGCGATGCCTCGCTGCCATTTTGCGCGTCATCGCTGTCCCCGTTGTCATCGGTCGTGCCGTCTTCCGCATTCGGGGTCGGCGAGGGCGTCGCGGTCGCAAGTGCGGTCTTCTCTTTCTCACTGATCGTCACAAATTCCGCGAACACATACGCATTCTGCCCAAAGTAAGAGATTTCCACCCACTCGGAGGTATCGTCCTGTGCCACAACCTCGAACGCCTCGCCAGCCTCTGCCGTGCCGAGAATTTCGGAATCCGTCGAAGCCTCGCTGCGCACATTCAATGAATCGTCGATGTCGTTGATGGTCGCCACCTTCACTTTTTCGACCGGCACGGGCGTTGCGGTAGGCTCCACGCTCGGGGAGGGGGAGGGCTCCGCCTTGGCTCTGCCATTGCCGCACGCCGCGGTGCCAAGGATTATCATGGCGCACAGTGCCGCCGTGACCGCCGTTTTCAAAATGTTTTTATAATGGATGCTTCGTTTCATAAAAGCTCACTTCGCCTTTCTTTTTTCGGCGCGCATTCAAAACGCCGCCGGAACAGAAGATAATTTGTTATTAGCTATTTTAACACAGTTCAAAGGAAAATCCAATACTTCGCCTGGTTTTTTCATTTCTTTTGCAAAAATCACCCGCATTTCTTGACATCCCCCCCGAAAAAGGGCTATAATTACAGGGAATATTTTGCTTGGATATTGGAGTGTTCATCATGTTAAGACCCGAACAGATCGCGTCCGTCAAGGGCCGCGGCTTCCTCATCAATCGCGGCACAGAGTGCTTCTCCGGCCGTATCGTCTGCGCCGGCACGGTCTTCACCGCTGCCGACCTGCGCACCATCTCCGAGATTGCCGAAAAATTCGGCAGCGGCAAGGTGACGTTCACCTCCCGCCTGTCCGCCGAGATCGTCGGCATCCCCTTCGAGCAGATTGACGCCGCCTGCGATTACGCTGCCGAGCGTGGCCTCTACTTCGGCGGCACCGGCGCTAAAATACGCCCCGTCACCGCATGTAAGGGCACCACGTGCGTCTACGGCAACTACGATACACAGGCGCTCGCCAAAGAGCTGCACGAAAAATACTACGTCGGCTGGGCAAATGTCAAACTGCCGCACAAGTTCAAAATCGGCATCGGCGGCTGCCCGAATAGCTGCATGAAGCCTTCCTTAAACGATTTCGGCATCGAGGGCCACCGCGTGCCGATCTTCGACGAAGACACCTGCCGCGGCTGCAAGGTCTGCATGGTGGAAAAGTCATGTCCCTCCAAGGCTGCACACGTCGAAAACGGCAAATTATATATCGATGAAAAGTGCCTCGCCTGCGGCGTCTGCACCGGCAAATGTCCGTTTAAGGCTGTCCGCCACGAAAGCCCGGTCGTTTACCGCATTTATGTCGGCGGCACGTGGGGCAAGCAAACGCGCATGGGCACGCCGCTCAGCCGCTTCGTCACCCGCGCGGAGATTGAGCCTCTGCTCGAGAAGACCATGCTCTGGTTCAAGGAAAACGCCATGCCCAAAGAACGCCTCGGCAAAGCTATTGACCGTCTTGGCATCGAAAAATTCGAGCACGACGTCTTCTCCGATGATCTTCTGAACCGCCGTGAGGAGATCCTCGCAAAATAATTCCGAAAGGATACCCTATGAAACTCAAGTCCCTCGCAGCACTCGCGCTTTCCGCCGTGCTGCTCCTTTCCGGCTGCGCCGCCCCGGCGCAAAACGAAACCACCCCTGAAAGCTCCTCCGCCGCTTCCGAAACGACCGCCGTCTCCGAGCGCGTCATTACGGATTCCTATGGTGCCAAAACGAAGCTCCCCGATGACCCGTGCGTCGTCTCCCTTTACGGCTCGTTTGCCGAGTGCTGGCTGCTCTCCGGCGGTAAGCTCGCCGGTATTACCGAAGATGCTATAGACGAGCACGGCATCGAAATCGATGACGACACCGCGCTCGTCGGCACCGTCATGGAGCCGAATCTTGAGAGCGTCGCGGCACTCTCCCCGGATTACGTGATTTTATCCGCCGACCTGCCCGCCCACGCGGAGCTTGATGCCGCCCTCACCGATATGCAGATTCCCCACGGCTGTTTTCACATGGATAACGTCATGGATTATGCAAAGATCATGCTGAATTTCTGCGCCGTCAACGACCCGGACGGTGAAAAATACGACGAAAACGTCACGCGGGTTTTAAAGCGCATTGAATCTATAAAGCAGGAGACAGCCGAAAAGCTCTCCGGACAGAAAGCCCCCACCGTCCTGCTTTTGCGCGCTTATTCCACCGGCGTCAAGGCCAAAGGCGAAGACACCGTTGCGGGCGCCATTTTAAAAGAGCTCGGTGCGCACAACATCGCAGACGATAACGAAAGCCTGCTCGAAGACCTCAGCTTGGAATCCGTCATCGAAGCCGACCCGGACTACATCCTCGTCATGACGATGGGCAGCGAAGAAAACGCCAAGACCTACATGGCGGAGAACATCGAAAATAACCCCGCGTGGAGCGAGCTCTCCGCCGTGAAAAACGGCCGCTACATCTATCTGCCGAAAGATCTTTTCCACTATAAGCCCTTAAACCGCTGGGACGAGAGCTACGCATACATTGCAAAGCACCTTTTGAACGAAGATGCGTAAGAAAATTTTATTTCCCGCAGCGCTTTTGCTGCTCGTTTTCTCCTTTGTGCTGAGCCTCTGTGTCGGCTCGGCACAAATTTCTATTCGCGAAGCTGTCTCTGCCCTGCAAAACGGCAGTTTAACGCCCGACAGCCGCATCCTGTTCTACGTGCGCCTGCCGCGCGCCTTTGCCGCCGTGCTCTCGGGCGCAGCACTTGCGGTCTCCGGTGTGCTCTTGCAGAATGTCTTAAATAACGCCCTTGCCGCACCGAACATCATCGGTGTCAACGCCGGGGCGGGCTTTGCCGTGCTGTTTTTGCTTGCCGTCTTCCCCACAGCCACCGCGTTTTTGCCGTTTGCAGCATTCCTTGGCGCTCTTTTCGCGTCGCTGCTCATTTATGCCGTCGCGGCTAAAAGCGGTGCTTCCCGCACAACGATCACCCTCGCGGGTGTAGCCTTAAGCAGTGTTTTCACCGCCGGCAGCAACGCCATAAAGACCTTTTTCCCGGATACCATCTATAATTCCAGCTCCTTTTTCATCGGCGGATTTTCCGGCATCGCGTACCAAAATCTCACCCCTGCGTGGATTGCCATCCTGCTTGGTCTGCTCCTTGCCGTGCTGTTTTCCGGCGAAATGGACGTTCTCTCCCTCGGCGATGAGACCGCGCAGTCGCTCGGCATGCGTGTGCAAGCAACACGCTTTCTCCTGCTCATGACGGCCAGCCTGCTTGCAGGCGGCGCAGTCAGCTTTTCGGGGCTTCTCGGCTTCGTGGGGCTCATTGTACCGCACATCCTGCGCCACTTCATCGGCGCACGCCACCGCATCTTAGTGCCGCTTTCGGCCCTCTTCGGCGCGTCATTCGTCTTATTGTGCGATACCCTCAGCCGCACGCTGTTTTCCCCGTATGAGATTCCCGTCGGCATCGTACTGTCGCTGCTCGGCGGCCCGTTCTTCCTTTTCCTCATCGTGCGCAAAAAAGGAGGAAAACTCGAATGAACCAAAACCTTTCCACCGCCTTAAAATTCGCTGACCTTTGCGTCACGTTAAATCACGCCGAAATTCTCCGCGGAGTCTCGGGCGAACTCCGCCGCGGCGAAGTCACCGGCATCCTCGGCCCAAACGGCTGCGGCAAAACGACGCTGCTCCGCGCGCTCTGCCGCCTTATTAAAGCGGATTCCGGCAGCATCACCCTGTGCGGCGGTACCGCGGAAACCGACATTGCCGCCCTTGCCCCCAAAGCTCTCGCGCGGCGCGTCTCGTTCCTGCCGCAGCAAAGGGCCGTGCCGGATATCACCGCCAAAACGCTCGTCTCCCATGGGCGCTATCCCTACCTCGGCTTTTCGCGCACGCTGTCCGATAAAGACCGCACCGTCATTCAAAACGCGCTTAAAACTGCCGGTGTGTCGGCCTTTGCCGACCGCCGCCTGCCCATGCTTTCGGGCGGCGAGCGCCAGCGCGTGTTCCTCGCCATGCTTTTAGCGCAAAACACCGACGTCGTCCTGCTCGATGAGCCCACTACTTACCTTGATGCGCACCATAAATTCGAGCTTATGGCGCTCCTCTCTACGCTCAAAGTGCAAAACAAAGCCGTCGGCATCGTCCTGCACGAGCTCCCCCTCGCGTTCAAGTTCTGTGACCGCCTGCTTCTCATGAAAAACGGCCAAATCATGCAAAGCGGCACGCCGGAGGAGCTATTAAAAACCGGCCTTATCGAGCACCTGTTCGGCGTTTCCCTCACCCCCGTTATGCTCGACAAAGAGGTGGAGTACATCGAACGTAAAATTCACAGTTGACATTTCGCACTTTTGCGTGTACAATAAGACCACAAGCTAAAGTACTTTTGTGACTGACGGAATACAAGATGGGGACATCGTGGAGCAAAAGTATGAAAATGAGCCGACCGTCTGGGCAGTGTTTTGAAAGCACTGCCCTGTTTTTATGTCAGCAGCTTCCAAAACAAGGAAATTTGCACGGCAAAACGCCGGAAAGGAATGGGAAATTATGAACGCTTGGAGAGATTTTAAAGGCGGTAAGTGGCAGGACCGCATCGATGTCCGCGACTTCATCCAGAAAAACTACACCCCCTACACGGGCGACGAAAGCTTTTTGCAGCCCCCGACCGCGCGCACTGAAAAAATGCTCGAAAAGTACGAGGCTCTCTGCCGCGCCGAGCAGCAAAACGGCGGCGTTTTGAACATCGATACCGAAACCGTCATCACCGCCACGTCTTTCGGCCCCGGCTACCTTGATAAGGAAAACGAGATCATCGTCGGCCTCCAGACCGATGAGCCGTTAAAGCGCGCTTGCAACCCGTTTGGCGGCATGCGCATGGTGCGCTCCGCCTGCGAAGCCTACGGCTACAAGGTCTCCGATAAAATCGAAGAGGAGTTTAAATACCACAAGACCCACAACGACGGCGTGTTCTCTGCCTATACGGATGACGTGCGCGCCGCACGCCACGCCGGCATCATCACCGGCCTGCCGGATGCCTACGGCCGCGGCCGCATCATCGGCGATTACCGCCGCGTTCCGCTCTACGGCGTAAACCGTTTGATTCTCCAAAAGCAGAAAGATAAAGCCGACCTCGGCAAAAATCCCCTCACGGCCGATACCATTCGCCTTTCCGAAGAAGTCACCGACCAGATCACCGCGCTCAAGGACATGGTGAAAATGGCCGCCATGTACGGTTACGACATCACCCGCCCGGCAGAAAACGCCCGCGAGGCTGTGCAGTGGCTCTATTTCGCATATCTCGCCGCCATAAAAGAGCAGAACGGTGCCGCCATGAGCCTCGGCCGCACCTCCACATTCCTTGACATTTATTTTGAACGTGACCTCAAAGAAGGCGTACTCGATGAATCCGGCGCACAGGAGATCATGGACGATTTCGTCTTAAAGCTCCGCATGGCGCGCCACCTGCGCACACCCGAATACAACGAGCTTTTCGGCGGCGACCCCATGTGGATCACCGAGTCCCTCGGCGGCACCGGCGAGGACGGCCGCACGCTCGTCACCAAAAACTCTTACCGCATGCTCCATACGCTCTATAACCTCCACCCGTCCCCGGAGCCGAACCTCACCGTGCTGTGGTCGAAGCACCTGCCGGAAAACTGGAAGCGCTTCGTCGCGAAGGTCTCCTGCGATACCGATGCCATCCAGTACGAGAGCGACACCGTTATGCGCCCCGCATTCGGTGATGATTACGCCATTGCCTGCTGCGTCTCCGCCATGCGCGTCGGCAAAGATATGCAGTTCTTCGGTGCACGCGCAAACCTTGCAAAGCTCGTCCTGCTCGCCATCAACGGCGGCATGGACGAAGTGAAAAAGACCCGCGTCGCGCCTGAAATGCCTGTCTGGCCGGACGAATACGTCGATTTCGACGGCCTCCTCAACCGCCTCGATTTCTACCGCGATTGGCTCGCAAAAACTTACGTTGATGCCATGAACACCATCCACTACATGCACGACAAATACGCCTACGAAAAGAGCCAGATGGCGCTGCACGATACGAACGTCCGCCGTTTGATGGCGTTCGGCATCGCCGGCATGAGCTGCATGGCAGACTCCCTTTCCGCCATTAAATATGCCAAGGTGCGCTGCATCCGCGACCCCGAGACCGGCCTCGTCACCGACTTCGAGACCGAGGGTGAGTTCCCGTGCTTTGGCAATGACGACCCGCGTGTCGATTCCATCGCCTGCGAGCAGGTGCGCCGCTTCTACGATGCCCTGCGCGAATACCCGCTCTACCGCGGCGCACAGCACACGCTGTCCATTTTGACCATCACCTCCAACGTTATGTACGGCAAAAAGACCGGCAACACGCCGGATGGCCGCAAACTCGGCGAGCCGCTCGCCCCGGGCGCAAACCCCATGAGCGGCCGTGATAAATCCGGCGCGCTCGCAGAGCTCAACTCCGTTGCAAAGCTTTCTTATGATTATTGCCGCGACGGCATCTCGAACACGTTCTCCATCATTCCGGAAGCCCTCGGCAAAACGGAGGAAGACCGCATCACAAATCTCGTCCAGCTCCTTTCTGGCTACTTCATTCAGGGTGCGCATCACCTCAACGTCAACGTCATGAACCGCGAAACGCTCATCGATGCCTACCATAACCCGGAAAAATACCCCAACCTCACCATCCGCGTTTCCGGCTATGCGGTCAACTTCCACCGTCTCTCCAAAGAGCAGCAGCGCGAAGTCATCTCCCGCACATTCCATGAGGCAATCTAATGGAAGGCCGCGTCAGCTCCGTACAGTCCATGGGCGCGGTAGACGGCCCCGGCCTGCGCTACGTCGTCTTTCTGCAAGGCTGCCCGCTGCGCTGTGCCTACTGCCATAACCCCGAAACGTGGGACTTAACCGGCGGCACGCCCCACACAGCAGAGGATCTCTGCAAAACAATCCTCCGTTACCGCCCCTATTTCGGCGAAAATGGAGGTGTCACCGTCTCGGGCGGCGAACCGCTTTTGCAGCCCGAGTTCGTCGCGGAATTATTCCGGCGCCTGCATGAACACAACATCCACACCGCGCTCGATACCGCCGGCGCCGGCGACCTTTCCCGTGCCAAGCAGGTTCTCAAGCACACAGACCTCGTCCTTTGCGACATCAAGTTCCCCACGGAAGCGCAGTACAAAGCCCACTGCGGCGGCTCCTTGCAGCACACGGTCGATTTCATGCGCCTTACGGAATCGATGCATATTCCCCTCTGGGTGCGCCACGTCGTCGCGCCCGGTCTTTCCGATACGGTTGAGAGCCTCCGCGCCGTCAAAGCTCTCGCGGAGTCGTTCTCCAATTTGGAGAAAATCGAGTGGCTGCCGTTTAAAAACATCTGCGCCGCCAAATACAAGACGCTTCATATCCCGTTTCCCATGGGCGACAAACCCTCGTTCTCACAAAGCCACGTCGAAGCGCTCCTTTCAAAGCTATAATTTCATCCAAAAAGGCTGTCCCGCACTTTGCCGGGCAGCCTTTTCGTTTTCATCTCTATTTCCGTTTTGGTTTAGATTTATACAATTTTTTGAAAAATTCACAATTTTAATCGTCACAGCCACGCGTTTTTATGCTATAATAAAATGATTTTCGTTCAACCATCCCCACAACACATAAGAAAGGTCGTGAGGCATCGATTGAAGCTAAGACAAATCCTCTTTGAAAAATGGAAGGAGGCGCTTCAGGCTGTCCTTCCCATCATCACCATCGTGCTGGCGCTCTCGTTCATCGTCGCGCCGCTCTCGCCAAGCGTTCTGCTGTGATTTTTAATGGGCACAGTGCTCATTTTGGTCGGCATGATGTTCTTCACCACCGGCGCAGAGACCGCCATGACCCCCATGGGCGAGCGCATCGGTACCGCCATGACAAAAACGAAAAAGCTCGGTGTCGTTATCACGCTTTCGTTTTTGCTCGGCTTTATCATCACGGTCTTGGAGCCGGACTTACAGGTGCTCGCATCGCAGGTGCCGTCCGTGCCGAATTTAATTCTCATTCTATCCGTCGCATGCGGTGTCGGCGTGTTCCTCGTCGTGTCGCTTCTGCGCATGCTGTTTTCTGTCGCGCTGCCGCCGCTGCTTGTCGGATGCTATGCCGTCGTATTCCTTCTGGCGTTCTTTGTCCCGCCGGAGTTTCTCGCCATCGCGTTTGACTCCGGCGGCGTCGCTTCCGGCCCCATGACCGCGGCGTTTCTACTTCCCCTCGCACAGGGCGCGTGCACGGCCGTCGGCGGCAACATGGTCACAGATGCCTTCGGTGTCGTTGCCATGGTCGCCATGACGCCGCTCATCACCATTCAGGTCATGAGCCTCGCGGCAAAGCTCATGCAGCACCGTAAAACGGAGACCGCCGCACCCGCCGCATTCGCCGATATGGACGAAAACGCGATCATCGAACTGTAAAGGAGGGCGTTTATGGGCGACAATTTATACTGGATGATTACCGTTACAGACCGCAACCAAAGCCAGAAATTTCTGTCATTTTATAAAACCTATGGGATCGAGGTCGTGCTCAGCACGCTCGGCAAAGGCACCGCCGCGTCCGAAATTCTAAACGATTTCGGACTTGAAGCCACGCAAAAAGCCGTACTGCTTTCCGTTGTCACCGGCAAGGTCTGGAGTGCCGTGCAAAAGGGGCTGCAGACCATCATCCTCATCGATATTCCCGGCACCGGCATCGCGTTCACCATGCCGCTCAGCAGTATCGGCGGCAAACGTCAGCTGGAGTTTTTAACGAACGGTCAGCCGTTTCAGAAAGGAGAGGAAAGCGTCTTGAAAGATACCAAATACGAGCTTCTGGTCGTCATCGCAAACCAGGGCTATACCGAGCAGATTATGGCCGCAGCGCGCCGCGAAAACGCAGGCGGCGGCACCGTTATCCACGCGAAGGGCACCGGCATGGAGGGCGCGGAAAAGTTCCTCGGCGTTTCCCTCGCCAGTGAAAAAGAGCTTGTGCTCATCGTCGTAAAGCACGCGGATAAAAACAACGTCATGACTGCCATTATGCAGGAAGCCGGGCTTGAGACCAAAGCGAAAGCCATCGTCTTTTCCCTGCCCGTCACCGGCACTGCCGGCCTTAGATTACAGGACTTAAACGAAGAAAACACATAAAACAACGACCGCAACAAAATACCCGTACATAACAAAATCACCCTCGCCGGAGGAAAACCGCGAAGGTGATTTTTGTCATTCTATTATTATGTTGGCAAAGAGAATATCTGATTGATCAAATCAGCCCTTAACAGCGCCGATCGTGATGCCCTTAACGAAGTACTTCTGGAAGAACGGATAAACGATGAGCACCGGCAGAACACCGACAACGGCAATTGCCATCTTGATGCCCGTGCTCGGCATGTTCGCCGTAATCTCAGCCGCAGCCGCAGCATCCATACCGCTCTTCAGCGCCTGCACGTCTCGTAGCATGTCATTCAAAAGAACTTGTATACTGTAAAGGCTCTTGTTCTGCTGGAGATAGTAGAGACCGTTTTTCCAATCGTTCCAGTAGGAAAGACCGATAAGCAGTGTCATCGTTGCAACCATCGGAACGCTCATCGGCAGAACGATCGTCAGCAGGATTCTGAACTCGCCCGCACCGTCAATGCGCGCCGCTTCAATAACAGCTTCCGGGATGTTCGTGGAGAAGTACGTGCGCATCATGATCACGTAGAACGCGTTGACCACGAGGGACGGAATGATGAGCGCCCAAATCGTGTTGCTCACCTTGATGTAACGGGTGTACATGATGTACGTCGGCACAAGACCGCCGGAGAACAGCATTGTGAAGAACACGTAAAACGCAAGACCGTTGCGGCCCGGCAGGTCGCGGCGGGAAAGCGGGTAAGCCATGAGGATTGTCATGGAAAGGCCGCACACCGTACCCACAACTGTGGAGAGGATTGTGATGCCGTACGCGGAGATAATCTTGTTGCTGCTCTTAAACATGTACTGGTAAGCATTCAGACTGAGTGCCTTCGGGAACAGCGTGTAGCCGTTGCGGATCAATTCCTGCTCGTCCGTAATGGAGGACACGATGAGCAGAAGGAACGGGAAGATGCAGCACAGGGAAAGGATGATCATCACAATGTGTGCGCCGATCTGAAACCCTTTGTTTTTTTCGACCATGGTGTTTCTCTCTCCCTTCCTTAGAACAGTGCGTTCTCTTCGCCGCCGATTTTCTTAACGGCAAGGTTCGCGCACAGGACCAGTATAAAGCCGACAACACTCTGGTAAACGCCTGCTGCGGAAGATCTGCCGTAATCGTTCAGCGTGATGAGTGCGCGGTAAACGTACGTATCAATCGTGCTCGTAATGTCGAGCAGCGGGCCGGAATCCATCGGCACCTGATAGAACAGACCGAAATCGGAATAGAAAATCTTGCCGATAGACATCAGTGTCAGCGTGATGATGGTGGGCAGAAGGCTCGGCAGCGTAACGTGAAGGATCTGCTGCCAGCGGTTTGCGCCGTCGATGACCGCCGCCTCATAGTAGCCGTGGTCAATGCCGACGAGCGTTGCATAATAGAGAATGCAGTCGTAGCCAAACACCTTCCAGATATGTACGATGACCAAAATGAACGGCCAGTACTTCGGCTCTGTATACCAGGAAATCGGATTAATGCCAAGTGCCTTAAAGATCGTGTTGTTGATAAAGCCGGATTCAGAGCTCAGCATTGCGAACACCAGATAGCTGACCACAACGATGGAGATTAGGTACGGCATCAGGATGATGGTCTGGTACACCTGCTTGAACAGCTTGCTCGTAATCTCGTTTAAGAGAATCGCGATTGTAATGGCAATCACGGTGCCCAGCACGATAAAGCACAGGTTATAAAGCAGTGTGTTGCGCGTAATGTTGAAAGCGTCCTTCGTTTTAAAAAGGTAGGTGAAGTTGCTGAAACCCACCCAGTCACTTGCAAGGATGCCCTTACGCCAGTTGACCTTCTTGAAGGCGATGATCAGACCGCTCATCGGGATATACTTATCCATGAGCAGATACAGGGCGCCCGGAAGGAACATCAGATACAGCGGGATGCAGCGGTAAAAGCGCAGCCACTTATTCGGTTTTGCCGAGCGCACTTTCATTTCTTTTTCCAGTGCGGCAGATTTATTCGGCATAATTAGAAACCCCTTTCAATCTGTTTTCGTCCTGCTCCGTTGAAATTTTCCAAAAGAACATGGGCATGTACAGAAGGGTCATCTCTCTGTACACGCCCATGCCCTTTTCCCTTTCGGGAAAAAGACACGGATTTTCACAAGGAAGCTGAAACGAATCTCGCTCCAGCTTCTTTAAGTCTAATTGTGAAGTAAATTACTTCTGCTCAGCCAGCCAAGCGTCGAGCTGTGCCTGCTTCTCTTCGATGATCGTATCGATGCCGGCATCCTTCAGCTCAGAGTTGAACTGCGGGAGAGTCGTCTCCGGGTCAAGAGCGCCGCAAACGAGTGCCTTGTGGTACTTGTTAACAACGTTCGTGCAAGCGGTGATCTCGTTCGCAACCTGCGTTGCGTCGAAGGAGAAGCCGAATGCTGCGGACTTCTGAGACTCTTCGTTGAAGGCCTTCGTTGCATCCCAGTAATCAGCCGGGAGATCGGTGCCCCAGATGTCGCCGATGAACTGGTTCGGCATCAGCCAAGTACCGGACTTTCTGTAAGTGGTGGTCGTTGCATCAAGACCGTCCGGATAGTAGATTCTGTCCTGACCGTTCGTAACAGCGCCTTTTTCAATTACTTCGTAGTGAACGCCCTCAATACCGTACATGTAGAGGTTGCTCAGCTCCGGGTTGCTGTAAAGCTCGTTCAGAGTCTTCATAGCAGCTTCCGGATGCTCGCAGCTGCCTGCGATGGACCACAGAGCCATGGTAACACGGTCGGTGGAAGCCAGTGCCGGAATCAGCTCAACCGTGCCGATCGGGTTCTGGAGGTTCGCGTTGTTCTCTTCTGCATAGTACGGCTTCAGGTTAACGAAGCTGCCGAATGCAGTGCCTGCGTCCATCAGAGTGGTTGCAGTCTCGGTGGTGTTCACAGCGTCAGCCTGAATGAGGCCTTCCTGCATCCAGTTGTACATCGTGGTAACGAGGTTCTTGTACTGCTCGGTCTCGTAGAGGTTCACAACGGTGGTGTCCGTAGCCATGTCGGAGAGAACACCGAGGTTAACCATCTCGTCGCCCAGAGAGTCCCAACCCCAGTTACGGATGTTTTCGCCGGCGGAAACAGCTACCGGCCAGCAGTTCTCTTCGTTTTCCTTAATGGTAACGAGAACATCGTGGAGGTCTTCGAGGGTCTTAACGGAATCCATGTCGAGGTTGTACTTCTCCGCAAGGTCCAGTCTGTACTCAAAGCCCTGGGAAGCTGCAAGGTCACGGCCCTGCGTGAGGCCGAACAGCTCGCCGCCTACGCGACCGCAGTTGATGTTGTCCCAACCGAGCTGCTCAATGATGCCCTGGCCATACTCCTCGATGAGGTCGTCCATCGGATAGAGCTGACCGGAATCAGCGCAAGCCGTGTAGTTGACCATGTAAACCGGGAGAAGGTCAACGCCTTCGCCGGAGGAAAGCATCAGGGAGATCTGGTCAGCATAGCTGCTGTACGGGAGGAAGGAAAGCTTAACATTCACGTTGAACTTCTCTTCAAGGATCTTGTCCATTGCTTCCTCAACCTGTGCGATACCGGATTCTTCTTTACCGGATGACATCGTCACGATGTTGAGCGTTACGAGTTCGGATTCTTTCAGATCTTCTGCTTCGGAAGAGGCATCGCTGCTATCAGCTGCAGCGCTGTCAGAAGCGGAAGATTCGGAAGATGTGCTGGAGTCTGCGGTGGAGCTGGAAGAACCGCCGTTGCCGCAAGCTGCCAGGGAGAGGGTCAGCGCTGCTGCCATGAGCATTGCTACAAGTCTCTTTGCCATTTTCTTACTTCCTTTCATACTTTTCGACCCGCGATAAATTTATTTTTAGCCTTCGCGGTCAAATTACACATATATAGTAACAGAAAATCCGCATCTTTTCTGCAAATTTCGTGACATCTCCTATTCAAAATGTGACATGTTCGTGAAGACTTTGCAGGATGCTTTTTGCAATCCTGCATATCGATACTCTATATCGATAAAAAAAGAGGAAAACCCATATGGGTGTTCCTCTCTCAAATGCAAGATATATTTTCTGTCTTTCACCCGTTTACACGGATTTTACATTTTGTGACAGTTTTACAACAGTTTACCGAAAGAAAACGTGCTTTACAGCTTAGACCGCCGCTTTGCCGCACGATATTCCACCGGCGACATGCCCGTGTATTTCTTAAAAACCTGCGAAAAATACGAGAAATTCGAGTACCCCACCTTCGTCGCAATGAGGCTCACCGGGATGTTCGTGTCACTCAGCAAAGACTGTGACGCGCGCATCTTCTCCGTCACAATATAATCATTTAAAGAGGCGCCCGTTTCCTTTTTAAATAAGCGGGAAAGATATTCCGGGTTCAAATAGATTGCGTCCGCAATCTCCGCGCGGCTTAGATCCTTGTCGATGTTTCGCCGGATATACGTCATCGCGCGCTGTATCGGTGTCTGCTCCGTCTTGTCCGGCTCCTTCTCCGCACTTTCGTCCTCGCCACGGTACTTCGCATAAGCATTGTACCGCCTTTGGTTTTCCGCTTCGCGCACTTTTCCGGCCGCGCGCTCCACCGCCGCCTCAATCTCCGCATACGGCGCAGGCTGCAAAATGTAGTCAAAGCTGCCAAGCTTCACGGCCTCCTGCGCATATTCAAATTCTGCGTGCGCAGAAAGGAAAATGCACACCACGCCGGAAAACCGCTCCTGCGCCCAACGCAGCAAAGCAAAGCCGTTCGTCGGCGGCATTTCAATGTCACACAGCAGCACGTCTATGCGCTCGCGTTCAAAAACGCTTTGCGCTTCCTTCACGCTGTACGCCGTAAACACCTGCTCCACGGGTATTTTTTTCCAGTTTACACCGGTCACCATGCTCTCCACAACCTCCGGCTGGTCGTCTACGATCAATACGTTCATCCGTTGAAAGCCTCCTCTCCGTCCGGCTCGTCCTCCGCCGCATGCAGCATTACGAGGTCTATCGGAATCAAAATTTCAGATACACTGCCCATGCGTTCGCCCATATCCCGATTAAAGAACGCGTATAAAGCGCGGTCGCCGTAAATCAGCTGCAAGCGCTTTTTCACATTGTTGATGCCCACGTGGTTCTGCGCGTACAGCGGGCTGTCCGGCTCGTTGATCTCCGCAATCACGTCTTCGGGGAAGCCGCCGCCGTTATCCGTCACCGTCAGGTCGGCAAACGTGTCCGCACCGCTGCGCAGCACCGTTGCCTTCACCTCAATTTCCAAAACGTAATCCGGCGAGTACACATGCTTCACGCAGTTTTCCACAAAGCTCTGCAAAGAAAGCGGCGGGATCGACAAGTCCCGTAAACGCGGGTCAATGTCAAACCGGCACACCGGCGGGTACTGCGAAGACCCCCGCTGCATCTCGATGTAATTTTCAATGTGGTCTAATTCGCGCGAAAGCGGCACAAGCTCCATACTGTCCGTAAAAATATACCGTATGTGCTTCGAGATCTCCAAAATCATTTTTTGAATGCGGTCATATTTGCCCGCTTCCGCCAACGCATATAAGCTTTTAAGGCAATTTAAGAAGAAATGCGGGCGGATCTGCAGCTGCATGTAGCGCAGCTCCGCCTTCTGCGTCTCAATCTCGTGCTCGTAAGATTCGATCTTGAGGTCTTTAATCTGCGTCATCATCGTGTTGAACGTCTCGTTCACCTCGTTGAATTCGCGTATGTTCGTCTTGCCCTCAGCCTTCGCCTCCAGATTGCCGGCGCGGATATGCTCCATAACACTGCGCAGCCCCTCCACCGGCTTCGAGATGGAGTTCGTCAGCCGCCACTGAATGACCGGAATCAGCACCAGCGCCAGTAAAGAGAGTACCAGTAGCGCCGCCTGCAAGCCATCGAGCGAGCCGAAATACCCGCTTTCGTTTACGGCAAGGATCGTCCTGCAATCCGTACCCGCCAAATCGCGGCCCACGATCATATACCGCTGCTTCCCGCCCGAAATAAAGTAGTTCTCATAGTCGCCGTTCAAATTGATCCCGTTTTCCTCCACAAAATCGACAGAGGTCAGCGGCTCGTTGTTTTTGTCGGAAAACAACATCACCACGTCGGTATCAATCTGCATGTAGCGCGCGTCCGCCAGCGCCGCCAACGGCACCATCGCCACAAGATATGTGCCGCGCCCGCCGTAAAAGCGGAATAAATACGCCTTGCCGCCGATCTCCGCGTGCCGCCACTGCATATTGTACGAATATGTGTTGTTCTCCACCGCGTCGCGCACAAAAGCGCGCAGCCGCTCCTTCTGCGCGTAGGAGATAGAATCGTCAAAAATATCGCGTTCGGCATCGCTCGGCGCACTGTAAATGAAAAACGCGCCCACATCACCGTATGCCGGCAGCGCCGTTTTCAACTGCGTAATGAGCGTATAGCTTGCAAGATACGCCTTTAAGGGGTTTTTCTCACCGCCCGACAGCGTGCGGTAATCGTCGCTCACCGTCAACCCGGTGAGAAAATCGTTCACAGAGTCGAGCTGCTCCTCCATGCGCCCCGCCCGGTAATCCATCGTGCGCATGTTGGAATCCGCAATTTTCCTGTTAAATGCCTGCGTGGAATACAGGTTGCTGAACAAAAGCAGCGCGATCAGCGGCAGCGTGACGCTCAATACAGCCGTCATCAGTTTTCGCCTGAACGAGACTTCTTTCTTCACACTTTTCATGCCGCGCGATCCTTTCATCTATTATAGTATAGAACGATGATACAATATCATAGCAGATTTTAAAGCATTTCGCAAGTTAAAATCCGAAGGAACCGTGTGATTGAAATAAACGTCCTTTCGTGGTATACTGAAACTATATCAACGGAAAAGACGGGAAACAGGCATGTTTCCCGCAGAAAGGTCGTTCAGATGACGGAACATAATGCCACTTCTCTCAGCGCAAGCCTTGTGAACCGTAAGGTCTACACCGTGTGCTACACCGGGCTCGATACGCTGTCTTCGTTTCACGATGCCCTTTATGAAGCGCGCCGCAGCTATTTCGGATCCGGCAAAACCGTACATATCCGCGCCCGCGGCATTTTCGACGGACTTTCCGGCGAGGTGCACGGCAAGCTCTCCCGCCGCACTATAAAATGGAAAAAACGCGCAGGCAAAAATACGCTCGAAGCCGCATTCACAAACGGCGGTCAGCGCGGCATCGCGTTTTATAACGCCTACGGCGCATTGCGCGCCCGCGTGTACTACGACGGTGAAATGCAGTGGATGCGTACGGAGTATTTCTCTCCCGATGACGACCGCCGCGCGCGCATTACCTTTAAGCCGGACGACCACCGCGACGCCGTCATCCGCTTCGATTATAACGATTCCACCGGCAAAACGAAAGAAACCGTGCTGTTTCCCGTGCCGTATGCGTTCCAAACCGCCGAGCAGAGTCTGCAAAACGCCCAGTTCGGCGACCGCCTTCTGCTCGTCGCCGATGAGCGCGGCGAATACGCCTACTGCCCGCGTGAAGAGCAGCAGCGCCGCATCAAATTTCTGAAGCAGAATAAAAACGCCTCCGTCATGCTCTCCATGGGTTGGGAGGTCAAGGACGGCGACGTGCCCGAAACGACCGAGCCGGAGCCCGAGCTGCCCGTTTTCGGGAACCTCACCGAGCCCGCACTTGTCGATTTTCTGAGCGACCCCGCCGAAAAAGCCGCAGAGCCTACCGAAGAGGAACCCGCTTCCGAAGGAGCTGCTTCCGAAGCACCCGAAGCCGAGCCGCAGCCCGAAACAGAACCCGAGACGAAAGAAGTCGAAGAATCCCTCATGGAGGACACTCCCGCAGAAGAACCCGAAGAAGCCCCGGAAGAACCTGCTCCCGTAGAAACGCCAAAAACAGACTCCGCCCCCGACATCACGCCGGAAGAGCTCCGGCAGGCACGTGCTCTGCTTGATAAGCTCCTGCCTGCAAAGGAAGCTGAAAAAGAGGACGACCCCAAAGCCGGCATCACGCTCATCAGAGGCGGCACGCCGCTCCGTTACACAGGCGACCTTTCCGAAGACGGCAAACGCGAGGGCTTCGGCCGCACCGTGAACAACAACGGCATCACGCTCTATGAAGGCGAGTACAAAAACGACCTGCGCGAGGGGTTCGGCGTGCACCACTACCGCAGCGGCGCCGTCTCCTACATCGGTGACTTCAAAGATGATCAGCGCGAAGGCTTCGGCGTTTCGTTCCGCGAAAGCGACCATGCGCTGCACATTTCCCACTGGCAAAACGGTAAGCCGCAAGGCATGGCAACGATTTTCAATAAAAACGGCGATTTAATTTACAACGGCCAAATCATCGACGGCCAAAAGCAGGGCGCAGGTGTCTCCGTCGATCCCGAAACGCACTGCGTGTTCGTCGAAAAATATGAAAACAACGAAAAAGCGGGTCAAGCTACCCTGTTCGATGCAGACGGCAACTTGATTTATTCCGGTGGCTGGCAGAACGGTAAACGGCAGGGTCACGGCACGGCGTTCGACAAAAACGGCAATGTCGTCTACACCGGCGAGTGGAAAGATGACCGCTATGAAAACGGCATTTTGTACCGCCACGTGCAGAACGAGGACAAAGCGTAATGGACCGCGTTGAACTGCACGACGTGGAATACGGCGACTGCACCGTCCTCGTTGGGCAAAACCGGCAGATTTTAATGGTGGACTGCGGCTCCGTCAGCCGCTACGCCCGCCGCGGTGAAGAAGAGATTGACCGCCGTTTTAACGAAATTTTCAGCCGCTATGCGCCCGCCGCCCAGCGCCAGTTTCTGCTCACGCACTACCACCGCGACCACATGAGCGGCTTTTTAAAACAAGTTAAAAGGGATCCCGGCTACTTTGACCGCGTATACCTCCCCGCCCTCCCGTGCGATAAGCGCGGCGTAAATCCCGTTTTGGAGTTCGCCGTGTTCGCGCATTTTTTCGCCGTGCCGCAAAGTGACTTCGCGCAGGTGAACACCACCTGCTTGCGTATTTTCGACGCGCTCAATGATTCTGTCGGCGCAGACCGCATTTTCACGCTCGGCGGCGGCGACATTTTCACATTTGACGGCGCGTTTTACGAGGTGCTCTCCCCCGCGCGTAACGAGCCCTTCCCGTTCGATGCCATCCTGACGGAAGCCGTCGAAAACCTCAATATCTGCCTCTCTTCCCCGTTTCACACCGGGCGCGAAACGGAGTTTTTGGAGACGAAGGATGCGTTCGTTAGGCTCTACATGCAGTGTCAAACGGCCTTCGCGCCGTCCGACCGCGCCACGCCCGGCAGACGGCGCATCCTGCTTGATTCTCTCCGCGACCTCTTAGGCCGCATGGAGGATATGCGCAGCAACCTCGCCCATTCCCCCGCCGCGCCGGATATTCAGGACATTTTAAATCAATCCGTCGTGCGCAACGTCTACACCGAAACGCAGAACGACCTCTCCCTCGTCTTCCACAACCGCCGAAGCCGCGGCCCGTCGAACCTCGATATTCTAATGACCGGCGACGTGTCCGATGAAGTGCTGCGCCGCATCTCCGGGAAGCTGTTTGACGGCTACTATATCGTCAAAGCGCCGCACCACGGCACAGAAAGCCACTTTTCAAACGTTATCGGCGACCTCGCCGTTGCGCACCTGCTCATCTCCAACGGTGATTACCACGCGGGCGGCGAAATTTCCCAGCGCTACATCGATATGGAGTGCATCAAGCACTGCACAAACGCCGGGGCATGTCGCTGGCGCGACATCGCGGGCGGGTGCTGCAACCGGCTGCAACGGTGCTACGAGCAGCCCGCTTCCGGCTCCCTGACGCTCAAATGCGCCGCAGCCGCCGGCGAGCGCCGCACGCCATGCAACATCTATGTATTCGGCCACAGCGGCGTTTTGGGCTGCCACTGCGACCGCGGGTAGTTACTTCAACATGTTCTCTACGCCGTCAATAAGCTGCCCCACCGTGTGCACGGCCTTGGCGGTGCTGCGGCGCATCTCTTTTGTGCGCGCCTTGGCGGATTTCTTCCCGCCGTTCATCATCGCGGACGAAACGGCAGCCACGGCAGCGCCTGCGGCAATGCCGAGACCCACGCCCTTCACAACGTTCATGCTCTGCTTATACATGGCATCAAACCTCCAGATCCAGATTGCGGCTTTTAAAACATACAAAACAGCCGTCACGTTTAGTTTCCCCCTTTTTACAAAAACATACATCATTCTTCCCGAAAGGACTTTGACAGCAATGGTTTTGAATATCGTTATGGTCGAGCCGGAGATCCCCCAAAACGCCGGCAACGTCGCGCGCACCTGCGCCGCCACGGGCGCAAGGCTGCACCTTGTGGGCCCCATGGGCTTTAAGATCGACGACAAAAAGCTTAAGCGCGCCGGTCTCGATTACTGGCATTTGCTCGACATCACCTATTATGACTCGCTCGACGAATTTTTTGCAAAAAACAGCGGCGAATTTTTCTTTTTCTCCACAAAATCTGTCCATAAGCACACGGATATACACTATCCCGATAATTGCTACCTCTTCTTTGGCAAAGAGACAGCCGGCCTGCCGGAAAACCTGCTTTTCAAAAACAAAGACCGCTGCGTGCGCATCCCCATGATTTCGGAAGCGCGCAGCTTAAACCTCTCCAACAGCATCGCCATCGGCGTTTACGAAGTCCTGCGCCAGTGGGATTTTCCCGCGCTTTCCGAAGCCGGTCGCCTGCGCGGCTACGACTGGGACGCGGCAGACGCGAACGGTGCGAAATAAAAACCCGTACAAAATCGCAAAAATGAAAAATTTGCGCTAAAACGTGTGCAATTTGCGCGTTATCTCTTGAAATCATCTTCCGTTTGGTATAAAATAAATTTCGTAGGCGGTGTTGTCCGCCAACCAAACGTATAACCGTAACTCAATATATTTCTTAAAGGAGTGTACGAAAATGAACTACCTCAACAAGAAAACCGTAGAAGACATCGACGTTGCCGGTAAGCACGTTCTTGTCCGCTGCGATTTCAACGTCCCGATGAAGGACGGTGTCATCACGGACACAAAGCGCATCGTCGGTGCGCTGCCCACCATTAAGTATCTCGTAGACCACAACGCAAAGGTCATCCTCTGCTCCCACATGGGTCGCCCGCACAACATCTTCAACGACGTTGTAAAGCTCGACAAGAAGGAGAAGAAGAAGATCGACGCTATGCCGGAGGCAGAGCAGGCCGAAGCGACCGCTAAGGCACTCGAAGCTGCTAAGGGCGACGTGAAGAAGTTCTCCCTGGCGCCTGTCGCAGCAGAGCTTTCCAAGCTCCTCGGCAAGGAAGTCATCATGGCAAAAGACGTTGTAGGCCCGGACGCTAAGGCTAAGGCTGCAGCTCTGAAGGACGGCGAAGTCCTCATGCTCGAGAACGTTCGCTTCCACGCAGAAGAGACAAAGAACGACCCGGATTTCGCTAAGGCACTCGCTTCCATGGCTGAGATCTATGTCAACGATGCATTCGGCACCGCACACCGTGCACATGCTTCCACAGCAGGCGTTGCAGATTACCTCCCGGCTGTCTGCGGCTACCTCATCCAGAAGGAAATTTCCATCATGGGCGGCGCGCTCGAGAACCCGAAGCGTCCGTTCGTTGCGATCCTCGGCGGCGCTAAGGTTTCCGATAAGATCGGCGTCATCAACAACCTGATTGAAAAGGTCGACACACTCATCATCGGCGGCGGCATGGCTTACACCTTCTTCAAGGCTCTCGGTCACGAGATTGGCACCTCCATCTGCGAGGACGACAAGGTTGAGCTCGCTAAGGAAATGATGGACAAGGCAAAGGCTAAGGGCATCAACTTCCTCATCCCGGTCGATAATGTTGTTGCAACCGAGTACAGTGCAGACTCCGAGTGGAAGATCGTCGATTCCGACGACATTCCGGAAGGCTGGATGGGTCTCGATATCGGCCCGAAGAGCCGTGAGCTGTTCGCAAACGCCGTGAAGAACGCAGGCACCGTTGTTTGGAACGGCCCGATGGGCGTTTCCGAGTGGGAAAACTTCGCAAACGGCACCATCGCGGTTGCAAAGGCAGTTGCAGACAGCAACGCAATCTCCATTATCGGCGGCGGCGACTCCGCTGCGGCTGTTGAGAAGCTCGGCTTCGCGGATAAGATGACGCACATCTCCACGGGCGGCGGCGCTTCTCTCGAATTCCTCGAGGGTCTTGAGCTCCCCGGCATTGCTTGCCTCAACGAGAAATAATTAAAAGCATGAACGGGAGCGGAGCTTGTCTCTGCTCCCGTATTGTTGTCTCAATAAAAACGGTTTTTAACCGACGGAAAGGAATAGAAAATCATGAACAAGGCTGTTAGAAAGGCTGTTATCGCCGGCAACTGGAAAATGAACAAAACCCCTGCGGAGGCAAAGGAACTCATCACCGCCATTGCTCCGCTCGTTAAGGACGCAGGCTGCGACGTTGTCGCTTGCGTGCCGTATGTAGACATCGCAACCGCTATTGAGGCGGCTAAGGGCACCAACATCAAGATTGGCGCAGAGAACTGCCACTGGGCGGTAAGCGGCGCTTTCACCGGCGAGATTTCCGCAGAAATGCTGAAGGCTTGCGGCGTTGAGTACGTCATCACCGGCCACAGCGAGAGAAGAACCTACTTCGGCGATACCGACGTTACGGTTCAGAAGAGAACAAGAGCTGCGCTTGACGCAGGCCTCACCGTCATCGTTTGCGTAGGCGAGTACCTCGAGCAGCGCGAGCAGGGCATCACCGATGAGCTCGTTGCCATGCAGACAAAGATCGCACTCGGCGGCGTAACCGAAGAAGAGCTTAAGCGCATCATCATCGCTTACGAGCCGGTTTGGGCCATCGGCACCGGCAAGACCGCCACGGCAGAGCAGGCAAACGAAGTTTGCGCTGTCATCCGTGCGACTGTCAAGTCCCTCTACGGCGAAAAGGCTGCAGAAGGCATCACTGTTCAGTACGGCGGCTCCATGAACGCAGGCAACGCAGCTGAGCTTCTTGCACAGCCGGACGTTGACGGCGGCCTCATCGGCGGCGCTTCCCTGAAGCCGAACGACTTCGCAGCCATCGTAGACGCAGCCACCAAGGGCTGATTTTTCCACCGAAAGATTTTTTCCAGTTGAAAGGAAAGGCATCTCCACTATGAAAAGACCTGTTGTACTCATGATTCTGGACGGTTTCGGAATTGCTAAAACGGAGGGCAACGCGATTGCCGCCGCTAAGAAGCCGAACCTCGATAAGCTGTTCTCTGAAAACCCGATTACAAAGATCGGCGCTTCCGGCATGGACGTCGGTCTGCCGGACGGCCAGATGGGCAACAGCGAAGTCGGCCACACCAACATCGGCGCAGGCCGCATCGTTTATCAGGAGCTTACCCGCATCACGAAGGCGGTACAGGACGGTTCTTTCTTTGAGAACGAAGCGCTCGTACACGCCATGAATAACGCAAAAGAAAACGGCACCGCGCTGCACCTCATCGGCCTGCTTTCCAACGGCGGCGTGCACAGCCACAACCAGCACCTCTACGGTCTGCTGGAAATGGCAAAAAAGATGGGCGTTGAAAACGTCTATGTTCACGCCCTGCTCGACGGCCGCGATGTTCCGCCTTCCTCCGGCAAGGACTTCGTCAAGGAGCTCATGGAGAAGATGAAGGAAATCGGCGTTGGCAAGGTTGCAACGGTCATGGGCCGCTACTATGCGATGGACCGCGACAACCGTTGGGAGCGCGTAGAAAAGGCTTACAACGCCATGGTTTGCCGCGAAGGCGAAGAGTTCGCGTGCCCGGTTTGCGCTGTATCGAAATCCTATGAAAACGAAGTCACGGACGAGTTCGTCGTGCCGTGCGTCATCAAGGGCGGCGCTCCGGTCGCATCCGGCGATTCCGTCGTGTTCTTCAACTTCCGCCCGGACCGCGCAAGAGAGATCACCCGCACATTCGTAGACCCGGATTTCACCGGCTTCACGCGCAAGAATGGCTTCTTCCCGCTCACCTACGTCTGCATGACGCAGTATGACGCCACGATGCCGAACGTTGAGATCGCATTCAAGCCGCAGAGCCTTAAAAACACCCTCGGCGAGTACGTCTCCGATAAGGGCCTCAAGCAGCTCCGCATTGCCGAAACCGAGAAGTATGCGCATGTCACATTCTTCTTCAACGGCGGCGTCGAGAAGCAGTATCCGGGTGAGGACCGCATCCTTGTCAAGTCCCCGAAGGTCGCAACGTATGACCTCCAGCCGGAAATGAGCGCTTACGAAGTCACGGATAAGATGGTTGAGGCCGTCAAGTCCGGCAAGTACGATATGATCATTCTGAACTTTGCAAACTGCGACATGGTCGGCCACACCGGCGTGTTCGAGGCTGCAAAGGCTGCCGTTGAGGCTGTCGATACCTGCGTCGGCAAGGTCGCAGCAGCCATCGACGAGATGGGCGGTGTGCTGCTCATCACCGCCGACCACGGCAACGCAGACAAGATGGTCGATGATGACGGTGAACCGTTTACCGCGCACACCACAAACCCGGTTCCGTTCTGCGTTGTCGGTTATCCGTGCAAGCTGCGTGAGGGCGGCGTTCTCGCGGACATCGCACCCACCATGCTGAAGATCATGGATCTGCCGCAGCCGGAAGAAATGACAGGCAAGAGCATCATTCTCTAATTCGATCTTGCTTTAAAATCAAAGCATTATAAACAGTCTCCCTTTGTGTTTCGGCACAGAGGGAGACTGTTTTTGTTCTATTTTTTTCTAACAACTTTTATATATATATATTGACAAACCCTCCTATACATGATATCATGCAGGTGTAATATACTACCAAAAACTATACTCGGAGGTGATATTTTTTAGTAAAGCTTTAAATCAAATTCATAATACAAATTCATTTGCACCGCCGTATCCGTCAGCGCAGGCACAAATCCTAACATCATCATAGGAGGTCGTTTTATGAAAAAGCTCGCACTGGTTTTGTCCCTTGTTTTGATGCTCACGTTTGTCGGCTGTTCGTCTAAGACAACCGTGAAAGAGACAGACGCTTTCCGATTCGATTCCAAGACCGGCTATGCGTATTCCACTGCGCCGTTCGGCATCGACACGACGGAACTTGAATCCGCTATCGGCTCTAAGCTGACAATGGTCAGCGAAAGCCCCGCGACAGCGCCTTTCGCATATACGAATTATTCATCGGAAGACATCGTGCAGTCCGCAGACTGCTCCGGCAAATTTGATGCGCAGTTTGACGAAAACGGCAAGCTGTTTTCGGTGACGTTCCACGAACAGCTTGCGCGCGGCACGGCAGAAGAGCATTTTGAAGCCGCAAGCAAACGCTTCACCGAAACCTTCGGCGCACCTGCCGTTCAAGACGACAACGGTACCGGCACTCAATATCTCGAGTGGCAGGATAAAAGCAGTGCACGGCGCTGGGGCTTACATATTCCGATCTCGGCACGACCGATCCGACCTTGATGATCTCCGTATTTGAGAAGTCCCGCTACGTCGAAGCCGGAACAGGCGACTGGAAATAAACTTAAATATATTAGAAGTTGATCTATAAACAAAATCTCCCTTGGCTTTTTGCCATGGGAGATTTTTGCCATTTTGCGGATAAATTTATATTTTTAATAGAAGATATTGAAAAATCAGCAAAGATGCTCTTTGTCGCTTAACTGTGCTTCTTTGCTGCTTTAGCAGTATTTTTTACCGAATAAAGTGCGTTGCGATGCGCTGTTCCGTTTCCGGCAGGCCGAATTTTTCCTTACCGAGCGCTATGCTCTTCATCAAAAAAGTCATATTTCTCGCCAAGGTGCGCATGGTTTGCAGACCCTCCAAATCCTCTTTCGCCTCGCCTGGCGCTCTGCCGTGAATGCTGTTCCAATACTGACTGGACGCGACGGGCATGCCGGAGATCGTAAAGAATTTATTGAGTTCGTCAAACGTGGCGGAAAGGCCGCCGCGGCGGGCAGCCACAACGGCGGCGCCGACTTTCATCGTTTTATCGAATGGAGTGCTGTAAAACAGGCGCGTCAAAAGCGCGACAAGTGTTGCGTTTGCGGAGGCATAATACACCGGACTGCCGACGACAAGACCGTCCGCTTCCGCAAATTTCGACGCAACTTCGTTGACAAGATCGTTAAAAACGCAGTGCCCCAGCTTAGAACATTGCCCGCATGCCACACATCCTCGGATGTCTTTGTTGCCGACATGAATAACTTCCGTTTCGATGCCTTCTTTGTTGAAAATATCCACCATTTCATGCAGAGCAACGGCAGTATTGCCGTTCGCCTTCGGGCTGCCGTTTAAGAGTAAGACTTTCATTTTCCATCTTCCTTTCTTTGTGTTTTGTTGTTTTCTGTATACGCACGCAGATTACTCCGCGCTTGATCCGTTAAATTTTTGAAAGGCTTATGCGCGTGGCGGGCGCTTTCTTTTTCGTTCCAATCGGCGACGACCTCGCGCATACGCTTGTTCGCTTCATCGACCTCCACTTTGAATTCGGAGGCCGCAACACGACGCGCGCCGTGACCGAGTACGATCATCTGCTCTGCGCCGTCGGATGTGGCGACGCGCACACGGTGTTTTCGGCTGATCTCAAACGTGGCGCGCTCAATGTAGGTATCCGCCGTTTCCGCCTGCTTTGTGAACACAACGGAAATGTTGTGGTAGCGGATAACGTCCTCCACGTCACGCGGGACGCGATAGGCATCGAAAACGAGGATGCACGTGCTGCGGCTGAAGCTCTGATAATTGCAAATTTTATCCATTAAAATCTGTCGAGCGGTGTCGATGTCCTTTTCGGCGACCTTATTCAAATCGTCCCACGCAAAGAGAATATTGTAGCCGTCGATGAGGAGATACTCAGGCTCGAAGACCTTTTCCGGCACCTTCCATTCCCCTTTTCCGCTGCTTTCCGCGGCGCGAACGGCGTTTTGCGGCTGCATATCGCGGCGTCGGATAGGGCCGTAGGTGCGCTCAAAAATGGCGCGCAGCTCATCGTCGAACACAGGCGGCAGCTGTGCGGCGGCGCGCACGGGAGCTTCGGTTTCGGCAGATTTTATTCCCGGCTTTTCGGGCTTCCATCCACTTTCGAGGTGCATGTGGGAAGCCGCCTCGCGCCACGGCACAACGAAGCCGGAGCCGTGCGAACAGAAGACGGAATCGCCGGTGTTCTCCAAATCACGCTCGGCATCGTAGCCGATATGCTCGATGACCTCTTCGGCATTATGGCACGGCAAGTAGCCCTTCGGCATACAAATAAGGCTGCCAAGCCCGCGCGTGTACGATGCAACCTCCAAGGTGTAACCCTGCATTTCGGAGACGGGCGCAAAGCCCGTGATGACGGCGTTTTCCCCCTCGGTCTGCGGCGGCTCGAACTCCGCGCAAAGGCGCTGCATGTCCGAAATGGCGCGGCCGACCTGCGACTGCGGAACCTCTAATCGGAAATCGTACCACGGCTCTAAAAGCACGCTTTTCGCCTGTAATAAGCCGTGGCGCACGGCGCGATAGGTGGCCTGACGAAAATCGCCGCCCTCGGTGTGCTTTAAATGCGCACGGCCGATGAGAATCGTGATTTTCATATCCGTGATGGGCGAGCCGGTCAGCACGCCGGGGTAGCTGCGCTCCTCAAGGTGCGTTAAAATGAGATTCTGCCAGTTGCGGTCAAGCACATCCATGCTGCACACGGTGCCGAAACGCATACCGCTGCCGCGCTCGCCGGGCTCTAAGAGCAGGTGCACCTCTGCATAATGGCGCAGGGGCTCAAAATGCCCCATGCCTTCGACGGGTTCTTCGATCGTCTCGCGGTAGACAATGCTGCCGGTGCCGAACGTAACTTCCATTTTAAAGCGCTCTTTTAAGACGCGCTGCAAAACTTCAAGCTGCACCGCGCCCATAATCTGCACGTGAATTTCGTGTAATTGCTCGTTCCACACGACATGAAGCTGGGGGTCTTCTTCCTCCAAAACGCGCAAACAGCGCACGGCGGTGTGCGGCTCCATACCGTCCGGCAGGAAGACCTGATACGTCAAAAAGCTTTCAAGCACGGGCGCGGGGGTGTCTTCCTCCGCACCGAGTCCCTGCCCGGGATACGTGTGCGTGAGGCCCGTTACGGCGCACACGCCGCCCGCGGTGACTTCCTCCGCAAGGCGGAATTTCCCACCGGAATAGATGCGGAGCTGGTCGGCTTTTTCTGCCCATACGTTTTCGCCCGCGCCGCCTTTAAGGACCATTTTAACGGGCAAAGCGCCGCCTGTGACCTTCAAATACGTGAGCCGTGCGCCCTGATTATCGTGTGCGATTTTGAAGACCTTCGCGCCGAAAGCCTTAGGGTATTCGGGCATTTCGGTGTACATTTCAAGACCGTTTAAAAGTTCTTTTACGCCGTCTAACTTCAAAGCCGAGCCGAACCAGCACGGAAAAAGCTTGCGATTTTTGATGAGGCGTTTAATCTCGGGACATTCGACTTCGCCCGTTTCGAGATAATGGGCGAGCGTGTCTTCGTCACAAACGGCGATGTTTTCATCGCGTTCCGCTTCGGGAGATGTGAAATCGACGCAACCGGTGCTGAGCTTTTTCAGCTCGGCTAAGACTTTATCGTGGTCTGCGCCGTCGAGATCCATTTTGTTGATGAAGAGGAACGTGGGGACGTTATAGCGCTCCAAAAGCCGCCACAGCGTACGCGTGTGGCTCTGCACACCGTCTGTGCCGCTGATGACGAGCACAGCGTAATCGAGCACCTGAAGCGTGCGCTCCATTTCGCTGGAAAAATCGACGTGACCGGGGGTATCGAGCAGCGTAAACACGGTATGTTCGAGCGGTAAAACGGCCTGCTTTGAGAAAATGGTGATGCCGCGCTCGCGCTCCTGCACGTCGGTATCGAGAAACGCGTCCTGATGATCGACGCGCCCGAGACGGCGGAGCTGCCCGCCTTCATACAGCATCGCTTCCGAAAGTGTGGTCTTGCCGGCATCGACATGCGCCAAAAGCCCAAGGCATATTTGGTTTTTCGTTGTGTTTCGCTTCTGCTCGCTCATGAAAAGTGTCTCCCTGTACCGCCGTTAAAATTAAACTTCGATTTAATAAACAGTATACCACTTTTTAAAGATACTGACAATATCTCGCACGGAAGAGAGTCGAAATTAGGCGGCGCAAACCAAGATTTGCTATTGAAAAAAAACGCGTTTTTTGCTATACTAAAAACAGATTTTTCGCGGGCAGATACCGAACGCCCGCTTTTTTACTGTATTCGGGGTGTATCGGAAAACAAGTTTACGGCTTTTCAAATGCACCCTAAAGGGGCTTATTTTAGGACGCATGAGACGTATGAATTAAGGAAGGGGAATGACCATGAAGAAAATCGGTTTTGACAGTCAGAAGTATATCGAGCTGCAGTCTGCGCGTATTCGTGAACGCATTGACCAGTTCGGCGGCAAGCTGTATCTGGAATTCGGCGGCAAGCTGTTTGACGATTTCCACGCTTCACGCGTGCTGCCGGGCTTTGAACCGGACAACAAGATCAAGATGCTTTTGGCGCTGAAAGACCAGGCGGAGATTGTCATTGCGATCAACGCGAACGACATTGAGAAAAACAAGCGCCGCAGCGACCTTGGCATTACGTATGACACGGATGTCATCCGTTTGATTGATATTTTTCGCGGCTTCGGCTTATATGTGGGCAGCATCACGCTGACGCAGTACGCAGACCAGCCCTCCGCGGCGATTTTTGAGCAGCGCATGAAGACACTGGGGCTGAAGGTCTACCGCCAGTACCGCATTCCGGGGTACCCCTCCGACGTGAAGCTCATCGTAAGCGACGAGGGCTACGGCCGCAACGATTATATTGAGACGACGCGCTCCCTTGTTGTGGTGACGGCGCCGGGCCCGGGCAGCGGCAAAATGGCAACCTGCCTTTCGCAGCTTTACCACGAGCACAAGCGCGGCATTAAGGCGGGCTACGCGAAGTTTGAGACCTTCCCCATTTGGAACCTTCCCTTAAAGCACCCGGTGAACCTTGCCTATGAAGCGGCGACGGCTGACCTGAATGATATGAACATGATCGACCCGTTCCACCTTGAGGCGTACGGTGAGACAACTGTAAACTACAACCGCGACATTGAAATCTACCCCGTGCTGCGCGCGATGTTTGAGCAGATTTACGGCGAGTGCCCGTACGCGAGCCCGACGGACATGGGTGTGAACATGGCGGGTCTGTCCATCGTCGATGATGAAGTGTGCCGCGAAGCCTCGAAGCAGGAGATTATTCGCCGCTACTTTAAGACGGCGTGCCTTGTGCGCCAAGGTCTTGCTTCCGAAGCGGAATTACAGAAAATCGAGAACCTGATGCGCCAGCTGAAGTTGGAGCCGGAGAACCGCCCGGTCGTGCCCGCAGCATTGAAGCGCGCGGAAGCGACAGGACAGCCCGCGGCAGCTTTAGAGCTGCCGGACGGCACGATTGTGACGGGGCGCACATCGGAATTGCTGGGTGCTTCCTCTGCGTTGACACTGAACGCTTTGAAGATGCTTGCAGGCATTCCGCACGAGGTGAAGCTCATCTCGCCGACGGTCATTGCGCCTATTCAGACGCTGAAAACCGACTACATGCAGAGCCGAAACCCGCGCTTGCACACCGATGAGATGTTGGTGGCGCTCGCCATCAGCGCGGCGACCGACGAAAACGCGATGCGCGCCATGCAGAAGCTGGACGAGCTGAGCGGCTGTGATTTGCACTCCAGCGTAATCCTCGGCTCGGTAGACGACAGCGTATTCAAACGCCTTGGCATCAACGTGACGTGCGAAGCAACGTATGAGGACAATAATCTCTACCACAAATAATCCTTCTTGTAATATAAAACCGCTCGAAGCCGTAAAGCCCGAGCGGTTTTTGTTATAGGAATTTTCGGATTTAAATTGTAAAATAGTGGCCGGTGATGATCTTTTGCACAAGATTCGAAATTTTGCGGCTATCCGTAAAATCATCCTTGCGAATAGCGTAAACCACCATGCTGATGATCGCGCCGGCAAGAAATGAAATGGCGTAATCACGGTCTTCGTGGTCATAAGCGTGGAAAATATTGTCCAAATGCAGGAGATACGCTTCCGATTTTTCGCGAGCCAATGTATCCAGATGATTTTCGACCAGAAGGCTGAGGAGTTTTTTCTGCTCCACAAAACACTCCATAATAGAATCACATAGACTGCGAAGGGTGTAAGCGCGCTTTTCCTCAATGAACCGTTTACGGTATTCTTCAAAAAGTTGGTCGAGCCGACGCCCAATGACCTCTTCCTTATTTTCAAACAGCGAGTAAAACGTCTGGCGTGAAACGCCGGCGTGGGCACAAACGGCTTTTATCGTGATTTTTTGAAACGGCTCTTCCTCCATAAGTGCTAAAAGTGCCTCTGTGATGAGGTTCTGCGATTGCAGCGCCGTTGGATTTTTTCCCTGATACATAGACATTCCCTCCTGTTTCATCAATATTTTCACTTAACTTGGACAAATGTCAAATTGACAAGCGTCAATGGTTCATATTATAATGACTTTATAAGAGGTTGTCAAGACGAGACTCTCGGCAAAATTGTGAATTTTTTGTGGCGCGAAATTTTTGGGGAGTGTGAGAAAAACATGGGAGTGCGCGACGCTTTATATATTATTTTCGGGTATCTGCTGGGCAGTATTTTGTTTGCGCGGCTCGGTGGGCTGATCTTTAAAAAGACAGACATTATGGCGGAAAGCCCGGACAAGAACCCGGGCACAATGAATGCGTTTACATACGGCGGGTTCCGGTGCGGCGTGTTTACGTTGTGCGGCGACCTGTTAAAGGGCTTTTTTCCGATCTTTTTGTACCGCAGCGGAGAACTGCCCGAAAACCCGCTGATGCTCTCTTTTGTGATGGCGGCGCCGGTCTTGGGCCATATTCTGCCGTTTTATGACATTAAGCACGGCGGCAAAGGCATTGCGGCAACGTTTGGGTGCTTTTTGGGGCTGCTGCCGCACTGGATCCCTCTGTGCGTTTTGGCGGGCATCTTCATTTTCTTTTCGTGCGTTGTTAAAATTAACCCGAACTATTACCGCACAGTGGCGACGTATATTCTGGCGACCATTTGCACGGTTTGGCTGGAGCCAAACCGCTATATCGTCTTCGGCTTTTTGCTGATTGCGGCTTCGGTGCTCGCGAAGCTCTTTATGAGTGCCGAGGAAAAAGAACACTTTGAGGTGAAACTTGCATGGAAGCACTGATTCTATCCTGCAGCACGGGCGGCGGGCACAACACGGCGGCGCAAGCGGTTTTTGAGGCGCTGACGAAACGCGGGCACCACGCCGTGCGCATGGACCCGTACACGCTGGTAAGCGAGGAGCTTGCAAATAAAGTCGGGCAGACCTATATAAAGTTGGTACAGAAAAGCCCGAAGCTGTTTGGCGCGGTCTATGACCTCGGTAACGCATACCGTAAGCTGCCGGGACGTTCGCCGGTGTACCACATCAACGGCAAAATGGCACCGTACATGCAGAAATACCTTGCGGAACACCTAACGGACGTGATCGTCTGCACGCATTTGTATCCGGCGGAGATTTTGACGCACATGCGGCTAAACGGCATGGAAACGCCGCCGTTTGTGTTTATTGCGACGGACTACACTTGCGTTCCGTTTACGGAGGAATCGGACTGCGACTTGTACGTGACGCCCTCCCCGCTTTTGAGCAGCGATTTCACCGGGCGAGGCATTCCTGCAGAAAAACTGCGGCCGCTGGGCATCCCGGTGCGGCTGGATTTTTCCGATGATACCATCACGAAAGACAGAGCGCGGGAAGCGCTTAACTTGCCGAAAGACAGGCGCACGTTGCTGCTTTCCGGCGGAAGCATGGGCGCGGGGTCAATTATAAATGCCGTGCGGGCACTGCTGCCGTATTTGAAGCAAAATGCAAACTGCGACCTCAACATTTTGTGCGGCAGCAATGAGGCGCTGTTTGACAGCGTAGAGGCTGAATTTGCAAAAAATGGGCAAATCACGTCAATGCGCAGCACGAACAAAATGGCACTGTATTTAAAAGGCAAGCGACGTATTTATCTCGAAGCCGGGCGGACTTTCATCTACGGAGAGCGCCGCGGCGGGCGTGCCGCTTGTGCACATTTCGCCGATACCGGGGTGCGAAAGCCGCAACGCGGAGTTTTTTGCCAAGGAGGGTATCGCCGTAAATGTGGAAAACACAGAAACAGAGCTTTTGTCGGCGGTGGAAAGGCTTTCAGAGCCGGGAAATGCGGAAGAAATGCGCAAACGGCAGAGAGCAGTTATCAATCAGAATGCAGCCATGGATATTTGCAAGCTGTTGGAAACAGTAGCACAGTGATGACGCAAAACGTGGGTTAAAAGTTTTTGATCGACCTTTTTTCAAAAAAGGTCGCGGATTCTTAGGGCTGAGCCCTAAGCCGAACTCCGCAGAGTTCGGAATACTTTTGCCTAACTCAAAACTAAGAAGGTAGATTTGAACGTCCGGGGGACGTTCAAATTGTAGAGAACCCAGTTGCATGAGTTCCCTGAAAGAGCGGCTTTGCGCCGCTCTTTTTATATACACAGTTTTTTTCTAAGTGAAAGGTACCGTGAAGTTCATTAGCACGCTGTATCACTTCCTTTCCCTATGTCAGATGGAGCCGACATAAAAAGAGCCACTGTGATTACTCGCAGTGGCTCTTAAACACCTTAAATTTAAATTTAGAAACGATCGCGCTTGACGTAAGACGTATGCAGCAGCTCGTGTGCCTTATGGCAGCCGGGCTCGCCGCCCATCCATTCGTAGCACTCCTTGACGACGGGGTTCAGATGGCTCTTTCTGAGCGTCTTGGCCGCGTCCTCATCGTAGAGAGCTTTTGCACGCAGGGCCTTAATGTCCGTGAAGCTGCGAACCGTAGACGGCTGAATCGGCTGGCCGCCGCCATTTACGCAACCGCCCGGGCAGCACATGACTTCCACGATGTGGTAGTCGGCTTCGCCGCTTTCGATCTTCTTGAGCAGCTCGTTCGCGTTGTTCAGACCGCTGACGACAGCGACCTTGACATCCATGCCGGCAACCTTGTAAACCGCTTCCTTGAAGCCCTTCGTGCCGCGGATCTCTTTGTACTCCACATTCGCGTGGTCGGTGCCCTCGAGCACGTCGGCCGCCGTACGGAGCGCAGCCTCGAGCACGCCGCCCGTTGCGCCGAAGATCGTACCTGCGCCGGTGGAAACGCCCATAGCCGGATCGAAATCCTCGTCGGGAAGTCTTGCGAAGTTGAGCTGTGCCATCTTAATCATGCGGGCAAGCTCGCGGGTAGAAATCGAGATGTCGACGTCCGGCAGACCTGCCGCCGCTTCGTCGTTACGCATGATCTCAAATTTCTTTGCGACGCACGGCATGACGGAAACGGAAACGATCTTGGACGGGTCGATGCCTTCCTTCTCGGCGTACCATGTCTTGATGAGCGCGCCGGTCATCTGCTGCGGAGACTTGCAGGAGGAGAGGTTTTCTGTGAGGTTCGGGAAGTAGTGCTCGCAGAACTTGACCCAGCCGGGCGAGCAGGAGGTGATGATCGGCAGCTTGCCGCCATTCTGCACGCGATGGATGAACTCGGTCGCTTCCTCCATGATGGTCATGTCGGCGCCGAAGTCCGTATCGAACACCTTGTCAAAGCCGAGACGGCGCAGCGCGGCGACCATCTTGCCCTCGACGTTCGTACCGATCGGCATACCGAACTCTTCGCCGAGCGCAGCGCGGACGGCGGGAGCGGTCTGCACGATGACGATCTTGTCCGGATCGTTGATGGCGTCGATGACCTGCTGGGTATTGTCCTTTTCGGTGAGGGCACCTGTCGGGCAGGCTACGATACACTGACCGCAGGAGACGCAGGAAACATAGCTGAGCGGCTGCTCGAAAGCACAGCCGATTTCGGTATCAAAGCCGCGGTTGTTCGCGCCGATGACGGCGACGTGCTGCTGCTGGCAGGCTGCCACGCAGCGGCGGCACAGGATGCACTTTGCATTATCTCTTTCGAGGTGCAGGGTGCTGTAATCCTTTTTGCCGGCGGGAACGGCGCCTTCGTAGCGGTTCTCGCTGTCGATGCCCATATCGTTGCAGAGCTTCTGCAGCTCGCAGGTGCCGCTTCTTTTGCAGGAGAGACATTTGCGGTCATGCACGGAGAGCAAGAGCTCCAGTGTCATTTTTCTGGATTTCTGAACCTTCGGCGTATTGGTGAAGACCTCCATGCCCTCGTTTACCGGGTACACGCAGGCGGCAACAAGCGATTTTGCGCCCTTAACTTCGACCATACACATACGGCATGCGCCGATCTGGTTGACGTCCTTCAAGAAGCAAAGGGTGGGAATGTCGATTCCGGCTTCTCTTGCGGCTTCGAGGATCGTGCTGCCGGCAGCGACCTCGTAGGACATGCCGTTGATCTTAATATTTACCATATCCATGCTATTCTCAACTTCCTTCCTTACTTCTTTTCGATGGCGCCGAACTTGCACTTTTCACGGCAGACGCCGCACTTGATGCACTTCTGCGTATCGATGACATGCGGCTCGCGGACGGTGCCGGAGATGGCGCCGACCGGGCAGTTGCGTGCGCAGAGCGTGCAGCCCTTGCACTTGTCCGCATCGATGACGTAATTCGTGAGGGCCTTGCAGGCGCCTGCCGGGCAACGATGCTCGGTGACGTGCGCAATGTACTCATCACGGTAATACTTGAGTGTGGAAAGGACCGGGTTCGGCGCTGTCTGGCCGAGACCGCAGAGGGAATTTTCCTTAATGTAGTAGCAGAGCTCTTCGAGCTTATCGATGTCTTCGAGTGTGCCCTTGCCGCTTGTAATCTTGTTGAGGATCTCAAGCAGGCGCTTCGTGCCGACACGGCACGGGGTGCACTTGCCGCAGGATTCATCGACCGTGAACTCAAGGAAGAACTTTGCGATATCGACCATGCAGGTCGTTTCATCCATAACAATGAGGCCGCCGGAGCCCATCATGGAGCCGATGGCGATGAGGCTGTCGTAATCGATCGGTGTATCGATGAGGGACGCCGGGATGCAGCCGCCGGAAGGACCGCCGGTCTGTGCAGCCTTGAACTTGTGGCCGCCCGGGATGCCGCCGCCGATTTCTTCGACAACTTCACGCAGGGTGGTACCCATCGGAACCTCAACAAGGCCGGTATTGTTAATCTTGCCGCCGAGTGCGAACACCTTGGTGCCCGCGCTCTTCTCTGTGCCGATGCTGCGGAACCACTGCGGCCCCTTGAGGAAGATCTGCGGGATGTTGGCATACGTCTCAACGTTATTCAGAACGGTCGGCTTCTGGAACAGACCTCTGAGTGCCGGGAACGGCGGGCGGCATCTCGGCTCGCCGCGCTTACCTTCGATGGAGGTCATAAGCGCAGTCTCTTCGCCGCACACGAATGCGCCGGCGCCGAGGCGGATCTCAAGGTCGAAATCAAAGCCGGAATCGAAGATATTCTTGCCGAGCAGGCCATATTCTCTCGCCTGGTTGATGGCAATCTGGAGACGGTGAACCGCGATGGGGTACTCTGCACGGATGTAGATGTAGCCCTGCGTTGCGCCGATGGCGTAACCGGCGATGGTCATGGCTTCGATGACGCTGTGCGGGTCGCCTTCCAGAATGGAACGGTCCATGAATGCGCCCGGGTCACCCTCGTCGGCGTTACAACATACATATTTCTGATCGGCATCGTTTGCCGCTGCGAATTTCCACTTAAGTCCGGTGGGGAAGCCTGCACCGCCACGACCGCGGAGGCCGGAATCGAGCATGGTCTGAATGACCTGCTGGGGCGGGATCTTCTCCGTGAGAATCTTGCCGATTGCCTGATAGCCGTCGAGCGCGATGTACTCTTCGATCTGCTCCGGGTTGATCACGCCGCAGTTGCGCAGTGCGACACGCATCTGCTTTGCGTAGAACGTGGTCTCGTTAAGGGATTTTGTAGTGCTTTCGTCGACGACCGTCTCTTTGTAGAGCAGGCGGCGAACGATACGTCCCTTGAGCAGGTGCTCTTCAACAATTTCCGGGACATCTTCCGGGGTGACGCGGCTATAGAACGCGCCCTCCGGGTATACGATCATGATCGGGCCGAGTGCGCACAGGCCGAAGCAGCCGGTACGAACAACGTTGACTTCCTGATCCAGACCTTTGGCGCTGATTTCCTCCTTCAGCTTTTCAATGATCTTTTCGCTGTTCGAGGACGTGCAGCCCGTACCGCCGCAGACCAGAACATTGGAACGAAACATAGTTTTACCTCCTTATTTCTGATTTGCACCGATGGTGTATTCCGTGACGACATTGCCGTTGACGATGTGATCGTTGACAACGCGCAGTGCCTTTTCCGGTGTCATTTTTACGTATGTAGTCTTGGTGCCGTTTTCATCGATAACTTCGACGATCGGCTCGAACTGGCAGATGCCGATGCAGCCCGTCTGCGTGACCAGGACATCGTGAAGCTCGCGTTTATTGACCTCATCCGAGATGGTGGTGAGAACCGGTCTTGCGCCTGCTGCGATGCCGCAGGTAGCCATGCCGACCAGAACACGTGTTTTCGCTTCGGAATTTTCGCGGACGTTGACCGCCATTTTTGCTCTATCTCGAATTGCCTGAAGTTCAGCTAATGATTTCATGTGGCTTTTCCTTTCTGCGCCTTGCGCATTGATACTACGAGAGCTGCTTAAGCTCTTCCTCCGCCTCTGCAAGATACTCCCGAATCCACGCCGATACCGCGGGCTCCGTAAACGGAACGCCCTCCAGCTGCTCGCGCAGCGTACGGGTATCGAGGGTGATCTCTTTTTCTTCAACGCTGTGGGTAAAGAGAAAATCGAGTTCGGGATTGCAGGTGATCAAAAGATGGATAACGGACGCGATGTCCCCGAGGGGGATCATATCGACATGCGAGGGACGAAACACAGCCGTGACTTTGGTGCCCTTCCCCTCTTCGGAATCAATCTGAAACGAGCCGCCCGTCATTTCCGCTTCCATTTTGAAAAGCGGCACGCCAAGCCCAACCTTGCGGGTGGTGCGTGTGGTGAAAAACGGATCGATGACGCTTTTGACCTGCTCCGCACTCATGCCGCAGCCGTTATCCGTTATCGTGATGGTTAAGGTGTCGTGCTTTTTCGATTCCGCGACCTGCACCGTGATAAGCGATGCGCCCGCGCGAACGGAGTTCTGCACAATGTCCATCACATTCAACGAAAGCTCGCGCATGGCTTACGCTGTGTATTTTGCAAGAATCTTATCCACGTCCTCGGGAACGAGACGGCCGTAAACGTCTTCGTTGACGGTGAGGACCGGTGCAAGGCCGCAGGCGCCGATGCAGCGACATGCGGTGAGCGAGAACACGCCGTCCGGCGTACATTCCTCCGGCTGGATGCCGAGCTTTGCAACGAGACGGTCGAGAACCTTATCTGCGCCCTTAACGTAGCATGCGGTGCCGAGGCAAATGGAAATGTTGTACTTACCCTTCGGAGTGAGCGAGAACTGAGAATAGAACGTGGAAACGCCGTAGACCTCTTCGAGAGATACATCGAGACCGCGTGCAATCTCCTTCTGCACTTCGATCGGCAGGTAGCCGTAGATATCCTGCGCCTTGTGCAGTGCAGCCATGACGGCGCCCTTTTCATTCTTGAGGCTCTCGATGACTGCGAGGAGCTTCTCATGCTGCTCGGGAGTATCGGTAAACGGAATGGTACTGATACGCTTTTGCATTTTATTTCCTCCCTGATAAAATTAAGTTTAAATTCAGGTATGGTTCGGTCTGCGCCCCTATTGGGCGGAGAGCTTTCATACATCTTTATGAATTATATCAAAATCGACATACATAATAATTCTAAAAAAGAATTAAAAACGAAAGTTTGTCAAACCCATGACGAAATTTTTGTCAGTTCTTTTAGCGTACAGCACAAAAATTTCGTTTTCGGGCATTTGTTAAAGTATACAAAAACAGTATAGATTTGCCGTAAAAAGGTTGAAATATCACTCATTTTATCGATATTTTATATCGATAAAAGTATATCTATTCAGTTTTTACCCGAGTTACAAAAGTTAGAAACAGCTAATTTTCAAAGAAGCGAGATTTAACGAAATTTTATGCAATTTAACGAAAATTCGGCGATTTGGCTATATTGGTAAAAATGACGAAAGCTGTGCGTTATGCGAAATTCGCATAGCACACAGCTTGGCGTTTTTTTTCTTATAAAGCTTGAAATTTACCTGCACCGCACCCACGCAGCACATCTAAAAGCGCTTTGGCGGTTTTTTCCGGCAGCTCCACCGTTTGGTGTTCTTCGGGCATCAAATGCAGGTAATGCGCGTCAGAGCTGCGCAGAAGCATCATGCTTTCGAGCTCCGGGTGCAGAAGCCGCTGCTGTGCGGCATCGGCAGTAAGGGACAGCTCTGCTGCGGAAAACTGCGCTTCCGGCGGGATAGCACCGAGCGACGCAGTGACGCTGTACGCGTCTTTATCGACATGCGCGGGAAACGCCACGCCGTTAAACTTTTTCACGAGCGCCTGCACGTCGTTGATGCTGATGTCTGTTGCGGTAATGAGAAGCTCGGAAATTTCGCCGATCTTCTCGTCGTCCTCATTTAAGATCCACTGCTCGCCGAAAATTTCCGGGCGGTTCGGCACCTTTGGAATGTGCGCACAGACGTATTTATCGAACGCGAGCGCGTCCTCGACCGTTTCAAACAGACAGACGACGTGTGCTTCTTCGGCGGTGCAGAGTTCCATACCGGGAATGACGAGCACGTCCGTGGCCTGCCCCACCTTTACCGCGGCGGGCGTATTGCGGCAGGTATTGTGATCCGTAAGCGCGATGATGTCGCAGCCGAGCAGCGCCGCCATATTGACGAGGTTGTTCGGCGTCATGTCCGTATCACCGCACGGAGAAAGGCACGAGTGCAGGTGCAGGTCGTACCGATAGCTGTTCATACATTCACCCCAGTAATGAAGCGATTTTGAGCGCGGTTTCAAAGGCAGGCAGGGATGTGCCGTACACGGCGATTTCCTGCTGCTCGGCACGCGCTTTGGCATCTGCATCCAAAACGGCATCTTCCACAAGGATGATGCCTGCGGTATCGGCAAGCGATGCGACCGCGATGGCGTTGACGTTGCCCATGACGGTAAGCCACGCGTCGTCCGCTTTGGCTCTGCCCATGACCCAGCTTAAAAGATCGCCGCAGTAGCATCCCTTTACTTCGCGCGTTGTATCTGTATTTTCGGTCAAAAGCTTCCAGCCGAGTGCTTCGGCCATTTCCCCTATCTGCATTTTACTTCCCCCTATTCGTCATCACTTGTGCGTTTGCCGCCGTCAAGGTCTAAATTTGAGAGCGAATCCGCAAAACGGCGGATCTCCTTGCGCAGGATGAACACGCAGTCTTCCTTGCGGCAGCTTCCGCGCACGGTGTCCTCCGCAAAGGCGCGGCAGCTCGGTGCACCGCACGCGCCGCAATCGAGCCCCGGCAGCTCCGCTTCCACCTTGTCGATCTCCATCATCATTTCCATGGCGCGGGAAATATCCTCCGAAAGCGTTAAAACATTGGAAAACTCCAGCCCGCTGCCCCAGTTCATTTCCTCCGGGACGGTTTTGTTCTTCTCCAAGTGATTCTGCGAGACGGGCAGATATTTGCGCAATCTTTGCAATCTTGCAATGGCGACATACGGATTTTCGACGCATAGCACGCCGCCGACGCAGCCGCCGGAGCAGGCGTTGAGCTCGATGAAATCCAGCTCACCGATGCGTTCGTCTTCAATCTCCTCCAAAACGCGGATGACGTTTTCGATGCCGTCCGCCGCGAGATATTTTTCTTTTAACAGCGCCGAAGATTCGCCGCCGGAGGTCGCCCAGCTGACACCGATAATGCCGGAATTTGAGAGCGATTCGAGATCTTTTGGCGTGAGCTTATCCATGCGGCTTGAAAGCTGCGGGAAAATTTCGCTGATGGCGATGGCGCCGTCTACCTCCGACTTTTCGATGCCGATGGGCATGCGAATATCCGTAACCTTTGCGGGACACGGCGTGATGAAAAAGCAGCCGATCTGCTCTTTCGGCAGGCCCGTTTTCTGCATGGCCTGCTGCTTTGCAATCCTTGCCGCAGTCTCCATGGGCGACAAAAGCGGCAGAACGTGGTCGCAGAGATCCGGGAAGCGGACGCGGATTAAACGCACGACAGCCGGGCAAGCCGAGCTGATGACGGGGCGCTGCAAGGTGCCGGCATCCATCAGGCGGCGGGTAGCCTCGCTGACAAGCTCTGCCGCGCCGGAAACCTCCATGACGTCATCGAACCCAAGCTTTTTAAGGCCGGATAAAACATAATCCTGATCGTCCAAATTATTAAACTGCCCATAAAGAGACGGTGCGGGCAGCGCGATTTTATATGTAAACTTTTCCAGCATGGAAAGGTGGTCATGCTTTGCACGCTTTGCGTGGTGCGGGCAGATGCGGATGCACTCTCCGCAATCGATACAGCGCTCGCTCATGATGACCGCTTTGCCGCTGCGCACGCGAATGGCTTCCGTTGGGCAGCGCTTGATGCAGTTTGTGCAGCCTACGCACTTGCTTTCATCGAGCGTGACCGAGTGGAAAAAAATACCCAATCTAACGCGCCTCCTCCATTATCCTATGCAGAGCCTACGATTTTTCGCTCTGCGCGTAAACAACCATTTTGAGCGTGGTGCCCTGCCCCACGACCGAATCAATCGTCATTTCGTCGGAATACTTCTTCATGTTCGGCAGGCCCATGCCGGCGCCAAAACCAAGCGACCGCACGTTATCCGGCGCGGTGGACCAGCCCTCCTGCATGGCTTTTTCCACGTCTGCGATGCCGGGACCGTGATCGGTGAGCACGATGACAACCTTATCCGGATCCACGTCCACTTTGGCTTCGCCGCCGCCCGCATGGATAACCATGTTGATTTCACCCTCGTACATGGCGATGGAAACACGGCGAATGGCAGATGGGTTATAGCCGAGTTTCTTTAATTTATGCTTTACATCGCCCGAAGCTTCGCCCGCGCGGGTAAAATCATCGCCGGGGACTGAGTACCGAAGTTGCAGCATACTCATGATACGTCACACCCGCCTTCTAATCCGTTTTCGTATAGGAGGCCGCACGCCGTGAACATTCTGTACGGCGTTGCGAGGATGGTGATGTCCTTTTGCCGTGCGAGCGACAACACGGTCTCATCCGGGCGCTTGCCGCGCACAAAGATGATGCAGTGCATATCCATCATTTCCGCTGTGCGTACCACCTGCGGATTGACAAGGCCCGTGAGCAGCACGGACTGATCCTTGACGAACGCCAGCACGTCGCTCATCATATCGCTGCCGCATGCGGTTTTGACCTCTTCCTGAAGGTCGCCCTCCGCCAGTATTTCCGCCTTTAAAATGTTGACAATATTCTGTACCTTCATGAAAGCTTCACCCTTTCGCCGAGTTCGGACACGGGTCTGTTTGCTCTTTTTGAGCCTAAAGTGTCCTTGTATTCTGTTATTATACAAAAAGATTTCCAAAAAATCAATCCGTTATTGAAAATGTTCTGTACTTTTAGATAGTTTTTAAAGCGCTTTTTTGCCGCATTTTTTGCCTTGCAGCCGAAAAATGCGGACTTGTCAGCAGAAGGTGGACAATTTATTTGTATTTGTACATGGGGCACGAACGAAATGCAGCATTCGATATTTGTCCACCGATTAGATACACCTGTTTTTATTCCAAAAACAAATTTATACTTGACATTTGCGTTTTGCTGTATGTATAATAGGGGAAACTTTACCATGGTGCTATAAGAAATCACGGTAAAGCAAGGCAAATCTATTTTATTATCCGGTGCGATTTAACGCGCCAAAGAAAGGAAGATCTTACTATGAACCGTGTGTACAACTTCTCTGCCGGCCCCTCTATGCTGCCGGAAAGCGTTCTTCTGAGAGCCGCTGCCGAAATGCTCGACTATGAAGGATCAGGCCAGTCCGTGATGGAGATGTCACACCGATCTAAGGTCTATGACGCGATCATCAAGGGCGCGGAAAGCCTTCTGCGCGAGGTGATGGAGATCCCGGATAACTACAAGGTGCTCTTTTTGCAGGGCGGCGCTTCCTCGCAGTTTGCGATGGTGCCGCTGAATCTGATGACGAAAAACCGCAAGGCCGACTATGTGCTCTCCGGCCAGTTCTCCACAAAAGCGTATAAGGAAGCCGCGCGATTTGGCGATTGCAAAGTGGTGGCATCCTCGAAAGAGCAGAATTTCAGCCGCATTCCCGACCTTGACCCGAAGGAGTTCCGCCCGGACGCGGACTACTTCCATATCTGCATGAACAACACGATCTACGGCACGGTGTTCCATGCGCTGCCGGAGACGGGTGACGTGCCGCTTGTGGCGGACATTTCCTCCTGCATTTTAAGCCGCCCGATCGATGTTTCGAGATTTGGCGTTTTGTATGCGGGCGCGCAGAAAAATGTAGCCCCGGCAGGCCTGACCATTGTCATCATCCGCGAGGATCTCATCGGCGAGCCGCAGGAAAAAACGCCGACGATGTTCATGTATAAGACGCACGCGGAAAGCGACAGCATGTACAACACGCCGCCGTGCTACTCCATTTATATGTGCAAGCTCGTTTTGGAATGGCTGAAAAACGAAGTAGGCGGGCTGAAGGCGATGGAAAAGCGCAACGTGGAAAAAGCCGCGCTGCTCTATGATTTCCTCGACCGCTCAAAGCTTTTTAAGGGCTGCGCCGAAAAAGAAAGCCGTTCCATTATGAACGTGACATTTGTGACGGGCGACAAGGATTTGGACGCAAAATTCGTGCAGGAAGCTGCCGCTGCGGGCTTTGTGAATCTGAAGGGCCACCGCAGCGTGGGCGGCATGCGCGCGTCTATCTATAACGCGATGCCGCGCGAGGGCGTGGAGAAGCTTGTTCAGTTTATGGAGAACTTTGAAAAGGAGAATGCCTGATGCACAACATACTTTGCCTCAATAAGATCAGCCCGCTCGGCACCGACCGTTTGGGCGAAAGCTATACATACGCTGCCGAAATTGAGAACCCGGAGGGCATTTTAGTGCGCTCCGCCGCCATGCACGACATGGAATTGCCCAATAGCCTGCTTGCAATCGCGAGGGCAGGCGCGGGTGTGAACAACATTCCCGTGGAAAAGTGCGCGGAAGCCGGCATCGTGGTGTTCAACACACCCGGCGCAAACGCCAACGCCGTGAAGGAGCTGGTGCTGGCGGCACTGCTTTTGACGTCGAGAAAGATTGTCCCGGCGATTGAATGGGCGCAGACACTAAAAGGCACGGCAGACATTTCGAAGCAGGTTGAAAAAGGAAAATCCGCGTTTGCGGGGCCGGAAATTCTCGGCAAAAAGCTGGGCGTGATTGGTCTTGGCGCGATCGGCGTGCTCGTTGCGAACGCCGCACAGACGCTCGGCATGCAGGTATACGGCTTCGACCCGTTCCTTTCCGTAGACGCTGCATGGAACCTTTCGAGCGACATTGTGAAGGCCGCTTCCGTGGATGAGATTTTTGAAAAGTGCGATTACATTACAATACATGTACCGCTAAATGACTCGACGCGCGGACTCATAGGCGCGGACGCTTTGAAAAAAGTGAAAAAAGGTGTGCGCGTCTTAAACTTCTCGCGCGGGGCGCTCGTCGATACCGACGCGATGTTGACGGCGCTTGCAGACGGCACCGTTGCCGCGTATGCGACGGACTTCCCGGATGACGCGCTGCTCGGGGTCGAAAACGTCATCGCGATCCCGCACCTTGGCGCTTCCACGCCGGAAAGCGAGGATAACTGCGCTGTGATGGCCGCAGAGGAGCTGAAGGATTACATTGAAAACGGCAACATCCGAAATGCCGTCAACTTCCCGAATATTTCCATGGCACGCGGCGCGGACACACGCATTTGCCTTGCGCACAGAAACATTCCAAATACCATCGGTTCGTTCACACAGGTGTGCGGTGAAGCGGGCATCAACATTGAGAACATGCTCTCGAAATCGCGTGGCGACTGGGCATACACCATTTTGGACGTTACGGGCGACGTGACGGAGGACGTGCGCGAAAAGCTGGCGGCACTTTCGCCGGTTGTAAGGGCAAGAGTAATAAAGTAAACTCTTACTTCGTCATTCGCGGACAGGAGACCGAGAAAAAGATAGAGGATATCGTGACAAAGCACGAATCGGTCGTTTTAAGCTGAGCCAAAAGCGCGACCTTTATTTCTGTGATTTTGCAAAACAACAAAAACACGGTGCAGCTTCATTTCGGCTGCACCGTGTTTTTTGAGTTGATGGGGATAATGCTGTTCAGTTTTGCTCCTGCACGGCGCTACCCAACAAGAGGGCGGCGATGCACTGCACGATCTCTTTGTCGCTGGCATCTTCGGGGATGGCACTCCAAAACGCGCGGGCTGCGGCATTTGAAGAATTCTTCGCCGTGCGAAGGGCTTTGCCAATCTCCTCGCGGACCGTTTCACCGTCTACGCCGTGTTTGGCTGCTACGCGCAGCATCAATTCCTGTTCACTCAAAATCTCTCATCCTTCCTGATCCGGCCCGGCAGCCCCGCTGTACTTTTAGAGCGGAGGCTGTCGGATGGGTGGTAAGTCTGTCAGTAATGCCATTATAGCAAGGGGGTCTTGAAAGTTCAAATAGAATCGTTCGCGCGTTTTCGACGGAAATTGACAGGTTTCTTTTCACCCTGACAAAAGGTGTGCGGGTTTTTGCAAAAAAGCCGAAATTGTTACGAAAAGTTCATATTTTGACGCAATTGCCGGGGCCGCCGCCAAAGCTGCCCATACCCGTAGCGCCGCTGACAACGCCGGAGCAGGTCTCGCTCGCGGCTTCTGTACCGTTTACATAGACTGTATACGTTTCGCCCTCGGTGATGTCCGGCGTGCTGAACGTGACATTCGTAAAGCTCTTCGGAGCCACGGCGGAAACGAGCGTGTTGCCGTCCGCGCCCTTCACTTCTACGGTGTCACCCGCGCTGCCGGTGCAGCTGACGCTGATCGTGTTCTGTTTGGAATCCGTTGTGGGGGTCTTCAGCATGCCGGAGCTGCCTGTGCCGAGCACAACGCCGCCGTTGATGGTAAACACGCCGTCGCAGTCAAATGTGCCGTTACCGTCACCGGTGGGGCCGCTGACGTACACCGTACCGCCGTTAATCGTAAGCGCACCGTTGGAATCGAGCCCGTCGCCGGAGGCGTTTACGGTGAGTGTGCCGCCGTTGACGGTGAGCGTATCTGCACCCGCGGTGCCAAAGCCGCCGTCAACGGCGCTGCCCGTGGCATTCAGACCGTCGTCGCTTGCGGTGACATCGATCGTACCGCCGTTGATGGTGAGGTCGATGGCTTCAAGGCCCTCGCAGGACTCTTCCACCACGATGGTGCCGTCCTCGATCGTAAGGGTGTTATCTGCGTGCAGGCCGTCGTCGCCGGACTTTACGGTGATACCGCCGCCCGAAACGGTCATCGAATCGTTGCTGTGCAGGCTGTCGTCTGCGGAATCGACCGTGACGGTGCCGCCGGTGATGTCGAGCGCGGCTTCGGCCTTGATGCCCTTTGTAGACAGAGTTTCGTCCGTCGTTGTACTCTGTGCGCCGCCAAACATAGCATTGCCCGTTTTTTGCTCTCCATTCGCGCCGCCGCCTGCGGTGACATTTACTTCGCCCGCGGAAATGAGAACACTGGTCTCCGCCTGAATGCCGTCCTGCTCGGCGGTGATGTTCACAGTGCCCCCGCCGATATAGACATAGCCTTTATCGGCCTCGGATTTGGTGGACTTGATGCCGTTGCCGGAAGCCGTGATATGGACGGTGCCGTCCTTAATGCGCACAGCGCCTTTGCCGACGAGGCCGTCGTCTGCCGAAGTGATATTCAAAATGCCGCCGGTGATTTTCAATTTATCTTCGCTCGTGATGCCGTCATTTGCGTTGGCGTTGACGTTCAGCGTGCCCGTGCCGTTAACGGAAAGGTCGCATTTGGCGAAAATCGCGGCGGTAAGCGCATCGTTGCTGTCCGTGCCGGTGACGGTATCGGTCACGGTGCTTTCGGTGTTTTCGGGCAGGCTGATAATGACTTTATCGGCGTTTTTCGCGTAGATAGGCGCGGTCGTTGTGCAGGTGATGCTCGCGTTTTCGAGCACAAGGCGCACATCATCCTCGTCGCCGGCATCGATGATAATTTGGCCGTCCGTGAGCGTGCCGCTGAGGACATACGTGCCCGCTTCCGTAATGATGACCGTGCTGCCAGAAACCTTAACGCCGTCTGCTTCCTTTGGCGCGGAAAGGTCGATCTTCACGATGTCTTCCGTACTGTAATCGATGTAGAAATCCTTATTTTTGAAGGAAAGATTTGCTTCGATGACGGAGCCGATGGTGCCGTTCATCGCGCCGCCGGTAGAATCGGTCTCGTCTGCACCGCTTTCCTCAGAGGTGCTGACCGTGCTCACGGTAGAGGAAGCGGAAGATGCGGACGTAGACGATGTGGTCGACTGTGTGGAGGCGCAACCCGCTAAGATCAGTGCGGAGAGAATGACAGCAAAGCACAGGGTGTGTTTCTTCGTGGATAAACAATTCGGTTTCATAAAAGAAGGCTCCTTTCTTTACAGCTGTTCCACGGGAGTATGCGGCTGGCCGCAGCGCACTTCGAGATTGCCGTTGCGGCAGCGAAGCGCATCGAGAAATTCTTTTTCGTTGCGGTCGTCCGCAAGGCGCACGCGATAGTGCAGCTTACAGAGGCCACCGAGGCTTGCGGTCTTGGCTTCCGTAAGCTCTGCGTGGATGGTGTATTCTTTGAAAATATCGTCGAACACCTCGGTGTAATCGAGCGATTCAGGGATGGTGATGCTGAGCTCTTTTTCGCCGCTGCGGTCTGCACCGATATGGAAGAAAACGAGCAGATATTTTTGCCCTACGCGCTCAAATACGCCGGTATAGTCCGCCATGGCTTTCGCCCTCCTCTTTGTTTTGTTTCTTAAATTTTACTTACAAAATGTGATGAAAAGGTGATTGCATTTTGAGCGTTAGCGGAGAAAACCGTGCAAAAGCAGGTGCTGTGCACCGTTCCTACAAAAACAGGTGTGTTCTGCTGTGCAAAAAGTCCATTGCGCCGCGCATATACAAATGATAGAATGAGATAAACGCGTTTCTATGGAAAAACGCTACTTTGGGAGGATCTGTATGTACACACTCGATTATTTAAATTGCTTTATTGAAAATCTTGATCTGCCGGAAGCGAGCCGCGCTTCTCTGCGCGAGAACTGCGAGACGCTCGTGACAACACCCGGCGCGATTGACGAGCTGGTCTCTGCCGAGACGCTGCTCTTTAAAGATTACGGCATTGACGGCGCATACGGCGCGGAATGGGAGCCCATTGTGCCGCACATGGACGCGCTTTCGGAGCGGACAGGGCTGCACCGCCACGTGGTGGATTTCCTGTTCCTTGCGCTTGCAAGCGAACGTTTGCGCGAAAATTACAGAGCGGCGGGCCTGACGGACGAGCTGTTCTGGGACACCATCGCCGACCTAAAATTCAAGCTCATCGAGTGCCACGACGTATACGGCATTTGGGGCACATTCGTCGCAAGCTGGTACCCGTGGTTCTACACGATGCACCGCTTTAAGCTGGGCCGTTTGCAGTATGAAGCCGTACACTTCTCCGGCGACACGCCCGTGACGGTCGGCGGTTACACGGTAAAGCCCGGTGACACGGTTTACAACATGCACATTCCGTCCTGCGGTTCTTTGAATCGCGCGGCGCGCATCGAATCTTATAAAAAAGCCTACGAATTTTACAAAAAAGACCTCGATGGCAAGCCGATGGTATTCCGCTGCCACTCCTGGCTTTTGTTCCCGAAGAACCGCGAAATTCTACCCGAGACGCTCAATATGGTCGATTTCATCGGTGACTTTTATATTTACGACAGCGAGGAATACGACGTGTTCCACGACAAGTGGCGTGTGTTCGCAAAGGACTTTGAGAAGCCGAACAGCGAGCTGCCGGAGGACACCACCCAGCGCCGCTGTTTTAAAAAATGGCTTCTGGACGGCAAAAAGACCGGCGCGAGCGCGGGCATCTTCATTTACGACGGCGAGAAGTTCACCAAATAAGTAAATTTGCAAGATATTTTGCAAAAGCCTGCATTTTTATGCGCAAAAAAAGCTTGACAGAAGTTTAATTAGCTGCTATAATTCTGAATTGCTGATCGGTCATATAAATTCACGACTTGGGTGAATGTCTCTACCGGCCGCCTTGTGTGCCGACTATACCGAAGCCGCTTACGGGCTTCGTGTATACGTTCGGGCACAGGGCGGCCTTTTTATGTGCCGATTTACCCGAAACCGGGTCTTGCATAGAGTTGTATTTTGAAATTCATACGCAAATTCATCTGTTAGTTTTAGAAAGTTGGGGTCAAACATGAACACGGATATCGTTATCATCGGCGCCGGTCCTGCCGGCATTTTTACCGCGATGGAGCTTCTGCGCCGCGGCAGCAAGGAAAAAATTCTGCTGCTGGAAAAAGGCCGTTCCATTGAAACGCGCAAATGTCCCAAGGCCCAGACCGGCCGCTGCATGAACTGCAAGCCGTACTGCCATATTACAACAGGCTTTTCCGGCGCGGGCGCGTTTTCGGACGGCAAGCTGTCCCTCAGCCCGGAGGTTGGCGGCGACCTGCCTCAGCTGATCGGCGAAGACACCGTACAGTCGCTTATTGAATACACGGATTCCATCTATCTGGAGTTCGGCGCGGACACGCGCGTGGAGGGCGTGAGCGAAAAGGAAGCCGTCAAAGAAATTCGCAAGCGTGCCATCCAGACCGGCCTGAAGCTTGTCGACTGCCCCATCCGTCACCTCGGCACAGAGAAGGCGCAGGAGATTTATTACGCGATTGAGCAATATCTTCTGCATAACGGCGTGGAGATTCGCTTCGGCTGCGCGTGCAGCGACCTCATTTTGAAGAACGACACCTGCATCGGCGTGCACGTTGCGGAGGGTCAGAACGAATACGACGTTTACGCGAAACAGACCGTTGTGGCAGCCGGCCGACGCGGCGCGGATTGGTTTGACAAGCTCTGCGCCCGCCACGGCATCGCCCATGCGCCGGGCACAGTGGACATCGGCGTGCGCGTAGAGGTGCGCAACGAGGTCATGGAAACCGTGAACAACGTTCTGTATGAATCGAAGCTCATCGGCTACCCGAAGCCGTTTAAAAACAAGGTGCGCACATTCTGCCAGAACCCGGGCGGCTTTGTCAGCCAGGAAAATTACGATAACAACCTCGCCGTCGTGAACGGCCATTCCTATAAAGATAAAAAATCCGATAACACGAACCTCGCCATTTTATGCTCCCACAACTTCAACGAGCCGTTCAATCAGCCGATCGAATACGCGCAGAAGGTGGGCGAGCTGACGAACATGCTGGGCGCGGGACACATTTTGGTGCAGCGCTACGGCGATATTCTGGACGGCAAGCGCACGTGGCAGAAAGAGCTTTCTCGCTCCAACCTGCGCCCCTCTCTGCCGGACGCGGTGGCGGGCGACATCACCTCTGCCATGCCGTACCGCGCCATGGTGAACATCATCAACTTCATTCAGGCGGTCGATCACGTCGTTCCGGGCTTCGCCGCCGTGGAGACGCTGCTCTATTCGCCGGAGCTGAAGTTTTACAGCAACCGCGTGAAGATGGACACGGACCTCAACACAAGCATTCACAACCTGCACTGCCTTGGCGACGCCAGCGGATGGACGCGCGGCCTGATGATGGCCTCTTGCATGGGCGTGCTCATGGGCAGAAAACTCGCAGAACAGGAAAACGCATAAGAGAACAAGATTGCCACATCGCAAGTTCACACATAAAGAAACGGGCCCCGCCGCGGCAATTCGGCAGAAGCCCGTTTTCTTTTTTGGTTTAGGGAAAAAGCAGAAGAATTTTCTTGCAGGCGCAGGGGGAATATGCTATACTGGTTATGTATGAGTTTACATCATGACTACATTCAAAGAAAGATGGTTTTATAGATGAAATTAGGTATCGTCGGTCTGCCGAACGTCGGCAAGAGCACACTTTTTAATGCGATCACGAATGCGGGGGCGCAGTCTGCGAACTACCCGTTCTGCACCATTGAGCCGAACGTGGGCGTTGTTGCCGTGCCGGACAAGCGCCTCGATAAGCTGGCAGAAATGTACGAGCCGGAAAAGTTCACCCCGGCGACGATCGAGTTTGTGGACATTGCGGGTCTTGTGAAGGGCGCATCGAAGGGCGAGGGCCTCGGCAACAAGTTTCTCTCCAACATCCGCGAGGTGGACGCAGTGGTTCATGTGGTGCGCTGCTTCGAAAACGACGACATTATTCACGTCGAGGGCTCCATCGACCCGGCCCGTGACATTGAGACAATCGACCTTGAGCTGATTCTCTCCGACATCGAGGTGCTCGACCGCCGCATTGACAAGACGAAGAAGATGATCAAGGCGGACAAGAAGTACCAGAGCGAGCTGGAGTTCTTTGAGCGCGTACACGAGGCGCTGGACGCCGGAAAGCCCGCCCGCAGCGTGGCGTGTGACGAGGAGGAAGCCGAGCTGCTCGCTTCCGTCAACCTGCTGACGAACAAGCCCATCATTTTCGCCGCCAACATGAGCGAATCCGACTTTGCAAACGGCATTGAAAACAACCCCGGCTATCTCGCCGTGAAGAAGATCGCCGACGAGCAGCACGCTGCTGTGCTGCCGATCTGCGCGGAGATCGAAGCCGAAATTTCCGGCATGGACCCGGAGGAAAAAGAACTTTTCCTCGCCGACATGGGTCTGACCGAATCCGGCCTTGACCGCCTCATCAACGCGTGCTACTCCCTGCTCGGTCTCATCTCCTACCTGACCGCCGGCAAGCCCGAGGTGCGCGCCTGGACGATTAAGAAGGGCACGAAGGCCCCGCAGGCTGCGGGCAAAATTCACAGCGATTTCGAGCGCGGCTTTATCCGTGCCGAGGTCATTGCATTTGACGACCTGATGGCATGCGGCACCATGGCGGCCGCGAAAGAAAAAGGCCTTGTACGCAGCGAAGGCAAGGAGTATGTGATGCAGGACGGCGACATCGTTCTGTTCCGCTTCAACGTTTAATCTTCAAACAAAAATTGCAAAGCCCTCCGCTTCCGATTTTTCGGGATGCGGAGGGCTTTTTGCAGGAATAAATCTTGTAATCTCTATTTGTTGTCTTCGCTGATGATGCGGTAATACACCTTTGCGGTGAGGGCATAGACGACCGCATAGAGCACAGAGAATACGAGGAACGACGCGACAGTGCAGGTAATAAACACCGTTTCGGAGCTGAGCATCATATCGCGCAGAATAGCGCGGATGATGGGGTACGCGAACATCACGTGGATGCCGGCTGTGATGAGCGGCAGGAAAAAAACGGTCAAAATCTGCGTATGGATAGAGTGCTTTACTTCCTTTTGGCTGAGGCCGACCTGCTGCATGATGGCAAAGCGGTTCTTATCCTCCATACCTTCGGAAATCTGCTTATAGTAAATGATGAGCACGGCCGCCATGGTGAACACAAAGCCGAGCGAGATGCCCATAAAGAGGAAGCTGCCATACATGCTGCGAATTTCCTTCGTGTTTTCGGCACGGCACTCAAAACTGAAGTATCCGTCTTCGCCCCAGAATACGCTTTCTTCGTCCGGCATGATGGTCGTAACGTCTTCGAGGATCGCATCGTAAAACGTCTGTTGTTCCTCATCTGTCAGTTTGCCGAGCGAGATGCAGTAGTACTCGGTGGGCGTGATGACTTGACTTTTTTCCGCATAATCCGGCAGAACAACGACATACGGCTTTGAGACGTAAGCGTGATATCTGCCGCGCAGGTTAAAGGACTTCGGCGTGGGGAAAAGCGTATACGTCGTGCCCGCAAATGTCATGGTGTCCGGCATAGGTACGCCGTCTACACTCATATAAAGCGCCGTGCCCGGTTCCACGGTCACGTTTTCGCCTGTGATGCGGTTATAGGTCTCTGCGGAAAAAAACAGCACGTTACGCGTGATGGAGTCGACCTGCGCGGTGCCGTCTTTCATGAAGATTGCAGAGGAATGGTCTTCGGTTTCTTCTGTGGAATCGTAGCCGGTCAGGAATTCATAGGACGTATAGCTGCCGCCCGGAACACTTTTCAGCTCATCGGTCAGAAAGGTGTCCATGTCGACCATGTGGTTCGGGTCTTCCATACTCACCAGAACATCTGCCGGGTAGCGTGTGTGGATCATATCCTCGGCGCCAAACCACAGCGAGCAGGTGGAGGACAAAATGACAAGCACCATGGTGGAGAGAATGCAGATATTTGCAAGGCCGACGGCGTTTTGCTTCATGCGGTACAGCATGCCGGAAACACTGATGAAGTGGCTTGTTTTGTAATAATAATTTTTATTGCGGCGCAAAAGCTTTAAAAGCGCGATGCTGCCCGCCGTGAACAGGAAATATGTGCCGATAATGACGAGGAGGACGGCAACGAAAAACAGGGAGATGGCGAGGACAGGCTCACGGGAAGACAGAATGGAAAGCGCATAGCCGGAGCCGAGGCACAGCACGCCGAGAATGGCCATGAACGCTTTCGTCTTCGGCTCGCGCTCGCCGATGTTCGTGCCGTGCAGAAGCTCTATGGGGCGCGAAATGCGCACACGAAACACATTCGAGATGTAAATCAAAACGTAGATTACGCCGAACACAACAGCAACGTACTGCAGGCTTTTCGGTATGATGTGAAAGCCGTAATTCGGCGTGATGCGTATCATTTTGGCAACGATGAGAAATGTGAGCTTATCAAGCAAAATGCCGACGGCGCAGCCGCCTACAATAACGATAAGCGCCGTGAAAAGCGTTTCCAACCCGATGACGCGGGCAATGTGGCCTTTATTCATGCCGAGCACATTATAGAGACCGAGTTCTTTTTTACGCTGCTTCATCAAAAAGCTGTTCGTGTAAAACAAAAATATAACGGCAAACAGCATGACGACGGCGCTGCCGAGCGTGAACATCATTTGCGATGTGGGACCGAGCTCCGTATTATTGGAAAGCGAATTTAAAATGTAGCTGACCGCTGCCACAAAAACGCCCGCCAGCATAAACGGCACGTAGCTGCGGCGGTGCTTTTTGATGTTCTGCGCCGCCAAGCGCACATATAAGTTATTCATTTTCGTGCCCTCCCGTTACGCGCCTGCCGCCATGGCGGTGAGGGTATCCGAAATACGGTGGAACATCTCTTCATTTGTGGAACCACCGCGGTAAATTTGGTGGAACACAACGCCGTCCTTGATGAACAGTACGCGGCCGGCATGGCTTGCGGCCTTAGTGGAGTGCGTAACCATCAAAATCGTCTGACCGGCGCGGTTAATCTCGCCAAAGAGCGATAAAAGGCTGTCGGACGCGCGGGAATCGAGTGCGCCGGTGGGTTCATCCGCAAGGAGAATCTGCGGTGAGGTGATGAGCGCACGCGCCACTGCGGCGCGCTGCTTCTGGCCGCCGGAGACCTCGTACGGGTACTTCTGGAGCAGATCTGCAATGCCGAGCTGCTGCGCGAGCGGCAGAAGCTTCGCCTGCATCTCCGGGAAATGCTTGCCCGCCAAAACGAGCGGCAGAAAAATATTATCCTGCAGGGTGAAGGTATCAAGCAGGTTGAAATCCTGAAAAACAAACCCGAGGTTCTGGCGGCGGAACGAAGCAATCTCTTTTTCGCCGATGGTTGAGAGTGCACGGCCGTTTAAGAACACCTCACCCTCCGTGGGACGGTCAAGCGCCGCCAGGATATTTAAGAGCGTCGTTTTGCCGGAGCCGGATTCGCCCATGATGGCGACATACTCGCCGCGCTCCACGGCAAATGTGACATTCGTGAGCGCCTGCACGCGGCTGCCGCCGAACCGCGTGGTGTATACCTTTTTCAATCCATTGACTTCCAAAACAGCCATAAATAAGTCTCCTTTTTCAATTCGTTGACAAAAGTATACAGCAAAAAGCGGACGCAGAACATCGATTCACCTTACAAAATGAAAGGCGGAGCTTACATTTTTGTAAGGTCACTCCACCTGTAAATTGCTTTCCTTCATATCGAGCGAAAAGGTGCTGCCTGCGCCGGGGGCAGACTGCACGGAAAGCGTGTGGCCGAGCATATCGGCGGCGCGGCGGCTCAGATACATGCCGAGACCCGTCGATTTCTTTTCTGCCCTGCCGTTATAGCCCGTGAAGCCCTTTTCAAAAATGCGCGGCAGGTCTTCCGGTGCGATGCCGATGCCGGTATCGCTGACCTTTAAGACCTTATTCTTTGTGACGGTAACGGTCACGGTGCCGTTTTCCGTATATTTTACGGCGTTTGCGAGCAGCTGACCCAAAATGAACGCCAACCACTTTTCGTCCGTTAAGACCTGCACCGGGGCAATATCGCACTTTAACGCGATGTGCTTGCGGACAAACTGCCCGGCGTACTGCCGCACGACGCGCTTTATGACGGGTTCGACCTCGACTTTGGCGAACACAAGGTCGTTTGACGTGCTGTTTAGGCGCGCGTAATTCAAGGCCATTTCGGCATAGCGGTCTATGCGGAACAGCTCTGCGGAAAGTGCGCGGCTGCGCGGGGTATCTTCTTCGCCGAGCATCAGCCGCATGGCGGAGATGGGCGTTTTGATCTGGTGTACCCACATGGTGAAATAATCGGTGTTCTCCTCCTGCCCACGGCGGCGGTCGGTCTCACTTTGGGCGAGCTTGGTGCACAGCATGCGCACGGCTTCGTCATAACACACGGCCGTGCTGCCCGAGGGCTCCGGGAGGTCATCGCGCGATTCGGGCAGATTCAAAAGCGCCGATTCCAACCGGCGAAACTGCTTATGAAACCGCAGATAGCTTAAAATAAAGCTTAAAAGCCCCACCGCCGCGCACAGCAGCGCCGCGTACAAAACGGGATCGGCGGGCAAATCGTATAAATAGAGGATTACCGCAAAAATGGCAAAGCACAGCAGCAAAAACGCGATCTGCAAAATGTGTGCGCACAGGTATGAGAAAAACAGCGCGCTTTCTTTTTTCTTCATGGGTCACCTCACAAAACGACATAGCCGCTGCCGACGCGCGTCGTGATGAAATCGGTCAGGCCGATGCCGGAAAGCTTCTTACGCAGGCGGGTCATGTTGACGGTCAGCGTGTTTTCTTCAATGTACAGGTCGTATTCCCAAAGGCGTGTCATGAGCGTTCCGCGGCTGACGACCTTGCCGCGGCTTTCCATAAGCGTCTGCAAAATGCGGAACTCATTGCGCGTGAGCTGCACCTTTTGGCCGTCGTGCGTCACGGTCTCATCGTTCAGGTTCAAGACCGCGCCGCCACGCTCAATAACCGGCACACGGTCGCCGAGGTCGTAGGTACGGCGCAAAACGGCGCGAATTTTTGCCATAAGCACGGAGGGGTCGAACGGCTTTGCGATAAAATCATCGCCGCCCATGTCTACCGCCATCACAATATTCATATTTTCCGACGCGCTGGAGACGAAAATGATCGGCACGGCGGATATTTTTCGGATCTCGCTGCACCAGTGGTAGCCGTTAAAAAACGGCAGGGTGATGTCCATGAGGACAAGATGCGGGTCGAAATCCGTAAATTCGCGCAGAACATCGCGAAAATCGCGGACACAGCGCGGGGTAAGCCCCCAAGATTCGATGATGCGGCTGACCGCACCCGCAATAGCCTCATCATCTTCAACAATCAAAATTCTGTGATTTTCCATAGTATCTCCAATTTACAAATTGTTAGCCTCACTTCTCCCCGAGTACCCGCTTCAAAAACGCCGCCGAGCGCTCCATGCATTTCAGCTGCTCTATGGAGCCGAAATGTTCTGCCGCAAAGCTGCCGGTGTAACCGGAGTCAAGCAAAACACGCATCATTTTTTCAATGGGCAGATTGCCGTCGCCTACCGCCACGGGATACAGCTTGCGGTTTGCGACCGTGACGCACGGACTGCCGGTGTTTTCCGTAAACGCGCGGTCTTTGCAGTGCACGGACGCAATGTACGGACGGAACAGGGAAAAGCTCTTCACCGCGTCCTCCTCATTATAAAGGAAATTGCCGGTATCAAAGCCACAGCGCAGACCGGGCACATGCTGCATAAACCACATGAGCTCATCGACGCGGGAGTACGGCGCCGTAAGGTTATCGAACTCCTCCATGACAACCGTGATGCCGTGCTTTTCCGCTTCCGCTGTAAGCTCTGTTAAAGATGCCGCCATGCGCAGACGGCGGGCTTCATATTTTGCGCTGCCGCGCACCATTTCGTCCTCCGTCAAAAAACCCGCCACGGCAAGCAGGAACTTGCAATCTGCTTTTTTGCAGCAGTCTATGACGCGCAGAGATTCCGCACGGTCGTTTCCCGGGGAACCCGTCTCGCTGCCGAAATCGAAAAAATTATAAATGCCGTTCACGCAAAGACCGGATTTTTGCAGTGCAGGCAAAATTACATCACCCTCGTTTTTGATGCGGTTCGCATCAAGTTCCACACCGTCAAAGCCAAAGCGTTTTACCGCCGCGCACACTTCATCTAATGCAATATTCTCCTGCTTCATGGCTTCTGCCATGTGCTCGTAAAAAACAGAAATTCGGTTCATAGAAACTCCACCTCCAAAAGTATTTTCAGCATAGCAGGCAATGCGGAGTTTGTCAATGAAAAACCCGCAAGCAGCACGCGTTCCGCCGCCTTTTCCGAAAATTTTTCCCGGCGGCACAATGTGACAGAATCAAAATTTGTCCCACATGTATACTGGTGTCGGGAGGTGAAAGCGTGACCGTCTATGCCGACCTGCTTTTCATCGTGAACCTCTACATAGACGCGCTTTTGCTCAGCGCGGTACGGCGTTTTTTGCGGCTGCCGCTTACGGGAAAAAGGCTTTTGCTCGCTTCCGTGCTCGGCGGGGTGTTTGGGCTTTCTGCCCTGCTGCCCGCGCTGCCGGGGGTTGTTTTGTTTCCGCTGGCGCTGTTGGAATCGCTTGCGCTGTGCGCGGCGGCGTTTGCGCCAAAGCCGATGACGCAGCTTTTAAAAGCCGCTTTTTTGCTGTTTTTGTTTGGCGCGGCGCTTTCCGGGCTTTTGACGGCTGCGGCGTATTTTCTGCCGATACACGGCATTTTGCTCGCAAACGGCGCGGTATATTTTAACATTTCCGCATTGACGCTCATTTTGCTCACGTGCGTCTCTTACGGCGTGCTGTACGGCTTCGACCGCCTGTTTCGCAAAAAGGAGCCGGACGTGTTTTTCGCAAAACTGACCATCACACGGCAGGGCAAAACCGTCACGCTGCCGGCGAAAATTGACACGGGGCTGACGCTGACGGAGCCTTTTTCCGGCACGCCTGCCATCGTTGCGGATCGGCGTGCGCTCGGTGCCATATTGCCGCCGAATTTCGGAATGCAAAGCACGGAAAATGCTGTTTCTATACGGCTCATCCCGTTTTCTTCACTCGGAGCGGACGGTGTTTTGCCCGCGTTTCGGCCGGATGCGGCTTCGCTTTCGGGCATATCAATCGAGTGCTGGGTGGCCGTGACCGACCGCACGCTTTCCGCAGGGAGTTTTCAGGCGCTCGTCGGCGCCGCCGTGTGTGACGCCGCGCAGATACAGGGTTTAAAACCCGGAAAGGACATCCCATGAAACACGATTTTCTCACCCGCATGCGCGAAATTTTTGCTCACTTTTTATCAAAGTTGAACGAAGACACCTGCCACTACATAAACGGCCCGGAAACGCTTCCGCCACCGCTGACGAAAGCGGAAGAACAGGTGGTTTTTCAGAACATCCGTGACGGAAAACCGAACGCACGCGACCCTCTTATCACGCATAACCTGCGGCTTGTCGTGTACATTGCGAAAAAATTTGAATCGCCTGCCGTGAACGTGGAAGACCTCATTTCCATCGGCACCATCGGGCTCATCAAAGCGGTAAATACGTTCAGCGTGGAGCGCAATATCAAGCTTGCGACGTATGCTTCGCGGTGCATTGAAAACGAGATTCTGATGTACCTGCGCAAAACGGCGCAGCTGAAAAACGAGATCTCGCTCGACGACCCGCTGAATGTGGATTGGGACGGCAACGAGCTCCTGCTCTCCGATCTACTCGGCAGCGACCCCGACATTGTGAATCGCGGCATCGAGCAGGAATCGGAAAAGCAAACGCTGCTCCGTGCCGTTGAAAAGCTTGACCCGCGCGAAAAGCAGATCATGGAGCTGCGGTTTGGGCTGAACCGGCAAAAGGAGCACACGCAAAAGGAAGTTGCCGATGCACTCGGCATTTCGCAGTCGTACATCTCAAGGCTTGAAAAGCGCATTTTGCACCGATTGAAGACAGAAATGGAGAAGGCGGGATAAACACGCCATAAACACGACAAAAAGCAGATGTATCTACCGATTTTGGTGACACATCTGCTTTTTCTAAAAAATACACCGGTTTTAAAGTATTCGGTTTATACGAGCTTCAAATATTTGACCCCATACGGCGGCAGCTCCACCCTGCCGTGGATGTCGCTTGTTTCGCCGGTTAAAAAATCGACCGCTTTGTACTCGCCGCGGGCATCTATGGAACACGGCGCGTTTTCCGCATTGACGGCAACAAACACCGTCTCATGATCACAATGACGCTCAAACAGCAGATTTTTATTCTGAATGGTGATGTTCTTATAATCTCCGTAATTCAATGCGCGGCTTTCGGTCTTCACCTTCGCGAGTCTTTCGATAAACGCGGTGAGTTCGTTTTCGACGGGTGCATCGAAGCACGGGCGCAGGGCGCTGTCGCCCTCATGCTTTTCGCCCTTTGCGCCCCACTCGCTTCCGTAATACAGGCACGGAATGCCCGGCATGGCGAACAGCACGCCGTACAGCGGGTAAATTTGCTTTTCGTCGTTTAAAATGCTCGCGATGCGCGTTACGTCGTGGTTATCGGCGAAGTTCATCAGGTGCTTGCCGCGGTACAGCGTCCACGGCTCCGGGCCGAACTGCCGCCCTAGCGAATGCGCAATCTCAAAAAGATTCATCGAATTGAACGCAGAGTAAAGCCCTTTGTAGCACTCGTAGTTCGTCACGCTGTGCAGCAGGCCGTCTGCGGTGATGCGGTTGTAATCGCCGTGGATCATCTCGCCGATGAGCACAAACTCCGGCTTTTTGCCGTCGCAGTACGCGCGCAGGCGGCGCATGAAATCTTCATTCAACATGTACGCCACGTCAAGACGCAGGCCGTCGATGCCGAATTCGTCGATCCATCTGCCGACGCAGTTTAAAAGATACTCAACAACGGTGGGATTATAGAGATTGAGCTTGACAAGCTCGTAATGTCCCTCCCAGCCCTCGTACCAAAAGCCGTCGTTATAGGCGCTGTTACCGTCGAAATTCAAGTGAAACCAGTCTTTATAGGGAGAGTCCCACTTTTTCTCCTGCACGTCACGGAACGCAAAAAAGCCGCGGCCCACATGGTTGAACACGCCGTCGAGCACAACTTTAATGCCGTTTTCGTACAGCGCATCGCACACGGCTTTGAAGTCTTCATTCGTGCCGAGGCGGCAGTCTATCTTTGTAAAATCACGCGTATCGTAGCCGTGGTTGTCCGATTCAAACACCGGGGAAAAATACACCGCGCCGATATGCAGCTTTTTCAGGTGCGGAATCCACCCTTTGACCTTTTGAATGCGGTTCACGCACACGCCGTCGTTCGGCATGGGCGCACCGGTAAAGCCCAAGGGATAGATCTGGTAAAACACCGTTTCATCTGCCCACATTGTTATATTCGTTCCTTTCAAAAGAGTTATGCCGATTGCAACTTAAAACGTATACATGCCGTCTGCCGTCTGGCGGATATCCGCGTTATAGAACGCCGTCATGGCCTTTACCATGTACGCAGTGTCCTTTTCGCCCGCCGTTTCCACGCAGGAGTGCATCGCGAGCTGCGGGATGCCGATATCGACCGTGTTGAGCGACAGATGACCGTTTGAGATATTGCCAAGCGTAGAGCCGCCCGCCATATCGGAGCGGTTGTGGAAGATCATCACCGGCACCTCGGCCTTACGGCAGATCTCGCCAAACACGGCGGCGGAAACGGAATCCGTCGTATACTTCTGGTTTGCACTGTACTTGATGACGATGCCGCCGTTTAAGTAGCAGCGGTTCGTCTGGTCACACTTTTCCGTGTAGTTCGGGTGCACGGCATGGGCATTATCGGCGGAAAGCATGAAGCTATCCGGCATTTTGCGCAGCCACTCCGCTTCGGGGATATTGAGCGCGGCAGCGATGCGACGCACGGTATCCGTGAGGAACGTGGAATCTGCGCCCTGCTTTGTCAGCGAGCCGACTTCTTCGTTATCGAACACGGCGCTGATGAGCAGCTTTTCTTTGTTTTCCGCGTTCAAAAACGCTTCCGTTGCGGAGAACGCGCACTGGAGGTCGTCGAGGCGCGGGGATGCAATAAATTCGTTCTCCATGCCGAATACAACGCCGTGCTGGCGCGGATAGAGGAACATATCGCTCGAGATGACGTCTTCCTTTTTAACGCCTGCCTCTTCCGCGATGAGCGCGTTATAATCGGCGTTTTCGCCGCCGAGCAAGGGCAGCAGATCGACCTGCGGGTTTAACTTGTGGTCTGCCATGCCGCGCGTCATGTGAATGGCAAGGCTCGGGATGATGCACAGGTCGCGGTCAATGTTCAAAAGCACGCTCTTTACGCCGCTTTCGGTACGCACCACGGCGCGGCCGGCAAGCGACAGCGGACGATCAAACCACGTGGAAAGGATCATGCCGCCGTAGCCTTCGGTGTTGAGCTTTTTGTAGTGACCCTCTACGGTGATCTCCGCGCCGCTCTTTACGCGGAACGTCGGGGAATCGCTGTGCGCGGAGACAATCTGCATGCCGTTATAGTTTTCCGGCACGGAGAACGCCAAAACGGAGGAGCCGTTGCGCGTCGTAAAGTAGCGCTTGCCCTTTTCGAGCGTCCAGGTTTCGTTTTCAAGCAGGCGAATGCAGCCCGCATCTTCCAACATTACACATATATTTTTCACCGCATGAAAACACGACGGAGAAGCGTCGATAAACTTCAGCAGCTTTTCGGTGGTTTCAGAAGTCTTTAACATTTCGGTCATTCCTTTCCTTGTTTCTATTCATCATAGCACAAAACGACAAATATGGGTAGAGCAAATTTCAGAAAAAAAGACCGCCGCACCGAAACAGTGCGACAGTCTTTAAAAAATCAATTCATTTGCACGCATTTCCGATGGCTTCGTTCACGCGCTCGCGCAGATCAGGCAGATAGGACGATGTGCGCGGATAGTTTGCAAACGTCATGCTTTCGCCGTCTCCGAGCAGTTTTAAGACGCTTTCGCGCCCGAGCTTTTCTTCGGCGAGCGACAACGCGCGCATATCATAAAGCGCCATGGCGAAAACCTTTTGCCGCAGCGACGGCAGCGGGCCGTTTTCGCCGGGATAGACGGAAAATCCGTCGCCGCCCGGGAACGCGCCGCCTGCGTCCGTCACCTTGAACGGATCGATAACAGCTTTGGAGAGCTGCGAGTTCCAGAAGTTATAGCCCCAGTGCAGGAAGCCCGTGATGTGATACTTCCACATCTGCACGCCCAAAATGCGATTGCGGTTTGAAGGCATCGCGAGGAAACGGTTGCCCACGTCCACGCACTGGCCGCAGCAGGTGTACGCCCACAGATCCGGCACATCGTTTTCGATAAACGGCGTGATATGATTCGTCGCGACGACGGGGTGCTTGACGAGCCCCTCCGTGTAGTAATCATACGACGAGAGCGCGTCGCGCAGAATGCAGCCGGGCAAATACGGCTCCACAACAGCTTTCGCCTTTAAGTAGTCCGCCTTGTGCTCCTCGCTCGGCTCGTCCGAAATGTGGAACATAAGGTCACTTTTTTCAACGCCTACTTCTTCAAAGAATGTAAGCAGCTGCGGCAGCAGCGCATGCAATAATGCCGCGTATTCCGGGTCGGTTGCCGCAGTATGCCAACCGAATTTCAGCTTGCGTTCGCCGTTTTCGGTGACGTAAATATTCGGCGCACATTTTGCACCCCACTGTGTGAAGAAGTGGGAAATCTCAAACTTAGAAATGCCGCAGTCCTTTGCGGTTTCCACCCAGCGGGCAAGCCTTGCGAAATCAAAATGATAACCCGCGTCGTTCTTTGTGATCTCCACAAGCTGCGTGCACGGGCGTTCTTTGCCGATCTCGGTATCGAGCGCGGGAGTGAACACCGGCGTCAGGATCATGTTCATGCCGTGTTCCGCCGCCATACGCATATACTTGTCTAACAATGCCCAGTGCTCTTTTGAGTAAATCTCCACGCCGTAGCGCGCTGCGATGCAGTCGCCATGGAACCACTGCGTGAACGTGAGCTTCTGCTCCGGCAAAGTGACCGGCACGACCGTCAAACGGAAAATTTCGCTTTTGCCGTTTGCGCTGATCTCCACGGGGTAATCGCCGCCCGCGGCATCGTCGTTCACTTTGAGGCTCACCCACAGCACCTCGCGGCCGTTGACGTTCACCGCGCCGTCCGTGACGGGATACAGCACATCCGGGAACGTGCTCGGCTCTATTGTGATGTAGTCGTCATCGAACCTGTCCGGGTACGCGGAAAGCGCGCACGGCACATAGCCCTCGCGGTACACCGCCACTTTAACGGGTGCATCGGTGCGCACCTCAATGTAGTGCTCGCCCTCGCCCGTGACGATGGCCTGAAACGCGGTCTCTTCTCCGCGCAGAGCGCTCGCCTTCGGGTACGGCGCAAAGGTCTTTTCTTCCTGCGCCATGACTTTTTCCATCGGTGAAAGAAGCTGGATCGTTGTCTGCATGGATTTTTCCTCCCCTAAGTTGACCGTGTCAAACTGTGTAAAATCCGGTATATAACGTTCGCCGGCGGCGCTGCGCTTTTGGCAGAAGCCGGGCAAACCCAGTTCCAACATATAATTTTGTACCTTGCGGCTCTCCCGCAGGGTGATGCGGCGGTTGATGTCCGCAAATTCCGGCTCGTGCAAAACACGTCCCATCGGCGTATACTGGCTCATCAGGCTCACGGGCACGCCCGGGAAATGCTGTTTGATGAGCTCCAGCGCCTGCATGGAATTGCGCGTGTGGCCGGGCAAAATGAGCTGCCGAATGATGATGCCCTTTTGCAGCATGCCGTTTTCGTCGTACACATTTTCGCCCGTCTGTCGCACCATCTCATGAATGGCAGCAAGCGCCGTTTCACAGTAGTGCGGCGCATTGGAAAGCCGCACGGCGAGATCGTCGTCCGCATATTTGAAATCCGGCAGGTAAATGTCGACGAGCCCCTCTAACATGCGCAGTGTCTCGACCGATTCATACCCGCCGCAGTTGTAGACAACGGGCACGCGCGGCTTATAGATGCGCAGCGCTTCGGCAATTTGCGATGCAAAGTGCGTCGGCGTAACAAGGTTGATGTTGTGCGCACCCATAGCTTCGAGTTTTTTTATCGTCTCGATGAATTCTTCAACCGTAAAATCCTTGCCGTGTAGGCTTTCACCGGAGATCTCGCTGTTCTGGCAAAACGCGCAGCGCAGCGAGCAGCCGGTAAAAAAGATCGTGCCACTGCCGCGCGTACCGCTGATGGGCGGCTCCTCCCAGTAGTGGAGCTTCGCGCGCGCAATGTGCATTTTGTCGCCGCTTTGGCAGTAGCCGCGCATTATTTCACGGTCAACACCGCATTTTCGCGGGCACAGTGTGCAAATGCTCATGCGTTTTGTTCCCTGAGCATCAGGAACCCGGCGTTAGAGCCGCGCTTGCCGCGCGTCACGCGGTGTGAAAACAGCAGGTCGCTGTTGCACATGGTGCACACGCCGCCCGTTGTGATGTGCTCGGGCAGCACGCCTGCACCTAATAAGAACGCACGGTTGCACGCCCAAAGATCAACGTGGAATTTGCCGTTGCCGTCGTCCGTGACGAATTTGTCGCTGTCGGGCAGCGCGAGGAATTCTTCCGCACACGGGGCGTCCACCTCAAAGCACTCCTTTGCAATGGACGGACCGATGGCCGCGAGCAGATCCTCGGGGCGGGTATCGAATTCCTCCTGCATTTTCTCTACGGTAGCTTTTGCCATGCCGTTCACCGTGCCGCGCCAACCGGCGTGCGAAAGCCCAATGGCGTGATGAATGGGGTCGTAGAAGTAAAGCGGCACACAGTCCGCCGCGTAAATGAGCAGCGGCAGATTCGGCTCATCCGTCACAAGGCCGTCCACGCTTTCCATGTCCTTCGGCTTCCAAATACCTGTGCCGGCGTTTTTCATCGTGACACGGCGCACGTTCGTGTGGTGATCCTGCGCGCCCGCCGTTATATTCTCTACAGGGATATTCGCCGCTTGAGCGATGAGACGGAAATTTTCTTTTACATTTTCGTCGCTGTCGCCGCGGTTGAAGCCGAGGTTCATAGCAGCAAACTCTTCTTCACTCACGCCGCCGATGCGCGTGGAGAAGCAGTGCGTAAGGTACGGGATATTCTCCCACGCCTTAAACGTCAGCAGTCCCACACCGTTTTCCTTGATTGTCAGACGCATATCGGCGATGTCTGCGTTTTCGGCGCGGCGCGGCTTTTCGATTTTCGGCAGCGGAATGGATTTGCGGCTCACGATAATACCCTCATACTTCTGCTTTACGCGCAGCTGACCGCAGAATTCGTAGCCGCATTTTTCGCACTTAAATGTGCTGCGCAGACTCTTGTTTTTCACAGTCCATTTGCCGCGGCGCTTTGCTTCGCCGCCGCATTTTTCGCACGTGAAATGCAGATGCTCCTTTTCGATCAACGGGCTGTTCACGTCACAGATATACGTCGTTTTAAACGTGATGCGTCTGTAAAACTCCGGGTCCTTGCAGTCCTGAATGAACGGGCGGAACGTATCCTTTGTGTAAATGCGCTCCAGCACCATGGCGGACAGCACGCTGTCGTCAAGCGCGCGGTGGTGGTCGAGCGCGCCGTCATCAATGGAAAGCAGCTCTGCCGCTTTGGAAAGCCCAAGCTGCTCCTTGCCGTCCTCGCCAAGGCGCTTTTCCACGTACTGCTGTAAATCGACATAGCGCTGCAAAAACGGAACGGTCTCCCCGCCGCCGAAATAGCGGCAGTTTTCAATCAGCGCCAGAATGTCCGACGTGCCCCACGTGGCAATCACGCAGTCGCCCGCCCATTTTTTGAAGCGGCTCATCACCTGCATGTACGGGCGCGCGTCCAAAAGATTCGCATCCGTAATGTTAGTGAGGTCCGAGATGATCGCGCTGATTTTTTTTGTCACCTGCGGTTTGACAAAGCAGGAAAACCGGTCTGTGATATTCAGTTGTGCATCGAGCTTGACAGCGCCGAACTCGATAATCTCATTGATAAAGCCGTGGAGACGGCGGCTGTACACACCGTTCCATTCCAGATCCAAAATAACGATATTCATTGGCTCTCCGTGTGTCTTTTCCGTTGGTCAGGTTTATAAATTACTTCTTTTTTGCAGCCTGCTTCATGCGCAGCTCTTTGCTCAGCACCATTTTGCGCATGCGGATGCTCTTCGGCGTGATCTCCACAAGCTCGTCGTCCGCGATGAACTCGAGGGACTGCTCCAGAGAGAGCACGGTGTGCGGGGTCAGCTTCAGTGCGTCGTCGGAGCCGGAAGCACGGGTGTTTGTCGCGTGCTTCTTCTTGCAGACGTTGATGACGATGTCGTCGCCCTTCGGGTTGCTGCCGACAATCATGCCCTCGTAAACCGGTACGCCCGGCCCGATAAACAGGCGGCCTCTGTCCTGTGCGTAGAACAGGCCGTAAGCCGTGGACTCGCCGGTCTCGTGTACAACGAGAGAACCGGTGCTGCGCTGCTGAATATCTCCCTTATACGGCTCGTAGCAATCGAACACGTGGTTCATGATGCCGTTGCCGTTCGTGTCCGTAAGGAACTCGGAGCGGTAGCCCATGATGCCGCGGGACGGGATCTTGAATTCAAGGTGTGTGGTGCCGCTGTCGCGGGTACCCATGTTGAGCAGCTCTGCCTTTCTGGTGCCGAGCTTTTCCATGACCGCGCCGACGTAGTTATCCGGAACTTCGATCATCAAAAGTTCCATCGGCTCCAGCTTCTTGCCGTTTTCTTCCTTGAAAATAACGCTCGGGCGGGAGACCTGAAATTCGTAGTTCTGGCGGCGCATCTGCTCGATAAGAATGGAGAGGTGCAGCTCGCCGCGGCCGGATACCTTAAACGTATCGGCGGAATCAGTCTCTTCTACGCGCATAGCAACGTTCGTTTCGACCTCCTTAAACAGGCGGTCGCGCAGGTTGCGGGAGGTGACATATTTGCCCTCGCGGCCCGCAAACGGGGAATTGTTGACCATGAACATCATAGAAACGGTCGGCTCGTCGATCTTGACGAACGGCAGCGGCTCCACGTGCTCCGGGTCGCAGGCGGTCTCACCGATGTTGAGGTCTGACATGCCGGAAACGGCCACGATGTCGCCAAGCTCTGCGCTCCCTGCGTCCACGCGCTTGAGGCCCTCAAACTGGTAGAGCTTCGTAATGCGCGCGTTGCGTTTTTCGTCGCTTGTGCTGCTGCAGATGGTAACGGTCTGGCCGACCTTTACGGAGCCGCGCTCCACACGGCCGATACCGATACGGCCGACGTACTCATCATAGTCAATGTTGGAGAACAGCACCTGCGTCGGGCCGTCAAGGTCACCCTCCGGCGCCGGAACATCGTTTATAATGGCTTCAAACAGCGGCTTCATGTCCGTGCCCTTTTCGTCCGGCTGGTTCATGGCGTAGCCGTCACGTGCGGAAGCGTAGACCACCGGGAAATCGAGCTGGTCTTCGTCTGCACCAAGCTCAATGAAGAGGTCAAGCACTTCGTCCACGACTTCAAGCGGACGTGCGCCCGGACGGTCGACCTTATTGACGACAACGACCGGCTTTTTGCCAAGACCAAGCGCCTTCTTTAAAACGAAGCGCGTCTGCGGCATACATCCCTCAAACGCATCGACAAGCAGCAGAACGCCGTCTACCATCATCAGAATACGTTCCACCTCACCGCCGAAATCGGCATGGCCCGGGGTATCAACAATATTGATTTTGATGCCATTGTACATGACAGCTGTGTTTTTGGAGAGGATCGTAATGCCGCGCTCACGCTCCAAATCACCGGAGTCCATGACGCGCTCGGTTACGGCTTCGTTGCTGCGGAAAACGCCGCTCTGGCGCAGAAGCTGGTCCACAAGGGTGGTCTTGCCGTGGTCAACGTGTGCAATAATGGCTACGTTGCGCAAATTTTCTCTTTTTCCCATCTTTATCAATCCCTTTCTTTATCGTTCTTAACTTCAAACTGCTTCAAAAAATTCAAAACCGACCGCGCCGTTTTGCATGCGCGGGATACGGCAAAAAACGGATTAAAAACTCGGTTTGCTCGTTAACCGAAATATTATACCACTTTTCGCGCGTTTTGTGAATATGTTCCGCCTTGGCGAAACCGCTGAAATATTGGTTTTTTGCGTTTTTTCTTTTGTCCTGCTTTCCTTGACGGCGGGCTTTGTTCGTGCTATTCTTGTATTGATTTTGAAACAGAGGAGTGCAAAACCTTGAAGAGGATCTTGAATTTCGGCTCACTCAATACAGACTATGTTTATAAGGTCGACCACATTCTGCAGGGCGGTGAAACCATTCAAAGCGAAAGCCGCACCGTATTCCCGGGCGGCAAGGGGTTAAACCAGTCCATTGCGCTTGTGCGGGCGGGGCTTTCCGTCTGCCATGCGGGGCTCATCGGCACGGACGGCGAGCACTTGCGCGATTTATTGAACCAAAACGGCGTAGATACCTCCCTCATCGAAACGCGCGATATGCCGGGCGGGCACACCGTCATTCAGGTCAGCCGAGAGGCACAGAATGCCATTCTGCTTTTCGGCGGCTCCAACGGGGCTGTGGATGAAGCATACGCCGACCGTGTGCTTGCGCAATTCGGCGCAGGCGACATTCTCCTGCTGCAAAACGAGATCAGCGCGCTGCCGTATATTCTTGAAAAAGCCCATGCGCGCGGCATGGAGATCTGGCTCAATCCGTCCCCGATGAACGAAAACGTTTTAAAGTGCAATCTGTCGCTCGTTTCCGTGTTCGTTTTGAACGAAGTGGAGGGCGAACAGCTGACCGGCACAAAGATTCCCACCGCTATTTTGGATAAGCTCCTTCAAAAATACCCGCACGCCGCCGCAGTCTTAACGCTCGGCAGTAAAGGCGCGTGGTACGCCAAAGAAGATAAGCGCGCGTTTGCCCCGGCGGAGCTTGTCCGTGCGGTCGATACCACCGCGGCCGGCGATACGTTCACGGGCTATTTCATGCGCGGTATGCTGGATGGGCTTTCGCCGAAAAAATCGCTGACCCTCGCGGCAAAAGCCGCTGCCATTGCGGTCTCGCGCCCCGGTGCCGCACCGTCTATTCCCCTATATGCAGAAGTTACAAGCGAAAGGAACTGAAAATATGAGTGATTTCAGAGTTGCAGTACGCAGAACGAACGAGTGGGACGGCCCGTCCATGCTCAAAATTTACACACCCTACGTCGAAAAGACGCACTACACGCCCGACACCGAAGTGCCGACGCTCGCCGAATACGTGCAGCGCATCGACACCTATACATACGGCCGTATGTGGATTCTGACGGAGATCAACAACCAGACGGCGGGATTCTGCTTTTTGACCGACCGCGATATTCCGAAAGATGACCTGTTCTCCGCCGACGCACAGCTGTACGTCTCCGAAAAATGTCTGCACAGCGGCGTGGGCACGTCTTTATACAGCCTGATGCTGGACATCATGCACCATGCAAATTACCGCCGCGTTACAGCGCACATCAATCTGCCGAACGATGCCGCCGTGGCATTCCACAAAAAGATGGGTTTTCACGAGGTCTCCGAAACGGACGGTGTTCTTTTAATGGAGCGTGCCATTGAGCCGGAAGACCCGAACGCAAAGCGCTTCACGAAAGCTTACCTCATTTTAGCGCAGGACTACGAGGCCGCGCGTGAGCACGCCGCCACATTTGTTAAAGAAGGTACGGTGGTATAATGGGCCCCTACGAATACGAAGTGGCGAGCATCGACGGCGACTACGCCGTTTTGCGCCGAACGGACAATGACACGCACGATGAAATTCTGGTCGCTCGCGCGCTTTTACCGGAGGAGATCGACATCGGCACCGCGCTGCACTACGAAATGTTCACCTATTCCATCGTTTAACATTTAATTATTGGCAAAAATAGCCAAATATTTTTCCCGTTGATTTGGGTAAACCGTTCATTGAACTCGCGTTGCTTTCTTGGTACAATGATACTTGTAAACTAACACGCAGCGAAGAGGTTCTACAAACACGGTTTACCCTTATTTTCTACGGAACGGTTTACCTTAATCTTATTTTTTAGGAGTTGTTGTATCATGTCCAAACCGTCCGGTGCCATCGACATGACGCAGGGCAAACCGATCAACCTGATGCTTCGTTTTGCGCTGCCCATGATGATCGGCAGTATTTTCCAGTCGCTTTATTCCATGGTGGACTCCGCCGTGCTCGGCCGCTTCGTCGGCTCGCACGCGCTGGCCGCCATCGGTGCCACCACGTCCACAACGGGCCTCATCCTGCTGCTTGCAACCGGTGTGACGAGTGCCATTTCCATCGTGCTTTCGCAATACGTCGGCGCAAACGACACCGACCGCGTGCGCAAGGGCATCGTCGCCTCCGGGTGGATCACCCTTTTGCTCGGCGTTGTTCTGGGTCTCATCAGCGTTTTCGCCGCGCGGCCACTCATGCAGCTTTTAAAAACGCCGGAAGACGTCATCGACATGTCCGTTTTATACATTCAGATTGTATGCGGCTGCGGCATCGCACAGTTTACGTATAACGCCGCGGCATCTATCCTGCGCGCACTCGGCGACAGTAAAACACCGCTGTATTTCCTCATTCTGTGCTCCATTTTGAATGTTATCCTCGACCTCATCAGCGTCATCGGTCTCAACATGGGCGTTGCGGGTGTCGCCGTTGCAACGGTCGGCTCGCAGGCCATCTCCGCCGCCATCTGCATCCTCGTCATGTTCCGCAAATACCCCGATCTGATGCCGAAGCGCCACACCCTGCGCCCGGATATGCCCGTCAGCCTTAAAATATTCGGCATGGGTGCGCAAATGGCTCTGCAAAGCCTGTTTCTTTCCGTCGGCATGATGGTCATTACGCGCGTCATCAACAGCTACGGCTCCAACGTCGTCGCGGCGTTCACCGTCGGCAGCAACGTGCAGAACCTCGCCGTGATGCTGTTCAGCAATTTCTCGTTCGGCTTTTCCGTCTATGTCGGGCAGAACTTCGGCGCGAAAAACGCAGAGCGCATCAAGCTTGGCGTGCGGCAAATCTTCCTTCTTGTCGGCGGTCTGAGCATTTTTGCAGGTGCGCTGACACTCATTTTTTCTGAGCTGCTCGTCTCGCTGTACGTCAAGCCGAACGAGACCGAAGTCATCGCGTATTCACTCGAATTCATCCGCATTCAGGCGTGGTTCTTCCCGTTCCTCGGATGGATCTGGCTTTATAACAGCACCGTCAAGGGCATGGGCAAAATCAACATTTCCATGGTCTCCTCCGTTGTGGAGCTGTGCAGCAAGATCGGTCTCTCATTGCTTCTGCCCATCTGGATCGGCACCACAGGCATTTGGTTTGCCGCGCCGATCGGCTACATTCTGGGCATCATCCCGCTGCTCATCTACTATTACAGCGGCCGCTGGAAAAAGCTGCTCACCGCCCCCGCCGCAGAACCCGCAAAGGCGTAAAATACAACAAAACGGCAAAAGTCCGAAGCACCTAAACCGTGTTTCGGACTTTTTATTCTATCTTAAAATTTCATCCCAGCATCACGTCCAAAAGCATCATTAGCGCAAAGCCCGTCACAATGCCCATTGTCGCCGCATACGGCTGCGCTTCCTGGTTGCGTTGACACTCGGGGATGAGCTCGTGCACCGCGACTAAGATCATCGCACCCGCCGCAAAGGACAGCGCAAACGGCAAAACGGCTTCAATGTACACGGCAAGCAAAGCGCCCAGAACGCCCGCAATTGGCTCCACAAAGCCGGAAGCCTGCCCGATGAAAAAGCTTTTCCTTCTGGAGCACCCCTCACGACGCAAAGGCAGCGAGACCGCCGCGCCTTCGGGGAAATTCTGCAAGCCGATGCCCACGGCCACCGTCACGGCACCCATCAGCGCTTCCGGCGTATAGCCGCCGTTTTTCAGCGCACCGAACGCCACACCTACAGCGAGCCCCTCCGGGATATTGTGCAGCGTAATGGAAAGCACCAACAAAATGATGCGGTTCAGCCGTGCGTTTTTCTCGCCCTGCGCCAAAGCGGAGCGCCGCTGCGCGTAGGTCACGCATTTATCGGAGCCCCACATGAACAACGCACCGCAGAGAAACCCGAGTGTCGCCACCAAAAACGCAGGCATGCTTCCCGCCGCCTCCGCGCGCTCGATGGCCGGCTGCAAAAGTGACCAAAAGCTCGCCGCAACCATCACCCCGGCGGCGAAGCCGAGCATCAAATTGAGAATTTTGGGGTTCGGCGATTTAAACAGCACCACCGTGGCAGCACCAAGCGCCGTGACGAGCCATGTCCCCAGCGTCGCCAACAACGCATAAAATACAATATCATTCATTTTCAGCCCTCCTGACTTTATTATATGGAGAGGGAAAAAATGGGTGAAAAAAGCACGCGGTTTTTAAAACCGCGTGCTTGCCGTATTAAATTGATCGGATAATCTTCCACGCTTCCGTCAGCCGCTCCAAGCTCCACGCGGCGTTCGCGGGGCTGGTGCTCGGCAGAACCGTTTCCGGCAGGTCGATCTCTTTCGCCAGATATTTTTGATACAGCTTGTGCGCCATTTGACCGTTTGTACACACATGCGTGATGTTCGCTGTCGATAAAATCACGGAAAGATCATTCGGCACGACGTTTTTGATGCTCGCGTCAGCCGAGCCCGTTACGTCGCACGAGGCAATGACGTCCCACAAGGCAACTTTATGCTTTAGCAAAAGCGCCTTCTTTTCGGGGACATCCCCTGGCACCGGTTCACCGAAAACCGCGCTCAAGACGCGCCAAAAGCGGTTTTGCGGGTGCCCGTAGAAAAACGCCGCTTTTCTCGACTGCACAGACGGAAACGAGCCCAAAACGAGCACGCGGCTGTTTTCGTCGAACACCGGCGGAATTTCGTGCTGCACCATCAGTGTACCTTCTCGGCAAAATCCTTCTTGCGCTGCTCGTAGGCCGCCATGTTTTCCGCTTCAAACGCAAGCTTCACATCGCCCGCGCCCATCAGGTTCAAAATGTACTTTGTAAACGGCGGATTCAAAACCAAGATCGGCCCCACAAGGTATGTGCCGAAGAAGTTGTTTACGCGGATACCCTCGTATTTCGCCTTTTTATTGAGCCCCACACCTTTGTTTTTCACGAACAAGCCGTGCGATTCATCCGGCGTGTAGGCCATCGTGAACTGCGTCTTAAAGCCCATGATGACATTGCCGTCAAATTCGCCCTCAAAGTCGCTGTTGTGGCGGTGCATCATGTTGCGCTTTGCGTACAAACGATAAAGCCCAAGGCACTCTACGCGGCTGCCGTCCTCGTTTTCAATGTAATCGCCGAAGATTTCGAGCGCATTGCCCGTGAAAAGGAACACCGTGCCGTCGTCAATGGCTTTTTGGATTTTCTCCTTCAGCGGCATCAACTTGCGGATGACCTGCTCCTGCATACGCTCCGTCATGGGACCCATATACACAAGGTTCATTTTTTCTTCGGTAAAGCGCACATCGTCGCTGAATTGCGTGCGGATAAACTCCGCTTCCGGCAGCGTTTTTTCAAGGTAGACCATGTTGTACGCATCGCCGAACAGGTTGCAGAATTCCGGGAAAAGGACTTCTATTTTCATTTCGTCTCGCCCTCCTTCTCACGTTCGATCATCTTATCGCGAATGTCATTTGCCAAACGAATGGTGTATACGTCGTACAGAATAAAGACTGTGTCCGCTTCTTTCGAGACCGCCGCAGGCGTATCGCTTTCATCGCGCATATGCACGATCTTCTCCGCCGGCACACCGGCCAGAAGCGTGCGCACATACGTATCGTGGTGGCGCGCACCGGCAATGACGACCTGCACGATGCTCGGGTCATTTAAAAACTCAAAATCGGTGTCGTAGAACCACGCGGTGTTCTCTACGGTGTGGCGCGCATCGAAGTAGTCGTCGAGAAACATCACAACGGACTTTTTGCCCGGCGCGTTACGGATATTTTCAAACGCACGGGAGCACGCAATGGGGTTCTGCCCCTTTGCAAGGTGCAGAATGTACTTTCTGCCGTTCACTTCTTTTTCGGAGTAACGCGTCTCGCTGATGCCCATTTTCTCCATGGAATTGCGGATTTTTTCTTCGGAAAGGCCGAATTCACGCAGCGTCGCAATGGCGGCAAGGGCGTTATAAATATTGATGTTCGTACTGTTCAAAAACGGGTATTCCGATTTTTTGCCGCCCACCACTACGTTCATCCTCATGTCTTTCGTATCGATGTCCGTTGCAAGGTAGTCGATGTCCGGCGAGCGGTAGCCGCAGGCTTCGCAGTGCACACGGCCGATATGATGGTAGCGCACAATATCGTGCACAAGCGGGCCGTGGCATTTGGGGCAGGCAGGCACATCATTTACGATATTGTCGCATTCCTTTTTGTCCGTGTCAAGGTGGTCGATGCCGAAATACACGCGGTCGTTTTCGGGCTTAATGGAACTGCAAAGCGGGTCGTCGCCGTTCAAAACGAGCTTTGTGCCCTTTGGAATTTCCTTATTCAAAATGTCGAGGATAAACTCCGCGTGCGCGTTGCGCTTATAAGAATCACGGAAAATGTTCGTGCACAGCACAATGTCCGGCTGCATGTAGGGGTAAATGTTCGGCGCAGAGCGCTCATCGAGCTCAAACACCGCAAGGTCACACTTCGGCTTGCCGAAAAAGTGACTGTTCGCAATGAGCGTAGATGCCACGCCGGTCGCGACATTCGTGCCGGAGCGGTTGCACATGAACTCGATGCCGTTATCCTCCAAAACATCCTCGATCATGTTCGAGACAGTCGTTTTGCCGTTCGTGCCCGTAATGCCGATGATCTTCTTCGGTTTCGGCATGCGCCCGATAAAATCCGGGCACAGAATAATAGCCCAAGAGCCCGGCATGGACGTGCCCTTTCGCCCGATGAGCTTTAAAACCAGCGCCGTACCGCGGGCGAACATCAGCGCAAAATAAAAGCGTAAATTTCGTTTCATTTTCTTCATTCCTTAAATTTGAATTTTCCGTTTATCGATACGCATGATTATACTACTTTTAGACGTGAACTGCAAGATGAACTGCAAGATAACGCCGTTTTGAATTGTTTCGGCTCTGAAATTGCGAATATTTAGGAATTTTTCATAATCACGGATTGATTTTTCACGAAAAAGACTGTATGATAAAGAAAAGCAATCCATTAACTTAGGAGGAGTTCACCATGAAAACTTTACCCGTAGCGGTACAGGTTTATTCTGTCCGCGATGACGCTGAGCGCGATTTTAAGGGCACCATGCAGAAAATCAAGGACATGGGCTATGACGGCGTTGAGCTTGCAGGCCTTTATGGCATGAAGCCGGCGGAAGTCAAGGCGATTTTGGAAGAAGTGGGCCTCGTTCCGCTTTCCGCACACGTTCCGTTCCAGGAGCTCGAAGCCGACATCGAAGGCACGGTCGCACAGTACAAGGAGATCGGCATGCAGTACATTGCCATCCCGTATCTGATGGAAGAAGATCGTCCGGGCACCGAGAAGTTCCTCAAGAACATTGAGACCTTCAAGAAGATCGGCGAAGCCTGCAAGAAAGTCGGCATCACGCTGCTTTACCACAACCACGATTTCGAGTTTGTAAAGATGCCGAACGGTCAGTATGCACTCGATTATATCTATACCGAGATTCCCGCTGACCTGCTCCAGACCGAGCTTGATATCTGCTGGGTCAAGGTCGCCGGCGAAGAGCCGGTCGATTACATCAAGAAGTACGCCGGCCGCGCACCGGTCGTCCACCTCAAGGACTTCTACAAGGAAGGTAAGCCGGCCAACATGTACGAGCTCATCGGCATTGAGACCGAGAAGAAGGAAGAAACCGGCAAGTTCGAGTTCCGTCCGGTCGGCCACGGCATGCAGAACATTCCGCCGGTGCTCGATGCAGCACTGGAAGCCGGCTCCAAGTGGGTCGTTGTCGAGCAGGATCAGTCTTATGACACCCCCGCTCTCGAAGCCGTGAAGATGAGCCGCGATTACCTCAAGGGCCTCGGCTGGTAATCTTACCGAAGCTAAATGAAATAGCAATGCTGATTGGGGCGCACTTTCTTTCCCGAAAGTGCGCCTTCATTATATTCGCCTGTCGGCGAATGCTATAGTCCTTCGGACAATAAAAAGAAAAACGGCTCCCGGCGCATGAAAGCACCGTGGAGCCGCGTATGTATAAGCGAGATATTATGCGTCCTTCTTTTCCTCTTCGTCTTCCGGCGGAAGCACGGATGCGCAGTGCGGGCATTTCGTCGCGCCGATCTTCACGTCATCCATCAGGCAGTACGGGCAGGTTTTCGTGGTAGGAGCCGCCGGTTCCTCCTCCTGTTTTTTCTTCAGGTTCGACACGGCGTTTACCGCCTTCACAATGGCAAAAACAGCCGCAGCCGTGATGAAGAACGTAATGACCGCATTGATGACCTCACCGATGGCAAAGCCGCCCGGCGCCCATTCCGCAAACGTCGTATCCGGGAGCAAAAGACCGATGATTGGCGTCAAAAGACCGCTGACAACCGCGTTGACAATTGCCGTGAACGCAGATGCCACAACGACACCGACGGCCATGTCCAGCACATTGCCGCGCGCAATAAATTGCTTGAACTCTTCCAGTAACTTTTTCATAACAGATTCGCACCTTTCTGAATTTCTTTTAACATCGTATCACAACTACTGTCAAAAAACAATTCCCAATTTTGTTTTTCCCTCAAAATTTCCGATTTTGCTGCGGTTTCCGACAGTTTTTTCTTGCAGAAGTATTGTTGAAAACCGTGAAATATGCTATACTATTCTATACTTTTCCGAGATATACATAGGACGCTCGATGGTTTAAGGAGATGCACGCATGGCATATAAGATCTGGCTTTTTCTGTGGTACTTTGTGCTTGCTTCCTTCTGCGGCTGGGTCGCAGAGGTGGGGTACATCGGCATGGTATACCGAAAATTCAAAAACCCCGGCATGCTGAACGGTCCGTACTGCCCGCAGTACGGCCTAATGATTGCGCTGCCGTGGGCGGCATTGACGGCGCTGCATTGGCAGACGTCGTTTGTTGCCACGCTGTTTTTCTGCCTGATTTCAAGCTTCCTTGTGGAATTCATGTTCGCGTGGCTGCTGCGCAAAACAACGCACATCCGCCTGCGTGATTACTCCAAATTCAAGTGGAATATCAAGGGCTACGTTTCCGTGCCCGTCGCCACCGTGCGCGGCGTGTGCTTCTCGTTCATTGTGGTATTCATCGTGCCGGTACTCACGTCACTTCTGCACTACGTCAACCGCACCGTCGGCTGGATTATCCTCTATGCCGTCCTCGGCATCATGCTGCTCGACATCATCATCACGTCCATCACCGTGCAGCGCTTGAATCACCAGTTTAAACGCTTATCCGAACTCGGAGACCGCGTGCGCGAGGCGAGAAACGCCCTCGGCAATGCCGTCACCGGCGGCGCCATCGGCGCAGCGGAGGCCATTGATGACCTCGACCTGCAAAAGAAGCTTCAGGAAGCACAAAAGACCGCCGACGAAAACTACACGGCACTCCTCAACAAATCGAACTTCTTAAAGCGCCGCTTCATGAGCGCCTCGCCGGATATGACGAACGAGCAGTACGAAAAGGAATTAAAAGCCTACCGCATCACGACGGAAGAGCGCAAAAAGCGCTCCGCCGAACGCTGGAAGCGCAACCGCTATGAATATGAAGCTACATTCGAAAATCCGGAAGACCGCCCGTTTGCGTTCGGCATGAACTTCACAAAACTCTTCTGGATATTCTTCATCGGCTGCCTTGCCGGTTTTGTGCTTGAAGAATGCTGGGCGTTCTTCATCGCGCACCAGATTGAGCTGCGTGTAGGCCTTGTGTACGGCCCATTCCAGCCCATTTACGGCGGCGGCGCAGCCATCATCACGCTGTGCCTGTATAAGCTCTACAAGCAGGACGACATCATCATTTTTGTTGCCAGCGGCATCATCGGTGCGGCGTTCGAGTATCTGTGCAGTTGGGGACAGGAGATGCTGTTCGGCACCGTTTCGTGGGATTACAGCGGCACGCCGTTCAACATTGACGGCCGCACAAACTTGATGTTCGCGCTCATCTGGGGCACGCTCGGCCTTATCTGGATCAAAGAAATTTACCCCGCCATGTCGCGCATGATCGAAAAAATCCCGAAGCGCCCGGGCGCTATCCTCACCATTTTGCTCGTTGCGTTCATGCTGTTTGACGGGTTCATCTCCTGCGCCGCGCTGACCCGCGCCAACGAGCGCGCCGAGGGCATCCCTGCCACAAGCTCGTTCCAAATGTTCCTCGATAAGCACTTGGATGACGACTACCTCGCGCTCGTCTACCCGAACATGCAGAAGGTCAACGAAGACGGCACGAAAAGCGAACCGCTGAAAGACACGGTAAAGAACACGTAAACGCAATCTGCCATACTGCGGCAAAGAAATTTGAAGCGGTTTCATCACGAATTAAAAGGAATCCACCGTATCGCTTTCACACATACGGTGGATTCCTTATTTTATCGTATTATTTTCGATTCAGCGTACGCTTTCTACAAACGTTCTGAACGCTTTTCTGCCCTCTGCCGTGCATTTGTAGACGCCTGCGTTCTCCAGCACCTTTACAAACACCTTTCCCACTTCCTGCTGCAAGATGTGCTCGGCATTCGCTTCGTTCATTTCCGGGTGGTCGCGCTTCACCTGCGCTGCCCACTCCGCGTGCTTTGCGATGCTCTCCACGCTTGAAACGTCGCCGTTTTTCAGCATCACATCTTTCAGGGTCTTCAGCTCGTCTTTCAGTCTGGACGGCAAAACCGCAAGACCCATAACTTCAATGAGGCCGATGTTCTCTTTCTTGATGTGATGATATTCGTCGTGCGGGTGGTATACGCCGAGCGGATACTTTTCCGTCGTAATATTGTTGCGCAGCGCAAGGTCGAGCTCGTATACGCCGTCCACACAGCGCGCAATCGGCGTGATGGTGTTGTGCGGCTCGCCGTCCGTCTCCGCAAAAATGAACGCGTCCTCGTCCGTGTAGCTTCTCCACGCTTTCAATACATGGTCGGCCGCATCAATCAGGCGCTCCGGGTTTTTATGGCGCAAACGCAGAACGGAGACCGGCCAGTTCAATATGCCCGCTTCCACATCTTCAAAGCCGTGCAGCGTGCAGTGCTCCTCCATGTTCGCGCGCGCCATCGCGAACGTATAGTGGCCGCCCTGGTAGTGGTCGTGTGTCAAAATGGAACCGCCAACGATGGGCAAATCGGCATTAGAGCCGAGGAAATAATGCGGAAACTGCTCCACAAAATCAAACAGCTTGCGGAACGTGCTCTTGTCAATCTGCATCGGCACATGCTCGCCGCAGAACACAATGCAGTGCTCATTGTAGTACACATACGGAGAATACTGCAAAAACCAATCCGCATGGTTCACCGTGATCGGGATTGCGCGGTGGTTCTGTCTTGCCGGGTGGTTCATGCGGCCCGCATAACCGATATTCTCCTTGCACAGCATACAGGCAGGATAACCGGAAGCCTTCATTTTCTTTGCCGCAGCAATGGCCTTCGGATCTTTTTCCGGCTTTGAAAGGTTGATGGTAATATCAATCGCACCGAAACGCGGGTCGTTATACACCCACTTTAAATCGCGCGCCACACGGTCGCGGCGGATATAATTGCAGTCGCCGCAAAGCTTATAGAACCAGTCCGTCGCCTTTTCCGGGGATTCCTTGTAAAGTGCGCGAAATGTGCGGTTCACATCGGACGGGCGCGGTGTCAAAAGGCCCATCAGTTTCGTGTCAAATAAATCGCGGGACGTCGCACCGTCCTCGATGATGCCGCGCTTTACGGCTTCGTCGCAAAGGCCGTCCAGCAAAAGTGCCAGGTTTTCGCTCTGCTCCGCTTCCTCATCCGCGTAATCCTCTTCACAAAGCGCCTCCAATAAACGGTTGCGCGTGTAAATCATGTCTTCCGCTTCGATGAGCCCCGTGCGCACGCCGTATTCGACAAGCGCCTTGATTTTTCCGAAAAGCATACTTTTTACCCCCATATAACTAAAAATTCAAAAGGAGAGCGTAAAAATCAGCGCATCCTCTCTTGGTTCTGTATAAAAATTGCGGCGCACACCCGCCTCCGTAAAGCCGAGCGAACGGTACATCGCAATGGCCGGCAGGTTTGATGTCCGCACCTCCAGCGTGATGAAAACGCCGCCGTTTTCCCGCGCTTTTTCGATCAGCGCCGCCATGAGCGTTCTGCCCACACCATGGCCGCGAAACTCCGGGAACACCGCAATGTTGTCCACATAGCTTTCGCCGAGCACCGTGTGCATGCCGCCGTAGCCGAGCACCTCATCTTGCTGCATCGCCACCAAAAAGCATGCGGCAGGATTATCAATCTCCTCCGTCAGGCTTTTTTCGCTCCACGGTTCCGAAAAGCAAAGCTTTTCAAGCTCCGCAAGGCGCGAAACGTGCTCTGCCGTCATCGAAACAATCTGCATAAACGCTCCTTAAAAACCGAGATGCTGCTCAAACGTCTGCAATTCCTCGCAGATCTTGTCGCGGCACTTGCGGTAGGTATTTAGGTCCCCGCCGTAGGGATCGTCAATGTAATGCGGCACGTAAATTTTCTCCGCCGGCACACCCGCCTGCATCAAAATGTACGCGTGGGTTTTCGACATCGTGAAATAAACGTCCCACACATTGATTTCTTCCGGCGTAAAGCGGCGCGCAATGTGACCGCTGATGTCCACGCCGATCTCCTTGCAGGCCAGCACCGCATTTTCGCTGGGATGCTGCCCATCGAGCGCGGAAAGACCGGCGCTTTGGCACATGATGTTCTCAAAGCCGCGCTGCTCCATTTCGCGGCGGAAAATGCCCTCCGCCATTGGGCTTCTGCACGTGTTGCCGGTACAGACAAACAAAATTTTCATCTTTGATTATAAACCTCGAATACTTCTATAATCGGTCGTATTTCGTCTTCCAAAATGAAAACGCTCCCGAACGACCGCTACCTATCATAGCACAGTTCGGGAGAGAATTCTACTAAGTATTCTTTAATTTTCAATGAATGACAACAAAACAACAATAATAAACAACATTGTGCCGCACAAAGCTGCCGAAAGGCGCACCCGCCTACTTCTTCCTGTAAACCAGAAAGTCAAATTTAATCTCGGTCTCGAGCACATCGAGCGCGCGCAGACGCTCTCCGCCCTTAACGTCCGTCTTCCAGTAGTACGGCGTCATGGAGAACAGCGCTTCAATGTTCTCCTGCCCGTTCACCGTGATAAACTTTTGCACACACGCACGGCCGAGGTATTCAAACCCGTCGTAGGCCGTGTCGTGCTCTTCGTTCTCATACGGCTCTTTGTATAAAACCTCTTTCATGCCGTACAGATGCCGCGCACCCGGCACCGCAAGGATCATCACGCCGCCCGGCTTTAATACCCTAAAAAACTCCTCCGGCACAATAGGCGCAAAAACATCCGTCAGCACATCTGCACTGTTTTCCGCACACGGCAGGTGAAATAAACTCGCCACCGCGAAATCGATGCCCTTATATTTGCCCGCAGCCGCTTTCACCGCGAATTTCGAGATGTCCACGCCGGAAACCGAACCGTTTTTCGCTTTGGCTTTTTCATATAAAGCCGAAGTGTAAAAGCCCTCGCCGCAGCCTGCGTCCAAAATAACGCCGTTCTCGGGCAGATATTTGTCCGTCAGCTCCGCCAGTTTGTCACGGAACGCATCGTAGTAGCCGCCGCTCAAAAACACGCGGCGCGCGTCCACCATCTGCTTTGTGTCGCCGGGAATTTTCGCGTGCATCTGCTTTACGGGCAGAAGATGCACATACCCCTGGCGCGCAATATCATAAGAATGTCCGTTTGCGCAGCGCAGCGCGCGGTCTTCTCTTTCCAACGCGCTGCCGCATGCGGGACAGCAAAATATCATCATAAACCCTTAGCCCTTCGCCTGATACCAGCTCTTACCGCTTCCGGCCTCTGCCAGCATCGGCACGCTCAGCTGCACCGCGTTTGCCATTTCTTCTTCCAGAATTTTCCTCACCGTGTCGCTTTCCGCTTCCGGGCACTCCACAATGAGTTCGTCATGCACCTGCAAAATCAGCTTTGCATCGAGCTTTTCGGCTTTCAAACGGTTGCGCACGTGCACCATAGCAATCTTGATGATGTCCGCCGCTGTGCCCTGAATCGGCATGTTGCGCGCCACACGTTCACCGAACGCACGCATATTGAAATTGGAGCTTGCAAGCTCCGGCAGATAGCGTCTGCGGCCGAACAGCGTCTCCACATAGCCGTTTTTCTTCGCTTCCTCCACCACGCGCTCCATGTAATCCGCAACGCCCTTATAGTTGCGCAGGTAGTCGTGAATGTAGTCCTCGGCCTCGCGGCGGGAAACACCGATGTCCTTTGAAAGCGAGAACGCGCCGATGCCGTACACAATGCCGAAGTTGACCGCTTTCGCGCGGCTGCGCATCTGCGGGGTCACAAGGTCTTCGGGCATATCGAACACACGCGCCGCCGTCATGGTGTGGATGTCGCGCCCAAGGCGGAAGTCCTCCTGCATCTGCGTGTCGTTTGCCACGTGCGCCAATACGCGCAGTTCAATCTGCGAATAGTCGGCATCCACAAGCACATTCCCCTCTTTTGCGATGAAGAACCGGCGGAATTCACGCCCAAGCGGCGTGCGCACCGGGATGTTCTGCAAATTCGGCTCAGTCGAGGAAATACGCCCCGTGCGCGTTTCGGTCTGGTTGAAGCTCGAGTGAATGCGCCCGTCCGCCGTGATGGCTTTCAGCAAGCCCTCGCAGTACGTGGAACGCAGCTTCGTCAGCGTGCGGTAGCGCAAAACCTTATCAACTGCCGGATGCACGCCGCGCAGACCCTCCAGCACATCTGCGTTTGTGGAGTATCCCTTTTTCGTCTTTTTTCCGTGCGGCAGTCCGAGCTTTACGAACAGCGCTTCGCCCAGCTGCACCGGGGAGTTGATGTTGAATTCATACCCCACGTCTTCATAAATTTCTTTCTGCAGCGCGTCCACCTGCTCAGAAAGCACCTCGCCGTAGGTTTTTATGGCCTCGCGGTCAACAAGGAAGCCGCTTTCCTCCATCTCGCCCAAAACCAAAGCAAGCGGAATTTCAATGTTCTCCAATAATTCGTGCTGGCCGTTTTCGTCGATGCCCTTTTGCAGCGCCGCACAAACAGCGGGCAGCACAGCCGCCGCCTGCACGTTCGCGTCCTCATATGCGGGCACGGCAATGCCGTATTCCGCCGCCAAACGCAGCACACCGTAATCGGAGCCCGAGGGGTTCAAAAGATACGCCGCAAGCTCCGTGTCCATCACGGCATTTTCAAGGGAAGTCCTCAAATGCAGCGCCGTGCGGTGCAGCTTTTTCAGCGCAAACGTGTACTTTTTCGTCACCTTACTGCCGAGGAACGCCTTCAAAAACGCGTCGTCCGCATCCACGACCGCAATCGCCGGCTTGCCCGCGTCGAACTTACCGTTAAACACAAGCTGCTTTAATTCGTCGTTTTCAAACACCGGCACAAAGTACGCTGCCCCCTCGTCCTCACACTGGCCGAGTACCGCTGCGCCGTCTTTATAATTCTTCACGGGCAGCAAAGCCGCTTCTTCGGCCTGTGCGCTGTTCGCCGTCGGCGCCGCGCCGGGAGTCAGGTGCAGGCGTTCCATCAGCTTAAAGAGCTCCAAACGCGTCATGATCTGCGCCGCGGCTGCGGGGTCACCCTCGCCGGGAATATAATGCGCAAGCTCCGTATCGATCGGCGCATTGCGGCGGATGGTGCCGAGGTCGTAACTCAAAAACGCGTTGTCTTTGGAATGGATCAGCTTCGTTCTCATGCCGGGCTTGATGTCCAGCTCATCTAAATTGTCGTAAATATACTGCAAAGAGCCGAACTTGCGGATCAGCTCGCCCGCACCCTTTTCGCCGATGCCCGCAACGCCCGGAATATTATCCGAGGTATCGCCCTGAATGGCCTTGATGTCGATGAGCTGCTTCGGCTCCACACCGTACGTCTCTTTGATATACGCCTCATCACACAGCGTCACGGCAGACTGACCGAATTTCGTCGTTGCAAGGCGCACCGTCGTTTTCGGCGAGACAAGCTGCAGGCTGTCCCGGTCGCCGGTCGCAATCATGCACGTATTGTCCGTGTTTTCGCACGTTTCCGCAAACGTGCCGAGAATATCGTCTGCTTCCCAGCCCTCGCACGTCACGATTTTATAGCCGAGGTCGCCGAGCAGCTCCTTTAAGACCGGCATCTGCGCCGCAAGCTCCGGCGGCATGCCCTTGCGCTGCGCCTTATAACCCGCATAGGCCTTGTGGCGGAATGTCGGCGCTTTCATATCGAACGCGATGGCCACCGCGTCCGGCTCCGTTTCGTCCTTCACTTTTTCCAGAATATTCAAAAATCCGACAATACCGTTTGTAAACTCGCCGTTTTTCGTTGTCAGCAGCTTAATGCCGTAAAACGCGCGGTTTAAAATGCTGTTGCCGTCCAGTACCAAAAGTTTCACGCTGATCTTCCTTTCCGTTACGGGTCAAAAGACACGTCTTTGTTTTCTATATACACTTTCTCGAGCAATTTATCGAGGTCGCTGAGCGTTTCCAGCTCGCCCGCCATGCGCCGGAATTCCGCCGCACCGCGCAGACCGTGCATGTACCACGCCACATGCTTTCTCGCTTCGCGCATGCCGCGCCCCTCTCCCTTTGCGGCGCACAGCGCATCCATATGCTTTTTAATGACCACAATGCGCTCCGCAAGCGTCGGCGGCGGCATAATGCGCAGACCGCTGCTGAAATAGCCGTTGATCTCCCTGAAGATCCATGGATTGCCGAGCGCCCCGCGCCCGATCATCACCATGTCGCACCCGGTCTCGTTCATCATGCGCACGGCGTCCTGCACGCATTTTACGTCGCCGTTGCCGATGACGGGCACCTTCACGGCTTCCTTCACCTGACGGATAATATCCCAGTCCGCCGGCGGCTCATACATCTGTGTACGCGTTCTGCCGTGCACGCAAATGGCGTCCACGCCCGCATCTTCGCAATATTTTGCGACTTCCACCGCGTTCACGCTGTTTTCGTCCCAGCCCTTACGAATTTTCACCGTCACGGGCAGGTCGACCGCATTTTTCACGGCACGGACAATGTCCCCACACAGCGGCGGCTTTTTCATGAGGGCGCTGCCGCAGTTATTGCCCGCAATTTTCGGCACAGGGCAACCCATATTGATATCAATAACATCCGGCCCGGCCGCTGCGGCGCGCTTTGCGGCAGATGCAAAGATGAGCGGGTCGTCGCCGAACATCTGGATCGCGACGGGGTGTTCCTTTTCGCCGAGCGTGATAAGCTCCTGCGTTTTTTTATAGTTATACTGCAGCGCTCTCGTCGAGACCATTTCCGTCACGCAGTACGCTGCGCCGAACGAGCAGCAAAGCTCGCGGAACGGCCGATCGGTCGCGCCCGCCATCGGAGCCAGCGCCGCCACACCGTTCAAAGTCAGATTTCCGATTTTCATTTTTATATCCTTCTGATTTTTCTGTATTTTTAATTTTACTTATATTATAATACCGAACTGCCCCGCACATTTCAATAAAAATTCCTTAAAAATTAGAATTTGCCTTTAATCTACCCTTTATTTGTGTTATACTGGGCTTAAATATAGATGCGGGGAATCTCTCTTTTAAAAAGGCGTTACACGCCTTTCGGGAGACCCCCTAATTGGGTCTCCCGCGCAAAAACAGTCCACCGGACTGTTTGATAGCAATGCGAAGCATTGGTTTCTCCCAGTCCTGATTTTTGGGAGGCAAAAAGTTTTCGTCGTCTGCGGACGACGACTCTGGGCTTCACCCCGAGACCCCACGACCGAACCGCAGGTTCGGTTTGACCTTCATTTGAAAAAAGGTCGATCAAAAACTTTTAACCACGCTTACAAGAAACCTCATTCTAAATTCACATACAGGAGGACATTCACTTGGATACCTCAAAATCTTATGTGCGCGATGGTCGCATCCAGCAAAAGCCGCGCGGCAATTATTTCCTCTTCTCCTTCCTTTTCGGCCTCGCTCTGGCCTTTGCCATCTTTGTGCCGTTCATGATCGTAGACGGCGGCCGCTTTCTGTTCTACGGCGATTTCAATGTGCAGCAGGTGCCGTTCTACCGCATCGCGCACGATGCCATTCGTTCCGGCAACATCGGCTGGAATCATTTAACAGACCTCGGCGTCAATTTCATCGGTTCCTATTCGTTCTACCTGCTCGGCAGCCCGTTCTTCTGGCTCACCATTCCGTTCCCGGGCGAGTGGCTGCAATACCTCATGGGCTCGCTGTTCATCTTAAAGTTCGGCTGCGCCTCCCTCTCCGGCTATATCTATCTGCACCGCTATGCAAAGAACCCCAACACGGCGCTCTTAGCGTCTCTCTTATACGCGTTCTCGGGATACTCGATCTACAATATTTTCTTCAATCATTTCCACGAAGCCATCATCGTGTTCCCTTTGCTCTTAGCCGCGCTCGATGAATACATGTACACAAAGCGCCGCGGCATTTTTGCGCTCATGGTCGCCGCCGCGTGCATCGTGAATTATTATTTCTTCGTCGGCATGGTGACATTCACGGTCATCTACTTCTTTGTGCGTCTGCTCTCCGGCAGCTGGCACATCACGGTCAAAGATTTCCTCCTGCTCGCGCTCGAAGCCGTGCTCGGCCTCGGCATCGCGTGCATTCTGCTTGTGCCAAGCGTTCTGTGCATCATTCAAAACTACCGCGTTTCCAATCCCATCAGCGGCTGGAGCGCCCTGCTTTATGACCGCAACCAGCGCTACATTCACATTTTGCAGTGTCTCTTCTTCCCGCCGGATCTTCCCGCACGCCCGAACTTCACCCCGGATTCCGAATCCAAATGGGCGTCCCTCGGCGCATGGCTGCCCATGTTCAGCATGGCCGGTGTCATCGGCTGGATGCAGCTGAAGCGCCGCCACTGGCTGAAAAAGATGCTCTGCGTTCTGCTCTTCATGGCGTTTATTCCCGGCCTCAACGCTTTGTTCCAGCTCATGAACGCGTCGTATTACGCACGCTGGTTCTATATGCTCACGCTCATGATGGCCGCCGCCACTATGATGGCGCTCGAAAACCCGCGTGTTGATTGGCGCCGCTCCTTAAAGTGGACAACGCTCATCACGCTCGCCATGACGCTCGTCATCGGCCTCATGCCCACACTCACCAAAACGGACGGCGAGATTACCGATGTCACATTCGGTCTCGAAAAATACCCCACGCGCTTCTGGACATACGCCGCCATTGCGCTCCTCTCACTTGCACTCGTCGGCTTTGTTCTTGCATTTTATAACCGCGGCTCCCGCCCGTTCTACCGCGCCGCGTCCGTCTGCCTCAGCATCACTATCGTGCTGTATTCTGTTTTCTTCATCGCGCTCGGCAAAACACAGTCGGATTACACCTATGACCACATCATCCCCTACGCCTTAAACGGCGGCGCGGATGTCGCCATAGACGATCTGCGCGACGACAACGTCCGTACGGATTTCTACGAAAGCCTCGATAACTCCGCCATGTTCTGGGAGGTACAGTCCATTCAGGCGTTCCACAGCATCGTCCCCGGCTCGCTCATGGAGTTCTACGATTCCATCGGCGTGCAGCGCGATGTCGCTTCCCGCCCGGATACCACTCACTACGGCCTGCGCGGACTGACAAGCGTCAAGTATCTTTTTGACGACGATCACGATACCGAGTATTTCGCCGGCGAAGACTACGCCGACCCCGCCATGCCGGGCTGGATGTACTACGGCAACACAAACGGCTTTGACGTTTGGGAAAACGACCATTACATTCCCATGGGCTTCACCTACGACAGCTACGTCACCGAAAAGGACTACGAAAACACAAGCGAAAGCTACCGCGAGCTTTTGATGCTCAAGGGCATCGTCCTCACCGATAAGCAGGTTTCAAAATGGGGCGATATGCTTTCTCCGCTCGATACAAGCGAACTCTCCTACACCAAGGAAACCTACAAAACAGATTGCGAAAACCGCGCAAAGCTCACCTGCGATACCTTTGAATATACAAATACCGGCTTTAACGCCACCATCACAGCAAGCCGCGACGTGCCCGTGTTCTTCAGCATCCCGTATGAAAACGGCTGGTCGGCCTACGTCAACGGCGAAAAGGTCGATATCGAAAAGGTAAACGTCGGCTTCATGGCCATCCGCGTCAACGCCGGCACCAATGTCAAGATCGAGTTCAAATACCGCACGCCCGGCCTGTTCCTCGGCATGGCAATCACCGTCGTGTGCGTGCTTCTGTTCGCACTTTATATGGTACTCATGCGCACGATCTTCAAAGAAGTCCCCGTGCCGCTCGCCCGCCACAATATGGTGCTGCGCCCGCTCTCCCACTATGCAAAAAAGCACGGCGCGCATTTTGAAAACAGCGGGATTATTCACGTAAAACCGCGCAGTCAAACCGACCGCGCTTTGGAAAAGAAAGAAGGTTTTGATAATGACGACTGAACGTAATATTCCGGTCTTGTACCTCGTCATTCCTTGCTACAACGAGGAAGCCGTGCTGCCGGAGACCACCAAGCGTCTGACCGAAAAAATGCACACCATGATCCGCGCCGAGCAGGTCGATCCCGAAAGCCGCATTCTCTATGTCGATGACGGCAGCAAGGATAAAACCTGGGCGATCATCTCCGAATATGCTGAAGCTATTCCCTATGTGGACGGCGTAAAGCTCGCGCACAACCGCGGCCACCAAAACGCCCTGCTCGCCGGCCTCATGACCGCCATGCCGCTGTGCGACTGCGCCATCAGCATGGATGCCGACCTGCAGGATGACATTAACGTCATCGACCGCTTCGTCGAAAAATATATGGAGGGTTGCGACGTCGTCTACGGCGTGCGCAACAAGCGCGAGACCGATACGTTCTTCAAGCGCACCACCGCAGAAGGCTTTTATAAATTCATGAAGTTTCTCGGCGTAGACGTCGTCTTCAACCATGCCGATTACCGCCTGATGAGCCGTCGCGCGCTCGAGGGCCTTTCCGAGTATAAGGAAGTCAACCTGTTCCTGCGCGGCATCGTGCCGCTCATCGGCTTTAAAAGCGACTATGTCTATTACGACCGCGCCGAGCGTTTCGCGGGCGAATCCAAATACCCCTTAAAAAAGATGATCTCCTTCGCGCTCGACGGCATCACGTCGTTCAGCGTAAAGCCCTTAAAGCTCATCTCCAACCTCGGCATTCTCATCTCCGTCCTCAGCATCTTCGGCCTCCTGTACGCGCTCATCTCGCACCTGTGCGGCGTCACCGTCGCGGGCTGGACAGCCATCGTCGCGTCCATCTGGCTGCTCGGCGGTCTGCAAATGCTCTGCCTCGGCGTCGTCGGCGGCTACATCGGCAAAATTTACAGCGAAGTCAAGCAGCGCCCCCGTTTCCTCATTGAAACCCACCTCAAAGCCGAACCGGAAGAAAGAGTCTTGGACGAATAAAAATCACCCAAAACTCACGCAAAATTACGACATATAAATCACATTTGAAAGGTACTCATGAAAAAAATTGTTTTTGAATCCACAAAAGTCCTTCTTGGACTGATTTTTTGTGGGGTCTTTGTACTGCTCCTGCTTTTTACGCAATGCAATTACGCTTGCAGACAAAGCTTCCTGCTTCCAAACTTTGCTCTGTTTTTAATTATTCTTCTCTTATTTGCAGGTTTTTTCGCATTAAATCGGCTATATCAGACAAAAATGCCGCAGCTGAAATCCAACGTCATTTCTGTTGACAAAATTGTATATTTCTCCTGCCTACTCTTATTTTTCCTGCAAGTTTATGCCGCTTTCAACCTTTACTTCGAGACCGGTTGGGACCCAAAAGCTATTATGATGTATGCACGAACTTTGATGATTGAAGAATGTATTAGCCCTACCTATTTTTCAAAGTATCCGAATAACCTGTTATTCTTTTTCTTCGAATTTTACGTTTTTAAGTTCAACAGTCAATTCGGCATTTTCTCCGGCAGCCAGCAAGTCCTCAGTATCATTCTGATCAATTATTTATTAAATGCGCTCACTTGTCTTTTGGTCTATAAAACGGCTTCCTTACTGACCAAAAAACGATACGCCTTCTGCGCCTATCTCCTTGCATTTTTAAATTTAGGCCTTTCCCCGTGGAGTTTGATTTGCTACACAGACGCTTTAGGACTGATTTTTCCCATTCTTACACTTTATGTATTCATTCGTCCGGCAAAACACAAATGGCTCTCCTATGCGCTTTCCGCCATCATTGGAACGATCGGCTATTTTTTAAAGCCGCAATGCTTCATTTTGCTTATTGCTGTTCTCATCATTGAGCTCATATATGCCTTTAAAGATAAGTCGCAGATCAAACCTCTGCTTCTTTCTTTTCTTTGCATCGTTGTGACGTTTGTCGCCATGAAAGGCGGCATCAACGCCCTTTGTGCCCGCAAAAACATTGTTTTAGACCAAGAGCAAAGCTACAGTGCCGCACACTTCTTCATGATGGGATTAAATGAAGAAACAAAGGGCGTTTTTTCAGCTGATGACATGCATTACTCTGGAACATTTGCTACCAAAGCAGAACGAACCGAAGCCAATTTACAAACAGCCGCATCCCGTATCCAAAATATGGGGTCTCTCGGACTGATGAAGCAACTTGCACGCAAAGCACTGTGCTTATATAATGACGGTACTTACGCATGGCAAATGGAAGGAAGCTTTTTAGACAACGTTCCCGAGCCTCCAAATACAGTCACCGCGCCCTTCCTCCGCAGCATCTACTACCCCGACGGCAGCCGCTATTTGTATTTCACAACCTTCGAGCAGTTCATTTGGCTCATGATCTTGCTGCTTGGCGCCGCAGGTCTGTTCAGCAGCTTCAGTCATAAGCACGCAAAAACCTTAAATATCCTGTGGCTCACTTGGATCGGTCTCACCGTCTTTGAGCTCCTGTTTGAAGTACGCGCCCGTTATTTGTACACCAACGTTCCGCTTTTCTGCGTGCTTGCAGCCGTCGGCATCGAAAATATCCGCCGCCTGTTCTGCCGCATCACCGAAAATCTCTCTGCGCGTCTTCCCGCAAAAAAATCCGTATAACCCCATAACGCACAAGACCCCCGCTCCCGGAAAGCTCCGAAAGCGGGGGTCTCTATGTTTATTCGGTTATCTTAGGCAAAAAGCAATTACATCAAGCTTCTGTACAGCTCGGCAATCTCCTCAACGGAGGTGTCGCGCGGGTTGCCCGGGCAGCAAGCATCTGCAAATGCGCTTTCTGCGAGGAACTGTACGTCCTCTTCCTTCAGGATGCCCTTCAGGTTTGCCGGAATACCCACATCTTCACTCAGCTTCTTCACAGCCGCAATCGTTGCATCGGCAGCCTCTTCGGCGGTCATCGCGTCAATGCCCTCAACGCCCATGGCCTTGCCTACTGCGCGGTAACGCTCGCCTGCAACGGACTTGTTGTACTCAAGGCCGGTCGGCAGAATGATGGCGCAAGCCACGCCGTGCGGGGTGTCATACAGAGCGGAGAGGCCGTGTGCCATGGAGTGTACGATGCCGAGGCCGACATTCGAGAAGCCCATGCCTGCAATGTACTGACCGAGTGCCATGCCTTCTCTGCCGGCTTCGGTGTTCTGCACCGCGCCGCGCAGGTTCTCGGAAATCAGGCGAATGGCTTCAAGGTGGAACATATCGGAAATGGTGCAGGCGCCCTTCGTGATGTAGCCCTCAATGGCGTGGGTCAAAGCGTCCATACCGGTCGCAGCGGTCAGACCCTTCGGCATGGAGGACATCATATCCGGGTCAACAACCGCGATCTCCGGGATGTCGTTCGTGTCTACGCAAACGAACTTTCTCTTCTTTTCCACGTCGGTGATAACGTAGTTGATTGTCACTTCCGCAGCGGTACCGGCAGTGGTCGGCACAGCAATGGTGAACACCGCGTGCTTCTTCGTCGGCGCAACGCCCTCCAGAGAGCGAACGTCTGCGAACTCCGGGTTCTCAATGATGACGCCGATGGCCTTTGCGGTATCCATGGAGGAGCCGCCGCCAATGGTCACGATGCAGTCTGCGCCGGAAACCTTGAAGGCCTCAACGCCGTGCTGTACGTTCTCAATCGTCGGGTTCGGCTTGATCTCGCTGTAAACGGAATACGGGAAGCCGGCCTTGTCCAGAAGATCCGTCACCTTCTGCGTAACGCCGAACTTCAAAAGGTCCGGGTCCGAGCAAACAAAAGCTTTTTTGTAGCCGCGCGCCTGAAGCTCCTCCGGAATCTTTTCAATCGCACCCTTGCCATGATAAGAAATTGTGTTCAATACGATTCTGCTGACCATAAAATACATCTCCTAATCCCAAATATGGGAATTTTTTAACTAAGTAGATTATACACCTGTCCGCACAGATTGTTTGTAACAAAACTGTAAATATCAGTTCAAAAATTCTTCGTTCAGTTCCACGCCGAATTCCTTCGCAATGGCTCTCAAATTGTCGTCTGTAATGGTCTGGCGAATTTTACCGCCGCCCGCCGTAATAGCAAGCATATAAATTTGCGCCGCCTTCTCGATCGTGTGCATGAGGCCAAACGTAATGTCGTAATCCGGTCCGGAAACGAACAAGCCGTGGTGCGCCCAAACGGCCGCGTCATATTTTTTCATCAGCTCGCTCGTCGCCATCGCAATGTCCGCGCCGCCCGGCACCATCCACGGCACCACGCCCACGCCGCCGGGGAACACCACCGGGCACTCCGTGGCGCTCTGCCATAAAGCACGCGTAAAATCGCGCGCCGTCAGCGGCATGATGTACGTCATCGCGATGAGATTCGGCGTGTGCGCGTGGTAAATGACACGGTAAGTGCCGTTCGTCGCCGCCTTGCGCACACTGTGGTTCATAAAGTGGCTCGGGAATTCGCTCGTCGGGCGCGCGCCGTTCTCAAGGCCCCACACAATGCGCCAGCTGTCGCCCGCATCGTTGATCTCTACAATACCGATGTTGTGCTCCGGGTCATCCTGCACATTGCGCAAAAACTTGCCGCTGCCCGTCGTGATGAAATATTCGCCCTTTAAGTTATCCGCCTGCACGCCCATGCTGTTCCACTCGCGCGGCGCGGTGAAGAACGGGCGGCACTGCTCCACTTCCTCCGGCTTCATGCGGTAGGTCAGGTTGCCGCCGTTTCTCTCGTGCCAGCCCTGCTCCCAGCCGTCCGTGCACATGCGGATAAAACCGCGTACTGCGGGAATTTCCGTCATCATTTTTATATACCTCCTCAGCGCTTTAAAAGCACTTCGTTTTCGTATTTTTTAATTTCAGAAAGCCACGCCATGTCGTCTGCGGGGACATTCTGCTCCTTGCAGTATTCCGCCCAAACATCGCCGAACGGCATCGTTTTCAACTCCTCCGCGCGGATCATCAAAGACGTGAAGTCCTGCTCGTTCTGCAGCTTCGCCAGCTCCTCCGTCGGCTGCAACAGCGCGAACAACAGCGCCTTCTGTACATTGCGGAAGCCCGTCACCCATGCGCCGATACGGTTGATGGACGCGTCAAAGTAATCGAGCGCAATCTTAACACGACCCGAAAGCCCGCCGCAGCGCACGATCTCCTTCGCAATCTCCTTTGTCTCGTCGTCAAACAGCACCACGTGGTCGCTGTCCCAGCGCACGCCGCGCGTGATGTGCAGCGCAATCTCCGGGAAGAACGTCAGCATCGCCGGAATTTTATCGGATACGACCTCCGTCGGGTGGTAGTGGCCGTTATCGAGCAGCGGGATGCACTTATCTTTATTCATCGCCGCATAGCTCAGCGCAAATTCCGCACTGCCCACCGTGTACGCCTCCACCCCGATACCGAACACCTTCGATTCCACACACGGCTTTACAAGGTTAAAATCGTACGGCTCAGAGAGAATCTCGTCGAGAGACTCTTTATACAGCATGCGCGGCGTCATGCGGTCGGCGGGAATATCTTTCAGTCCGTCGCCCGTCCAGATGTTCATGATGCACGGCTGACCGAGCTCCTCCGCCAGATACTGCGAAATACGGATACACGCCTTGCCGTGCTCCACCCAGAATTTGCGCGTCTCCGGGTTCGGGCTCGAGAGCGTCAGCGGGTCGCACTTCGGGTGCGAAAAATACGTCGGGTTAAAGTCACATCCCAGCCCGCGCTCCTTGCAGAACTTCACCCACGGCGCAAAGTGCTTTGGCTCCAGCTTATCTCTGTCCACCCAGCCGCCGTTTTCTTCGGTGAAGATCGCGTAGCTCGCGTGTAAATTCAGCTTCTTCGTACCGGGGCAAAGGCGCAGCACCTCGTCGATGTCCGCCATCAGCTCCTCCGGCGTGCGCGCACGGCCGGGGTAGTTGCCCGTCGTCTGAATGCCGCCCGTCAGCGGGGCATTCGGGTCGCCGTCAAAGCCGCGCACGTCGTCGCCTTGCCAGCAGTGCAGAGAGACCGGCACGCTTTTCAGCGTGTTGATGGCGGCGTCGGCGTCCACACCGCGCTCGGCATAGCGCTTTTTTGCCGCCTCATACTGTGTCATATCGTTCATCCTTTCCTAAGCGTGTTGATTTTTGTTAAAATGCGGTCTGCCGTCTCGTCTTTTGAGAGCATCGGCAACTCCTCTGTTTCGTCTTTTGTCAGCAGCGTCACCACGTTCGTATCGCCCGCAAAGCCCGCACCCTTCGTGCGCAGGCTGTTCGCCGCGATCATATCGAGGTTCTTGCGCTCGAGCTTTCCACGCGCGTTTTCAATGAGATTCTCGGTCTCCATCGCAAAGCCGCAGAGGAACTGCCCCGCGGGCTTGTGCGCGCCGAGGTACGCCAGAATGTCCTGCGTGCGCTCAAGCTCAATGCTCATGCCGCCGTCGTGCTTTTTGATTTTCTCCTCGGCGACCGTTTTCGGGCGGTAATCCGCCACCGCCGCCGCTTTGATGATGACGTCCATCTTCGGCGCACGGCTCGTCACCGCGTTGAACATGTCTTCCGCAGATTCCGCTTTCACCACCGTCACAAACGGGGGCGGTTCCACGGTCATGTTCGCGCAGACAAGCGTCACGTCCGCACCGCGCATCGCCGCACGGCGTGCAAGCGCGCAGCCCATTTTACCCGTCGAATGGTTCGTGATGAACCGCACGGGGTCGATCTTCTCCGCCGTTGCGCCCGCCGTCACGAGGATTTTCTGCCCCGCAAGATCTTTCTCCGCACCGATCGTCTGCATGATCCAGTCAAACAGCGTCTTTTCGGAAGGCATCTTGCCCGCGCCTATATCACCGCAAGCCAAATACCCGCTGTCCGGCTCGATCACCGTGTACCCGAAGCGTCTCAGTTTTGCAAGATTATCCTGCACAATGGGGTTCAAGAACATATTCGTGTTCATCGCAGGCGAAATCAAAATCGGGCAGCGGCACGCCATCACGGTCGTCGTCAGCATGTCGTCCGCAATGCCGTTCGCAATTTTGCCGATGACATTCGCGCTCGCGGGGGCGATGAGCACAATGTCCGCGCGCTTTGCCAGCGCAACGTGCTCCACGCTGTACTGGAAATTGCGGTCGAACGTATCGATGAGGCACTTGTTGCCCGTCAAAGTCTCAAATGTAATGGGGTTGATAAAATTCGTGGCGTTCTGCGTCATCAGCACCGTAATATCCGCGTGCTGCTTTTTCAGCATACTCGCAAGCCCCGCAATTTTGTACGCCGCAATGCTGCCCGTCACGCCCAGTAAAACCGTTTTACCTTTCAGCATTTTATCGTCCTTTCCGTTTTGTTTTTGCTCTATTATAATACACTTTTCAGGGTTCGTAAATTTTAATTTCAAAGCTGTCCCGTATCACGTCACGCGCCTGCTGTACGCTCGCAAGCTCGCCGTCCGCGATCATCTGCACGATGAGATTACCGATGGCCGTGCCCTCTGTCGGGCCCGCATATACAGGTAATTTGCAAGCTTTCGCCGTGAGTTTATTCAAATATTCGTCCCGACTGCCGCCGCCGACGATATTTAAACTCGTATATACTTTTCCCGTCAGCTTTTCAAGTGCCTTTATCGTCTCGGCGTAGCTTTCCGCCAGACTGTGGTATACACAGGAGAGCATCTCCGGCACCGTCGGTTCTTTGAATCCCTGCTTCATAAGCTCGTTTTTCACCGCCGCACACATGTTTTTCGGCGCCAAGAAGCACTCTGCGTTCACGTCCACACGACCCTTATAGTCCGCCGCGCTCTGCGCAAGCTCCGTCAACTTATCAAAGCTGTTCTCATCGCCGAGCTCATGCCGCATGTTCTGCAGCATCCAAAGACCCATGATGTTTTTCAAATACCGATAGCGGTACTCATACCCGCCCTCGTTTGTAAAATTCTGTGCACGGCTCTCGTCGTTCGTCACCGGCGCTTTCAGCTCCACGCCAATGAGGCTCCACGTGCCGCTCGAAAGGAACACCGCGTTCTCATCCTTCGCCGGCACTGCCAGAAACGCGGAAGCCGTGTCGTGCGAAGCCGCAAGCCGCACCGTCAAATCAAAGCCGACCTTCTCCTTCACGCGCTCCGTCAGCCCGCCGAGCGCTTCACCCGGCTTGTGCAGCTCGCCGAAGATTTTCTCCGGCAAACCCACCCGCGCTATGATCTCCTTGTCCCATGTCTTATGTTCTGCCGAGACCATCGCCGTCGTGCTCGCATTTGTGTATTCGTTCACGGCCACGCCCGAAAGCCTGTATGCCAGATAATCCGGGATCATCAAAAGCTTTTCGGCCTTTTCAAATACATCCGGCATTTCTTTTTTCTGCGCCGCCAGCTGATACACCGTGTTGAACTTCTGCATCTGAATGCCCGTTCTTCCGTACAGCCACGCAAACGGCACCGTTTTTTCCAGCTCGTCCGGCACCGTCTCCGTGCGGCTGTCGCGGTACGCCACCGCCGGGCAGATGCGTTCTGCGTTTTTACCGAGCAAAACATAATCCACTGCCCACGTGTCCACCGCCACGCTCTCGGGCGCAGTCTCACACGCCGCAATGCCGTCTATCACTTCGCTTTCAAGGCGGTCAATGTCCCAGCACAAATGGCCGTTTTGGTCTTCCGCCCCGTTTTTAAAACGGTAGATTTCTTTCAGCTTCAGTTTTCCGTCCTCGAGCCACCCCAAAATGTGCCGCCCGCTTGAAGCCCCAATGTCCACCGCCAAATACGTTTTCATATAAGCCCTCCGTTTTTTCGTTTACAGCAATAGTATAGCAGGAATCGTGTCCAAAAATAAGGACGTTGTTTTCACTTAAAACTATCTTTATTTTAACTTTTCTTCTGCCGCACAGAATTTTCTCCCGCCAAACTGCACAAATCCGCGCTTCACTTTTCGGCACACAGCAAAAGAATTCCGCCGAAATAGGTTGACAATCCAAGGCTTTCAAGCTAAAATGAACACATAAATTGTACATACAACTTCTGAGGAGAGATCAGGTCTATGGCAAAACAGGCAAAACTCACCATTGAAAAGGATTTCCAAATTTCTAAAATCGATAAGCGCATCTACGGCTCGTTCATCGAGCACCTCGGCCGTGCAGTATACGGCGGCATCTGGCAGCCGGGCCACCCCACTGCCGATGAAGACGGCTTCCGCCGCGACGTACTCGACCTCGTGCGCGAGCTGCAAGTGCCGATCGTCCGTTACCCCGGCGGCAACTTCGTCTCCAATTTCTACTGGGAAGACAGCGTAGGCCCCGTAGAAGACCGCCCGAAGCGTCTTGAGCTTGCATGGCGCAGCACAGAGCCGAACTATATCGGCATCAACGAGTTCGCAAAGTGGGCGAAAAAGGCCGACACGCAGATCATGCAGGCCGTCAACCTCGGCACACGCGGCATTGAAGCCGCGTGCAACCTGCTCGAATACTGCAACCACCCGTCCGGCACCAAATACAGCGACCTGCGCGTCAAGCACGGCGTCAAAGACCCGCACAACATCAAGGTCTGGTGCCTCGGCAACGAAATGGACGGCCCGTGGCAAACCGGCCACAAGACCGCCGACGAATACGGCCACCTTGCCGATGAGACCGCCAAAGCCATGAAGCAGATTGACCCGTCCATCGAGCTCGTGCTCTGCGGCAGCTCCAGCACGGGCATGCCCACATTCCCGGAGTGGGAAAACACCGCGCTCTCCTGGGCGTATGACAGCGTCGATTACATCTCCCTGCACCAGTACTACGGCAACCGCTTCAACGATACCGCAAACTTCCTCGCCCAGAGCGACGACATGGATCACTTCATCCGTACCGTCATCGCCACGTGCGATTTCGTCAAAGCGAAGAAGCGCGCAAAGAAAAACATCAACCTCAGCTTCGACGAGTGGAACGTCTGGTTCCACGCCGATGCCACCGATGCCGACACCATGAAGAACCGCCCGTGGCAGATCGCGCCGCACCTGCTCGAAGACCACTACGATTTTGAAGACGCCCTGCTCGTCGGCCTCATGCTCATCACGCTGATGAAGCACTCCGACCGCGTAAAAATGGCGTGCATGGCACAGCTCGTCAACGTTATCGCACCCATTATGACCGAAGAAAACGGCCCCGCATGGTGCCAGACGATTTATTATCCGCTGCTCCACGCCTCCAAATACGGCCGCGGCATTGCGCTCCAGCCGGTGCTCACCTCCACAAAGCACGATACCATCGATTTCACCGATGTCACCGACGTCGAGTCCATCGCCGTGTGGAACGACGAAAAGGACGAAGTTACCGTCTTCGCCGTCAACCGCAGCCTGACGGATGACATCGTCCTCGATCTCGACCTGCGCTCCTTCGGCGATTACCGCCTCGCAGAGCACATCGTCCTTGAAAACCCGGATATGAAGGCCGTCAACACCGCCGAGCACAGCGCCGTCACCCCGAAGCTCCATACGGACAGAACCGAAAAAGACGGTAATTTCTATAAAGCGAACCTCACGAAAACCTCGTGGAATGTTTTGAGATTCGTGAAGTAAACCGAGCTTCCGAAAAGCGTAGTTAAAAGTTTCGCCCGCCTTTTCAAAGACGGCGAGTTCTCAGAAATAAAGCAGCGCCGCACCCTCGTTTTCCTCATCGAGCGTGCGGCGTTATTTTATGCGTACTAACCTCTCTGCCTCAACCGATACTCCCTTGGTGTCACGCCGTACATTTCCGAAAACGCCCTGTAAAAATAGCTCGTGTTTTCATACCCCACCGCCATGATAATATCGCTCACGGAAAGCTTCGTGCCGGAAAGCAGTGCCGCCGCTTTCTCCATTCGCTTGCGCCGCAAAAGCGATTTAAACGTGAACCCCGTCGTGCTGTGTACCGCCGCGCTGAGGTACGAAATCGTCACACCGTACTTTTCCGCAATGTCCGTCAAGCTCGCCGTGCGGTAATTTTCTTCAATCTCCCGCAGCGCCGTCATCACAAGTGCGCTGTGATCGCCCTCGTTTTCGCTCGCCGCCAGCTTATCCGTGCAGTTCAAAAGCTCCAAAAACAGCAGCGCCATCGTGTTCTGCGTAATGCGTCTGCGGTTTTTCGTGTCGTTCACAAGCGTCCAAACGAGGTTTTCAACGAGATTCTGCACCGGCAGCACATCCGCAACTCTAAACAGTAAAAAATCCGAGCCCCCCGCGCGGCTGATGCTGTTCGCGATGAACCGCCCAAGCGCGTTGTCCGCGCCGATGCGCTCCAACGCCGTATCAAAGAACTGCGGCAGCACAATGAAATTCACCGCAATGTCCTCATATTCCGCACGTTCTATCTCATGCGAAGCGCCGCGCCCCAAAAACAGCAGCTCGCCCGCATGTACGGTGATGGGCTCGCCGCCGTTGATGCGGTGCACCGTCTTGCCGGAGCACATGTACATAATTTCAATATAGCTGTGCGCGTGTCTGGGGAACGGTGCAAACCGCGTGTGCGCGCGCACGGAGATGAGCCGCCCGCGCTCCAAAAGCTTCTCGCTGTCCACCGTAAACACCGCCCGCGCCGTGTACGCCGCCTTGTCCACCGCACCGCCGTCCAAAATGCGCTGTTCCTCCGGCGTGATGACCCGTAGCCTGCGCATGAGTTCTTCGGTCATTTAGAGGATCAGCTCGCTTTCGTAGTATTTTTCCTGAAAATCGAGAATTTTCAGGATTTCCTCCGCCGTGTAAACGCCGGTCTTTTCCGCCGCCACCCACTTGTCTTCCACGTCGTTAAAGCGATGCACCACCGCGATCACCACGCCGTCAAAGGTTTTAAGCGGCTCCGTTGGACCCAAAATGTACACGTCCTGCTCGGCGTTATCCCCCGCCATCACGCCCGGCACATAGCCGTAGTTCACGGGGTAGATCATCTCCGGATAACGCGGGTGCGCAGAGCCAAGCGGCCTGTCCGTCACGCAGTGCACGGGCTTTCCGAGCACATTTTTGTAATCCTCCCGCGTCCTGTGCAGCGCATTTAGGCGCGCATCTTCTTTTTCCTGCCACGCTTCGCGGGTAAGCTTCTCTCCGTCCACCGTAATCCCTTTCACGCCGCTGTTTTCAAAAATCATCGCCGCAGCGCTTTCCACCGCTTCCGTACGCTCGGTGGAAAATTCACCGAAGTCCGTCGCGACTTCCACCGTATCACCCTTTTCGGTGCAGATCACCGTGCCGTATTCGTTTTTATATTTCTTGTGTACCGCGCGCCAGCCGTTCGCCAAAGGCATCATCAAAAGCGTCGGTGTCTTTTTCTCCTTAAAAATCATGCGTTTTCCTCGCTAAAATTCAAGATGAGCTCCACCGGGCAATGGTCGCTTCCCATCACGTCGGAGAGAATCTTGCTGTCCGCCAAATTCTTTTTCAGCTCCTCCGTGATGAGGAAATAGTCAATGCGCCAGCCGACGTTCTTTTCTCTTGCCTTGCCCATATACGACCACCAGGAATACGCGTCCTTTGCATCGGGATACAATTCGCGGAACGAATCCACAAAACCCGCCGCGAGCAGTTCGGAAAACTTCCCTCTTTCTTCGTACGAAAATCCCGCGCTGCCGATGTTCGGCTTTGCGTTTTTGATGTCGATGCGCCTGTGTGCCACATTCATGTCGCCGCACACAATAACCGGCTTCGTTTCGTGCAGCCTTTCGAGATACGCGCGGAACTTATCCTCAAACGCCATGCGAAAATCAATGCGCACAAGCTCTTTTTGAGCGTTCGGCGTGTACACGGTCACAAGGTAAAACTCCGGGAATTCCGCGCAGATCACGCGCCCCTCGCAGTCAAACTGTTCGTCGCCGATGCCATACGTCACATTAAGCGGCTCTGTTTTTGTAAAGAGCGCCGTGCCGGCATACCCTTTTTTCTCGGCGGAGTTCCAGAATTCCGTGTACCCCGCAAAATCAAAATTCGCCTGCTCGCGCTGCATTTTCGTTTCCTGCAAGCAGATAACATCGGGGTCTTCCGCCGCTAAAAAGTCATTAAAACCCTTTGTCATGCAGGCGCGCAACCCGTTTACGTTCCAAGAAATCAACTTCAAAGCAAAATCACTTCCAATTTCAAATTAAATATGGTATACTGAATTTTACGAACGGTCTTTCTTCCCGAAAGACCTCTATGAAAGGAGTTATTCGGTATGCAGAATCCTATTGTTACTTTCGAGACCACCCGCGGCACCATCAAGGCGGAGCTTTACCCCGAGATTGCGCCGAACACGGTCAACAACTTTATTTCCCTCATTCAGAAGGGCTTTTATGACGGCACCATCTTCCACCGCGTCATCCCTGGCTTCATGATCCAGGGCGGCGACCCGGAAGGCACCGGCATGGGCGGCCCCGGCTACGGCATCAAGGGTGAGTTCGCTATGAACGGCTTCAAGAACGATCTGAAGCACACCACCGGCGTTCTCTCCATGGCAAGAAGCCAGCGCCCGAACAGCGCAGGCAGCCAGTTCTTCATCATGGTCGATGACGCTCCGCATCTCGACGGCCAGTATGCCGCATTCGGCAAGGTCACCGAGGGCATCGATGTCGCACAGGCCATCGTTTCCTCCCCGCGCGATTGGTCCGACCGCCCGCGCGAAGATCAGGTCATGACGAAAGTCACCGTCGAGACCTTCGGCGTTGATTACGACGAGCCCGTCACCGGCCCCGAGCGCGGCTGATTTTAATCGCAAACGTTAAAACCGAACGCACAGAAACCGTACCTTTTCAGGTGCGGTTTTTTATTTTACTCTACCCTTGCCAGTACAAGTAAACATTCTTCTGTTTTCTCGTCGCCGTAGCGGAACGCCCCGTGCAGCACGCTTTCCGCGTCGCGGCACTTTTCTGCGCTCGCACCGTACAGTTCGGCGATCACCTCGCCTTTTTGTACCGCGTCGCCCACCGTCTTTTTCAGCACGATGCCCGCGCCGTAGTCGAGCATATCGTCGGCCTTCTCGCGTCCGGCGCCGAGCCGCACGCTTGCCATGCCCACCTGCTCCGCGTTGATATGCACTACATACCCGCTGCGCGGCGCGTACACGTCTTTTTTCACCGGCGAAAGCGCAAACCGCTCGGGTTCTCTCAAGTACCGCACATCCGCGCCCTGCGCCTCGGCCATTTCGCAGAATTTCTCAAACGCTTTGCCCGTCTCCAGTGCCGTTTTCGCTTTCTTCCGCGCGTGTTCAAGGCTCTCCGCCTGCTCGCCGAGCCAGATCATGTTTGCCGCAAGCTCCAAACACTCTTCCGTAAGGTCTTCCGGCCCGCGTCCGTGCAGCGTCTCCAAAACTTCCAGCACCTCCAAGGTGTTGCCCACGGCGTGCCCAAGCGGCCTGTCCATATCGGTGATGAGCGCCGCTGCGCGCCTGCCGGAAAGCTTCGCAATCTCCACCATTTCCTCGGCGAGCGTAATCGCGTCCTCCGTTGTCTTCATAAATGCGCCGCTGCCCGTCTTCACGTCCAGCAAAATCCGCTCTGCGCCGGAGGCGATCTTCTTGCTCATGATGCTCGAAGCGATGAGCGGCACGCTCTCCACCGTCCCGGTCACGTCGCGCAGCGCGTAAAGCTTCTTGTCCGCCGGGCACAGCTCGCCCGTCTGTCCGATCATCGCGCACCCGATCTTATTGATCTGCGCTGTAAATTCCTCCGGAGAAAGATCGATCCGCATACCGGGAATGCTCTCAAGCTTATCCGCCGTACCGCCCGTGTGTCCAAGCCCGCGGCCGCTCATCTTGGCAATCTTCACTCCGCACGCCGCGCAAACAGGCACAATAACCATGCTCGTCTTGTCACCCACGCCGCCCGTGGAATGCTTATCCACCGTCACGCCGTGTATCGCGGAAAGGTCGGCCATGTCGCCGGAATGCGCCATCGCCAAGGTCAGCTCCGCCGTCTCCTCGTGCGTCATGCCGTTTAAATAAATCGCCATCAAAAGCGCCGAAAGCTGATAGTCCGGGATACTCCCGTCTGTGCACCCGCGCACAAAATATTCAATCTCGTCCTTTGTCAGCGTCCCGCCGTCCCGCTTTTTGCGGATAATGTCCAAAATATGCAGCACAAAAATCACCGCCTTTTTTACCGCTTCGCTTTTTCGCCCAGAACGTCTCTCGGCGAAAAGCTCTGCGGCAGCAAATCCTTTAATGTGTAAACCTTTTCTTCACCGGGCTTTGCAAGAATGATCACAAACGCGTCCCCGCAAAATTCCCGCATCACCTGCCTGCACACGCCGCACGGCGCGCAGAAGTCTTCGGGCTCCTCGCCCGCCTTGCCGCCCGCGATTGCAACAGCAACGAAATCTCGCTCGCCCTTTGCAATCGCCGTAAAAAACGCCGTGCGCTCCGCACAGTTCGTCGGCGTAAACGCAGCGTTTTCAATGTTCACGCCCGTGTATATTTCACCGCTTTTCGCAAGCAGCGCCGCGCCCACCGCAAATCCGGAGTACGGGCAGTACGCTTTTTTCCGCACATCAAGCGCCGCTTCCGAAAGCTTTTTTATGACCTCACTTGTCATGTCCGTCCACCGCCTCGGAGGCAACCGTCAGCGCTACCTCCATCATCTGCGTGAACGTCTTCTGTCTCTCTTCGCTCGAGGTCGATTCCCCCTTCAGCGGCAAGTCGGATACCGTCGTGATGGAAAGCGCCTGCTTGCCCGCGCGCGCCGCCGTCATATACAGCGCCGCCGTCTCCATTTCCACGGCCAGAACGCCCATTTTTTTCCATTCGGCGGTCTCATTTTCACAGTCGCCGTAGAAAATATCGCTCGTCACCACGTTGCCGACGCGATAACGTAAGTTCTTCTCCCGCGCCGTCTGCACCGCTTTTTCAAGCAGTTCAAAGCTCGCCGTCGGCGCAAATGTGCCCGGCAAACGGTACTGGTGCGCAAAGTTCGAGTCCGTGCACGCGCCCATCGCCAATACTAAATCGCGCAGCTCCACGCCGTCCGCAATGCCGCCCGCCGTACCGATACGAATGATCGCTTCCACATCGTAGCAATGATACAGCTCGTAGCTGTATATGCCCATAGAAGGCATACCCATGCCGCTGCCCATTACGGAAACACGCTTGCCGTTATACAAGCCCGTATAACCCAGCATTCCGCGCACCGTATTAAAGCACACGGCATCCTCTAAAAACGTTTCTGCAATAAATTTCGCCCTGAGCGGGTCGCCCGGCATCAAAACCACCTTTGCAATATCGCCCTTTTTTGCTTCGTTATGCGGTGTCATAAAATTTTCCTCCCGAATTCAAATTTCAAATCATGCAAAATGCGTTTCGCCGTCTTTATAATAAACTTCACTGCATTCCGGCGTCTCAAAAACGTGCACTAAGCCCTCAAAACGTTCCACCGTCCGGTGCTCGAAAAGCTCTTCCCGCGGCAGCCAGAACGCATCGCCTTCTTCGGAGCCGTGCAGCTCGCCCGTAAATTTATCCGCGCGGAACAAAAACACAATGTACCGCACGCCGTTATCAAGCCAGAACTGCTTCACACCGCACAGCGTCGGGTTTTCGATCGTCAGCCCGGTCTCTTCACGGATTTCGCGAATGACCGATGCCGTGATGGATTCCCCCGCTTCCACGTGCCCGCCCGGGTAAACGATACCCGACCAGTTCGGGTCAAGACGGTTCTGCACGAGTACGTTGCCCTTGCCGTCCTCCACCATGCACATGTTTGTCAGCTCCACCGTTTCTTTTCTGCCCATTTTTCTCACTCCCCAAATAGCACAATGCCGCGCAGAACAAACCCTCATTTCCTGCGCGGCACCGTTAGTATTAGAATTTACACAATGCCCGCTTTTGTGATGGTCTCAAGCTCCGCACGCGTCGGCAGACCCTCATTGTCGCCCCGGTGTGTAATCTGTATCGAGCCGATTACCGTGCCGCGCGCCGCAGCCTCCTGCAAGGACATGCCCTCCGCCACAGCGGAGATGACGCCCGCCGCAAAGCCGTCGCCCGCGCCAACCGTGTCCACAATTCTTTTCACCGGGAATGCCGGCACCGTGCCGTGCTCGCCGCCCGTGGACCAGTACGCGCCCTTGTCGCCCAGCTTCACAATTACGCTGTCTACGCCGCGCTCGTGGTAAAACTCCGCAATACCCTCCGGCGTGTCACGCTTTGTGAGAATTTTGCCCTCACTAAGGCCCGGCAAAACGAGGTCTGCTTCCTGTGCGAGGCTGTTCAGCGTGCGCACCATCTCTTTTTCGTCCTTCCAAAGCTGCGGGCGCAGGTTCGGGTCAAACGAAATAAACATATCCAGCGCCTTCGCGCGGCTCATCAATCGTTTCACCGCGTCCAATGCCGACTTCGACACCGCCGGAAAAATACCCGTCACGTGCAGAAAATCACATCCGTATAAGTCGAGCTTATCGATGTCATGCGTCGAGATCTGCGAAGCCGCGCTGTTCCGTCTGAAATACGCGATCTTCGGGTCGCCCGCCTCGGTCCTGCCTTTCATCATAAACCCGGTCGAAGCCGTGTCCGTCACGGTCACAAGCGCGTCGGAAACGTGGTTGCCTTTCATGCTCTTTAAAATGCGTTTGCCCACCGGGTCGTCGCCGAGGCGTGTGCAGTACAGCACTTCATGGTCAAGGCGGGAAAGTCCCACCGCCACGTTATATTCCGCACCGGCCACAGCCGCCGAAAAATGTGTCACATCCTCCAGCTCGCCGAGCTCCTCCGCAATGAAAAGCCCCATCGGCTCGCCGACCAGCACAATGCGCCCGCGCACCTCGTCCTCCGGCTCGTCCACAGCTTTCTGCAGTTCGGCTTCGTCTACAAACTCCATCTTCATAGCGTTTCCCCTTTTAAACCGTCGTCTTCACCACCGTGCAGTGACCATTAATCTTAATTTTGCCGCTGCCGGCCGGTACAAACAGGCTGTCCGTCGGCTTGAACTCCACTTCGTTCTCGCTGCCGACAACCTTGCCGCTGCCCTCCGTCACAACAAGCGACGCAAACGAATCGCCCGTCACATCAATTTCGACTTCGCCGTCCACAACATATTTCTCCGTCGTAAAGTACGGGCAGGAAGCCAGCGCACACTTTGTGCCGCCGGGAATCTCTTCCGGCTTGCCCTGCTTGTCGGACGTGTCGCTCGGGGTCAGCTTGGAAACGTCAATGGCTTTATCAATATGCAGTTCACGCAGCTTGCCGTCCGCACCGCGGCGACCGTAGTCGTACACGCGGTATGTCGTGTTGGAATTCTGCTGAATTTCGCAAATGAGAATTCCCGCGCCGATTGCGTGGATCGTACCGGACTGAATGAAGAACACGTCGCCCTTCTTCACGTCGGCCTTGTAGAGCACATCCGTCAGCGTGTTGTCTTCAATGCGCTTTTTGAATTCCTCTTTCGTCAGCGCACGGTTCACGCCGAAGTACAGCGAAGCGCCCGGCTCGCAGTCCACAACGTACCACATCTCGGTCTTGCCGTATTCGCCCTCCACGCGCAGCGCATATTCGTCGCTCGGATGCACCTGCACGGAAAGCGGCTGCTTCGCATCGATGAACTTGATAAGCACCGGGAACTCCTTAAACTTCGCACCGTTCACACCAAGCGCCTTCGCACCGACTTTTTCCAGATACTCGCCGAACTTCAGCCCGTCGTATTCACCGCCGTCTATCACGCTCTGGCCCGCCGGGTGCGTAGAAAGCTCCCAGCTCTCCGCAACCTTTTCATAGTCGCACTTTTTGCCGTAAACGTCGCGCAGCTTTGTGCCGCCCCACAGATAGTCCTTAAATGCCGGGGATAATTTCTCAATCTTCATATTCATTCGTTCCTTTCAAACTGTTTTATATCAAAATTTATCGTCTTGTCGATTCTTTCTCGTGCAGCGGCATATCGAGCACAAGCGGCTGCTCCGGGTCGCTGCTGCGCAGCATGTGGATGAGCTTATTCGCCGCGGCTCTGCCCATCTCCACCTTCGGGTGCACAAAAGAGGTAATCTTTACCGGCGAGTATTCCGAAATGCTCGAATCGTCAAACCCGATGACGAGCACATCCTCGGGCACGCGCACATTGTGCTTCTGTAAGAGGTCAATCACCCCATACGCAATCTGGTCGTTGTAGCACACAATGCCGTCACACCCGCGCAGGCGCTCAAACATGTAGTCGCTGTTGTCGGGGCGAAAAAGCCTGCTGCGCTCGGCCGTCGTGTACCAAACTACATTGTCGTCGCCAAGGGCGCATCCGTTGTGGATAAGCCCCTCGGAAAAGCCCGCGTAGCGCCCGTGGCCCTGCATGTCGTCAGATTTAAACACGCCGCCGATACGTCTGCACCCCTTTTCAATCAAGAGGTCGACCGCCTGCAAGCCGGCCTTGCGGTCGTCCGTTACTACGTAAACGGAATTGGGTAAATCGCGGTAATAGCTGTTGAAAAACACCACCGGCACGCCCATTTTTTCAAGCCTGCGGTAAAGCTCCACGTTCGGGTTCGGGAACGCCGTCTTCGTGCCCTCCACAATCACCCCATCCACGCGGCGGGAGATGAGCGACTGCAAAATGCGCGCTTCCTCCTCCACGTGGTTGTTCGTCACATTCAGGGTCAAATCATAGCCCGCGTTCGTCAGCGTCTCCTCAATGCCGCGGATGATCGTCGGAAAAATATAGTCGGAAATATACGTCGTCACAATGGCGATGCTGTTGCCGCGCGGCGTGCGTCGGCTCTCGGAGCTGATATACGTGCCGCTGCCGCGTCTGCGCTCAATGAGTCCCTCCTGCTCGAGGACGGAAAGCGCCTGCCGCACAGTTTGGCGGCTGTACCCGAACTGCTCGGAAAGCGTGTTTTCAGATTCCATGCGTTCGCCGGGCTCATATTCGCCGTTTTTGATCTTCTCCTTGATGGTATCCACCAGAAAGCGATATTTCGCAGTTTTCTTTTCTGTGTCTGCCATGTCATCGTTCCTTTCAAAAAGGATACCTGTTTGCACAGGTTCAATACAACCTTATTATAAAAAGCCGTACAACTTTTTGCAAGACCTTTCGCAAAATTTGTACGGACTTATTTTCAAGATATTTTGCAAAATTCCTCAAAAAGCCAAAAATTTTGCGCAAACCGCCGTCTTCCATCGCGCCGCAGCGGTCAAACCCTTTGAAAAAGCTTGAGCAAAACTTTATTCGCCCGTTTGCACGCCACTACACAGAAAAACCGCCGTGCGGAAAAACTCCCACACGGCGGCTCTGATTTATCAAATTTGCCCGTCTTATTCCACGGTCAGGTCAAACTTAAACGTGAACGTCTCGTCGTCAAACTGCATCGCCTTCGCAAGGCGCGGACCGCAGCTGTTGGAGCCTATGCCGCTCATCTTGCAGTCGAAGCAGAACACATTGTCGGGGCTTTCCGTAAGCTCGTAGTTGTGCATCTTCTCCGTCATTTCCTCCTGCGTGTAGTGCGAAAGGTTGAACGAGAAGTCCTCCGGGCTCGTCACGGTCACAGCGCCCGCGCCGTCTGTGATCGTCACCCGCGCACAGCCGAAGTGGCTGCCGTTCTCCTGCGGCTTCACGTAGTCCTCAAAAAGGTCGTCCGCCGTCTGCGCAAAGTGACCCAGCAAAGACGCATGGTGCTTGTCGCAGTACGATTCATACGGGCCGTAGCCGTAATATTCCGCCGTGTCAAACGACTTCGGCAGGAACATTCTAAGGCCGAATCTCGGCAGGAACGGACGCTCCATGTCGCGCTTACCGTTGATCTCCGCTCTTACCTTGCCCTCGGCGTCCACCGTAAAGCGGCAGTCAAGGTGCAGGAACGGTCTGCGGTACACCGCCGCAAGGCTCAGCTTGCAATCGATCACAACAACGCCGTCTTCCTCTTTCGCGTTGCAGGCATAGACTTTTATCGCGGGTTCGTTATAGCCGGCCTGCTCCCATTCCTTGCGCACAAACTGGTCGTTGTCCGTCGGTGCACGCCACACGTTCCACGTCATCGGGCGGGTCATGATATTCACATTGTTCTTCACCATAGATGTAAACACGCCCTCGGTCTTCGAGAACACATAACGGAAGCTGTCGCCCGTCACCGTCACGGCGCGGCTGTCCTCCTCCGCAACAACAAAGCCCTTTCTAAGCGCTTCTTCCTTGCGTGCCCCGCGGGAAATGATCAGCTGGTCAAAGCCGAGCGGGTGTCCCTTCTCAAAGAACACGCTGTCGTTCTTCTTCGCGCTGTACTGCAGAAGCACCGCCACGTCGCCCTCCGTCGGAATTGCATCCGGCAGCGTAATGACGCCGTTTTCGTGCGGGGCAATCTTGATGTCGTCCATCACGCCGCAGGCCACCGTATCGCCGTCCTGCTGAATTTCCCAGGAAAGCGTCAAAAATTCTTCCGTATTCGTAAAATCGCGGTAATTCGTCAGCTGAATTTCCCCCGTTTCGCGGTTCACAAGCGCCGCGCGCACCGGGCGAATGACGTTTTTATATTCGAGTAAACCCGTATGCGGTGTGCGGTCGGGGTACACAAGGCCGTCCATGCAGAAGTTGCCGTCGTGCGGATATTCGCCAAAGTCACCGCCGTAGCGGAAAATATCGCGGTTGTCGGGCGTCGTGCCGCCGTAAACGGCGTGGTCGCACCATTCCCAAACAAAGCCGCCCATAAAGCGGTCATACTTCATGATCAGCTGCTGGTACTGTTCCGCATCTCCGGGGCCGTTACCCATCGCGTGGATGTACTCGCAAAGCACCAAGGGCTTCGTGTACTTCGGGTCGACCATATATTCATCAATCCACTCCGGCGCCGAGTACATGCGGCTCTCCGTCGTCAGGGAAGACAGGTCGTTCTTGTGGCCGCGCGCATCGTAATACGTATTCTCGTAGTGCGTCAAGCGGGACGGGTCATATTCGCGCACCCATGCGCCGGCCTTCTCAAAGCTCGGGCCCCAACCGGTCTCATTGCCGTAAGACCACATCAGCACGCACGCGTTATTCTTGTCGCGGATGACGCTGCGCTGAATTCTGTCCATAATCGCCTTGTCGAAAATCGGGTTCAGTGCGTTGTCCGCATATTCGTCCATGCCGTAGCCGCCGGTCTGCGCCGCCGCACCGTGGCCCTCGATGTCCGCCTCGGCAATAACATAGAAGCCGTATTCGCTGCAAAGCTGTAAGAACCACGGCGCGTTCGGGTAGTGGCTTGTACGCACTGCGTTGATGTTATGCTGCTTCATCAGGAACAGGTCGCGCTTCGCCTGCTCGCGGCTGATGGTGTAGCCCGTCACCGGGTCGCTGTCGTGGCGGTTCACGCCGCGCAATTTGATTTTCACATTGTTGAAATACAGAACGCTGTCACGGATCTCAATTTTGGAGATGCCCACCTTCTGCTCAATCACTTCATCCGCCGTGCGGAACACGATCGTGTACTGGTACGGGTCCTCGGCATTCCAAAGGTGCGGGTTTTCGAGCGCAAAGTTCGGCTCCGCGCCCGCCGTGCTTTCGAGCAGAGCGCCCTCGGCGTCATACAGCTCCGCCGTCACGTCCGGCAGCCCGATAAAGTCCATCTCCACGCGGATATCCGCATGGGAAAGGTCATCGCTCACCGTCGTCTTTACAAAGTAATCGCGGATGTGCGCCAAAGGTCTGCGGATGAGGTACACGTCACGGAAAATACCGCTCATGCGCAGCTTGTCCTGGTCTTCCAGGTACGAGCCGTCACACCACTTTACAACCAGCACCGCCACGGAGTTTTCACCCTCGTTCAGTAAATCGGTGATGTCAAACTCGCTTGTCGAATGCGAAACCTGGCTGTACCCTGCAAACTGCTCGTTGATCCACAGATAGAAGCAGGAGTCCACGCCCTCAAAGTTCAAATAAATTTTCTGCGTCAGGTCTTCTGCGTTCATGTAGAAGCGGCGCAGATAAAGGCCGCAGGGGTTCTCGTCCGGCACATACGGCGGGTCATACGGGAATGGGTAGCGCACGTTCGTGTACTGGTGGCGGTCATAGCCCGCATTTTGCCAGCAGGACGGCACCTCAATCTCGTCCATATCCTCCTCGTCAAAGCAAATCTCACCCTCGGAGCCCTCCGGGAACACGTCTAAAAACGAGTCAAAATACCGAAACGACCACGTGCCGTTCAAAAGACACACTCTTGTGGATTCTTCCCCGTCCTCCGGTGCCTTCGGCAAGAAGTAGCTGCGGTTCTGGCAGGTACCCACGTGCAGCACATCCGGATTTTCGTGCATTTTCTGAAATTCCATTATCAATACCGTTCCTTTCCTGCGTGAAAACGTTTTCCACGCGTGTGTTGAAACACACCAAAATTCAGTTGAAGCGATTTAGAACCTATGCTATAATGAGCGTACACAGATGGGGATTTTTCTGCATCCCCTCTACTACAAGATTACATGAAAAAAAGGTGCGGGTCAAGCCCGTAACCAAATAAATTTTGAGAAAGGAACAAAAACCATGACGATACAAATTCTGCTCGCCGCCCTGTTCCTTGCGGCAGTGCTGTGGCTCGGCTTTCGTGCCGCGCCGGAAACGGAGGGTGCCCCCGTCCGCCGCGCCCGTATAAAGGAAGCTACGGTCTTCGGCCTGCCCCCCGTGCCCGTCTTCTGCGCCGTGCTCGCTTTGGGGCTTATCCTGCGCTTTATTCTGGGCTACAACATCAACGGGTTCGAGGCCGACATCTCCTGCTTTAAAGCGTGGGCCGCCTATACGCATGATTACGGCTTTAATAACATGTATTACCGGGACTTCTTCCTCGATTATCCCCCCGGCTATCTCTACGTGCTCTACATCGTTGAGGCGTTCCGCCGCCTGTTCGGTGTCGACCAATACGCGCAGAGCTATACGCTCATGATAAAGCTCGCACCCATTTTGTCGGACATCGCCTGCGCCGCGGCACTTTGGGTGCTCGCCCGCAAAAAGCTCGGTGAAAAAAGCGCACTCCTTATCGCGTTTGCCTATCTTTTCTGCCCCGCCGTCATCGTCAATTCCTCCGTCTGGGGTCAGGCCGATAGCTTCTGCGCGCTTCTGCTCCTCTGCACACTGCTGCTTCTCTGGTACAACCACACGCCGCTCGCCGCGTTCGTCTACGGCTTCGGCATCTTAAGTAAGCCGCAGATGCTCATTTTCGCGCCGGTGCTCATTTTCTGGGTCATCCGCAAAAAGGACTGGAAAAACCTCGTCCTCGGGCCCATCATCGCCCTTGCGACGATTCTCCTGCTCTCCACGCCGTTTATAAAGAATTTCGATTACCTGAAGCTCATCGAAATCTACACCGGCACCATCGATTATTATAATTACTACACCATCAACGCCTATAATGTCTGGGCACTCTTCGGGCTCAACTGGGCTGCCCTGCCGGAGCACAGCACTTGGCTGCAATTCGGCGTGCCGCTCGCAACCGTTCTCGCAGGTCTCTTACTGCTGAAATCGAAGCGCGACGACGCCGTCTTCGCCTGCCCCACCGTTTTGATGTTCACGGTCTACATTTTCTGCGTCAAAATGCACGAGCGTTATCTGTTCCCCGTACTCCTGTGCCTGCTGTTCACCTACGCTTTCACAAAGGAAAAGCGCTTCCTGCTCCTGTTCGCGGGCACATCCACGGTGCATTTTTTGAACGTTGCCTATGTGTTGTACCTTAATAACGCCTACATTTCCCCCACGTCCATTCAAATCCTGTTTCTCTCCGCGCTGCACGTGCTCCTGTACATTTATATGCTCTATATCACGTACCGCTGCTTTATTTCCGAAAAAGCCCTGCGCCCGCTCCCTGCGTTTAAAACGCAGAAAGCCGCCTCGGCCGAACAGCACACAAAGCCCGCCGCAGCGCCCGAATTCTCCCTCATCACCGACAAGAATCATAACGTCCGCCTGACGCGTGTCGATCTTCTCTGCATCGCCGTCGTTACCCTCCTTTACGGCATTGTCGCGTTCACGAATCTCGGTAATCACGAGACCGCCAATACGACATGGACGCCCCAAAACGGCGAATCCGCCGTCTTTGAGACCGACGACGCGTACAGCGAAATTTTCTACCTGCCCGGCATCGCCCCCGCGGATAACGGCATCGGCCAGCGCGTCGGCACCAATATGAAGATTGAGGTTTCAAACGATCAAACCAACTGGACGACCGCCGCCGAAAATACGGACGGCAGCGTCTATGCGTGGAAAAACGTCTCCGTCGCCGCCACCGGCAAATATATCCGCATCACATCGATGTGCGATGACCTCGCCATCAACGAGTTTGCGCTCAAAAAGACAGACGGCACCGGCTTTGCAACGCTCACCGCCGTCTCCGGCAACGCATGGCAGCTCACGGATGAGCAAAACACCGTCCCGCTCTACCCAAGCTACATGAACTCCACCTATTTCGACGAAATCTACCACGCCCGCACCGCCTACGAGCACATTTTGGGACTCGAGCCATACGAAAACACGCACCCCACGCTCGGCAAGCTCATCATCTCGGTCGGCATTCGCATCTTCGGCATGAACCCGTTCGGCTGGCGCTTCATGGGCACGCTGTTCGGCGTTCTGATGCTCCCTGCGCTCTACCATTTCTTAAAGCGCCTCTTTGGCTCCACGTTCCTCTGCACCGCCGGTACCGTCCTCTTTGCGTTCGATTTCATGCACTACGTCCAAACACGCATCGCGACCATCGATACCTACGCCGTGTTCTTCATCATTTTAATGTACGACGCCATGCTCGTGTTTATTCAGCACGATTTAAAAACCGACAGCTTCAAAAAGCTCCTGCCCCCGCTGCTTTTAAGCGGCATCTTCATGGGGCTCGGCATCGCAAGCAAGTGGACGGTCGCCTATGGCGCAGTCGGCCTCGCCGTGCTGTTCTTCGGCAAGCTCATCGTCTCTTACCGCGAAGAGAAAGGCCACACCGCCGTGCAGAAAGCGCTCCTTAATAAATCCATAAAGCTCTGCCTCTGGTGCTGCCTGCTGTTCATCGCCATTCCGTTCGGCATCTACTTTACGGCGTTCCTGCCGCTCACCACATTGCCGCATAACCGCTACGATGTTTTCGGCCGGTTCATCGCGTACCAAACGCATATGTATAATTACCACTCCACGCTGCAGGCGACCCATCCGTTTGAATCCCCGTGGTATCAATGGCCGTTCGATATCCGCAACGTGTGGTATTACGGCAATTACAGCGCCGACAGCGAGGGCCACATCCGCACCATTTCAGTGCTCGGCAACCCGCTGTTCTTCTGGGCGTGCGTGCCCGCCACCGTGTATGCGTTCGTAAGGGCCGTAAAACAGCACTCCCGCACCGCGCTCATCTGTGTCATCGGCTTCTTGTCCGCGTATCTGCCGTGGGTACTCGTGCCGCGCTGCACGTTCATTTACCACTATTTCACTGCCGTGCCGTTTATTCTCATCGCGCTCCTCATCGCGTATCAGCGCCTTGAAGAAACAGCTTCCCTGCGCCGCGTCGTCTTCACAAAAGGCGCCGTCACGCTCACAGTCGGCAGAATTCTCCTGCTTGCCTGCGTCCTCGTGCACATTCTTATGTTCATCGCGTTCTACCCCGTGCTCACCGGCACCCTCACCACGCAGAACTACGCCAACGCCTTAGAATGGCTCCCCGGCTGGTTCTTTATCTAAGACCCCGAGCTAACGACAACGGTGGTTGAAAGTTTTCGCCAGCCTTTTTCAAAAGGCTGCGGATTCTTAGGGCAGCGCCCTGAGTCGTCGTTCGCAAACGACGAAACCCTTTTGCCTACCCAAAAATCAGGAATGATAGTAAGCAATGCTTCGCATTGCTAAAATGATCCAGTGAATCATTCCGCCGCAAGGAACCCTATTAAGGGGTTCCTTGACGGTCGACCGAATGTCGACCGTAGAATTAAGAAAAATCGCCGCACTCTCGTTCCCCCCTGAGAGCGCGGCGATTTTTATGCCTGCATATATAAAATTTCTTACCCCTTCACCGACTCCGTCGCCGCCGCACTGTTCACCGGCTTATCGAGGTTCTTAATTTCCTTGTTGTAGAGAATTACAAAGAATACAACCGTCACAATGAGCGAAATAAATTCGGAGATTGGGAAGCAGAACCACACAGCGCCGAGGCTGATTTTCGAGAGCAGCCACGCTGCCGGCACCAGCACAACCAGCTGACGCATCACAGACTGCACAAGGCTGTACATGCCGTGGCCCGTCGCCTGAAATAGCGTCGAAAGCGTAATGCCGATCGCCGCCATCGGGAAGTGGATCGCGATGATTCTAAGCGCCGAGTCGCCGATCTCGTGCAGCTCCGGCGTCGCGTTGAAGATGGAAATCAGCGCGCCCGGGCAGATTTCAAACACGATAAGACCCGCAATCTCAATAATAAGCGCAATCACGCAGCCGATCTTCACCGCACCCGTCACACGCTTCTTGTTGCGCGCACCGTAGTTGTAGCCCATAATCGGCATGAGCCCCTGCGTCAAGCCGAACACCGGCATAAACACAAAGGACTGCAATTTAAAGTAAACACCGAACACATTCACGGCCACTGCGGAAAATCCTGCCAAAATGCCGTTTATTGCCATGGTCATCAGCGTGCCGATGGCGTTCATCACGATGCTCGGCAGACCCACAACGTAAATGTCCTTTATCGTCTTGCCGTGGAAACGGAAGCCCTTAAATTCCAGCGCAATCGCGTGGTTGCCGAAAAACAAAATGCAAAGGCCCACAATCATCGAAAGGATCTGGCCGCCAACCGTCGCATACGCCGCACCGGCCACGCCCATGTTGAAGTTGAAAATGAGGATCGGGTCAAAGATGATGTTTGCCACCGCGCCCACAAGCTGAATGATCATCGGCATCACCATGTTGCCCGTCGCCTGTAACATTTTTTCAATGACCGCCGCAAAGAAGAAGCCGAACGATGCTACCGTCACAATCGTGATGTACGTCGTGCCCATGCTGAGCACTTCCGCGTCCTGCGTGTAAAGCGCCGTAAACGGACGCGCCACGATCGCACCGAAAATTGCAAAGACCACATACGTGATCGCAGAAAGAATAATGCCGTGCGTCGCCGCGTTGTCCGCCGCCTCCTGGTCGCGCTCGCCGAGTCTGCGGGAAATGAGTGAGCTCACGCCCACGCCGGTGCCCACGCCGAATGCCACCAACAGGTTCTGAATCGGGAACGCCAGCGAGACCGCCGTCAGTGCGTTCTGGCTCACCTGCGCCACAAAGTAGCTGTCCACAATGTTGTAAAGCGCCTGAATCAGCATCGAGAACATTGCCGGCAGCGCCATCGTCAAAATCAGCGGCAGCATCTTCGCGGAGCCCATGCGGTTGTTTGCCGGGTCCTCAAGCTTCACCGTTTTTTCTGCCATGAAATCAAACTTCCTTTCTTTTTTGTAAATTCTTTTGCAAATCTCTACGCTTCAAACGCGGTTTTTCGCATGAAAAGACTTCGCCGCAAGCACGGCGAAGTACGCTGTTTAAAGCCTTTAGTTTTCATTTTGTTCGACCGTTATCCTGTTCACAGTCTAAAATCGAACTGATACAGTATAACACACTTTATTTTCCACCGCAACACTTCGCATAAAAACGCGCATTTTCACCAATTCCGCGCCCCAAAACAAGCCCTATCGTCACAGAATATTCACCTTTTGTTCTTGCATTCGACGCAATAAATCGGTACAATAAATACAAACTGGTCATACTCTGCACAAACAGGGGATTTCCGGGAGGAAACGGGGTCGCTTTTCGCCCCGCAATATTGAAATAAGGAAGGTAGAAATTTATGGCATCCGGCAAAATCATGATCGTAGACGACGATAGAAATATCTGTGAGCTTTTAAGATTGTATATTGAAAAGGAAGGCTTTGAAACAGCCATTGCAAACGACGGCAAGGCGGCCGTGCAAATGTTTGATTCCGTCAACCCGGACCTCATGCTGCTCGACATCATGCTCCCGGAGCTCGACGGCTGGCAGGTCTGCCGCGAGATCCGCAAAAAGTCCCAGTGCCCCATCATTATGCTGACGGCCAAGGGCGAAGTGTTCGATAAAGTCCTCGGCTTAGAGCTCGGCGCGGACGATTACGTCGTAAAGCCCTTCGAGACAAAAGAGGTCATCGCGCGCATCAACGCCGTCCTCCGCCGCATTGGCAAAAAAGAATCCTCTCAGGTGAAAGAAGTTCACTACGAGAATCTCTCCATCAACCTCACAAATTACGAACTCAAGGTCAAGGGCGTCCAGATTGACACTCCGCCGAAGGAAATGGAGCTCATCTATCATCTCGCCTCGAACCCGAACCGCGTCTTCACGCGTGACCAGCTCCTCGACGAAGTGTGGGGCTTTGATTATTACGGCGATTCCCGCACCGTAGACGTGCACGTTAAGCGCCTGCGTGAAAAACTCGAAGGCGTTTCCGATAAGTGGTCGCTTAAAACCGTCTGGGGCGTCGGCTATAAGTTTGAAGTGAAAGAATAAGCCGGCGAAAGGAAGGATTCCCCTTGCAAAAATCCCTGTTCGGAAAATACCTGCGCGTCACCATGGTCATCGTGCTCGCCAGCTTCATCGTGCTCGGCAGCGTCATGATGTTTGTGTTCTCGCAATACGCCAAAAACGACAAGCGCAAGCTGCTCACGCAAAGCGCCTCATCCATGTCCTCCATTACTTCTTCCGTGGACATCACGAATAACGGTGCACCGGAGCTTCTGAAAATCTTTGTGCGCACATTCTCTCTCAATATCGATGCCGATATTTTCGTCACCGATCTCGAGGGCAATGTCCTGTTCGGCGCCTATGCCAACAGCACCTCAAATATCGGCGCAAATTTCATCCCGCAGACGAAGATTTCGGCAGACATCGTAAAGCGCGCGTCCGAGGACTCCTATACCGGCGACGGACGCAAAAACGGCATTTACGATACCCCGTACTACGTCGTCGGCGTGCCGCTTTATTCCGTCGCCGAAACATCATCTTCCGCGGTAGGAGACGAAAACAGCACCAGAGTGCCCGTCGGTGCCGTTTTTGCCGCCATGAACGCTGCCTCCCTCACGGAGTATCAGTTCGCCGCACTGCAAATGTTCCTCATCGCCGCAGCCGCCGCGTTTATTCTGGCGTTCGTTGTCGTCGGCCTCTTCTCCTACCGGCTCGTCAAGCCTCTGCGGCAGATGTCCGCCGCAGCCAAAAGCTTCGGCGACGGCGATTTCTCCATCCGCGTGCCCGTCACAAGCAACGACGAGATTGGCCAGCTTGCCACCGCGTTCAACAACATGGCAGATTCGCTCTCCGGCAGCGAAAGCATGAACCGCAGCTTCGTCGCGAACGTCTCGCACGAGCTAAAGACCCCGATGACAACCATCGCGGGCTTCATCGACGGCATTCTGGACGGCACCATTCCGCCGGAGCGCCAGTCGCATTACCTGCACATCGTCTCCGACGAGGTCAAGCGCCTCTCGCGTCTTGTCCGCACTATGTTAAATCTCTCCCGCATCGATAACGGCGAGCTGAAGCTCCGCCCAAACGATTTCGATATTTCCGAGACCGTCCTCTCCACCGTGCTCACGTTTGAAAAAAGCATCGACGAGAAGAAGATCGACATCCGCGGGCTCGATACCTTGCAACCCATGCAGGTGCACGGCGATGAAGACCTTTTGCATCAGGTCGTCTATAACCTTGTCGAAAACGCCGTCAAGTTCACAAACACCGAGGGCTACATCTCCTTCAACGTCTCGGACAGCATCGACCGCATCGTCGTCACCATCGAAAACAGCGGCTCCAGCATCCAGTCCGATGAGCTCCCCCTCGTGTTCGAGAAGTTTTATAAGACCGATAAATCGAGGAGTCAGGATAAAAACGGCATGGGCCTCGGCCTGTACCTTGTCCGCACCATCATCAAGCTCCACGGCGGCGACATTTCCGTCTCCTCCGTCGTGAACGAGTACACCCGCTTCTCGTTCTATATTCCGAAGCCGCAGGAACCCCCGAAGCTGAAGTACAATACCGGCTCCATGCCGGTCACCGTGCCGGTCGAAGATGCCGTCATCTCGGAGCGCCCCAAAAAGGAGCACCACGGCCACAAGGATAATAAAGAGCCCGATCAGAAATAAATCCAAAAGTGAGGTATCACACCATGGACGATTTTGAAAACAAAACCCCGGAAATGCAGGAGCCTGCTTCTTCCGAAGACAATATCCCCGAAACACCGGAAACCGCGGAGACCGCTCCCGCAGAGCCCACCGTTTCTGATGAACCGGCCGCTCCCGCAGAACCGACTGTCCCCCCGGAGCCGACCGTTTCCGATGCCCCCACGGCAGAGCCGCTCCCGAATGCCGAGCAGGCGCCGAAAGCCCAGCCCATCCCGAACGTGAACATTCCGCCGCAGCCGCAGCCCGTTCAGCATACCGGCTATTATCCCCCGCAGCCGCCGTATCAGCCCTATCCGTACAACACGCAGCCAAACGCCCCGCAGTACGGAAACCCGCCGTATGGCTATGCAAACTACAACACCCAGCCGCAGCCGGGGCAGTACCCGCCGCCCTGCGGACAGGGCGCTTATCCCCCGCCGTACCCGCAGAATATGCAAAATCCGTATCCGCATCCCGCGCCGCAAAAAAGGAAAATGCCGCTCGGGTTGCGCATCCTCATCATCGTCATGTCCGTCCTCGTCGCAGGCTCCGTCATCGGCTTTGCTTCCTACGGCATCTACGCCGCCGTGAACCGCGATTACGGCGTCACAACGCTGCCGGGCGATCCGCTCATCCCGAACTTCCCGCATGAAAACGACGGCAGCGACAGCGAAACGCCCGACGAAGACGAAACGCCCGATGCGGACGACAGCTTCACCCCGCCGGACATCGCCGTCACCCCGAATACGGAGGGCATCACCTTAGATAAAGAGCCGAATACCGCCGAGCTCGATATCGACGCCGTGTACGATAAGGTCATCCCGTCCACCGTACTTGTCATCACGCAGAGCGGCGAAACGCAGGGCACAGGCACCGGCATTTTCGCAACGGAAGACGGCTACATCATCACGAACAGCCATGTCATTTTAAATTCCAAGTCCGTTTCCGTGCAGGTCAAAACGTATGACGGTGAACTTCACGACGCCGTCGTCGTCGGGTTCGATAAAACCACCGACCTCGCCGTGCTTAAAATCGACGGCACAGGCTACATGCCCGCCGAGTTCGGCGACAGCGATGACCTGCGCATGGGCCAGTGGGTCGTCGCCATCGGCAACCCGGGCGGCGAGCAGTTCTCCGGCTCCATCACGCGCGGCGTCATCTCGGGCCTCAACCGTTCCGTCGGCTCGTACAGCTCGAACGGCATGACGTATATCCAAACCGACGCTGCCATCAATCCCGGCAATTCCGGCGGCCCGCTCGTCAATTTACACGGTCAGGTCATCGGCATCAGTTCCGCTAAAATCGTCTCCGAGCAGTACGAGGGCATGGGCTTCGCCATCCCGATCACCGGCGCAAAGAGCATCATAGACGACCTGCTTGCAGGCGGTTATGTGCAGGGCCGCGTCCGCTTCGGCATCAAAGGCACCGCCATCACCCAGATGCAGGCCGCCATGTACGATGTCCCGCAGGGCTTCATGATCAGCGAGATCGACGAAGACAGCTGCTTTAACGGCACAGATGTGCAGGCGTATGACATCATCACCGCCATCGATGATACCGAAACGAAATCGCTTGAAGAGCTCGCAAACGCACTTTTAAATTATAAGCCCGGCGATACCGCCGAGATCCACCTGTTCCGCCCGAACGAGAGCGGCGTAGGCGGCGAAGAATTCACCGTCACCGTCACCCTGCTCGAAGATAAAGGCGAAACGCAAGGCTAACACCTGCCTGCGGCAAGCGAACAAATAAAGTTTTGCTCAAGCTTTTTCAAAAGCTTGTCCGGTTCCAAGAGTGAAACCCCTTTGCCTCCCCAAAAACTAGGAAGGTAGATTCAATAGTCCAGTGGACTATTGAATCGTAGGGAACCCGGTTGCATGGGTTCCCTAAAAGGCGGTCTGCGATTGCCTTTAGAAATCCCTGAAAATTGCACACAATACGCCAAGAAGCGCGCAGCTCCTCCAAAAGCTGCGCGCTTCTTTTTTAATGATATATCTCTCTTTGTTCGATATGATATTTTCCTCGCGGAAAATGATATAACGCCTTATCTGAACGCCAACACCGCGTACGTTACGCCGCTTTCGTTCAGCGATGCCATGCCGCTGCCGTCTGTCGGGGCGGTTTGGGTCTGCCGCACCGTCACCTGCGCCGTGGAAAGCGTCACGCCAAGGCTGTTCTGGCCGCCTGCCGCTATGCCGGCGTATTGCTTTGTGCAGCCCGTCGTCGCCTGTGAAAACGGCTTGTCCACCGCAAAAACGATCACCGCACTCGGACTGAAGCCGAATAAGATCGTGCGCGAGGCCGCACCCGTTCCCGTGTACGTGCGCACCTCCGTCGGCGTATCTAAACGCTTTCTGCGCATGTCATTTAAATGCAGGTTATCGTTTTGAATGTGTCCGCCAAGCTGCGACTCTATGGCTTCGTTGTCCGCCACAAAATCCACACGGCGCGGCTTGTCCGTCCCCTCCCAAAGGCAAAGGCCGAGAACCGTTGATTTTTTACTTGCTGCCATGTTTCTCCTTTCCGCTCATAAAACGTCGAGCGCGTTCCAAGTCTTGTTTCGAAGGTCGAGCACATTCCACGAGCTCCCCGCCGCGTCCTGTGCGTCCCACGTGTTTTTGCCGAAATCGAACACCAAACTGAGGTGCGCAGGCAAAAACGCGCGCGCTTCGCTTTCCGCCGCCGCTTCGGAAATGCCCATGGTAGAGAGCACATTTATGTTCAGCACGCCGCCCTTTTGCGGGACGAGCTTGCCGTTGATGCCTGCCGCCAAAAGCTGCTTTTGCATCGCTTCCACTGTGTGGTCTGCGGGGGTCACCGCGCCGCGGGTCAGCAGCATCGCGCGCCGGTTTTTCGTGCTGTCCACGGATGACACCACGCGGAACAGCGATTCAAACGCTTTCAGCCCGTCCTCCTCCGCCGTCTGCACAAACGCGTCGCGCCGCACATGAGAAAGCGTATCATACACGAGTTCAAGCCCCTTTGCATACGCCGCAAGCTCTGCCGAAAGCCACTTATCTTCGCCAAAATACAGCCCCGTTTTTTCGAGCATCGCGCGCATGCGGGTTTCCAGTTCCGTCATTTGCCCTCCTTACTGCGTCTCCAGCACATTTACAGCGCCCGCTGTGACGATCTCCCCGGCGTTCGGCGTAAAGTCCGCCACGCTCGCCGGCACCGTGCAGTTTTGTGCTACGCCCGTCTCCATCACCGCATGGATTAGCCCCGCCGTCACAAACGGCTCGCCCACCTCAAACGCATTCAGGTACGCCGTGATTGCCGCCGTGCACGATGCTTTCGCATCTTCAAACGCGCACCCGTCCTTCGGCTTCACGTAAACTGTCACCGGCTTTTTCACAGCCACCGCTGCAGCCACCGTCACGTCCACACTGATCTCCTTAAGCTTTTCGAGCGTCTCTCCGACTTTTCCGAGCACCTCGTCCGTCACCGCGCCGTTGTCGCCGTACAGGTACACTGCCACCGTGTTCACACCGTTTGCGCGCGGCACCACCTGAACGCTTTTCACACCCGGTGTCATCAGCGCCGCACGGCGGTACGTCTCCGTGTTCGAGCCGTTCGGCAGTGCGTAAAAGCACCGCAAAAGGCGCGTGCGCAGCGCTTCGTCGTCCTCTTTATCCGCGCCGCCCGTAAACGGCACATCGTTCGTCACGCTTTCAATGCCCGCTGGCGGCGTGATGAGCGTGTTCACCGCACCCTTTGCCGCGTTGCCGCGCCTGCCGCCCAAAACCGCCTGCGCCGCCACTGTCACCGTCAGTGCGCCTGCGGGCAGCACAGCCGCCTCCGTCGTCTCATATTCCACCGCGTTTTCGCCGCTTGCCGCACACACCGTGCCCGCGGGGATCTCCGCCGCGTAGCTCAGCGCCGTTCGGCGCGAAAACGTCAGCGTGCCCACAGATTTCACCGAGCCCTTGCGCACAAGCCCGCGTTCTTCGGCGTGCAGGTCAAGCGCCTCGCCCGCCGCCGTCTGCGGAAAGCAATTCAGCTTCAGCGATTCCGCCGCGCACAGCACCGTATACAGTTCGCCCGCCAGTACCTTCAGACGGATCGAAACGTCCGCCGCGTCCTCGGGCTCCACGCCCGCCAGCGTTTTGTATTCCTCCGCCATGTGCGCATAAATTTCCTCAAATTTCACACTTTCGCCCCTTTCACCGCAATCTCCCCCGTGCCGAGCATCGTCTGGAGTCCGAAGATAAACCGCTCCCCTTCGCGCCGCACGGAGACCGCCTCAACACCGGCTAAGGGCAACAGCGCCGCCTGCGCATACCGCAGCGCCCGCTCCTCGGCGTGCTCGTCCGCTGCATCCAGCATATAAAACCGGCTGCCGAGCACGCGATCATAGCAAAACGCGCCGCGTTTTAGGCAAATGCGGTTATACGCGCGCTGCATAAGCGCGTTAAGCCCCTCGGCCGTCTTCGGCAGCCCTGTCGCCGCCGTCTGCGTTATGCCGTTTAAAATCACGACCTCCACGCTATTCCTCCTTTTTCTCAAACACCCGCCCATTGATGACGACCGTGCCGTCGAGCTTCAAAACGATCTCCGCACCGCCCGCTGAGAACAGCCGCACCTCGCCGGGCAAAAGCGTTCCCGCGTCGTTCACAACGCCAAGGCACACACCGCCGGTCATCACAGCCTCCGTACCCTGCGGCACGCTCACCGCCATGCCGTACGGCACCGTTACAATCGGTGCACGGCGCTCCAGCTCCGTGCAGACGGAAATCTCCCCGCCGCCCGTCGTCACAACGCCCGTTTTCACGCTTTCGGCCTTTTCCGCCGTCTCCTTTTTCGTCAGCCACATGTTCATGCCTCCTTTAAACCGGTTCAAAATGCAGCTCGGTCTTCACGTCTTTCCCGCGCAGCAAAACGTTTTTGGAGATGAGCCGCACCTCGCCAAGCTCCTCCGTCCGCATCGTGTCCCCCATGTTCCCGTCTATATAAGAAGCACACATCAGCTTTAGTCGCTTTGCCGCCCTGCGGCTTTCATTTAAAAGCGCCGTCGGTGCTGTTTTCGCATAGGCGGAAAGATACCGCACGCGCACCTGTGGGGCCAAAGGATCGTGATATTCCGCGCTGTATGCGCCCGTCTGCGCGTTTTGCACCGTAACGCCGCTCAGCATTTTGTACGGGCAAAAAATCAGCTCCCGCGCCGTCACCCGGTCGGGCTTCACCGTTTTCGGCACGTAGCTTTCAAAGTGCACGCCGCCGCTTTTGTCCGTATACGGCGTACAGTTTAGATATCTCTCAGAGAACGTTTGCAGCGCTTCAAAACAGCTCACGCCCTTTTCTACGGTCAAAACGCCCTCCACCGGCCGCCTGTCGCCGCCCACGGCGTGCAGCCCCAGCGGCATCAGATACATCCGCTCCAAAAGCCGCAGCGAGGGCAATCTAAGCTCCATCGGTGCCGCCTCGTTGTCGAGCAAAAGCGCCGCGCGGCTGCGCAGGGAGAAGACCTCCGTGCGCGCGCCGTTCTGGCATTTCACACGGTGTTCGTCCACGATACCGTCAAAGATCACCGCGCCGTCCTTTTTAAGCACCGCCCCCACGGGCTCTTCCGTAAAAAGCCGCTTCCCCGCACTAAACCGCACCGTCAAACTGTCCGCCACCGTGTCCGCGTCGCTTCTTAAAAGCCATTCGCTCGGCTCCTCTTTCGGCAAATGTTTTTCACCGCTTGCAAACACAAACTCAAGCGAAAAATCCGTCACGGAACATGCACCTCCTCGCCGTCTTTCAGCGCCGCAATACACGCGATATGCCGGTTATTCTCCGCCAAGCGGTCAATCGAAACGCCCGTAAAATACGCGTAATCCCACAGGCTCTCGCCCGCCTTCGCGCGGTATGTCCGGCCGGAGACCGCTTCGCTTTTCCCCGCCGTCTCCACAAAGGCGAATGTGTACGGCACCGTGTTTTTCTCCGGCACGCCGATAAGCGCAAGCTCGCTCAAAACCGCCTCAAACGGCCTATGCCCCGGCAAGTACAGCGTCTCTGTTTCACCGAAAAGCGCCTCTAACTCGCGGTAAACCGCCATCGCATTCTCCCCGGTGAAGTGCCCCTTGCCTGCTACGCGCGCCTTGCGCTTGCCGACCGCCTCCACACGTTCTTCGCCGTCAACACCCACCGTCTCACGCAGCAGGCACGCCCGCTCGAGTTTTAATTCCGTCGGGTTCACCGGAAACACAAAGCTGCCAAACTGCATCGTCATCAGGTTCATGCAAACCTCCTGTCCGCACGAAGCAGCGCGGGATATCGCTGCTCCTCGCGCTCCAAAATGCCGGAGAGCGCCTGTGCGTTTTTGTATTCTTCTTCCACCTTATGCCTCCGTTCCGCTTTGTGTTCGCTGTGTGATTTTTTCACACGCACCCGCTTCTATCACAAGCTTATTTTCGCTCGCCGCTTTCAAAACGCAGTGCGTGTACCGTGCGCCGCCTGTTTGCAGTGTGAATTCGCCGGGGAGCGCCTCCTCGCCGCCCGAAAACCCGTGCAGCACAATCGTGTACACCGCTTTGCCCGCCACCGCCGCATACGGATTTTCCTCGCCGATGGCGTAATAGCGCTTGACCTTCGCTTCGTGCGAAATTTTCACCGCGTCCGCCGTAAATACCTTGTCGCCGATTACCACCGCCGCGCGTGCGTTATCCGCCGCACCCGTCGCCGCCTGCACCGTGCAAAGCGTCACAAGGCAACTGAGCGCCGCCGAGTACGTCGTCTCGCTCCGCTTCACACTGCGCAGCGCACACGGCAAAGACGATACCGCCGCACACACCGCGTCAAACAGCCGCGCGTGGTCGTCCCTTTCGCGCGCATACAGCTGCACGCCGAGCACCGTTTCAAACACACCGTCCGCGTTTTCCTCCTGCATCACGCCCACCGTCACCGCGGTACGCTGCGGAAGCCTTTGCAGCGTGCCCGTAAACGCCGGGCGCACCGCGCAGTCCGGTAAAAGCACTTTCAGCTTTTCCGCAAGCGCCGCACTAAGCTCCGTTCCCGTCATCTTTTTCCTCCTTTTCCAGCACCGCGCGCACGTAAAGCGCCCCGCAAATCCCGCTTTTTTCCTCGGCATATAAAACGCGGAACGTCTCGCCGCCCACAGTCAGCCTCGCGTTCTCCGCGCCGCAAAGCACTTTGCCGTCGCCGAAGTAGACATACAGCGGCTTCATTGCCCCGCCGAACGTCTCCGTTTCCGCCTGCAAGGCCGTTTTGTCTTCCTTCAGGCGATGCACAACGCCGCGGCAAACGACCTTCTCGCCGCTTATCTCCGCCGTCATCTGCTGCGCCCTCAAAAATACATTCCTCACACTGTGTCCTCCGTCACGCCGAAGTAAAAATCCTCGTCACGCAAAAGCCCGGACACCGCCCGCTCGCACTGCTTTGCATAGGCGAGCGCCCTTTCGCTGCCTTTGTCAAATTCCGCGCGCACCTCGCCCGCCGTCAGGCTTTTCGGCGATGCCGCTTCCTCCAAAAGCCAAAACTGATACGCCGCCTGCGCTGCAGCCGCTGCGCACAGCGCATCCTCATGCGCGTTTTCTTCCTCTTCAGTGCAGCAAAGGCGCGCTTTCAGCCGCTGCACCGCATCGCCGCTCAGCATCAAAAGCAGGTCTTCGCGGTCGTCATTTGTCAAAAGCTTCAGCCGTTCCAGCACGTTTCGTATCTCCATTTGCCCCTCCTTTTTTATTCGGCAAAGCCGTACCAAAGCGGTACGGCTTGCCGGAATCGAATAAAATCAGTAGCTAAGGCCCTGTGCGGCGCCGCCGTAGATCTGAGCAAAGCCCGCCACGGCGCTCACGGCCGCGCGCTCCATCTGGCGGTCGATGAGCTTGTCGTAGTCGGTCAGCACATCGCCCGCCTGCACCATCTCAAGCGCACAGTTCTTGTCGAGCGCAATGATCTTCTTCGCGTCCATGGACGGCACATGGATGAGCGTCGCGCCAAGCGGCGTGATGAGCTTGCCCGCACCCTTAATGTTGAGGCTCGCCTGCGCGTCCTTAAACTCCGTGATCTTAAGGAGCGCCTGCAAAGCAGTCGTTCCGGCCAGGATCGTATTGAAGTTGTAGTCGGAAAGCTTGCCCCACAGCGTCACAAGGTCGTTGTAGGTCGGCGCAGCGGTAAGCGCCGTCACGGTGATGCCCGTATTCGTGCCGTCGCCGTTTAACAGCACGTCCACTGCGTCCTTCATCTGTCTGCGCGCAATGTACGCACCGATCTGACGCAGAATGACCGTAAAGAGGTCCAGTCTGTGGTGGCGCAGCGCTTCGTAGGAGCTGACAATCAGTCTGCCGCGCTTATGCAGCGTCACAAGCGAGCCCGCCGTCTTGATGACTGTCTCCGGAATGGCCGCGCCCTCCGCTACGGGGTCTTCAATCTTCTGGTCAGAAGCCGTCGCCGTCTGCACGGTGCGGTAATCGAGCGTGTCGATCTTCGTCACGGTCGCCGCGATGTCCGGCAGGGAAGACGCCATCTCCATGCCCTGGCGCACTGCGCGGGCGACGTATTCCGGGAACAGCGCCGCGCTCTGGGAGGAGGTGAAAAACTTCTCCACGGTGTCGCAGTTCGCACCGCTCACACGAATGCCAAAGCGTTTAAGCTGTCTCTGGTATGCGTCAAGCCCCGCAAACGGTGTGCCCGCGTAATTCTGGGAGCCGTCCAGCTCCTCCAAAACCTGTGTAAAATTCTTGCCCGGCACGCCGTACATGCCTTTTTCGAGTGTAATGTTTTCAAATGCCATTGTATAGTCTCCTTTCTTAAATGCGGAACGCGCCGTCGTCTGCCGCGTTCGTGTCTTCCGTCTTTTCCGCTGCCAGCTGCGGCATTACGGGCATTTTGCGCTCCGCCGCCTTTGCGAGCGCCGCCGCCATTTCTTCCAGTTCTGCAATGCCGAGCGACTTTGTGATCGCCTCCGTCAGTCCGCGTTTAAACTCCGGCTGCGCCACGGCGCTCAGCTTATAGATGCGTTCGCACAGCGCCGCACGGTAGCGGTCGCCGCACTCCGCGCGGTCGAAAAGCGCTTTCAGCTCCGTTTTGAGCATGTTGAGCTCCTCCTTCGCCACCGTCACGCTGTCTTCGCCGTCCGCGAGCTTTTTTACAATGTCGTACACCGTTTTGACCTCCTTTTTCTTCTCCGATTCTTCAAAGCGCGGCGAAAATTTCTTCACCACGCCCGCCGCGCGTTGTGCAGGCACTGCCACGAATGAGAATTCATACGCGTCCGCCGCGCCGCTTAAAATACGCACACAGCGCTTGCCGTTGTACGTTTTCCCCGGCACATGCACACAGCTTTCCGCGCCGCACACGGAGCACACGCGCTTTTTCACTGCGCACCCCACGCTGACTTCCTTGCGTATGCCGCTTTCAATGGATTCAATAAACGCCTTCGTCCCGTCGTTTCGCGGCACATACGCCTGTGCAGTGAGCTGCGCATACGGCTCGTTTAAAGATGTTACCTTTCCGGGAATTTCCTTCACCGCAGCGTCAAACACGCGCGCCGTCTGATTTTTGCTCGTCGGCTCGTGGTCTAAAATGCCCGTCTTGCCGACAAACAGCTTCGCAAGCTCCTCGAGTGTCTCTTTCGTAAAGCACTCACCGTCCCTATCCACCTCGTTGTCGCACAAAACGACCGAAAATGTGTACACCTCCTCCGGCTTATAGGCGCGGCGCGTGTAAAGGTTGATCTTCTCCATCGCCGCTTTATCCGGCTGTACCGCCGTTACCGTTTCGCTCAAGCTTCCCCCTCCTTTAAAAGCTGCTCCGTCTTCGCCATGAGATACGCCGCGTTCGCGTGATCGACTTCGTCCTGCATCGTGATCTCATTCCAATCGATTTCCACCGTGTCGTCAAGACCATTTAGCCGCAGCCACGTTTTGCAGATCTTCAAAACCGCCGGCTCCAAAATTCTGCGGTACGCCGTCAGCTCGCTCGTCAGCATGTCCGCCTGCTGGCTCGACATGCGCTCCGTCGAGGACCACGAAAGCCCCAGTAAAAACGGCGGAATGCCCATTTTCGCCACAATCTGCTCCAGCATCTGCCGCACGGGCACTTCGCTGTCCATCTGCTGCCCGTCCGCGCCGATGGCTTTAATCTGCACGTCGCCCACCGCCACAAAGTCGCTCACGCCGGGGCCGTGCATCGCACGGCTCCACTCCTTTGCAAGCTGCCCCGCGCGGTCACCCGCGTTCATGTAGCCCTCGTTTTTGCACGTCACCGCAAAGCGCACATTGCCCATACGCTCCCAGTTGATGCCGACGGTGCGGTAAATTTTCAGAAGCACCTCGCTCACAAACGGCAGGCCCTTTAAAATGGAGCTTCCCATCGCGCTGCCCGGCATCGGGTTTAACGCCGAAGTCAAAATGAGCTCCGGGTAGCGGCACGGTTCCGCATGCCCGTCCCTTACGACGAACACGCCCGTTTCAAGCGGCGAGATGAGCCGAATCTCGAGGTCTTCGAGCGACGCATTATACAGCGCCCGAATTTCCCCGTTTGCGAGTACGATCTCCCCAATTGCATTACCGTACGTTAAAAGCTGCTCAAAATAGACCGATAAAAAGTTATCGATGCCCATGTTGCAGCCGTTTACGGGCACGGTTTTTAAAAACCCGCGCAGCGCGTTTTCCGTGTGCTTTTCGGGGCAATACACCTCAAACCCGCCGATAAGACGCACCAGCTTGTAGATTGCCGCGTCGATGATCGGCACCTGCTCACGCAAGGCACGGTACAGTGCACGCTCGCCTGCCGTCACCGGCAGCACCGGCGGGTACCCGCCCTGCGTCTGCACCGAAACGGCCGTGCGCTTCTCCTTTTTCAAAAATCCCAAATGCTAACTCCTTTCCCCGTCTCCCTTTGCACCGCGCAGGCAAAGCTTTCGCCCGCGCCGAGCACCGTGGAGACAAAATAGCGGATGTCGTCCATGGCATGGTCATTCTCCTTCACAGGCACATCCCGCGCGCCGTCGTCTGCCCAGCGGTAGAGGGAAAACTCCCGCACCGCGTCCACGCAGCCCTTTGTCACCTTGATCTGCCCCGTGCGCAGCGCCGTTGCCGTCATGCGGATGCCGTTTAAAACGTCGTTTTTCGCCGCCGTCACTGCAAAACCACGGCTCTGCAAAAGTGTGATAAAGCTCGCCGCCGAGGGGTCACATACAATCACATCGGGTGTTCTGCCGCGAATGAGCTCCAAAAACCCCTTAAAGTGCTCCTCGTCCGTGCGCCGCGTGTTTTCAAGCCGCGCGTCAAAGTAATACTCGTCTACGCGGTACCACACGCCGCACAAAAGCCCCCAAAGGCCCATGGAGGTCGGGTTTACCGTGCCGTAATCGATGGACACCGCGTACCGCTCAAAGTCCGCTTTCGGCACTTCGCACAGGAGGTCAAGCGCAAACGGGTAAATCAGTCCCGTCGCCGCCGTCCACTTGCCCTCAATAAATCGGCTGTAAAACGCACCCGAAAACATCGTTCGGTAGCGCTTTCGTACATCTTCACTGAGCGACGGGTTGTCCTCCATCGTAAAGTGCAGGTAAAGCGCGTTTCGGCTCTCGGCTTTCAAAATCCACTCGCGGTAAAACCAGTGCTGCGGGTGCTCCGGGTTGCAGTTGAACCACAGCTTCGCGTTTTTCAGCGAACAGCGCGCAATGCCCTGCTCCACAAAAGAGCGCGGCATCAGCGCCACCTCGTCAAACAAAACGCCGCCGAGCGTCATGCCCTGAATGAGCGCCGCACTCGATTCATCTCGTCCTCCGAAAAGGTAAAAGCGGTTTTCTCTGCCCTGATACGATAGGATGATCTCGTTCTCTGCCTGCCGCACACGCATGGAAAAGCCCATAGACTTTAGCTTTGGTATAAGCTCCGCGACCACATTTCTCCGCACAGAACGGATCGTTTTGCCGCACACCGCAAAGCTCGTATTTTGAAAGCGTGCCATCGCCCACAGAAAAAAGGATATCCCCATACAGGTGGTTTTGCCGCTGCGCACCGCGCCGTCGCAGATGACGGCAAGCTTATTCCGGTGCGGGCTTTTTTCGCCCCACCAGCACAAGACCTGCATCTGCTTTTCGGAAAACGGCGTCACGGCTTATCCCCGTCTTTCAGCGCCGCCGCACCGCTTTCAATGGCGGAGAGCAGCGCCTGTGCACCCGTCCCGCTCGTCTCGAGCTCGCTGAGGAGCCGCAGCGCTTCGATCCGGTCGAAAAACCGAATTTCCATGCCGCCGTTTTTCGGTCTGCGAATTTCGGAGACGGCGAACAGATCCATGTTTTTCAGCGTGCGCGGGTTCACGTCCTCGCAAAAGAGCAGCCTTACGGCATCATGAATGCCGCCGAACGCCAATCTGCGAAAGCCCTCCTTCGCCGTTTCGTTCACCATGTTCCACATCCTCTCTGAAAGTTTTGAAGCGCCAAACGGCGTTCGTTTTTTCGTCCGCCTGTTTGTCTCTTCACCCATACCCCCAAAACGCAGAAAAGTTTCCCTCAAAAGGGAAACTTTTCAAATTCATGTCCTCCGATGTCCTACAATGTCCTCTGATGTCCTGCGATGTCCGGCGGTTTTTATTTAATTTCAGGCTCCCTCTGATTGAGGAAAAAGAAGAGATAACGCGCGTCAACGCATGCTCACAGCTATATAAAAAGGGCGGCTTTGAGCCGCCCTTTCAGGGAACCTATGCAACTGGGTTTCCTACGGCTAAACAGTCCCCCGGACTGTTTAGCCTACCTTTCTGGTTTTTTGTTAGGCAATAAGATTTCGCTTTCTGCGGAAAGCGACTTAGGGCGCTGCCCTAAGAACCCGCAAGTTTTCTGAAGAAAACTTGACCAAAGACTTTATTTGGCGTTCTCCGTGAGCACATCGTGCATCAAAAACGGCAGACATTTCTCGAATTTCACGCCCCAAATGGTGTTGTCTCCGCACGCTTTTCTCGTTTCTTCTATGCACTTTGCGGTGTACCGCACGGCGGCGGCACAGGCTTCCTTTACCGTTTTGCCGTTTAACATCGCCCCCAGCATCACGGCCGCGAAAATATCCCCCGTGCCGTGGTATTTTCCCGGCACGCGGTCGGAAAGCACCAGCGCTGTCTCGTCTTTTTCCCTATCGTAGCACGCCGCGCCGATTTTCTTCTCGTCCGTATACGCACCCGTCAGAATGACGACCTTCGGCCCAAAGTCGGAAAGGGCTTTCATTACTCTTTTAAGCTCCTTTTCGTCATACGGCCCGTCCTTAAACGGCTCGTGCAAAAGGCAATACGCCTCTGTCATGTTCGGCGTTAAAATGTCCGCTTTTTCGCAAAGCCTCGTCATGCTCTGCGCCGTTTCTTTATTAAAAATGCCGTACAGCGTGCCGTTGTCGCCCATCACGGGGTCTACAAGGCGCAGCGGACGGCTGTGTTCGTCCGTAAACAGCTCGAAGATTTCCCGCACAGTGTCAATCTGCTCGCGGCTGCTGAGGTACCCGGAGCAGATGCCCTCAAACGCGGCCCCCTCGCACTTCCAGTGCTGTGCCGTTTTCAGCATATCGTCCGTCAAATCGCGGTACACGGGATCTTTAAAGCCGCCGTGTGTGGAAAGCACCGCCGTCGGCAGCACGGATGTCTCGCACCCCAAGGCGGACAGCACCGGCAGCATCACCGTAAGCGAGCATTTCCCCGCACCGGAAAGATCGTTGATGACCGCCGCGCGGCGCGGTTTGTCTTCTGTATTTAAAAACTGCATCGGGTTTTTCCCTCATTTCAAAAGTATTTCCGCTTTTATTGTAACCGCGGCGGAAAATAAAGTCAATTAGCGGTTTACAGGTGAAAAAAAGAATGGTAAAATAAAGGGTACACGTACAGGCAAATGCCCTGCACCCGCGAAAGGAGCTTTCTATGAAAACCGAAAAGCAACGCAAGCTCATCGTTCGCATCGGCGCGGCGATTTTGGCCGGGCTGATGATCCTCTCGGCACTTTCCGCCGTACTATTCAGTTGAATACATTCAACCGTAGAAAAAATTAACCCCTTGAAAATACATTGTAAAGGAATGATCCACCCATGAGTAAACCGAAGTATTATATTTCGACGGCTATCGCCTACACCTCCAGCCGCCCGCACATCGGCAACACGTATGAGATCGTGCTCGCCGACAGCATTGCGCGCTATAAGCGCATGGAGGGCTACGATGTCTACTTCCAGACCGGCACGGACGAGCACGGCCAGAAGATTGAAGAAAAGGCCAATGCCGCCGGCATCACCCCGAAGGAATATGTCGACAACGTCGCGGCGATCGTGAAATCCAACTGGGACGTCATGAACACCTCCTACGATAAATTCATCCGCACCACGGACGATTACCACGAAAAGCAGGTACAAAAGATCTTTAAAAAGCTCTACGAGCAGGGCGATATTTATAAGGGCCACTACGAGGGCATGTACTGCACGCCGTGTGAGTCCTTCTTCACCGAGTCCCAGCTTGTCGACGGCAAGTGCCCGGACTGCGGCGGCGAGGTCAAGCCCGCAAAGGAAGAAGCGTACTTCTTCAAGATGAGCAAGTATGCAGACCGCCTCATCGACTACATCAATAAGCACCCGGAGTTCATTCAGCCGCCGCAGCGCAAAACGGAAATGATGAACAACTTCCTCCTGCCCGGCCTGCAGGATCTCTGCGTTTCCAGAACCTCCTTCAAGTGGGGCATTCCGGTCGATTTTGACGACAAGCACGTCGTGTACGTTTGGCTCGACGCGCTCACAAACTACATCACCGGCATCGGCTACGACTGCGACGGCAACTCCACCGAGCAGTTTAAGCGTGATTGGCCGGCAGACCTGCACCTCATCGGCAAGGACATCATCCGTTTCCACACCATCTACTGGCCGATTTTCCTCATGGCGCTCGACCTGCCGCTGCCGAAGCAGGTGTTCGGTCACCCGTGGCTTCTGATGAACGGCGGCAAAATGAGCAAATCGAAGGGCAACGTCATTTACGCAGAAGACCTTGTAGACCTCTTCGGCGTAGACGCGGTGCGCTATTTTGTCCTGCACGAGATGCCGTTTGAATCCGACGGCACCATCACGTGGGATCTGATGATCGAACGCACGAACTCCGACCTTGCAAACACGCTCGGCAACCTTGTAAACCGCACCATTTCCATGACAAACAAGTACTTCGGCGGCGTTGTAGAAAACAAAAACGTCGTAGAAGATGTCGATAACGATTTAAAGAGCGTTGTGCTCGCCACAAAGAACAGCGTGCAGACGAAGATGGATCAGCTGCGCGTGGCAGATGCCATTTCCGAAATCTTCACGCTCTTCAAGCGCTGCAATAAGTACATTGACGAAACGATGCCGTGGGCGCTTGCAAAGGACGAAGCGAAAGCCGACAGACTTTCCACCGTTCTCTATAATCTTGTGGAAAGCATCACGATCGGCGCGGCGCTCCTCACACCGTTTATGCCGGACACCGCAGAGAAGATCGTCGCACAGCTTGGCACGACCTTGCGCGCATACGATACACTCGATACGTTCGGCGTTTACCCGAATGGGGGTAAGGTAACAGACAAGCCGGAGATTCTCTTCGCCCGTATCGATCCGAAGGAGATGGGCGAGAAGATTGCCGCTGTGGAAGCGAAGTACGCTCCGAAGGAAGAGCCGAAGAAGGAAATTGAGGGTCTTGCCCAGATCAATATTGAAGACTTTGCAAAGGTTGAGCTGCGCGCCGCAAAGGTCGTTGCCTGCGAGCCGATCAAGCGTGCAAAGAAGCTCTTGAAGCTCACGCTCGACGACGGCACCTCCACACCCCGCACGGTCGCGTCCGGCATCGCGAAGTGGTATAAGCCGGAAGACCTCATCGGTCACACCGTCATCGTCGTCGCGAACCTGAAACCCGCCGTGCTCTGCGGCGTGGAAAGCCAGGGCATGATCCTTGCGGCAGACGCAGGCGAGGACGATGTGCGCGTCGTATTTGTGGACGGCACCCCGGCAGGCTCCAAAATTCGCTAAGGAAAATCTCTATGATATTTGATTCCCACGCACATTACGACAGCGAGCAGTTCGACATCGACCGTGACGAGCTGCTCGGCTCCGTACTGCCGCAAAAGGGCGTCGTTGCGGTCATCAATATGGCAGCCGATTATGAAAGCCTCAAAAAAACCGTGGCGCTCTGTGAAAAATACGATTATATCTACGGTGCAGTCGGCATCCACCCGGAGTGCGCAAACGACCTGCCCGATAACTGGCTTTCGGACGTGGAAGCGCTGCTTTCCCACCCGAAGATCGTCGCCGTCGGCGAGATCGGCCTCGACTACCACTGGGAGGACGAGTGCCCGCGCGAAAAGCAGAAAGAGGTGCTTATCGCCCAGCTGGAGCTCGCGAAAAAGCATGACCTGCCCGTTGTCATCCACGACCGCGAGGCCCACGGCGATATGATGGACATTCTGCGGAAATACAAGCCGAAGGGCGTCGTGCACTGCTTTTCCGGCAGTGTGGAATTAGCACAGGAGACCGTAAAGCTCGGCATGTACATCGGCCTTGGCGGTGTTGTGACGTTTAAAAACGCGCGCCACAGCGTGGAGGTGGCAAAGACCATCCCGCTCGACCGCCTTTTGACCGAAACGGACGCGCCCTACATGGCGCCCGTGCCATTCCGCGGCAAGCGCTGCGACAGTTCCATGATCCCCTACGACGCAGCGAAGATCGCCGAAGTGCGCGGCATCACGGCGCAGGAGGTTTTGGAAACCGCCTGCGAAAACGCCTGCCGCCTTTTCGGTATCACGCTGCCGAGCGCCGCAAAATAAAAGGAGCGATCATCTTGACCATCACGTATGAATACGGCGATAACCTCTACATCAACGTCACGAACCAGTGCCCGAACGCATGCGACTTCTGCCTGCGCAACAACAGCACGGGCAGCCTGTACGCGGATAACCTCTGGTACGAGGGCGCGGAGCCGACAAAAGAGGAAATCTTAGCTGACCTTAAAAAACGTGACCTCAATCCATACGCGGAGATTGTCTTCTGCGGCTACGGCGAGCCTGCCTGCCGCAAGCTGTGCGAAAACGCCGGCGCCAAGTTCCGCGTACGCGAGTATATCTCCGAATAACTGCATAAAATAACAAAAGCAGAGTGCTCAATCCGAACACTCTGCTTTTTGTTTTGTGATTTTAGTTTAATTTAATCTTGAATGCGATCGGCTTATCGGACGTGTAGTTCGTCTTGATATGCAGCCCGTTTTCGTCGCGCGTCCATGCGGGTGCATCGTCTGTGCCGAGCACCGAAACGCGCTCGACTAAACCGTGGTACACCGTACCGGCGGTGTGCTCCTGCATACGCAGGGAGTGAATGTGGTATTCGCCGTTGTCGTTCGCCTTCAGCGCGATGGCAAAGAGCGTATCTCCCTTTGCCGTAAAGCGGAAATCCTCGCCCGTAAAGTTCTTTTTCACGCCGTCGGAAAAGCCGCCGTCCTGCACCTTTGTGGGGCCTTCGCCGAACGTCCTCCACACGTGCGTGTCATAAATTGCTTCGCCGTTCACCTGCATCCAGTCGCCGATGGCAGTCAGCACCGCGGTGTCCTCATCGGAGATGGTGCCGTCCGCTTTCGGGCCTACGTTTAAAAGCAGCGCACCGTTTTTGCTGACGATGTCCACAAGGTCGCAGATGATGTCCCCCGCCGGGCGGAAGTTGTTGTTTTCCGTGTAGCACCAGGAATTCAGCGCAATGGCGGTATCGGTCTGCCAGAAATACGGCTTGATGTCCGCCATTTGCCCGCGCTCAATATCCGGCACCGCCGTGCCGAACATGTACGCATCGAATTTATAATCGATGGCAACCTCCTCGCCCCATTCCGCAGCACGATTATAATAGTACGCCGCCGCTTTTTTGAGGTACGGCTTTGCCGCCTCCTGCTGAATCCACCAGTCAAAATAGAGAATTTTCGGGTGATAATTGTCGATGAGTTCGCACGTGCGCACAAGCCAGTCTGCCATAAATTCTTCAGAGGGCTTGCCGTCGATGGCATCGAAATTTTCCGGGTCGGGCATGGAGGGCCAATAGAGGTCGTCGCGGTCCGGGTTTTGCGGCATATCGCTCTCAAACTTTTTGCCGTTGCTCATGAAGAACCAGTGCTCAATGCGGTGCGAGGATACCCCAAGCGTCATGCCCTGCGCTTCCACGGCCGCTTTCAGCTCGCCGACTATATCGCGCTTCGGTCCCATCTCGTAAGCGTTCCAGTGCGAAATATTTGAGCGGTACATCTGGAAACCGTCATGGTGCTCCGCCACCGGCACAACGTATTTTGCGCCCGCCTTTTTAAAAAGCGCAGCCCATGCGTTCGGATCAAACTTTTCCGCCTTAAACATCGGAATGAAATCTTTGTAGCCGAAATTCTTGTGTGCACCGTAGGTTTTGATATGGTGCTCGTAGACCTTGGAGCCCTCTATATACATGTTGCGCGGATACCATTCGCTGTCAAACGCCGGCACGCTGTACACGCCCCAGTGGATGAAAATGCCGAACTTCGCCTTTTGATACCACTTCGGCGTCTGCCAACTTGAAAGGGACGCCCACGTGTCTTTGTACGGCCCCTTTTCGATCACGTCGTCAATGTCCTGCAATGCTTTTTTCATATCGATCATCCTATTTTCCTCCCAAAAGGAACTTTTCTCTTCCCCATTATATCAGCACATCAGAAATTTACAAGACAAAAGCCGACGGAAACCCGCCGGCCTTTTGCTGTTATTTGCTTCTGTAATAGACGTCGTTTAATTCTTTGAGCCACTTTTTGTCGATGCCGTCGAGCTGCTCCTGCGTGACGCGGAACGCCCAGTTGCCGTTCGGCACGCCGGGCACGTTCATTTTTGTGTCCTTGCCGAAGCCGCAGAGGTCCTGCACCGGCACGATGACCGTATTCGCGGGGCTCTGCCACAGCGTACGGATAATGGCATGGCAAGAAGCACTTTCGCTGCCGCCGACCGCCCAGTCGCCGCCGGGGAACGCGCAGTATTTCAGCGCATGCTCGCGCTCATACGGCTGCGCCTCCCACAGCCAGCCGAGCACGGTGTTGTTATCGTGCGTGCCGGTATAGGCCACGCAGTTTTTCGGGTAGTTGTGCGGCATGTGCATGTTGTCCTTGCCTTCCATAAACGCAAACTGCATCACGCGCATACACGGCAGCTGCGTTTTTTTCAGCAGGTCGATCACACCGTCGTCGATGATGCCGAGGTCCTCGGCAATGATCTTCGGGTCTTTGAACGTGCGGTTCACGGCGTCGAAGAAATCCGTCTTCGGGCCGTCGAGCCACTGCCCTTCTTTGGCGGTCTCCGCTTCGGCGGGCACGGCCCAGTAGGCGGAAAAAGCGCGGAAGTGGTCGATGCGCACGGCGTCAAACAGCTTAAAGCACGCGCCGAGGCGATCCATCCACCAACGGTAGCCGTCTTTTTTCATCTCTGCCCAGTTATAAAGCGGGTTGCCCCACTTCTGGCCGAACTCGCTGAAATAATCCGGCGGCACGCCCGCCACGTTCTTCGGCTCGCCGTCCTCTGTCAGGTCGAACAGATGGCGGTTCGCCCACACGTCGGCACTGTTTCTCGCAACGTACATCGGCAGATCGCCGATGATCTCCACACCTTTGCTGTTTGCATATTTTTTGATCTTCTTCCACTGCTCGAAGAACGTGTACTGGATGAACTCCATGAAAAGCACGGTCTCGGCCTGCTCCTCCATCGCTTTCGCGACGGCTTCGGGGCGATGAAGCTTCAGGTCTTCGTCAGCCCAGTCATACCACTCTGCGCCGATATTCGCTTCTTTCAAGATGATATACAGCGCGTAGTCCGGCAGCCAGCTCTTGTTTTCCTCGGCGAACGCACGCACCTTATCGCGGTAGGCTTCGTCCGTACGGGTAAATGCGCGGTATAAGACCGGAATGCGGCGCAGCTCCAGAAAATCGAACGCGGCGGAATACGGGTTTGCGTACATCTGCTCGCGCAGCTCGTCGTCTGTCAGTAAGCCCTCGTCGCGCAGCTGCTCGAGGTCGATGAAATTGCGGTTGCCCGCAAACGCCGAAATGCTGGCGTACGGCGAATTGTACGCGTCGGTCGGCGTGAACGGCAGCACCTGCCAATAGGTGCAGCCGGTGTCACTCAAAAAGTCGATGAACTCTTTCGCTTCCTTACCAAAGCAGCCGATGCCGTAGGCACCGGGTAGGGAGGAAACGTGCATCAGTACACCGCTTGCTCTTTTATTCATGGGCTTCTCCCTTCTTTTGCGTAAATTGCTCAAATATTGAGACGTTATATCTCATAAACTTGTATAAGTATACCATACTTTACTGGGCTATTCAATGGTAATCTTACACAGATTTCAGGGAGAACTTTTGAATTGTACGTCATTCGATAAGGAGCACCACGGCGCTTACGTCGTCCTCGTGCCCGTCTGCGCGGTCTTTTACGGCGCGCTCCACAATGCGCTCGGAAAGCGCCTGCGGGTCGTCGTCCTCATAGTTTGCAATGAGGTCGCACAGCCACTCCGTGCCGGAAGCCGTCACGCCGTCCGAGACCATGACGAGCATATCGCCCGCATCGAGGTCTTTTTCGCTGCGGGCAAAGGCGATTTCCGGCAGAATGCCCACAGGCACGCTTTTGGCTTCCAGATACTCCGTCTTCTTGCGCCTGCGCAGCACCGTGCCCGCCGCGCCCGCCTTGCGCAGGGAGACGTGCCCCGTAAAGAGGTCGATGCACGCAACATCCAGCGTTGCAAGCGACTCCTCCCCACCCTTTGCGAGCATGGCGGAGTTGATCATCTTCAGTGTGCTCTCAAATCCGATACCGGCTTTGAGAAGCGACTGCGCCATACCCGCGGTCATTGTGCCGTCCACAGCTGCCCGGCCGCCCGTGCCCATACCGTCGCTTAAAACCGAGATATACCGCCCGCTGCCGTCCGTGAACGCCTCGGCGCAATCGCCGCAGAGAGACGCGCCGTTTGCTGCGTGCTGCGCAAAGCCGCGCTGCACGGCATAAACGGGCTTCTGGCACATTTGCAGCTTTAAGGTATCGCCCGCCGCCGTCACGCTCGGCTGCGTGAACGTGCGCCCGCACGCGCCGGAGATCTCGCGTGTCAGCTGCCCTTTGTTGATGTGCACCCCGTGTGTGCGGCAAATGTTTGCTTCAATCGTCATGCGGCCGAATTTATCGATGCGGCAGCAGACTTCAATCGGCGTGAGCTCGCGATGGCGCAAGACCTCGCGCACCTGCTCTGCACTGTCCTCATCAAAGCGCTGGTACTGCTCGAATTCCTCCGCCATGTCGCCGAGCATCTGCGCCGTGGAGCGGAAATGTTCTTCGACGATGGCGCGCACCTGTTCGGCGCGCATACGGGCGCTTTCTTTTGCCAAAAGCTCGCGGTATTCGCCGTTTACGGCGTCTCTCAGCTCCATGGCACGGTTGCAGCGCGTCAAAAACGGCACATCAAAGTCGCTGCGTTCGATTTTGCCGCGCTCCCGCAGCGGATACGAAAGCCGCGAGAACGTTTTTTGCGTCTCGTCACGATTTTTGCGCCAGCACACTGCGCATTGGCTGCACCCGGTGCAAACCTTCTCCGCCGCGCGGCCGTACACATGCGGCAGGTCAGCCGCCGCGGTCGTCTCCAGCTTTTCCGAGATGCGATCTACGGAATCCGATGCGCTGCGCATGGCTTCCGCCGTATACCGCAGGCGCAAAATAACGTTTTTTCTAAGAGAATCGCCCGGCAGCCTGTCCCCGTGCGCGGTGAATAAATTGGAAAGCCGTCGGCTCTGCGGCAAAATCATGTATAAAATGGAAGCCGCGGCCACCTCCACCGCGCCGTAAAACACCTGCGAAGTGTTGTTCACCTGTAAGGATGCAATGCCGTTTGAAATGACGAACGCCACCGCCACGGCGAATTTGCCGAGTGGCGAGAACACGCCGGCCATCAGCCCGCCGAGGCCGTACGCGCCGGAGAGATACGAAAGCCCCGCCGTGGAGAGCCCCTGCACCGTGCCCGCCGCAATACCCGCCACCGCGCCGCCCGCAAGCCCGCCGATGCGCGCGCAGACGAGTACCGTCAGCACGATGAGCACGCGCCCGACGGAAATGTGCGAGACGGTCACGTTTGAAAACGAAAGCAGCAAAACGCCGAGCGAGACGATAACAGCCGCCACATCGCCGCTGTCAAACACGGCGGTCTCGCGGTGGGTCTCCAAAAGCTGCACGGTGCGGCGCAGAAAATACGCCGTGCCCGCCGCCAAAAACGACTCCGCAATGTACATGGCGAGCACATTTGAAAGCGAGCCGTTTAAAAACACCATGGCGATGCCCGTCGAAAGCAGCGGCAAAAACGCTGTGACCGGTGCGAAGACCGGGTGGTCGCGGATGGACTTTAACTCCGACAGTGACCAGCGGATGGCCCCCACGGCGAGCAAAGCCGCGATGTAGCGCGCGGGGATATCCACGGGCGACGGGAACAGGTAGCCCACCGCGCCGCCGAGGATGACCGCCCACATGGTCGAAAACGGCGCTGCCGCCGCGCCTGCCGCCGCAAACGGTGCGTATTTGCCGAAGACCAGCCCGCGCGCCGTTAAAAAGCCCGCAAGGCCGCCCGCCATCAGCCACACCGCCCTGCGCACATACGGCACGGTAAGGGCCGCGCCTATGCGGTCCCGCACTCTTAAAACTGCTTTTTCCTCCATTGTCTTTTCCGCCCTTTCCTGCACTTTGTCTTTTCTGTGCTACCATTATACGAAGCCTTGCCCGCAGGAAAACACGAAACAGGCAGGCGGGTTTTAGGATTGTTTTGTGAAAAGCACAAGGTTTCTGTCGCCGCGCCTTTCATGCGCATTTTCCTTGTCGGTTTCTCTTGCTTCCCACGTGGAAATTTACAGTTTTCCGGCTGTGCCGACTTGACAAACCGCAAAAAAGGGCTTAGAATAGCGGTAATATCAAAACCGATGATTGGAAATAGTACCCGATGCAAAACGGCAAAGAGAGCCCCTTTCGGTGAGACGGGGTGCGGGCTGCGCGGCGAATGGCTCCATGAGGGCGGGCGGGAAAATCGCCCGACGTTTGGCCGCGTTAGAGGCCAAGCCGTAACTACGGCTGTAAAGCGGGCGTTTATGCGCCAATTTGGGTGGTACCGCAGGAATTTGACCTCTTGTCCCTTGTTTTAAGGGCGCAAGAGGTTTTACTTTTTGGGGTGCATCTGAAAAGTCAAAAACTTGCTATTCCACAAATACGGACGGTTTCTGCGTTGAAAATTCTCGGCAGCCGGAAGGCTTCCTGCGGTTTTCGCCTTGAACCCGCCTCGTCTTTGCGAAATATCCTGCGTTTCCTTTGTTTTCAGATACACCCGTAAAAGCCTGAAAGTGCAAAATCAAATGAATCATATAGAAAGGTGACGTTACGATGGAATACAAATTTTCAGACCGCGTGCTCACGTTAAAGCCCTCGGCAATCCGTGAAATCTTTAAATACGCCGCTGACCCGAGCTATGTTTCGCTTTCCGCCGGCAATCCTGCGCCGGAAGCGTTCCCGTCTAAACAGCTTGCCGCCATTTCCGCAAAGCTGATGGAAGAAGAGCCGATTTTGGCGCTCCAGTACAGCACAACGGAGGGCTATCCGCCGCTTTTACAGCATCTTAAGGCGTACATGAAGTCCTCCCGCAACATCGGCACCGAGGACGACGGCGTGCTCGTCACAAGCGGCGCACAGCAGATCATGGATCTGTTCACAAAATCCATCTTAAACGAAGGTGAAACCGTTATTTGTGAAGCGCCGAGCTTCATCGGCTCTTTAAACGACTTCCGTTCCTACAAAGCCAAGCTCGTCGGCATCCCGATGGACACGGACGGCATGAACATGGAAGCGCTGGAAAAGGCGCTCGAGACCGAAAAGAATGTGAAGTTCATCTATACGATTCCAAACTTTCAAAACCCCTCCGGCATCACGATGAGCCTTGAAAAGCGTCACCGCCTGTATGAGCTTGCCAAAGCGCACGACGTAATGATTCTGGAAGACAACCCCTACGGCGACCTTTACTATGAAGGCGAGCCGCTGCCGAGCATCAAGTCGTTTGATACGGACGGCATCGTCATCTACGCCGGTTCGTTCTCTAAGGTCATCTCCCCCGGTATGCGCGTGGGCTACGCCATCGGCCCAAAGCCGGTTCTCGCCAAAATGACCGTCTGCAAGCAGGGGCAGGACGTACACACGAATATCTGGTCGCAGGTTCTGTGCTACCGCTTCATGACGGAATATGACTTTGACGCGCACCTTGCGGGGCTTAGAAAAATCTACACGAAAAAGCGCGCTTTGCTCCTTGACCTCATGGAAAAGCACCTTGCGCCGTACATCACGTGGGACCCGTTCAACGGCGGTCTGTTCGCGTGGTGCCACCTGCCGAAGGGCGTTGACATGATGGAATTCGTACAGAAAGCGCTCGAAAAGAAGGTTTGCGTTGTGCCGGGCACCGCATTTTTGACGGATGAAAACGAGCCGTGCGACGCGTTCCGCATCAATTTCTCCACCCCGACCGATGAGCAGCTCACAAAGGGCATCACGCTGCTTGGCGAGACCATCCGCGAGATGGTGGAAAAATAAAGGATATCAGAGAGGAAAATCACCATGGAAAATACCGTAAACACCACACCCGAAACAAAAAAGAAGCGCGTTTTGAGCATGATTCAACCGACGGGCATGTTCACGCTCGGCAACTACCTCGGCGCGCTGAAGAACTTCGTCGCGCTGCAGAACGACTATGAATGCGTGTACGCGCTTGCCGACCTGCACGCCATCACCGTGCGCCAGAACCCGGCGGAATTCCGCAAAAACACGCTTTCCGCCTACGCGATGATGCTCGCGCTCGGCATCGACCCGGAAAAGAGTATTTTCTTCATCCAGAGTCAGGTGCCGGAGCACGCACAGCTTGCATGGGTATTGAGTTGCTACACCCAGTTCGGCGAGCTCTCTCGCATGACGCAGTTTAAGGATAAATCCGCAAAGCACGCCGATAACGTAAACGCGGGGCTGTTCACTTACCCAAGCCTGATGGCGGCGGATATTCTGCTGTATAACGCCGATTACGTGCCGGTCGGCGCCGACCAGAAGCAGCACCTTGAGCTTTGCCGCAACATTGCGGAGCGCTTTAACGGGCTTTACTCCCCGACATTCGTCGTGCCGGATGGTCTTATCCCGAAGACCGGTGCGCGCATCATGTCTTTGCAGGACCCGACGAGAAAGATGAGCAAGTCCGATGAAAACACGGCGGGCTTTATCACTATGCTCGATACCCCGGCGGAGATCATGAAAAAGTTCAAACGCGCTGTCACGGACAGTGAAGCCCGCGTCTACTACGGCGAAAACAAAGCCGGCATCAATAACCTGATGGGCATTTACAGCTGTATTACGGGCAAAAGCTATGACGAAATCGAAAAGGAATTCGAGGGTCGCGGCTACGGTGATTTCAAGACCGCCGTGGGCGAAGCCGTCGTCAAGGAGCTTGAGCCCATTCAGGCGCGCTATAACGAGCTCATCAAGGACAAGGCATACCTTGAAAAGTGCTACAGTGAAGCCGCGCCGCGTGCAGAGGCCATTGCACGCCGTACTTTGCAAAAGGTCATGAAGAAAGTGGGGTATTTGCCGGTCGCACACTGAGCATACGGGAATTGACAATTTCTTTCTAAGCCAGTATAATGGACATGGAAATCGAAAAGCCGCAGCGGTCTGTTTCCGCGCGGCTTTTTTCTTGAGAAAATAAACGACCCTTTTTACAGAAAGGATGGATCCAATGGCAAAGCACATGGCCGGCAAAAATCAGCGCCCGTATTCTGCCGAAGACAGAGCGCGCCGCGCCGCAAAGGCTGACCCGCGCAGCACGGCTTCCGAGCTGACGCCGGAAACGCTGTACGCAAAGCAATCGTCACAAAGCGAAAAGCGCGTCCCCTCCTCCATAGAAAATCTGCATTTTACCCCGAAGCCGCCGAAAAACGGTCCCGAGGGCTTTGAAGAAACACGCGAATATCCCGTACCGGCAGCGCCGCAACAGGAAGTGCCCCGCTCGGAGCGCCCCGCGCCTGCACCCGCTCCACGGCCGGAGCCGTATGAGGACGAAGACGACTACGAAGAGTACGAAGAATATGAGGAAGGCTACGACGATAAGCCGCGCCGAAAGCGCTCGCCCGTCGTACCCATCGTCATCGTGATGATCGTTTTGGCCATCGGCATTTTGGGGTACATTGCGTACAGCCTCGGTGCGTTCGGCAAGTTCTTACCCGCTGCCGCCACACCTACGCCGGAGCCCACACCGGAAGCCGCCGCAACGGCAGAGCCGACACCTACTCCCACTGCAGAGCCGACCGCCACGCCGGAGCCGACACCGCCGCCGATCTATGACGACGGCACGGAGGGCTACATGTCCTCGGGCATTCTCATCTACAATAACAAGGGCTTTGAAATGTTCTACGGCAGCGACAGCATGGCGACCGCCTACGCCGAAACGCTGAATGACTGTGCAAGCCAGCTTTCCGGCACAAAGGTGTACAGCATGGTCATCCCGAATCACTCGGAATTCGGCGTGCCGGAGCGCGTGCGCAATTACTATGAGGAAGCTTCCCAGCGTGAGAACACCATGGCGGTCAACAATACGCTTTCCGAAAGCATCACCGCAGTGGATATTTACGATGCGCTGAACCTGCACAACAACGAAGACATTTATTTTGATACCGATACCCACTGGGCGCCGCTCGGCGCGTTTTACGCGTATGAAAAGTTCTGCGAAGCGGCAGGTGTAACGCCCACGACGCTCGACAGCTTCACGAAAACGTCCTCTGACTTCACGGGCTACCTTGCCTACGTTACGAGCGAAGACGTGCTGAACAACAACCCCGATACACTCGATCTCTACGACCCGAAGTACAACTACACATGCGAAATTTCGTATGACGGGCAGTATTTTGAGGAAACCGACAGCCTCAATAGCCACGACGAGAGCCTCGGCTACGCCATGTACCTGCACGGCGATATGGGCTGCGTGCGCATCACGAACCACGACCTTTCCACGGGCCGCAAGCTGCTTGTGGTGAAGGACTCCTACGGCAACGCCATGGGTCCCTTCCTCGGCGCAAGCTTTGACGAGGTACACGTGGTGGACTTTCGCTACTTTGAAGGCGACCTGCCGACCTACTGCACGGAGCACGGCATCACGGACGTGCTTTTCGCCGTCAACGAAATGGCCGTCAATACCGAGCAGCACCAGAATTCAATCCGCGCAATGTTTAATTGAGCATCGCATGATTTTCACGCATAACCTAAAAGACTCCCTCTGTCCGAGGGAGTCTTTTTTACAAAACTTTCACCCCAGCAGCTCCGGCCTTTCCTCCAAAAGCGTCTGCAAGCTGCCGTCTTCGTAGCGGTAGCTCACAACGACACCGCCGGTCTGCGTCTTTTCGCGCGCTTGTCCCATTGCGGCGCCGAAGTGATTTACCCGTAAACCCACAAAACGCAAAGCCTGTGCATATGCGCGCATAGAAAAACGGCACCGTTACAAAACGCGGTGCCGTTTGCTTTTATTGGGTTAGATCGACTTATATTCGTCCAAAAGGCTTTGGGCGAGCTTGGAGTTGACGATGGCGAAATCGTCCGGGGATTTGTAATCGAGCGTGCGCAAAACCTCCTGCGACTGGCGGTACACGGCCATTTTGGTGGTCTGGTACACGGGCTCCTGACGACCCTTGACGAACAGTGCGAAACGCAGCTCCTCCTCCGTTGCGGCGCAGAAATAGGCGTGCACATTGCCGTCCAGATTTTTGCGCACCACGGTGACGATGGCGTTTTTCACAAGCTCCACGGCGGCATCATCGAGGCCGGCCTCGAAAATGAGGATTTTCTCCTTTAACTCCTGCGGGTTTTTCACGCTGCGCTTTTTCAGCGCGCGCACGGCGGGGATAGGCTCCGCGCCGGAAACAGCGCCGGAGGGGCGCAGGCAGATCATAAACGCGTTCATCGGGTCATGGTAGATCATGGGGTACGCCATCTGCGCGGTGTAGCCGCAGTGGCGGCATTCCCAGTCAAACATGGATTCGCGCAGAATGTCGCGGCGCAGCTCGGGGTTTTCCTCCGCATTGACGCTTGTGTACATCTCTAATTTCTGCGTCTGGCCACAGGCGGGACAGACAATATCTTTCTGTATCTTCGTAGACATCAAATTCACTCACTTTCTGCAAACGGAACCTGCCCCGGCGCAAAAGGTGGGCGTTTTTCCGCGCAAGGAATCAAGCGGACCTCAGGTCCGCCTTTTAACGTTCATTTTAAAGCGCATTATTCGTAGGGAACTTCTTCGCTTTCGTCTTTTTCGGGCTCAGTCGTTTCCGGCTGCTCGGCGGCAGGCTCTGCCGCTTCCACGGCTTCGTCTACGGTACCGTCCGGCACGAATGCGGCTTCTTCGGCTTCCTTTTCCTCTTCCGGCGTGGGAGTGTACTCCTGCACGTCGTCAAGGGTGATCTCCTCTTCTTCCGCTTCGCTGTCACCCTCACGGGTCAGGGCTTCCAGCTTCTCCACAGCGGCATCGATGCGCTTCTGGGCGGCTTCAATGTCGATGCAGTACGGCTCCGTAACGGTGTTCTCTGCATCGCGCAGGTTGTGGTAGTAGTAGCGGCCGAGAGCGAGATAGGCGCGCTCCTCTGCCTTTTCCTCACAGCGGATAACGGTGCGCAGGCGATTCATGAGCGCAGTGCGGCGGTTCTTTTCCTCTACCACTTTCACAGCGCCCTGTACGGCGCCGCCGGCGGTCTTAAATGCGGCCGAGATATTCTTCAAAAAGTTCATGGTAAAACTCCTTTCGGTCAAAACGCCAAGGCGTTCAGTCATTTCAAGTTTAAATACACCTTTATTATATATCAAAAAAGCGCAAAATAACAGCCCCAAAATGTAAATAATTCCATATAAATATGCAGAAAAGCGGACATCGCAGGACATCGTAGGACATCTTTTGAACATTTGTTCCATGTTCGATTGACATTTCGGAAATTTTTGTTTATGATGAGAGTTGACGAACACATGTTCTATTTTGAAACGAAAGGATCGTGACTGCAAGTGAACGATTACATTTCCTGGGGACAGGAGTATTTGGATGAGGCGGAGCGCATCAAACGGCGGCTGCTCGTCATCCGCGCCGAACGCGACTATGACATTGCAGGCGAGCAGGCCCAGCGTGTGCAGATGCTTTACACCATGTATTTGGAGTGTCTTGTAACAGGCCATGCGCTGCAAAAGCGCGGAAGGAGGGCGGTTTCGTGAGCGGATATAAGCCCCTTTCCGCCGGTGCACGGCAGGCGAAGCTACTCAGCCGCATCGGCGCAGAGACAAACAAAAATGAGCTTTTAGAAGCGCAGGTTTTACTGCGGCGCGCCATCGGCAATGAGCTGACCGACCGCCAGCGCGACTGCGTGCAGCTTTACTACGGCGAGCGGCTGACAATGCAGGAGATTGCGGACGAGCTTCACCTGACGCGCGGCACGGTGTGCAAGCACCTGCAAAAGGCTTCGGCACGACTTTCGCACGCTTTGCAGTATTCCGCGCTCGGCATGCATGCGGAGCAAAGCCGCGACCGATAATTCCCTTGAAAAGCCTCTCCGATTGTGCTACTATTTGTACAGACAACTCAGCATAGATTACAGCAGATTTATCTGCGGAAAGGCTTATACTATGGATTTGATTCAAATTGACGAAAACGGGCTGCATCTCGTTTTTGAAAAGACGGAAGATTTCGGCTGCAAGCTGCTGCACTTCTCTGCACTCCCCTTTGACGAGCGCAGTCTGCTGCACGTGCACGACCGCGAGACGGGCGGCTTGCGCCTGAACACCGAGCGATACAATCTCTTGGAAATTATGATCTCCGGGCAGAACCGACCGGGCGAGCGCCACGGCAACAAATACATTTCCACAAGCCCCGGCGACCGCATGAAGCTCGTCTATTTTGCGGACAAGCACAACGAGTTCGGCCGCAAGCTGGAAATCCACATGGAAGATAAGATCTGCGGTATTGAAACGATTTCGCACATGCAGTTTTATAACGGCGTTCAGGCTGTACGCTGCTGGACGGACGTGAAAAATGTCGGCACAGAGCCGCAGGGGCTGGAATACGTTTCCTCCTTTGCCCTCACCGGCATCGAAAAAGAGGGTATGCTTTCGACCGACGACAAAATGCGCGTCTGGTACCCGCACAACGGCTGGCAGCGCGAAATGCAGTGGGAAAGCTACACCTTCCCGCAGCTCGGTCTCGCCCGCTGCCAGCCCGAGGAAATTCAGCGCTCCTCTAAGGTGATTGGTGCGACGAACATCGGCAACTGGTCTACAAAGGAATACCTGCCGATGGGACTGCTTGAAAACACGGAAACGGGCTCCAATTTATTCTGGCAGATCGAGCACAACGGCTCGTGGCACTGGGAGATCAGCGACCAGATGGGCAACTTCTACATTCAGTTAAGCGGCCCGACGGAAACGGAATCGCACTGGTGGAAGAATTTGCAGCCGGGCGAAACATTCACGACAGTGCCGGTGTGCGTGGGCTCCACGCTCGGCAAATTTGATGACGCCATGGGCGAGCTGACGAAGTACCGCCGCATGATTCGCCGCAAAAATGCAGACAACGAGAAGCTGTGTGTCATTTTCAACGACTACATGAACTGCCTGTGGGGCAACCCGACAACGGCGAAAGAGTTGCCGCTCATCGACGCGGCGCACAAGGCGGGCTGCGAATACTTCTGCGTGGACGCAGGCTGGTACGCGGACGGCTTCTGGTGGGACAACGTGGGCGAATGGCTGCCGAGTAAGGAACGTTTCCCAAACGGCCTTGAGGAAGTGATGGACTACATCCGCTCGAAGGGCATGATCCCGGGCGTGTGGCTCGAAATTGAAGTAATGGGCATTTGCTGCCCGAAGGCCGCACGCGTGCACCCGGACTGGTTCTTCACACGCCACGGCAAAAAGGTGCACGACCGCAGCCGCTGGCAGCTCGATTTCCGCAACCCGGAGGTCGTGGAGCACGCAAATGAGGTCGTTGACCGCCTTGTGCGCGACTACCACGTGGGCTACATCAAGATGGATTACAACATTGAGCCGGGCATCGGCACGGAATTAAACGCCGACAGCGTGGGCGACGGTTTACTCGGGCACGAGCGCGCATATCTCGCGTGGCTCGATTCCGTCTTTGCCCGCTACCCCGACCTTGTGATTGAAAACTGTTCCTCGGGCGGCATGCGCATCGACTACGCGATGCTCTCGCGCCACAGCATTCAGTCTACGAGCGACCAGGAGGACTACCTGCGCTATGCGTCCATTGCGGCGAACGCGCCCTCGGGTCTGACGCCGGAGCAGAGCGCCATTTGGAGCTACCCGATGAAGGGCGGCGGACGCGAGGAAGCCGTATTTAACATGTGCAACGCACTGATGCAGCGCATCCACCAGAGCGGTCATTTGGCGGAAATTCCCGAGGAGGACTTCACGCTCGTCAAGGAAGCGCTCGATTATTACAAAACAATCCGCGGCGACATCAAGCGCGCGCTGCCGTTCTGGCCGCTCGGTACGTCGCACTTTGCGGACACGTGGGTCTCGCTGGGCCTTAAAACCGCGCACAAAGCGTACATCACCGTGTGGAGACGCGGCGCGCCGGACGGCCGCTGCACGCTGCCCGTGGATTTCCTGCGCGGCAACGAGCACGTAAATGTGCGCTGCGCATACCCCGCAAACCACAACACGAAATGCGCATGGAACCCGGAAAAGGGCACGCTGACGGTAGATCTCCCCGCCCCCATCTGCGCCAGAATTTTTGAGTTGGAGTATTAAGCTTGCGGCTTAATTAAGTTTTGGAAGAAGTTAGGAGGGATTGGATGACAGAGCAACAGAAAAAAGTCGGCGGATGCTATGCCATATTTGTTTTTCTCGGAACGATCAGCGGACTTCTTCTTGTTATCGCTGCAGTTTTTCAAATGCCGTCTTATATGTTCTTTTGGACAGCTATATGGATCGCCGCTTGCATTTGCATAGCACTTGTATATCCGGGTGATGACAATATCGGCGGATTTGTTTTGTGTGAATTCTGCACGCTTATCTACTTTGTACCGTGGCTTGACTTAATTAAGAGCATTGATCTCTTTAAGGAAAAATACAAAGATACCATTAACCCCGTAGGCTATTTTGCCCCATTTTTAGCAGCTTTCATTCTCTGGTATATCGGTGTTCACATTCGAGCCGAAATCTGGTTATCCAAAAATCGCAAAGAAGAAAAAGCCGAATACCAAGAGCAGCTTGATAGCATCAAAGCGAAAATGGATGAGAAAGCGCAGAAGCAGGCCGAAGAAATCAGGGCAAAAACCGCTGAAAGAGTAAAGGCGCAAGCTGCACCCATGCAGGCTGTGGAAAAGCCGGCGGTTGAAGTGATCGAAGCTGAGCCTGAGCCCGAACCTGTACAGGACACCGTGCAAAATCCCGATGCAGACGAAGAAAGACATCTCGCGGAAGAAGCGCGGCGCAAGGCGGAGGAAGCGCAAAAGGAAGCCGAAGAAGCGCGGCAGCGCGTGGAGGAAGCCCAAAAGCGAGCGGAGCGTGCCGCACAGAAAATGGAAGACGCAATGAAGCGCGCCAAGCTTGCGCAGGAGCAATTAAAAAAAGCGCAGGCAGAGGCCGAAAAGCTCAAAAATCAGAACAAAAAGACGTAAAAAATCGCCCGCAGGCACGAAAAACGGTTGCCTGCGGGCGATGGTTTTTGAATTTTACTTTTCGATGTCTTTTTCGACGTTCTGCGGAGCAGTGGGCGAAGAAGCGGGCTGCACGGGCATCTGCACGGAAGCCGCTGCGGGTGCCGAAACGGGTGCGTAGGCGCTGCGCATTTTGGCGGTGGTGACCATGTGCTTTGCGCCCTTTGCCATGGCGATGATGGTAGGCACGGCACCGATGACGGCGAAGAGATAGACCTGTGCAAGGCCGCCGAAGTAATCGCCGGAATGTACCTTAATGGCGACGTTGCCGGGCAGCTTGCAATCGAGCTGCTTATACATTTCAATGACCTTTTCAGGGGTGACCGTTTTTGTGAAATAAACCTTGGGTTTCACGAAAACTCCTCCTAAGAATTCGTTATGTGCGGGTGTGACTCCGCATACATTTCTATAACATTAAAAGTTTGTTTTAAGTCAATATGCGTTTTGGCTAATTTTGCACCGGTCAATTTGGTGTGTTTACCGGATTTGCAAGCAGAATGTTCAAAAAGTCTTTTCTTCCGGAACTTTCTGCGGTAAAATAGGGAAAAACGGAGCATGATGCAGGAAAGGAAGTATTTTGATGCAGAAACCGCTTGTCAGCGTGATCGTGCCGATCTACAACGCGCAGAACAACATTGTGCGCTGCGTGGAGAGCATTCGGCGGCAGACGTATGAAAATCTTGAAATATTGCTTTTGAACGACGGCTCTAAGGACGTGAGCTACCCGGTGTGCGAGATGCTCTCGAAGGCAGACGCGCGCATCGTTTTGATTGATAAGGAAAACTCCGGCGTTTCGGCGACGCGGAACCTCGGCATGCGCATGGCGCGGGGCAAATATTTGCAGTTTGTGGACGCGGACGACACACTGGAGCCGTTTGCGACAGAGCTCCTCGTTCAGCGTGCGGAGGATAACAACGCTGATCTCGTCATTGCGGCGTATAACCGCATTGTGCCGTACAAGCCGAAAAAGGAAGCGAAGCTTGACCCGCTTTTGCCGAATAAAAAGAAGCAGCTGACGGAGCAGCTGGCGAAATTCCAGACATTCGGCTTTCTGCCGATGGGCTTTATGACAAAGGAAGAATTCGCCTGCGGGCTGATGCAGGAGCCGGCGAGCTTTTACTACGGCGTGATGTGGAATAAGCTTTACCGCGCCGATTTGGTGCGCGCACACACGGACGTGCGGTGCAGCGAGGAAATGACGTGGAGCGAAGACCTGTATTTTAATTTGACGTACATACGCTATGCAGAACGGTTTTTTGCGCTGACCACGCCAATCTACAACTACTACGATAACCCCGGCAGCGCGGTGCATCTGACGAAGGTGCGCACGGCGATTACGGCGCGCACGGCGCTTTTCAGCTACTACAAGGAATTATACGAGCAGCTTGGGCTGTACGAAGAAAACAAGCTGCAGATTTTCAAATACCTCATCTCCTCTTCGGAGGCGTGAGCGCGGAAGGGACGTTTAACATGGCATTCGTACTCGACCAAACAAAACCGAACCAGAAATATTTTGAGGCGATCTGCGGCATTCCGCACCCCTCAACCGAAGAAAAAGCCGTAAGCGACTACGTGTGCTCCGTTGCGGAAAAGCTCGGTTTAGACTACGAGCAGGACAAATTTTGGAATGTCATCGTGCGCAAGCCGGCTTCTAAAGGGTACGAAGACGCGCCTGTCGTGATGCTGGAAGGTCACATGGATATGGTGTGCGTGAAAACACCCGAGAGCACGCATGATTTTTCGCATGACCCCATTGAGATTTATGTGGACGACAAGGGTGACATCCGCGCGAAGGACACGACGCTCGGCGCGGACGACGGTTACGGCGTGGCGTATATGCTGGCCGTGATGGAGGAGGATTTCCCCCACCCGCCGCTGGAGCTCGTCTTTACGGTGCAGGAGGAAAACGGCTGCAACGGCGTGGACGCGCTGGACGCGGGCAAGCTGAAATCCAGAAGAATGATCGGCCTTGACGTGATGGGCGAGACGGTGGAATACACAAGCTGCGTTTCCTGCTTTACGAGCGACCTGATGAAACTGACGAAAACGTGCGAGACGGAGCCTGCGCTATGACTCCTGGGAATACCAGCCGAACTCCTACATGCGCCGCATGACGGCCGACCTGATGAAAGAAGTGTACGGCCACGAGATGATGGAGACGGCGTGCCCGGGCGGACTTGAATGCTGCTCTTTACTGCCGCGCATGGAGGGGCTGGACATTGTGATGTTCGCGCCCATCGGCGAAAACTGCCACACGACAGACGAATACATGAATCTAAAATCGTTTGACCGCGTGTATGATTTTCTCAAAACGCTGCTTGGCAGGTTGAAATAAACATTTATAATTTGATATAAATATTAAAAAGCACGCCCCTTTCCGATGAATTTCGGGAACCGGCGTGCTTTACTTAACTGCGGTCTATGGTGACAACGGTGCGATAATTGGGATCGAGCTTTTGAATTTCGGCCTCTAACTTTTGGGTGATGACGGCGTCGCTGTCCTTCACCGCGAACGGCACGGCTGCGTCGAACACGATATTACTGTGCGTAACACCCCAGATGACGCGGAAATCGTGAATGGTGACGGTGGGGTACAGTGCGGTGACGAGCGACTGCACTTTGCAGTGCAGCGCATCGGTGCGGGCATCGCCGACGATAACGGGGTCAAGGTGAATGACCATGTGGATACCGAGGTCACGGCTGAAATCGCGCTCGATGTTATCGATGAGATCGTGGCTGACGAGAATGTCGTTTTTGGCATCGACCTCACAATGGGCAGAGGCAAAACAGCGGCCCACGCCGTAGTTGTGCACAGCAAGGTCATGCATGCCGATGATGCCGGGGTACGAGAGCATTTTCTCGGTAATGGTCTGTACGAGTTCGCCCTCCGGCGCTTGGCCGAGGAGAGGATCTGCGGTGCTGATTGTAAGCTGCACGCCGGAGAACACGATGAACAGCGCAACCGCCGCGCCCATGTAGCCGTCCAAATTCACGCCGGTGAGCATGGTGATGACGGCGCCGAGCAGCACGACGCTTGTGGCGATGACATCGTTGCGGCTGTCCTTGGACGTGGCTTCGACGGACTCGGATTTGATCATGCGGCCGACCTTGCGGTAAAAGAGGCACTGCCAGAGCTTTGCCAGAATGGAAATGACGAGCACAACGAGGGCGACGGGCGTGAGGGCGTTTTCCTCCGGCGTGATGATTTTCTCAATGGACGACATGCCGAGCTGAAGCCCGAGGAAAATGACGATGAACGAGACGATGACGCCCGAAAGATACTCGATGCGCGCGTGGCCGAACGGGTGCTTTTCATCCGCCGGTTTACTTGCCATTTTAAAGCCGATGAGCGTGACAACGGACGAGCCGGAATCTGTGAGGTTGTTGACGGCATCGGCCGTGACGGAAACACTGTGAAAAACCGTGCCGACGATAATCTTCATTAAAAAAAGCAGAAAATTTGTGACGATACCGACGGCACCCGCCACGCGGCCGCATTTGTCGCGCACGGCAGGATCCTCGGTATTTTTATGATCGCGGACAAAGATCCGCAAAATGAGATCGGTCATAACGAAAAGCTCCTTTTGGTTAGCGGCTGAAAACCCGCCGAATATGCAAACAGAGCTTGAGAAAAGCTCCTCAAACTCTGCTTTTGGGTGATTTAATTTTGTAAATCGGCTTACTTCTGGTCAAAGAACTCGACGATTTCGCCGCAGGGGCCGGTGCAGAACGCAATGCGCGCGGTGATGTCGCAAAGCTCTACATCTTTCGGTTCGATGGTGATCTCGTAGCCGGCTTCACGGACACGGGCGACACAACCGTCGGTATCATCTGTTGCGAGCGCGAGATGGGCAAACTTGCCTTCCAGCGGCACATCGTTCTCTTCCGGGACGGGCAGCACTTCGATGCAGCTGTTGTCCCCGGTGGAGATCATCATGCAGGGGTATTTTTCGTCGCCCCACTGGCGCACGACCTTGAGGCCGAGCAAGTCGAGATAGAACGTTTTTGCTTTTTCAAACTGCGCATACGTCGGACGCAGTGCCACGTGGTGAATGCCTTTGATCAAGCTCATTTCGTTTTCCTCCCAAAAGTACATTTTATAAAGACAGGGTATCGAGACCGATACCCTGCTTGATTTGTAATTCTAAATTACTTTCTGTTGAAGATAGACATGATGTCGGAGAAGGTATCATCGTCGCTCTTCGCGGAAGTTGTGCTGCCGGTGCTCGGCGCAGACGGGTTGCCAAAGAGGTCTGCGTCGCTGATAGCCGGAGCTGCGGGCTTCTGGGTCTTTTCGCCGTTCATGCCGTCGAAGCCGGTCGCGATAACGGTGACCATCATCTCGTCTTCCATCGTCTCGTCGAATGCAGCACCCCAAATGATGTTTGCATCCTCGCTTGCGCGCTCGGTGATGAGCTGAGACGCGACATCGATCTCGTCGAGGGCGATGTCCGGAGAGGACTTGATGTTGATGATGACGCCCTTGGCGCCTGCGATAGCAGTCTCAAGCAGCGGACTGGAGATAGCCGCAACAGCTGCCTGCTCTGCCTTGTCCTTGCCTGCCGCACGGCCGACGCCCATGTGTGCGTAGCCTGCATCCTGCATGATGGACTTGACATCCTCAAAGTCGAGGTTGACGATGCCCGGGATCTGGATGAGGTCGGAAATGCTCTGTACGCCCTGACGGAGAACGTCATCGGCGATGCTGAATGCGTTTGCAAGCGTAATGCGCTGCTCGCTGACGAGCTTCAGTCTTTCGTTCGGGATGACAACAAGGGAATCGACGTGCTTGCGCAGCTCTGCAATGCCCTTTTCTGCCTGATCCATACGGCGCTTGCCTTCAAAAGCGAACGGCTTTGTGACGATGCCGACGGTGAGGGCACCCATATCCTTTGCAATCTCTGCAACGACCGGTGCTGCACCCGTGCCGGTGCCGCCGCCCATACCGGCGGTGACGAAGACCATGTCTGCGCCCTTGAGGGTAGCTGCGATCAGCTCGCGGCTCTCCTCGGCAGCCTTTGCGCCAACCTCCGGCTTGGAGCCTGCACCTCTGCCCTGTGTATTCTTTTCACCGATCTGCACGCGGGTCTTGGCCTGCGAGCGGGACAGTGCCTGACGGTCTGTATTCATGCAGACGAGCTCGACGTGCTGCACGCCGGCATCTGCCATGCGGTTTACGGCGTTTCCGCCGCCGCCGCCTACACCAACGACCTTAATGGTCTGGGGGGTCTCTTCAAGCATGTTATCAATTTCAAACGGCATTTTATGTTCCTCCTTGATTTGGTCTTTAACCGTTAACGATCCGCACGGATCCGGGATTTTTATTCATCACGCCGCCTCCGGATTCAAAACGGTTTTCTCTCGAGCTTCGATCAAATCCGCCGGATAGCGTCCCATAAAGGGCCATACCTTTACAGTTCTTTACAGTCTTTCAGCTTTACATAGCTTCATACACTATAATTTATCACTTTTCCCGCCAAAATTCAAGATGAAAGCGGCAAAAAAGTGAGCCTTTGCAAATATTTTTACTTTACAGCGGTTTTCGGGGAATCTATGGTGTCAGGGCTGTTCAAATTACCCGAAAAACTTGTGAAAAACAGGGGAACGCTTCCAAATTTTACACGTTTTCGGCGTCGCCTGTGTTGTCACCGCTGTCGCCCGTGTTGTCACCGCTGTCGTCTGCTGCGGGGTCCGTGATGCCGTCGGTATCACCCGTGGGATTGGCAGTATCGCCGTTCTCCCCGTCGCCGTTTGCGGTGCTGTCTGAGCCGTCCGTGCGGCCTGCGGCATCACCGGGTGCGGGCGTGGCGGAGGCTGCGGTGCGGTCTTCCTCGTAAAACGCCTTATTTTTCTCCGGCACAACGGAAAGATCGATGGAGCCGACGGTCTCCTCGGTGATCTCGCCGCTCGTTTCCATTTGACGCAGCATCTCGAGGCCAAACGCCATTTTGTAGGACATGCCGTTCATGTTGCCGAAACGGAACGTGATGCGGTTATCATACGTCAGCGTAAGGTCGTAGGGGTTCGTCATGTTGATCTCCGTGACGTTCTGCGTCTCGTTTTTCGTCATCTGCTCCGCGATGGCGTTATAGACTTCTTTGACGGAATCATCGCCGAACGTGATCGTTTCGCTGGGCTTTGTGTTCGTGGGATTTGCCCCGAGCACCACAGTCGTGCCCTCGCACGGCTGTGAAGCGATCTCCAACACCTTGCCGGAAGCACTTACATAGAGATAGCCCGCGTCGCACGCGACGGAAAACGCCGTTTCGGCGGGGGTAATTTCAATTTCAATGGTGGAAGGGATATGCTTTACGATCTTTGCGCTTTCAATGTACGGGAAACGGTGCTCAAGCGCTTTTTCGCGGCTTTCCGTTTCCAGCAGCACGAGGTTATCGCCCTCGTTGATGCCGCACACGCGGCGGATATCGGCTTCATCGTAGCCGGCATCTGACGTGAATGTGACGTTGCCCACCTTGAAAAACACGAAGATGCATAAAAGAACCGCGCCGATGACGACGACGCTGAATGCGATTATATTGAACAGGAGCAGCGCCCTGCTTTTTTTCTTTCTCATTGCGAGCTTTTCCGCTGCGCTGCGTGGAGTACGCGCCATGTTCAGCCTCCGTTTTTCACGTTTTATCTCTTACTTTTCGCTCTATATTCGGTATACGTCTGCGCCGAGCGCCCTTAAATTCTCTTCAAAGTGCGCATAGCCGCGGTCGATGTACTGCGGGTGCATCACCTGTGTTTCACCCTGCGCCGCAAGGCCTGCGATGACAAGCGCCGCGCCGCCGCGCAGATCCTCTGCCGAGACCGGCGCACCGGAAAGCTGCGGCACGCCCTCTATGACAGCCACCTTGCCCTCTAACTTGATCTTCGCGCCGAGCCGGTTGAGCTCACCGGCATGCTTATAGCGGCTTTCAAAAATGTTCTCTACAAAAATACTGGTGCCGTCCCCCACCGCCGCCATGGTCATGACGGGCGCCTGAGCATCCGTAGGGAAGCCGGGGTACGGCATGGTGCGCACGTGGCGCACGGGTTTTAATCTCTGCGGTGCGCGCAATAATAATTCGCTGCCGGACTGCATCACGGCGCAGCCGGTGCTTTCAAACGCCGACAAAACCGGCAAAAGGTGCTCGCTGTTGACATCACGCAGAAGCACCGTACCGCCCGTGACGGCGGCCGCGGCCATATATGTTGCGGCGGCGATGCGGTCCGGCATGACGGTGTATGTGCTGCCGTAAAGGTGCGGCACGCCTTCGATGACGATGCAGCTTTCGCCCGCGCCGTGAATGTGTGCGCCGCAGCGGTTTAAGTACCCGGCGAGATCCTCAATCTCCGGCTCACGCGCGGCGTTTGTGAGCACCGTTGTGCCCTTGGCGCGGGCAGCGGCGAGCAGCAGGTTTTCCGTTGCGCCGACGCTTGGGAACGCAAGCGAGACGAACCCGCCGCGCAACCCGCCGGGCGCGGTGCACAACAGGCAGCCGTGCTCTTCGCGAATTTCTGCGCCGAGCTTGCGTAGCGCCTCCAAATGCAGATCGATGGGCCTTGGGCCGAGCTCGCATCCGCCGGGAAACGACAATCTTGCTTCGCCGCAGCGGGACAGAATCGCGCCCAAAAACACGATGGATGAGCGCATCTCCCGCATGAGACTGTGGGGAATATCGCAGCGGGTCATGCCATCCGCGCAGACCGTTAAGGTATCGCCTGTGTGGGTACAGCGGCATCCGAGCCGCCGCAAAATGGTGACCGCCGTATGCACATCGGACAGTGCGGGGCAGTTGTGCAGCACCGTTTCGCCCTCACAGAGGAGTGCCGCCGCAAGCAGCGGCAGCGTGCTGTTTTTCGCGCCCTGCACGGTGAGCTCGCCGCAAAGGCGATTGCCGCCGCGCACCAAAATCGCTTCCTGCCGGGCACAGCCCGTATGTTCCCGTTCATATTCTTCCATATACACACCCCGTATTCTGTAAGGCGGCAGAAAGCGCGCCTTTGGATACGGTCATAGTATGCAGCGAAAAAATTTTGGGGTATGTCCGCCTGAAATGCGTTTTACGGTTTACTTTTTTGCTTTTTCGCAAATGATGTTGTAAATGCGGTCATTTGCGTCCAGCACGGCCATGGCTTTCGCGTTTTTGCCGATCTCTTCGGCGCGGCCCGGCTCGGAAAGAATGGTGTTCACCGTTTCCCACAGCTTTTCACCGGTGAGGTCTTTTTCTTCGATCATCACGGCGGCATCGCGGTTCACGAGCGCCATGGCGTTATGGAACTGGTGATTTTCGGCAACGTTCGGGGACGGAATCAGAATGGAGCACTTGCCCGTGGCTTCGATCTCCGTTAAGGTGATGGCGCCGGCACGACCGATGACGAGGTCGGCGGCGGCGAGGCACTCCGGCATGTTGTCTATGTACTCGAGCATGCGAATCTGCGGATTTTCTTCTTCCTTTACACCCGCTGCGTGCACTTCGTCGAGGAATTTTTCATCGTGCTGGCCGTAGCCGTGGATGTGCTGATATTTCTTCTCTTTAGCGCTTTCACCGAGCATGTATGCCGCGGCCTTATTGAGCGCCGCTGCGCCGAGGCTGCCGCCGAACGACAGCACAAGCGGGCGATCGTCGAGGTTCAGCGCCTTGCGGGCGGCTTCGCGCTCGGCCTGCAAAACGGAAACGCGCACGGGGTTGCCGGTGAAGACGCAGTTATCTTTGCGGTCGAGGTACTTTTTCGCGTCCTCCACGGCGAGCATGACGCACTCCGCGTGCTTTGCAAGCGCTTTAGTCGTCATGCCGGGATAGGCGTTCTGCTCGTGGATGACGGTGGGAATGCCGAGCTTCTGTGCGGCGCGAATGACGGGGCCGCTGACGTAACCGCCGGTGCCGACGCAAATATCCGGCTTAAACGCCTTGATGATGCGCTCGGACTCGATGGACGAGGAGAACAGGCGGAACACGGTTTTGATATTGCGGCGGATGTTCTTCGCCGTTAATTTACGTTGAAAACCCGAAATGCGGATGGTTTTGAAATCGAAGCCCGCTGCGGGCACAAGACGCTCTTCCATGCCGCCCTTATTGCCGACATACAGGATTTCGGCATCCGGCTGCTTGGAGCGCAGATAACCGGCCGCCGCAAGCGCCGGATTGATGTGGCCGGCGGTGCCGCCGCCTGCAAATAACACACGCATAATTGAATACCCCTTTTACATTTTTTCTGTATTGGAATGCCGCGAGACCGACAGCAGCACGCCCATTTCCGCAAGAAGCATGATGAGCGCCGTGCCGCCGTAGCTGAAGAACGGCAGGCTGATGCCGGTGTTCGGGATGGTGTTTGTGACAACGCAGATGTTGAGAATAGCCTGAATGCCGAACTGGAACGTGATGCCAAGCGCCAGCATGGTGCCGAAGCGGTCACGCGCATGCAGCGCGATATATACGCCGCGCCAGATGAAAAGCGCAAACAGGATAATGACGATAAGCGCGCCGATGAAGCCGAGCTCCTCGCACACTACGGCAAAAACGAAGTCGTTTTGCGGCTCCGGGATGTAGAGATACTTTTGTCTCGACTGCCCGATGCCGACGCCGAGCAGCTGCCCGGAGCCGATGGCGTAGAGTGACTGCACCGTCTGCCATGTATCGACGCCCTCCGGCGGGTTGAACGGGTCAAGCCAGCCGTGGACACGGTCCATGGCGTAGGCAAATTTTGAGGAAAACAGCACGAGCGCGCCGATGACGGCTGCCGCTGCGCCGCCGATGACGGCGAAATAGCGGAACTTTGTGCCGCCGACGAACATCATGATAAACGCAATGAGACAAATGATGACGGTGGCGGAAACGTGTTTTTCCGCGATGACGAGCACGCAGATGAGGCCCAAAATACCGAAGAACGGCAAAAAGCCGTAGCGGAAGGTTTTCATCCTTTCGCCGTACAGCGCGATGAGGTGCGCAAACATCAAGATGAGCGCGAACTTTGCGATCTCGGACGGCTGGAATTCGACGAAGCCGAGGTTCAGCCAGCGCACCGCGCCGCCTTTGTTCGGCGCTAAACTTGTGCCCTTAAAGACGAGCACCATCAAAAGCAAAAGAATGGAGACGGCGAAAATGGGCAGGTTCAGTTTATGCAGCTGGTGATAATCGAACGTGGAGATGGCAAGCATCAGCACAACACCGACCAAGGCGAACATACCCTGACGGAGAATGAAGTAATAGCTGTTTCCGTAGTAGTAATACGCGTAGGCATAGCTTGCGGAGAACATCATGACAAGTCCCACGGCAAGCAGCACAAGGATCAAAAACAGCATGGTCATGTCAAGGCCGAGACCCAAAGTGAAAATTCTATATTTGATGCGCCCGCGCCGTTTGCCGCGCCTTGCGGCTTCGGATGCCGCCTCTTCTGCGGGCACGGCGGATAACCGGCGACTTGGGACCTGTTCAAGCCCGCGCGCCGTGGAGCGTCTTGTCTGCGCCATTGCTGCAAACCTCCTTTTTTCAGTTGATTTCTATTTTATCCCATTTTCAGGCGTTTAGCAGCCGAACACCGCCAAAAGTACGCCGATGATACCGGCAAAAAGTGTAACGCCGCTGAACACGAAGCAAATCTTATTCTCGTTCCAGCCGCACATTTCAAAGTGGTGGTGGATCGGCGCCATTTTGAAAATGCGTTTGCCGTGCGAAATTTTAAAGTATGTAACCTGTAAGACAACAGAGAGAATCTCTACAATATAGATAATACCGATGAGGATGAGCAGAATCGGCATATTCACGCCGAACGCCAGCGCGCACACTGCGCCGCCGAGGAACAGCGAGCCTGTATCGCCCATGAAGACCTTAGCCGGGTTGGCGTTCCAGAACAGGAAGCCGATCATCGCACCGACGATGGCCGCCGCGTAAAGTGAAAGCCCCACGCGGTTTAAAAGCATCGCGATAACAGAGAAGACGAGTGCGACGACGAGCGTGACGGACGTATTGAGGCCGTCGATGCCGTCTGTGAAGTTCACGGCGTTGACCATGCCGACGATGAAGACGGCCGCCAGGATGTAGTAGAAGAAGCCGAGGTCAACGGAGCCAAGGAACGGGATAACCGTTTCGGTGGTGCCGCCCGCAAGTGCGACGGAAAGCAGGTAGGCGCCGACGATGATGAACTGCAAAATGAGCTTTTGAATCTCGGTGAGACCGAGGTTGCGATGCTTTTTGATGCTGATGTAATCATCTAAAAAACCGACGATACCAAAGCCCACCGCCATGAGCGCACCCGCCATGACCTTGACGAGCATGAGCTGCGTTTCCGCGCCGCCGTTCAGCCACAAAAATGCGATGCAGATGACCGCCGCGACGGAGCTGCCGATGATGAACATGATGCCGCCCATGGTGGGCGTGCCCTGTTTATTCTTATGCCAGCTGGGGCCGACCTCTCGAATGGTCTGGCCAAATTTGATCTTGTGCAGAAACGGCACCATGAAGTAACCGAGCAGCCCTGTGATGACCGCCGCAATGACGATTGCAAGGCAATACAGTACAATATCCATACGTTATGAACTTCCTTTCCTACCCTCTCAATGTATGTTTTTACTCTTCGCTGTTCGTTGAGGTGTTGCCCGCCGCTTCGACGCCGCCGGAGCTGACAAACGAAATGCGGATGACGGAGCCGCGCTTGACCTTGGTGCCCTCTGCGATATCCTGACTTTGTGCGTAGCCGGAATCGCCGTCGCCCACAACGAGCACCTGCACATCGGCAAGGCCCGCCAAGTAGCGGCAAGTATCGATGTCATAGCCGATGAAGCTCGGTACCTCCACATACGTTTCGGGATCCGGCTCTTCGGTGTAAAGCGCGACCATGCCTTCCTTCGGGATAGATGCACCCGGAGACGGCACCTGCACCGTGACGAGCGCGTCGTCTTCGGCGTCGCCGACAACCGTGCCGCTGAAGCCCTGCTCTTCCAGATGGCTTTTCGCTTCTGCCATAGTCATGCCAATGACGTTCGGCGCGGTGGCAGAGAGATTTTCATATTCCGATTCCGTATACTGCGGGTCTACGCCGAGGTACGGGAGCACCTCTTCCATGATGGCAGCGAAGATCGGGCCGGCCTGCGTGCCGCCGGACGCGCCACCGATCTGCGGCTCGTCGTAGAAAACGAGCAAGGCGTACTGCGGGTCATCCGCCGGGGCGTAGCCGCCGTAGGAAACGACGTACTGCATGCCGCGGTCGTTGCCCTCTGCCAGATCCTGATAATACAGTGCGACTTTTTCGGACGTACCGGTCTTGCCCGCCACGCGGTAACCGGCGACATAGCCGTTTTTGCCGCTTTCGCTTGTGGCGTTTTTCTGAAGAATGGCCGTCATGCGCTTGGAGACATCTTCGGAGATGACCTGACGCTTGTAGCTGGTATCGGTCGTTTTGACAATGTTGCCGTCGCTGTCCAGCATGCGGTCTACGACGTGCGGCTGCACAAGGTAACCGCCGTTTGCCACGGCAGCAATGGCCGTGATCATCTGAATCGGTGTGATGGAGAAGTTCTGGCCGAACGAAGACGTTGCAAGCTCGACGATATTGAGCTCGTCTTCGCTAAAATAAAGGCTGTCTGCTTCGCCGGGCAGGTCGATGCCCGTGCGCTGCGTAAAGCCGAAGGCTTCAAAGAAATTGAAGAACGTGTGGCGGCCCATTTTCTGACCCAGCCAGATCATGTACGGGTTGCAGGAGTTGCAGACGCCGTCGACGAGCGTCTCGGTGCCGTGACCGGGGTGATACCAGCAGTTGATCGGTTCGACGTTGAGGCCCTCAAAAATCCACTTGCCCGTGCAGGTGTAGGTGGATTCCTCCGTCGCGACGCCCGCTTCCAGCGCCATCGAGCCGGTGATCATCTTGAAAACCGAGCCGGGATAATACGTATCGCTGACCGCCTTGTTTCGCCACTGCTTGTTCTGCGCCTCGCCCCACATTTGATCGGTGAGCTCATCGCGCAGTGTGGTGACGTCGATGCGCTCGTAATCCGCAAGGGCTTTTTTCGCTTCCGCACGCGCCTCGTCGGTCTCGGCGTTATCGATGGCAAGCTGTAAGGCGTTTAATTCCTGCTGCTCCTTTTCCTGTGCTTTTTTCAGCGCGTCTTCCACCTTTTCCGGGATGGCGTCTTCGGCCTCCTGCGAAATGGTGAACGGGTCGTTCGGGTCGTAGTCGCCCTTCGTAGAAAGCGCCAAAATGGCGCCGGTCTTGACGTTCATCAAAACGGCCGTGCCGCCCTCCAGCGCGCCGCAGGCCTCAAGGCCCGCCTGCAGATGCTTTTCTACGATGCTCTGTGCGGTCTCGTCGATCGTGAGCACAAGGTCGTAGCCGTCCTGTGCCTGCACGTATTGGTCATACTGGAACGGCATGTCGTCGCCCTGTGCGTTCTTCGCGCTGACAAGGCGGCCCGCCGTGCCGGAAAGCTCGCTGTCGTATTCCGTTTCAATGCCCGCAAGACCCTGATTATCCGTGCCCGTGAAGCCGAGCACCGTAGAAGCCGTGGTGCCGTAGGGATAATAGCGCTTGTAGTCTTCCATCAGCGTGATGCCGCGGCCGATCTTTTCGTCCTTGATATACTGCACGATCTCATCGCGCACCTCGGTCTCCACCTTGCGCTTGACATAGACAAAGTAGCTGTTCTGCTGCGCTTTTTTTAAGACAGCGTCGTAATCGAGCCCTAAAATTTCGGAAAGGCCCTTTGCAATCTTCACGTCGTCGCCTTCGTCGATGTAGTTCGGCTCCAAGGCGACCGTCCACACGCTGGCGCTCTGCGCCAAGACCTTTGTGCCCGTGGCGTCGTAAATGGTGCCGCGCGAAGGCGTAAGCTGCGTGGATTGCAAGCTCTGGTCGACCGCATCGGTCTTTAAGGTTTCGCCGTTGACAAGCTGCAGGCGGACAAGGTTTGTGATAACGGCGCCAAACCCGAGCACCAGCACAAAGCCCACGATGACCATTGTGCGCTGCCAGACGCCGGAACGATTTGATTTTGCCATGTAAAAAATGCCGTCCTTTCTGCTGCGCCCATCATTCGCAGCCAAAAGTTGCCGTATACCGAAAAATGAGAGTTAAGAATAAACTCTCAACTCTCCTCTCAAATTCCCCTCTGCCGGGGGCCGCATAACCCATTTGTATTCTTTCATGCCGCAAAATAGCAGCGTATCCGCAAAAAATTCGTATGTATAAAGGCTAAATCAGGAAAAGAGCGACTGCAAGACCTGCCAGATACGGTCCAACAGGTTCGGTGTCTTTTCGGCCTGCACTACGATGCCCTCATCATCCTGCGTGAGGCTGATGTAGGAGGTCTGCCCGTCCGCTACCTTTTCCATGCCGAGCTTTTCGCGCGCGATCTGCTCGATCTCCTCCGTATTAAGCTTGGAGGCCGCCTGCATTTCGAGCTGAATGGCAATGCTTTTCTCCTGCGAAAGGCTCTCGTTCGCCGTGTTGATCTCATCGGTGAGCTCCGTGAGCTGCACCTGACTGAACACCACCGCACCGATGGCGCCGACGATGACCAGCACCACCGCAAGATTCATGAGCATTTTGACCGTATTTGCACTGTGTCTGTGACTGCGGCGCAGCTGTTTTTCATCCAGCTTCACCACATTGTTTTTCTGTTTTTGTTTTTGGGGCGCTTTCGGCTCCGGAAGCTTCGGTGCCGCGCTGCCGTGATCTCTGCTGTCGAAAAGATCAAAATCGTATGCGTTTGATGTAGATGCCATGTTGTTTCCTCCTTTCGGAAACTTATCCCAACAAATTCAGCTGTATTCTCTCAGGGATACCCTGATTTTTCAAAATCTCACAGTTTTTCAATAACGCGCAGCCTTGCGCTGCGGGCGCGCGGGTTTTCGCGAAGCTCTTCCTCACTCGGCGCAAGACCCTTTTTGTAGATGAGCTTGCCCTTCGGCTTGTTGCCGCACACGCACACGGGGAAATCCTTCGGGCAGGTGCAGCCCTCGCACCACTTGTTCATCTGCTGCTTGACGATGCGGTCTTCAAGCGAATGAAACGTGATGACGGAAAGCCTGCCGCCGGGCTTTAACAGCCCGAACGCCGCCGCAAGACCCTTTTTGAGCGCGTCCAGCTCGCCGTTTACCGCAATGCGCAGCGCCTGAAACGTTCTTCTGGCCGGATGGCCCTCCGCGCGGCGCACCGCTGCCGGCACGCTTTCGCGGATGATCTCCGCAAGTTCTAATGTAGTTTCAATCGGTTTTTCTTCGCGCGCTTTCACAATGCCCTTTGCAATGCGCACCGCGCTTTTATCTTCGCCGTAACGGCTGATGATCTCGGCCAATTCCTGCCAAGAGAGTGTGTTTACAAGGTCTGCGGCCGAGGTGCCGCTTTGGCTCATGCGCATATCGAGCGGGGCATCAGCGTGGTAGGAAAAGCCGCGCTCTGCGGTATCGAGCTGATAGGACGAAACGCCGATATCGAGCAGCACGCCGTCGACATTAACGATGCCGTGCTCTAACGCGATCTTGTCCATATCGCAGAAGTTACCCATGGCAACGACGGAGCCGGGATATTTACCGAGCCGCTCTTTCACAACGGCAATGGCGTCCGGGTCGCGGTCAATGGAAAGCAACGTGCCCGTTGTCAGGCGCTGTAAAATCGCGCCGGAGTGGCCGCCGCCGCCCGCGGTGCCGTCTATATAGGTGCCTTCCGGGTCGATGTTCAAGGACTCGATGGTCTCTTTGAACAGCACCGGTTTATGCTCAAAATGAATTTCACTCATGATATATTTGTCCGGCGGAACGGATGCGTTCCGGCAGACACTCCTCATTGAACTTTACCCGAAAAAAGCCGGGCTGATGAGCGCCAAGCGGGGCGAAAAGGCAATGAAAATCCAAAGCCCATGCGGTTTTCCGCAGGGGTTCCGCTGCTTGCACGTCCATTATACCTTATCCCACATAGAAAATCAACCCGCGGCAAAAAAATTTATGTTTACCATGTTCGATGAAAAAGCGCGGATTTCCGATATTTTTCTTGGGTTTTGTTCGTATATTTTCCGATTTTTAGCAAAATAGCACTATGTTGAAAATTCTGTGCATTCTCATGCAAAAAAACTTTTGCAGTTTGTTCACATTCCCGGTTTTCGGAAGCAGCTCCGTTTACACGCTTTTTTTGGAAAACGTAGGTCATTTATAAAAAGGGTGGCGCTGCCGCCCTTTCAGGGAACCCATGCAACCGGGTTACCTTCTTAGTTTTTGGATAGGCAAAAGGATTTCGTCATTGCGAATGGCGACTTAGGGCGCTACCCTAAGAACCCGCAAGTTTTCTCGAAGAAAACTTGACGAAAGACTTTAAGCTGCCGTTTCCGTTCGCTCATTTTAACAAAAACGGCAGCTCGCCCAACTGCCGCGAACTGCCGTTTAAAGCTCTTAAATTACTGCTGTGCGCTCGTGCCGTGGATGGACTGGCGGGTCTTTCTCAGCTCTGCAAGGTTGGCGCTCATCGCGTCGTCTGTGCGGCGGAGCAGATCTTCCACATAGTCGTTGGAGGCCTTCTGCATGCTGCGGAACTTCTCCTGCGTCTGCGCCATGATGTCGTTTGCCTTTGCCTGTGCCTGGCGCACGATCTCTTCCTGGTTGACGAGTGCCTTTGCCTTCTCCTCTGCGACGCGCACGATGGTCTCCGCCTCGCGCTGTGCCTCGCTGATGATCTGGGCGCGGTCTGCGACGATGGCCTTCGCCTTGCGCACTTCGGATGGGATCGCCTCGCGAATCTCATCAAGGATCTGCTTTGCGTCTTCGCTATCTATAAACGATTTGCCGCCTGCAAAGGGAAGGTGCCAGCCTTTCTCCAGTACGTCGGTCAATTCATCGATTAAATCTTCTACGGTTGCCTGCGTGTTGCTCATAAAAAATTCATTCCTTTCGTATTTTTAGCCGCATTCAGTCTGCCGTGCGGCAAAGTCTCTGATTTATTTTCTCTAAAAGGCACTCGGGCACAAAATGGGAAATATCGCCGCCGAAGCCCGCAATCTGCTTGACCATGCTGGAGCTGAGGAACATGTGCTCGATGCTGGTCGGCAGGAACAGCGTTTCAAACTCCGGGTTCAACTTTTTATTGGTGAGCGCCATCTGAAATTCATATTCAAAGTCGGAGATTGCGCGCAGGCCCTTCACAATGGCAGCCGCATGCTTTTCGCTTGCGTAATCCGCCAAAAGACCGCGCACGCAGTCTACCTCTACATTTTCCATATCAGCCGTGACGGTGCGCAGCATTTCCATGCGCTCCTCCACCGTAAAGCTCGCGCGCTTATCCGGGTTTACCGGTACCGCGACGATGACTTTGTCGAAAATTTTGCACGCACGGGAGATGATGTCCATGTGTCCCAGCGTGACCGGGTCAAAGCTGCCCGGACAGATCCCTATTCTCATTGATATACCGCCTTTTTGCGCTTACACCATGCTTTGATGGCGATACGCGGTCAGCAAGATTTTTCCGTAACGGTAGTCGCGCACGCGCACGAATTCCCCCGCCGTCTCCGGCAGCTCTTCGTCCGTGGGGTGCTCGCAGATCACGATGCCGCCGCGGTTCATGTGCGGCGTGACCGCAAGGAGCGCCTTTGTGAGCGTGCCCGTGCGATACGGCGGGTCGAGAAACGCGATGTCGAAGGTCTCGGTGCAGCGCAGCAGATACGAAGCATACTCCGCGTTCATCACCTGCGCTTCGTTTTCAAACCCTGTGGTGTGGATGTTCTCCAGCACGACGCCGCAGGATGCCTTGGCGCTGTCTACGAACACAGCGCGCTTTGCGCCGCGGCTGAGCGCCTCGAGACCGATCTGGCCGGATCCCGCAAACAGGTCGAGAAACACGCGGCCCTCCAGATCAAACTGCAAAATGTTGAAAAGCGCCTCTTTTACGCGGTCCGGCGTGGGACGCACAGCATCGCCCGGGAGCGTTTTCAATTTTCTGCCTCGGCGGGAACCGGTTATGATACGCACAGCCGAACACTCCTTTCTCTTTTGGAAGTCCGTGTCCGAAATCTAAAAAACATGTACGGACACACTTCAAGTTATTATCTCATTTGAATAGAAATATGTCAACCGTTTTTGCGCAGTTTTTGCAGAGAAACGTCGAAAAATACGCAGGAACAACGTTATTCCCCATCGTTTTCTTCGCTGTGGAAATAACGGTAGACGGCGCGGGCGGCAGGGGCGTTCATGCCGGGCGTTTCCTCCAGCATTTCCTCCGTCGCCTCGCTGACAGCGCGTATGGTTGTAAAGTGCTTCATCAGCGCTTTGGCGCGCGTTTCGCCGATGCCCGGAATGGACGTGAGCGTGGTGGAGATGGTCGCCTTTTTGCGCTGCTGGCGGTGGTAGCCGATGGCAAAGCGGTGCACCTCGTCCTGAATGCTCGACACCAGCGTGAACACCGCGCGCGTAGACTGAATGGCGATTTCGCCGCCGTCCTCCGTGATGGCGCGCGTGCGGTGCTTATCGTCCTTTACCATGCCGTATACCGGCACGTCGATGCCCATTTCGCGCAGAAGCGGACGTATGGCGCCCACATGCCCTTTGCCGCCGTCGAGCAGAATGAGGTCGGGCAGTCTGCCGAAGCCCTCGGGCTTATCGGCGGCGCGGTATTCTTCAAAACGGCGGCGGATGACCTCGCGCATGCTGCCGTAGTCGTCCTGTCCGACGACAGTCTTGATTTTAAACTTGCGATACGCGCTTTTCAGCGGGCGGCCGTTTTCAAACACGATCATACCTGCAACGTTCTCGCCGCCCGCAAGGTTTGAAATATCGTAGGATTCAATATATTCCGGCGTTTTGGGCAGGTTTAAGAGCTGGCGCAGTTCATCGAGTGCGGAGGTCTCACGGCCCGTGGCGCGGCCCATAGCCTGCGCAAGCGCTTCCGCGGCGTTCGTGCGGCACATTTCCACAAGCTGCTTCTGTTCGCCCTTTTGCGGAATGTGGAACTTCACGCGGCGCTCCGCCTTTTTCGTCAGCCATTCTTCAAGGACGCCGTCGTCGTTGACGGGGCCGTCTATCGTGATGACGGGCGGGATCTTATCGCGCATCGAATAATATTGCATGACAAATTCGCTGCGGATCTGCTCCGGCTCGTCGTCGGCGCTTAATAAAAACGATTCGCGGTCATACAGTCTGCCGCCCGCAAAGCGGAACACCTGAATGCTCACCTTTTCGCCGCCGAGCACGAGCGCGATGACGTCCTGTTCCGGCACGCGGCTTGCGACAACCTTTTGGCGCTCTTTCAGCTTGTTGATGGCCGTAATACGGTCACGGATGCGCGCGGCAAGCTCAAAATCGAGATTTTCAGCCGCCTCGTTCATTTTCTCCGTCAGCGTGCGCACGGAATCGCTTGTGCCGCCGCGGATGAAATCAAGCGCCTCCTGCACGGCCTCGTTGTATTCCTTTTGGCTCACGTGCCCGCGGCATGGGGCACAGCACTGCTTGATGTAGTAGTTGAGGCACGGACGGCCGCGGCCGATCTCCTGCGGGAATTTGCGCGTGCAGGACGGCAGACGGAAAATCTTCCGCGCCTCCTCCACAGTGTCCTTGATTGTCCACGCGGAAAGGTATGGGCCGATATACTTTGCGCCGTCATTCAGGACCTGCTTCGTCTCCGAAATGCGCGGCCAGTCGCCCGCTGTCACCTTAATATAACTGTACCCCTTATCGTCCTTTAAGAGGATGTTGTACTTCGGCTGGTGCTGCTTGATTAAACTGCTTTCCAAAATGAGCGCTTCAAACTCGCTGTCCGTCAGAATATACTCGAAATACTCGACGTTCGAGACCATGCGGCGCACCTTTTCATTATGGTTTTTATCCGAGCCGAAATACTGGCTGACACGGTTTTTAAGCGCTTTCGCCTTGCCGATGTAGATGATGGTATCATCGCGGCTGTGCATGATGTACACGCCCGGATGAAGCGGCAGCTTCATCGCCTTTTTGCGCAGCTCTTTGATATGCGCTATTTTTTCTTCCGTAAGCTGTACCATGCGCACCTCCATGCGGTTCAGTCACTAAGCGACTGAGAAAGAAGAAACGCCTACCGGAAATGCTCCGATAGGCGCCGTTTTGACAAGCTGAAATTATTCGGCAAAGCCGGATTCAACAAGAGCCACGAGGCTGTCAACAGCTTCCTGCTCGTCGGAACCATCAGCGATGATGTCGATCGACGTACCGCCGACGATGCCCAGAGACAGAACGCCCAGCAGGCTCTTTGCGTTTACGCGGCGCTCATCCTTCTCAACCCAGATGGAAGACTTAAACTCGTTTGCCTTCTGGATGAAGAAAGTTGCCGGTCTTGCATGGAGACCAACCTGATTTTGAACCAAAACGTCCTTCTTAACACACATTGCGATTCACTCTCCTGTAAGTAATACATTACATACTCTGAATGTCAAACATGATTCTAAAGCTCAAAATGCTTCAATATAAGTTATTATAGCATAATTTGTCCCCCCGTCAAGCGGGGTACCCCATTTTTGGATATATGCCCGTGGCATATCGCTATGAAACGATCCGTGTTTGTGCATTTTGCTCTGCTTGTTGAAAACATTTCGTAAAATCAGTTTGCCACAGAGGGTTAAACATTCCTAAAATCCGCTTATTTTCTTCCGAAAGCGCGTTTTTCTTCCGCAGTCAGCTCAGCTTTTTCAAAGAGGTCCGGGCGGGCTTTCTGCGTGACCTTCAAAGATTGTTCGCGCCGCCATTTTTTGATTTTTTCGTGGTGGCCGTTTAAAAGCACCTGCGGCACCTCTCTGCCGCGCCAAGCAGAGGGACGGGTATACTGCGGATATTCCAAAAGCCCGTCATAATGGCTTTCTTCCTCAAAGCACACGTCTTCGGAAAGCACGCCGGGCAGCATGCGCGCCACGGCATCGGTGAGGATTACGGCGGGCAGCTCGCCGCCCGTCAGGACAAAATCGCCGATGGAGATTTCCTCCACGTCGTATTCCTCCAAAACGCGCTCATCCACACCCTCATAATGCCCGCAAAGCACGATGATATTCTCGTTTTTGGCGAGCTCCTTCACTTTTTCCTGGTCTAAAACCCGTCCGCGGGGGGACATATACACAATATGCGGGCGCACGGCGGTTTGTTCGATGATCTCGTCAAACGCCTTCGCTATGGGCTGCGCCATCAAAAGCATGCCCTTTCCGCCGCCGAACGTGCAGTCGTCCACGCGCTTGTGCACGCCCTCACCATGGTCGCGCAGCTGGTGACAGCACACCTGCAAATACCCGCGTGCGCGCGCACGGCCGATGATGCTCTCGTTCAAAATATTCTCGCACATTTCGGGGAAAAGTGTCACAATATCAATCCGCATCCGCTGCCTCCCCGGCGTTTACGGGCACGGTCTCCGCGCCGTCGCCGAAAATACCCGGAATGGGCTTTACAAACAGCTTTCCGCTTTCAATGTCCGTCTTCGCGATCATGGCGTCCACGGCGGGGAACAGAAATTCCTCGCCCGCGCCGTTTACAATGCGGTACACGTTGTTCGCACCGGTCTCGAAAACGTCCTGCACCGTGCCGTATTCCGCGCCCGTTGCGTCATCGATGACATGAAGGCCGATGAGATCTTCCACGAAGTAGCGGTTTTTCGGCAGGCGCACGTCGTTTCGGTCAAGATATAGAATTTTGCCCCTGTACAGGTCGGCCTGTGTGGCGCTTTCCACACCCTTTAAGCGCACCAGCAAAAGGCTTTTGTGTACGCGGGAAGATAGGAGCCCGGCGTCCGTTTTGCCGCCGTCAAAATACAGGGTCTTCACTTTTTTCAGAAACTCGGCGGAATCGCACCACGGTTCCACGCGCATTTCGCCGCGTACGCCGTGCGTACCCACGATCCTTCCCGCTTCCAGAAATTGTTTTTTCATGTGTTTTCCTCGGCTCTGCCGCAGCGAAAGCCTTCCTCTCTTTTAATATAAAGAGGGACGCACGAAGCCCGTGCGTCCCTCTTTCGATCAATCGATCTCAACAACGACCTTTTCGCTGCTGCGTGTTGCTGCGGCACGCATAACAACGCGAATCGCTTTCGCAATGCGGCCCTGCTTGCCGATTACTCTACCCATATCCTCTTCCGCAACGTGAAGATGATAGACGACGGAACCGTCTTCCTTGGGCTCATCGAGTGTAACGGAAACCTCTTCCGGCTTTTCAACAAGACCCTGCGCGATGATTTTCAGTAATTCCTGCATAAGATTGTTCCTTTCTCAAACGAGAAGACGGGCAATCAGATAACACCGTGCTTCTTGAACAGTGCCTTAACGGTATCAGTCGGCTGTGCGCCCTTTTCCATCCAAGCCTTTGCCTTTTCCGGATCAACCTTTACAACGCTCGGCTCTTCCATCGGGTTGTAGTAACCGATTTCCTCAATGAAACGGCCGTCTCTCGGGTAACGGGAATCTGCAACAACGATGCGGTAGAAAGGAGCCTTCTTAGCACCCATTCTGCGAAGTCTGATCTTAACCATGGTAATTTCCTCCATATTATAAAAAATAAGTTTTATCTATTAACCAACGATTCGTCGGCAATATTTACAATTCAAATATACGTCTTGCGGTAGAAACAAATGAAATTCGTTTCTTTATTGCATTTACATTGGGAAGCCGCCCATGCCACCCATATCCGGGCCGCCGAAACCGCCCATGCCGCCCATACGCGCCATCATTTTCTTGCCTTTTTTGCCGCCGAACTGCTTCATCAGCTTCTGCATCTGCTTGAGCTGGTTGCAAAGACGGTTGACGTCTTCCACCTTCATGCCGCAGCCTGCCGCGATGCGGCGCTTGCGGGAAGCCTGCAAAAGCTCCGGCTTTGCGCGTTCTTCGGGGGTCATGGAAAGGATGATCGCCGCGTTGCGGTCCATAATGCGGTCGTCAATGTCCATTTCATCGAGCTTCGAGCTGTTGATGCCGGGCAATTTCGAGAGAATGCCCTTTAACGGGCCCATCTTCTTCACCTGCCGGAACTGCTCCAAGAGGTCGTTGAAGTCCATCTTGTTCTGCATCATGCGCTCTGCGGTGCGCGCCGCGGACTTTTCGTCGATTTTCGCTTGTGCGTCTTCGATGAGGGACAGCACGTCGCCCATGCCGAGGATACGGCTCGCCATACGGTCGGGGTGGAAAACCTCGAGGTCGTCAATCTTTTCGCCCGTGCCGGCGAACTTGATGGGCTTGCCGGTGATGGCCTTAACGGAAAGCGCCGCACCGCCGCGGGTATCGCCGTCGAGCTTTGTTAAAATCACGCCCGTGATGTCGAGCAGATCATCAAACGACTTTGCGACGTTCACGGCCTCCTGGCCGGTCATGGCGTCCACCACGAGCAGAATGTCCGTGGGGTTCACCGCTTCTTTTATATTTTTCAGCTCATTCATGAGCGCTTCATCGATCTGCAGACGGCCTGCGGTATCGATGATGACGTAATCGTTGCCGTAGTCGCGCGCGTGGCGAACAGCCGCCTGCGCGATCTTCACCGGGTCTTCGGTGCCCATCTCAAAGACGGGTACGCCGGCCTGTGCGCCCACGACCTGTAACTGCTTGATTGCCGCCGGGCGGTAAATATCGCCTGCAACGAGCAACGGACGGCTGCCGCGGCTTTTCAGCATTTTCGCAAGCTTTGCGCTGTGCGTCGTTTTACCGGCGCCCTGCAAGCCGCACATCATGATGACAGCCGGCGGGTGCGCGGGCATTTTCAGGCGCTCTTCGCTGCCGCCCATCAAAGCCGTCAGCTCTTCGTTGACGATCTTGATGACCATCTGCGCGGGGGTGAGGCTTTCCATAACATCCTCGCCCACGGCGCGTTCCGTAATGCGCGCGGTAAAGTCCTTTGCGACCTTGTAGTTGACGTCGGCTTCGAGAAGCGCCAAACGCACCTCGCGCATGGCCTCCTTAACGTCGCTTTCCGTCAGCTTGCCTTTGCTTTTTAACTTTTTAAACGCGTTGCCGAGCTTATCGGCAAGACCTTCAAACGCCATGTAAAAATCCTTTCAGAGCCGCGCCGCTCAGTCCGTCAGCTTCTTTGCGGAGCGCAAAATGCTCTCCACGTTCTGCCGAATGACCGGGTCGCCGCCGTTCTTTTCGTTTTCCGCTTCGATCTGTAACGCGTGGTCGCAGATCTGCGTCAGTTCTTCCTGCACGCTGCGGAAGCGCTTTGCAAGACCCAACCGTTCTTCCATTTCAAGAAGCTGCTGTTCGGCGCGCTTGATGCCGTCGCGCACGCCCTGCCGCGTGATGCCCTTCTCCTCTGCAATCTCCGCTAAAGAAAGGTCTTCATTATAATAGCATTCCACGACCTCGCGCTGCTTTTCGGTGAGCATGTCGCCGTAAAAATCCAGCAGGAACGTGATGCGCAGATCCTTTGCCATAGTTCGCTCCGTTTCCGGGCGTTTCCAATTTCAAGCGCCCTGCTGTAAAGTTTTTTTCTTTACAGCTTTTGTATTATACAATAGCCGCCCCGCTTTGTCAAGCATTTTCGCCGTAAAAATGCGCTCACAGCAGCACGCTTCCTTTATAAAGTGTACCGCAATGCGATACGCCTGCGGCGTATGGTTTGGCTTCACTGTGCTATTTGGCTTGCGCCTGATGTTATCGCTCTGCGGGCAATTTTGCGCACGACATACATCACCAAAAACAAAGCCCCTGTTTTTTGCATAACGTATGCTTTACAAACCCAGTTTTGCATGGTATATTTATTCGTATAGCGCAAACGGGTGTATTTTGCAAGCTCACTCGTCTGTGCTTGCATTCAGTTCCGTTCGGCGGAGATTTTCTCTGTGCGGCGGGATACGGAAGGAAGCGAAATTTTGATTTACTTTAACTGTGATTACACCGAAGGCTGCCACCCGAACATTTTAAAGCGCCTTTGTGAAACGAATATGATGCAGACTGTCGGCTACGGCGAGGACGAAATTTGCGATTTGGCGCGCGCGAAGATCCGTAAAGCATGCGGTCGCGAGGACGTGGACGTGCATTTTCTCGTCGGCGGCACGCAGACGAATGCCACCGTTATTGCAGCGATTCTTCGCCCGCACCAGGGGGCGCTGAGTGCGGACACCGGACACATCAACGTGCACGAGACCGGCGCGGTGGAAGCGACGGGTCACAAAGTGCTGCCTCTGCCCTCCACCCCGGACGGCAAGATCACCGCAGAACAGGTGGAAAACGCCTATCTGGCGCACGTGAACGATGCCTCGTTTGAGCACATGGTGCAGCCGAAGCTCGTTTACATCTCCCTGCCCACGGAAAACGGCGGGTTATATTCCAAAGCGGAGCTGACCGCCCTGCACGATGTCTGCACGCGCTGCGGGCTGTACCTCTTTATTGACGGCGCACGTCTCGGCTACGGCCTGACGGCTCCCGAAAATGACGTGACGCTCGCGGATCTCTGCGCGCTTTCCGATGTCTTCTACATCGGCGGCACGAAGGTCGGCGCTTTGTTCGGCGAAGCGGTCGTAATCACGAACCCGGCGCTCAAAACGGATTTCCGCTACCACATCAAGCAGCGCGGCGGCATGCTGGCTAAGGGCCGTCTGCTCGGTATTCAGTTTGACGAGCTTTTCACGGACGATCTTTATTTCAAGATCAGCGAAAAAGCCGTGCGGCAGGCAAAGCGCATTGCAAAAGCGTGCGAAGATGCGGGCTGCGCATTCTTTGCCCCCTCGCCGACGAACCAGCAGTTCCCCATTTTCCCGGATACTGCGCTCGAAAAGCTCGCGGAAAAGTACAAGTACTCCTATTGGGCGCGCGTGGACGAAACACACAGCGCCGTCCGCCTTTGTACAAGCTGGGCGACGACGGACGAAAACGTGGACGCACTCTGCAAAGACATTGCGTCCGTCATGGCAGAATAACGCCGGACTACGGCTTTCTGCCCCGTTTAGAGGAGGAAAACCCGTATGAAGTTATTTGAAGAACTCACCCAGCTGCACGGCGTCAGCGGCTACGAGACCGCCGTTGCAGACTATATTAAAGAAAAGTTAGCCCCGCTTGCTGACGACATTACCACCGACCCAAACGGCAGCGTCATCGCCTATTTTAAGGGCACGGGCGAGCACAAAAAGCGCATAGAGCTTGCCGCCCACACCGATGAGATCGGCTTTCAGGTCATTAAAATTGAGGAAGACGGCCGCATTATGTTTAAGGAGCTCGGCTGCTGCTGGACGTTTACAACGTACCAGAGCCGCGTCCGCTTCCGCAACGGCGTGGTTGGCGTGGTCGCAAGCCGCATCCCGCCGGAAAAGCTGAGCGCCGGCGGCTATAAGCGTTATACCGATTGCTACATCGACATCGGTCTGCACAGCAAGGAAGAAGTTTTAAAATACGTTGATGTCGGCGACGTTGCATGCTATGAGGGCCCGTACACGGAGCTTGCGCCGGGCTACATCACCGCAAAGGCCATCGACGACCGCGTCGGCTGCTATATGCTGCTGGCGGCGATGATGAACGTGAAAAAGCCGAAGAACGACATCTACCTCGCGTTCACCGTGCAGGAGGAGGTCGGCACGCGCGGCGGGCAGGTCACGGCGCAGCGTATTCAGCCGGACATCGGCGTCGCGGTGGACGTCACCCCGTGCCACGACCGCCCGGGCGATTTGGAGGGCAGCAACGCGCTCGACCACGGCGTCGCCATCAAAATCTCCGACACCGGTTCCATCAGCGACGAAGGCCTTGTGAATAAATCCATCGCGCTGTGCAAAGAACACAACGTTCCGTACCAGAAAGACGTCATCTATGTCGGCGGCACGGACGCAGGCGCCATGACGCTCGTCGGCGGCGGCATCAAAACGATTGGCTTCTCGGTCGTCACCCGCTACACCCACGGTCCGAACGCCATCGTGAGCCAAAAGGACATCGAAGCGACGGTCAAAATGCTCGAGCTCTTCATGAACGCTGATTTCGAGTAAATTTAAAGCACATAAAATCAGCGGCGCACAGCGTTTTCACACCCTGTGCGCCGCTTGTTTTGTCTTAATATCCTGCTTCCGGCTTCGGCACCGCAACAGGATTACCGGGGTCGCTGAAATCCCAGTGCATTTCGTGGCGCTCGAAGCAGCCGATGACCTTACCCTCGTCGTCGCGCACGGGCACAAAAAATCACCTCATACGGATGCGTTCAAAATCGATTTTAAAACGTCCATATTCAGTTCTTTGAATTCCATCATTCTTTCTCCTCATACTCCACGTCCGGGCGAGTGATGGCGATCGGCACGCCGTTCACCTGCACGCCCGCGCCGGCGGGAATGAGGATGTACGGTGCACCGTCAATGTAGCGCGTCTCGATCCACTCGCTGTACTCGGGGTCGACGCGAATTTGCACCTCCGGCGTTTCGATCTCGAATTTCTTCGTCTCCACAAGGTTGCGCGGGCTGAGTGCCGCGTCCGCGCCGAACTGCTCCGCGCAGGCTTTCTCAAACTTTTCGGCTTTCTCGCCCGGCACGCCGCAAGCGGTCAGCATCGTTTTCATCGTGCGTCCCGTAATGGTCAGCGGCTCCGGGTCCTTGCTCGCCTTGTGCTCCTCAATCATCCCGCAAAGGCGGCTGTGCACGGTCTGTACGACGTCTAAACTGCACGCGTCATTTAAGGCATCGCCCAAAATCGTGCCAAACGTCGTTTTCTGCTCCTCTGCGGGCATGGGCGCTTCGCGGTTGAACACCGCGTCTATAAATTCATCGTAGCTTTCCGAAGCGCTGCGGCAGTAGTACATGGCGCTGTAAATATCGGCGCTGCGGTCGGTGAACGACGGGAACAAAAAGCCCAGCTGCGGCGCGGAAACAAGCCAATCGATGTCGCGGTTATGGAACGTATTTTCCGGCACGTCGTACCCCAAAACGGGCTTTGTCTGCTTCACGGGGCAGACGGTACACAGAACGTAATTATAGATATTCTCCGAGGCGTCCTCCAGCGTTTCGCCGTCCTTTGCGCGGTACGGCACATCGTATGTATCGTTCGCGAGCAAAATGAGATACGTGCCCTCGGGTCTGTATGATGTGATGACTTTCTCAAAAAACATCCGTACGGCTTCTTCATCGGTAAGCTTTGAGTCGCGCAGCGCCATCAGCAGCCGGTGCTCATCGCTGTCAATGACCTGCGCAGTCGTAAACGGCATTTCGATGAGATTTTTGCCGAGCGTGCCGGAAAGCGTACGGCGCAGCACGGAAAGCAAATTTTCGCATTCCTCCTGCGGCAGCAGGGAGAGCGGCTGGTCGAATTGCGAGACGATTTCCTGCTTTTCGTTGACGTAGCACCCGCGCACATGGGTGATATTGCTTTTATCCGCCCTGAATCGGCGGCGAATTTCCGAGATTTCTTTTTCGTTCATTTTGATGTCCTCTTATTCTAAAGTCTAAAGAGTTTCGAGCTCTGCAGAGTTCGACCAAGGCGCTGCCCTTGGATTCCGCCGCCTTTGAAAAGGCGGGCGAAACTTTTAACCGCCGTTGCCGCGGGCTGTGCAAAACTTTGCTATATCATTTTACCCGTTTGGTGCACACCTGTCAATTCACTTCTCCGTCCCAAAACCGTTGCGCGCGCCCAAAATCTGCGGTAAAATGATTTTATAATTCCAAATTTTCTCCGAAAGGATTTTTTGTATGTCCACCTCACAACCTACCCCTGTCCGCGGGCGGTTCGCGCCCAGCCCCTCGGGGCGCATGCACCTTGGCAACCTCTGCTGCGCGCTTCTTGCGTGGCTTTCCGTGCGCAGCCAAAACGGCGAGATGCTCCTGCGCATCGAAGACCTCGACCCCGACCGCTGCACACGCGAAAAAGCCGAGCTTTTAATGGACGATCTAACATGGCTCGGCCTCACTTGGGACGAAGGCCCCGGCCACGAGCGCACCCACGCCCCCTACTGCCAAAGCGCGCGCCGCGAGCTATACGAATCGGCATTAAGTGAACTCCGCGCCAAAAACGATGTTTACCCATGCTTTTGCACCCGCGCGGAGCTGCACGCGGTCTCCGCGCCCCATGCGGGCGATGGCACGTTCCGTTACCCCGGTTTATGCCGAAATTTGACGCCCGCCGAAGCCGAAGAAAAAAGCCGCACGCGCCGCCCAAGCTTGCGTTTTCGCGCACCGGAGGACACCGTTACATTTGAAGATCTATACTGCGGCCCGCAAAATATAAATGTTCAGTCCACATTCGGCGATTTCATCGTGCGCCGCAGCGACGGCGTGCACGCGTACCAGCTTGCCGTCACCGTAGACGATGCTTTAATGGGCGTGACGGAAGTCGTCCGCGGGCGTGACTTGCTCCCTTCCACCGGCTGCCAAATTCAGCTCTTTCACGCACTCGGCCACACACCGCCGCACTACGGACACATTCCGCTGCTCGTCAATCGCGACGGCCGCCGTTTAAGTAAGCGCGAGCGCGACCTCGACATCGGCGTTCTGCGCACGCGTTTCACGCCCGAAGAACTCCTTGGCCGCATGGCAAATTTACTTGGTTTCCTCGACCGCCCGGAAAAAATCACCCTAACAGAGCTCATCCCGGTCTACAAAGCGTGGTATGAAACCGCCGACACGCCGAAATTTCCGAAAAATTGCGTTGTCCCCGACAATTTCGCCATAAAATAGCCTGCAAATTTTCCATCGCTCCCCATAATTTCGGTTGACGCTTATTTGTGTATATAGTATGATTTCACTTGATATGTGAATTTATTTTTTATAAATTTGTTACGATTGGGGAAGTTTACATGAAAGTCAATATCGGTACATATTCTTTCGGCGGCATCGCGAGCCATCTCGGCCTCGGACCCACGCTGCTTGACAACAGCGCAAAGTGCTACTCGCAGCTCGACTGCGGCTGGGCACAGAGCGGCGGCTGCTATCCGCTTTCGTTCATACACACGAAAAAAGGACTTCTTTTCGGAAGTCCTTTTTTCTGTCTTTAAGTTGTTTACACCGCCTTCTTATGACGTCCATGCTTTTCCATAAACGCCGGCAACGCTTCCATGCCCTGCGGCGTAACGGGGCGCACCCATTTGCCGGAGTACATGTGCCGCTGCATCAAAATGAGACGGATCGGCTCGTCGATATAACAGCACGCAAACACGATAAGGAACGGCGCTTTCCACACAAGGCCCGTCAGGCACACCAGCGGCAGCACCATCGCGTACATAAACGCAATTTCACGGATTGTGCCGAACGCCGCGTCGCCCGCGGCTCTATACGTATCGTTCTGCACCCAGTTGCACATGCGAATAACCGCCGCCACGCAGTAAATCATCAGCATGTGCGAACCGATCTCCATTGATTCGCCGGAAAGACTCATCGCGGAAAGCAGCGGCTTGTGGATACCGAGCAGCACCAGACATACGCATAAAATCGTGCTGCCGCACAGGAACACAAGGCGTTTTGCGCGCTCGTAGGCTGCGTCCAACTCGCCGGAGCCCACGCATGTGCCGACCAAAACGGAAGCCGCATTTGAGAAACCGGCAAAGAAGCTGATGACCATGCCCTCCAGCGTGCGGAACACCGCGATGGCCGCAATGGCCTGTTCGGACTGTCTGCCCAAAACAACGTTGATAACCATGTTGCCCACGCCGATGAGCACTTCGTTGCAGATGATGGGGAAGCACTTGACGAAGTAGATTTTCACCTGCTTCTTATTCCAGCGGAAATGCTTTTTAAAGTGGAACAGATACGGGTACTTCTGCGCACGCGCCAAAATCAAAATGACCAAAACGTTGATAACCGCCGCCAAGGATGTTGCCAGCGCCGCGCCGCGCACGCCCATCTCCGGCAAGCCGAACTTTCCGTAAATGAACACCCAGTTAAGAAAAATATTCGATGCTACCGAGGCGATTGACGCAAACAGCGGGATGCGCACGCGCTCCGTAGAACGCAGCAGAGCGCTCATCGCCATGGAAAACACCTGCACGGGGTAACCGAAGCCGATGATGCGCAGATATTCCGCGCCAATTACCTGAATGCTCTCCTTATCCGTATAGAGCTTCATCACGGTTTCCGGCGCAAAAATCGCAAAGGCGCCGAATGTAAGCCCCACGATCATCATGCAGGTCAGCGTCAGGCCGTAGGAACGGTCGATACCGTCGTCATCCTGCGCGCCCCAATACTGCGAGAAAAACAGCATGCCGCCGCCGAAAAAGCCCCAGTAGCCCGCAAACATCAGCGAGGAAAACTGTGCGCAAAGGCCCACCGCGCCCACGGTCGTTTCGCCCAGCGGCGCGATCATCATGGTGTCGATCATGCTGCCGGTTGTCGTCAGCATGTTCTGCAAAGCCACCGGGATCGAGATGATCGCAAGATTTTTCAGAAATTGTTTCCACGCAAATCGCGTCTTCGTTTTCATTGTACTTTCTCCCCAAAACTCTAAAATTCGGCCCGCAAACCCCGCAGTGCCGCTTGTGAATCAGTATACCGTATTTCGCGACAAACTTCAATCCTTATTCCGCCGAATTTCCCTGCTTTTTATAACAATCCCGACATGTTTTCAACCGTTTTAAAGCACGCCCACAAAGCAAAAATTGACCCCCTGATGCCCATAAAGCAATGACGGAAGAAATGTCGGCTTCATGGGCCTTCAGGGGGTCAGCAAGTGTAGCTTGTTTATTTTGTTGTGCGCAGAGGCTTTACTTCTTCGGCTGAATCAGCGGGTGGAAGCACATGACCTTTCTGACATCGTTCAGATAGGTTTCGCCCGGGCGCGACTTTCTGCATTCGTCCGTCGCATAGGGGCAGCGCGGTGCGAACTTGCAGTAGGTGATGGAATATTCCTTAGACTCCATATCCGGCAACGCCATGTCGTCATCCGCCCACTTGTCGCCGATACGCGGCACAGCGCTCATCAAAAGCTCCGTGTACGGGTGTGCAGGCTCGTCCATGATCTCCTTGGCCGGGCCGTACTCAATGAGGCAGCCGCGGTACAGCGTTGCAATGTAATCGGATACATAGTACGCCGTGGAAAGGTCATGGGTGATGTAGATAAAGGAGACCTTGTACTTATCCTTCAGCTCCTTGAACAGGTTGACGATGTTCATTTTCATGGAAGCATCGATAGCCGCAACCGGTTCGTCGGCAATGATCAGCTTCGGACGGGTGATAAGCGCACGTGCAATGGAAACACGCTGCAACTCGCCGCCGGAGAACTGGGTGGGGTATTTGCCCTTTACGACCGCCAGAGAGAGACCGACGCTCTTCAGGGCGTCATCTACAAGGTTTGTAGCTTCTGCTTTGTTTTTCGCAATGCCAAGGCGCAGCGCCGTGTTGAACAGGTAAGAGTCTACCGGCTTACGTGCGGAGAAAGACTCATACGGGTTCTGGAAAATCGGCTGCACGTCCAGCTTGAACTGCTTTGCGTTGTAGCTTTTCTTATCGCGGTAAGATTTGCCGTCCAGCACGATGTCGCCCATATCCGGGTTGTGCAGACGCAGAACCATCTTACACAGTGTGGATTTGCCGCAACCGGATTCGCCAACGACGGAGAGGATGACCGGCTTATCGTTGTCGATGGAAAGCGTAACGTCGTCAACCGCAACAAGCTTTTTGCCACGAATCATACCGCCTACGCGGAAGATTTTGCTGACGCCCTTGATTTCAAGCAATTTATCAGCCATTCTTCTCTCCCTCCTTCTTCAGCAAATGGCAGGCTGCAAAGCGGCCCGGCTTAACTTCAATGAACTCCGGAATCTCCTGACGGCAATGATCCGTAGCATGCGGGCAGCGTGCTGCGAAACGGCATCCCGGAGGCGGGTTCTTCAGTGCCGGCGGACGACCCGGAATACCGACCTTCTGGCTCTTATCGCCAACGCGCGGCAGGGAGTCAACCAGCATCTTCGTGTATGGATGGATCGGGTCATTAAAGATCGCATCGGTCGGGCCAAGCTCGATGATGTTGCCGGAATACATGATCGCCATGCGGTCCGTAATCTGATAATGTACGCCCATATCGTGGCTGACGATGACCATGGTGTTCTTGAGTTGCTTCTGCAAGCGCATCAGCATCTTCAAAATACCCTTCTGCACAACAACGTCCAGAGCGGTGGTTGGTTCGTCGGCAAGCACGACATTCGGGGACATAAAGGTCGCAAGCGCGATGATAACACGCTGGCGCATACCGCCGGAAAGCTGGAACGGATAAGATTCCAAAATATCCGGGGAAAGATTCAGTTCCTCGAGGTATTTTGCAACACGTGCGAGGGTCTGCTCTTTCGTTTCGTTCTTGCGGTCTTCCTGCGGGATAGAATCCAAAAACTGCTTTTTCAGGCGAACGATCGGGTTCAGAACGCTCTGCGCAGCCTGCGGAACGTAAGAAATGTTGTTCCACCAGGTCTTCTGAATGTTTCCGGATTCATAAGAAAAGGATTGTCCATTCTTTTCGCCGCTGAGGATAACCTTACCTTTGTCGATCTCCAGCGGGAACTCGATAATATCGTAGAGGGTCTTCAGCAGTGTGGTCTTGCCGCAGCCGGATTCACCGGCGATGCCGAATATCTCGTTATCGTGGATCTCAAAGTTCAGGTCGTTAAGGACGTGAACGTCACCGTCGATGAGCTTGTAAGAAGTGGACAGATTTTCGACTTTTAACATATTCGTTACCTGCCTCTCTTCATGGATAAGTAATCGTTATAGCCCGTAATGAGTAAGAACAGGCCGACAAACAGAATAACCGTTGCAACGATCGGTGCGCCGATCCAGAGATACTGCTTGTTGAAAATTGCGTTGTAGCTTCTTGCCCACTGAATCATGTTGCCGAGGGAGACAAGGTTGCCGGGGGAAAGACCCAGAACAGCAAGGCTCGACTCGGAACCGATAGCGGAAAGCGTAGCGTTCATAAAGTTGGAGAGCGACCAGGTCAGCGCATACGGCAGAATCTCGGTCACAACGATCTGCACCGTGCTTTCACCGGAGAACTTCGCCGTGTGGATAAAGTCGCGCTCTTTAATGCTCAGCGCCATGGAACGGATCTGGCGGCTCGGCCAAGCCCATGCGAACATGGCAAGTACAAGAGCCATCACGATCGTGGTGGAGCTGCCCTTCATCAGGGATGTCATCATGATGAGGATCGGCAGAGACGGAATAACAACGAACGTATCCGTAACAATCATCAGCACGCGGTCTAAAAGGCCACCGGCAAAACCGGAAAGCAGACCGACAAAAACACCGACAACTGTGCCGAGGAATGCCACGATGAGACCGATGACGAGCGAGTTGTGGATAGCTTCAATCAGCAGCCACACAACGTCCTGACCCATACTGGTAGTGCCCAGCCAGTGTTCTGCGGAAGCACCCAGCTTATTCGGGTAGGTATTGAACGTGAACGGGTTCACGTGCGGTACATAGTAAACAACGAAACCGATGATAAAGAATATCAGGGTCACGATAAGACCGAACTTCAGGCGGAAGTTGGCTGCTTTCCAAAATTTTGCAAATTTTTTCATTACAACTTCCCTCCTTATCAACCGTAACGAATTCTCGGGTCGATGAACGGATATATAAGGTCAACAACCAACGTCGCCGTGGTAATCGCCACGATGGAAATCGTGATACATCCGAGGATCATGTTGTAATCGGACTGCAAAATCGCATTTTGGATCAGCGTACCGACACCCGGGTAACCGAAGATGATTTCTGTCATGATGGAACCGCCGAAGACGCCGCCAAGGCTCATGGCCAAAGCCGTAATCTGGGTCAGGATGGAGTTACGGAAAACGTAGCTCGCACCGATCTTCGCTTCGGAAATGCCGCGGTAACGTGCATATAAAACGAAGTCTTCTTCTGCAGTCGTGCCGGCAAGGGACTTCATAGAGATAATCCACCAGCCTGTGCCGAGCAGAAGCATGGAGATACCCGGCAGAACAGACGCTTTCAGAAGCGAACCGAGCCACTGTGCGAACGTGCCGCGGGTAAGCAGCGTTGTCTGGATTGGGAACCAGCCGAGGACGAACGCGAAGACAATCTGCAGAACAAGAGCGACCAGGAAGTACGGGATCGGGTAAATGCAGATCGCGATGCCTTCAAGGATTTTAGAGGATGTCTTGTTCTTACGGAAACCTGCAAGCAAACCGATGAAGTTGCCGATGATCCATGCAAGCAGCGTGGTGGTCAGGGACAAACCGAGGGTGTACGGCAGGTTACGACCGATAATAGAGGTAACCGGCTCCGGATAGCTCATCAAAGACGGGCCAAAGTCAAACTGCAAAAGGCCATGCAGCAGGAAGTAGCCATACTGCTCAAGAAGAGTACCATCGAGACCGAATTGAATTCTAAGTTGTTGACGTAGCGCTTCCATTTCTCCCGGATCCATGTTGCCGGAACGGGATTGCATCTGGGCGATCATGTTCTCAACAGGATCGGAAGGGAACATACGCGGGATGAAGAAGATGAACGTAACGCCGATCAAGATCGTCAACGCCCACGCAAGGATACGCTGTAAAAAGAATGTTTTGAATTTCACAGCCACACTTCCTTATCTTATAGACAAATTACAACAGGATATTTTGGGAAATGAGAAAGAGGATGACGGACGTGGTCATGGGTATTCGGCACACGCCCTCATCCTCTTCAGATCATTTCAGATTAGTGCTATTGGATTCTCTCCAAGTATTCAAGCTATCAAATTAGCCCTGAACCGGCTGAATGAACGGCAGGTCATACTTGAAGCGGCTCCACCACCACCACGGACCGTCATATGCGTTCTCGGCGTTCGGGTAGCCTTCCCAATATGTGCTGTTGGTCGGAACGAACTTTGTACCGCTGAGGAAGTTGATTGCCGGCATTTCCTTAACAGCTTCTTTCAGGAATTCCTGATGCAGCTCATAGGATTTGTCGCTGGTCGGATCAACGCCTGCGAGTTCGGTAAGGATCTCGTCAACCTTCTCATTCTTCCAACGTGCGCCCTGACCGGAACCGGTCTCGCCGAGCGGCTTCATCAGACGGCTGTCCCAACCGCTGATAGCGGAGTAGAAGTCCTTCAGAATACCAGCGGACGGCCAGTAAGTGCCGATCTGGTAGTTGCCCTGACCACCGTCAACGTCCCAAGTAGCAGTACTCTTGGAAGTAATGGTGCAATCGAGGCCGAACGCCTGCAGCTGGTTGTAAGCAGCCTGAGCGCCGCGAGCGGACTGAGCTTCTGTATTAGCAAGGTAGCTGATTTCAGTTGTGAACTTGGAACCATTGAAGTACCAGCCGTCGTCCTTCTTCTCAAAGCCGGCTTTGATGAGGAGCTTTTCAGCTGCTTCCGGATCGTGCTTCCACCAGCCTGCGCCGAACATATCGATGAGCTCTTCGTCGGTGCCGGTAACGCCGGTCTTCTCCGCCATGCGCTTTGCATAGCCGGTGTCGTACGGCTTAATGGTGGTGCCATCGCCAAGGTCAAGCTCAAAGTTCTCAAGCCATTCCTGCATCGGGATGGTGTAGGTGTCCTGCAGATACTTCGTGTTGTTCATCAGCGGGATCGGGGCCGCACGGCCTGCGCCGGAGAAGATGTTCATGGAGATCTGGTCGATATCCAGTGCCAGAACGATAGCCCAGCGGAAGTCAGGGTTGTCGTACGGAGCGCCCTGACCCTGAGAGAACACCAGGCCCTTTGCGCCCGGGTCGTCCATGGTTGCATACGGGAACTCGTTGTACCATGCGTTGATCTTGTCGTTAGAGCTCTGCATTGCCTGCAGCTCTTCCATCGTAACTTCGCAGAGGATATCAACTTCGTTGCTGACCATCTGCATCTGTCTGGAGGAGGAGTCGCCAAGATAACGGAACCAAACATATTCTGCCGGAACCTGATCTTCGCTGTAGTTGTAGTGCTCTGTGCCTACAACGCCAAGCGTACTTTCTTTCCAGTCGTCACGGAGCTTGTAGAGGATCCAGTCGCCGTTGGAGTCATAGTCTTCTACGGTGTACGGGCCTGCTACAACCGGCTGCTCGTCCTTATAGGTCGTAACGTCAGCCTGCTGGGAGTAAATGTGCTCAGGAACGATGCGGTAATCGGTGCCCCATACGGTGATGCCGTAACGCTGTGTAAAGCGCGGGAAGGATTCCTTCATCGTGAACTTAACGGTGTAATCGTCAACCTTCTCAACCTTATCGATGTAGAGGTTGGTCGCTGCGGAAGCACCGATCTTGTCGTTTTCTTTGATCATGTTGAACGTGAAGACAACGTCGTCAGCGTTCAGGTCTTCACCGTCGGACCACTTGATGCCTTCGCGGATCTTAACGGTCCATTCGGTAAAGTCTTCGTTCGGGGTGCCCATATCGGCTGCAATTTCAGGGAACTGCTCACCGGAAACGGTGTCCATTTCCCAAAGGTGTGCGCTCATCAGCTGATGAATACCGAAGTTCATGTTCGTACCGGACATGTAGCTGTTGAACTGGCCCGGAGTGTCGGTCGGAGACGCAGTCTCAACGATCAGAGTTTCGTCACGGTTCGTGCCAACCGCCGTAACCTGACCTGCGGCGGCATTCGTGCCGGAGCCGGTAGATTCGGAAGCAGAAGACTCACCCGCGGCGCTGCTGGTGCTGTCGGTGGAGCCGGAGGATGCTGCACTGCTTGTGCTGCCGCCGCCACCGCAGCCGCTCAGGATGCCGGTGACGAGCATGGCCGCCGACAGAAGAACAGCTAAGGTCTTTTTCTTCATAATACAATACCTCTCTTGTTTTGTGAACCTGCGGTTCATAATGTGTTGAGATCACAAAGCATACCTCACTTTGTGATCCCCGGTGTTTTGAATTCCTGCAAATCGCAAAATTTGTAGGAATCCCGCCATGAACTTTGCTTCGCAAAATTCATGACCCCCTATTTATCTTACAGCGCTTGTCCGTTCACTGATGTACCTTTCCCCACACGCTCGCCTTTTAGCATCCGGTACGACGATGTGTGCATTCCGCTGAAAGCGGCGGTATTTAGAACATTCAAACGCTGCGATAGCATCGGTCTATTGCTCCATAGCCGAAGACCAACGCTAATAAATAGCTTTAAACTGTAGAACCAAGTGAAAAATAACCAAATTTTAATTTCGTTCTCGGTTTTTCTGTACATAGAATAGCACTGCGTTCACGATTTGTCAATAGGTTTCCAAAAACTTTTCAGTATTTCCTCCAAATATTTTTAATAATTTTACTTTTATAATGCCATATACGACAAAAAAGTGCATTTTAGGGAGCAATATGAAAGCGGTTTCCCATTTTAAAATTATGTAATTTTAATGCACTTGTATGCTTTTGTACACTTTGATATTTCAAGGCGCATAAATCTGCGATTTATGGGCATTTTCAATAGTTTCAATTACAAACATTTCGTTTTCATCCGCTATTCATTCTAATTTTATCAATATTATGTTCACTGTTTCTATTTATTTTAAACCGATGTTGTCTATACTGCCCTACAACACCCGAAAAAAGGGTAAAAAAACGGCTGTCGCACCCGGCACGCCGTTCTTTTCACCCTATATCCTTTGTCCTGTGGCTTATACTCTGTTTTATAGGTCTCCATTCTATACACCTATATTCTTATAAGTGTACATTTCGGCGACTGAAACCGTTTCGGCATTTTTACCACCGGCTTCTCTGAATTCACCCCGGCAAACGAGCACCGCAGTGAGAATAAACACCATGCAGATAACCCATGTCGTCGGTTCCTCCGCCGCCTACGACAGACTCACCATATACGGCAATGTCTATGGCTGATGAGCAGAAACTTTGGTAAGCGTGGTTAAAAGTTTTCGCCAGCCTTTTTCAAAAGGCTGTGGGTTATCAGGACAGCGCCCTGATTCGCTTTCTATATAAAACAGAAAATTTAACGCATGTTTGGAAGCTAAGCGCCCAGCTTTTCCCTTTATACTTCAAAGCACAATTTTCACTATTTTTCTCAAATACTTTTCAAATTCTTGTAAACTGTGTTATAATGGTAAAAACACTTGGCCGAAAGGCCGCTTTGCGCAATATACAGATATTGCACAGGAGGTAAAGTTGTATGGAACAGAAAAAAGATTGGGTGAAGGATCTTATCGTGTATCAGGTCTACCCGCGCAGCTTTCAGGATTCTAACGGAGACGGTATCGGCGATATTCCCGGCATTTTAAGCCGCCTTGACCACCTTTCGGCGCTCGGCATCAACGCGCTGTGGCTCTCGCCCGTGTTCCGCTCGCCGAATGACGACAACGGCTACGACATCTCCGGGTACCGGGAGATCATGGACGAGTTCGGCACCATGGAAGATTGGGACGCGCTGTGTGCAGAGTGCCACAAGCGCGGCATCAAGGTCATTATGGACCTCGTCGTGAACCATTCCTCCGACGAGCATCCGTGGTTCCTCGAATCCAAAACCTCGCGCGATAACCCAAAAAGCGACTACTACATTTGGCGCGACCCGAAAAACGGCAAGGAGCCGAACAACTGGGCCTCCGTTTTCGGCGGCAGCGCGTGGGAATTTGTACCGGAGCGCGGGCAGTATTACTACCATCTGTTCTCCAAAAAGCAGCCCGACCTTAACTGGGCAAACCCCGCGCTGCGTGAAGAAATCTTCTCCATGATGGAATGGTGGGTGAAAAAAGGCGTGGACGGCTTTAGAGTGGACGCCATCAGCTACCTTGATAAGCCGCAGGATTTCCCGGATTCCGCAGAGCCGCCGCAGCCGGACGGCTATTCGTTCAGTTCGAGTCTCATCAACGGTCGCCCCGGCACGCACGCCTATATCCGCGACATGAACCGCCGCGTGTTCTCGCCATATAACGTCTTGACCGTGGGCGAAGTGGCGTCGAAAGACGCCGAGGAGCTCGCCCGCTACGTCAACACCGACCGCGAGGAGTTCGATATGGCCATCCCGTTCGTCGCGCCGATCGTCGAGATCAACACGTGGTCGCCGAAAAAAATGAAGCAGGATATTCAAAACGACTACGACGCCTTAAAGGAAAACGGCTGGTGGGCGCGGTTTTTCAGCAACCACGATAAGCCCCGCCAGGTCTCACTCTATGGCAACGACAAGGAATACTGGGAGGTTTCCGCCAAAATGCTCGCGATGCTGCTGCACTCCCTGCCCGGCACGCCGTTCGTGTATCAGGGTGAAGAGATTGGCATGACGAACATGCGCTTCCCGCACATTGAAGATTACAACGACCCCGATGCAAAAAACACCTACCACCAGCACATTTTGGCGGGTGACACGCCGGATGTGGCCTTAAAAGAGGCGCAGATGATCTCCCGCGACAACGCCCGCACGCCGATGCAGTGGGACGCAACCGAAAACGCCGGCTTCACAACAGGCAAGCCGTGGCTCGGCATCAACCCGAACTACACAAAGATCAACGCGGAAAACCAGAAAAACGACCCGCACTCCATTTTCAGCTGCTACAAAGCGCTCATCGCACTGCGCAAAAGCAGTCCCGCGCTCTCACGCGGCGACCTCGAAATTCCGGAAACCGGCTCCGATACGCTGTTCGCCCTAAAGCGCAGCTATAACGGCGAAACTCTGCTTTCTTTCCACAATTTCTCCGCCGAACCGTCGAAAATCCCCGCCGCGCTCGTTCCGCAGAACGGCGAAGTGCTGCTCTCCTCCTACGACCGCGAGGGCGGCTACACCGGCCCCAATCTGCGCCCGTATGAATCGGTGATTTTCAGAGTGTAAGCGCCGTTTCTTTCGGCGCCGTTTCAGACACGCGTCCGCAAGGTTTTCCCTGCGGATGCGTTTTTTGTCTCAACGCGCCTCGATTTTCCGTCTCTACTAATAGCCGCAAAAGCAAAAAAGTTTTCCTCAAAAGGAAAACTTCCTGCAAAAAGTCATATTTTGTTCATATTATATGCTTTTGATTTCGCATAAAAGTCTATTTGAAGTCTTTTATGCCGCACAAAAAAGGTATGCCGGTTTACAGATCTTTTTCCGCATACGGCTTATTCCATGAGCCGATTTCGATAACATTCCCCTCCGGGTCGGCGATGAAGCATGTGCGCTGCCCCCACGGCTCGGTCGTCGGTTCCAAAAGCGAAGACGCGCCGTTTTGAATCGCATTTTGATATTCAACATCGACTTCCTCAAACGTATCGACATAAAGCGCCATTTCCGAATGCGCATTGACGCCTTTCAAATACGCATATTTTTTGCTTGTCAGCTTTTCAAAATCCTCTCGTCCGTACAGCAGAAACAGCGTTCCGTCTTTCACGAGATATACATTGCTCGTGTTTTCGTCTTCTTTGATTGCAAACCCCAGCACATCCCGGTAAAACCGAATCATAGTCGGCATATCATTCACAAACAATCCGTACCCGTCTAACCGCATTTAAATTCCCCTTTTCCGTACATTTTACGTTCATTATAACAGAGGCGCAAACAGGAAACAAGCGAAAATATGAACAAAAAAAACACCGTGACTTGCTAAAATCACGGTGATGGACTGGGGTTAAGCGACGGAAAAGATACCATCGGAAAATGAGAACGGAGGGTTTAGAATCGGACCGATGTCAAGAATTTTTCACCTGATTCTGACGATTCAAATATTCAACAAGTTTGTGAATAGTCGTTGCAGGGTTACTGTCTCGGCTCATGACCATAACCCCGTCCCTGCTGAGCTGCTCCAAGCGTTTTTTCGCACGCTTTATGGCTTCCGGTTGGTTCGGCAAAAGCAAGTCAAATACATCTTGATTCTTTTCGTATTTCTCAATACGGTCCTTCGATTTAAGGAGCCGGATGACCTCATCCGCTCCGTTTATATAACCGTTATGAGCAGCGAAATGAAGCAGATACCAGTATTCAAAACAGGGATTTGAGAAAGTAATTCCGTAGCCGGGTTTCTCTGCCATTTCAGCAGCCTTTCTCAAGGACTCGCTGCTGTTGTCATCACAGTCAAATACGCACCAAATCTCATCGCCATCTTTCGGACGGTATTCAGACTGCCCGATCAAGCCTTTGGCGTGGAGGACGAGATGCTCTGCCGCTTTATGCTTGGATGTCATCGGCGTCACTTCAACCAAACAGTTGCGGGAACGAAAATGCTTGAAGTATTTGATTTCCGTTTCTTCGCCTTCACAGATGATGTAGATGATCGGGCGCCGTTTGCGTCTGCTGACGGTGTTGGGGTTGTATTCTTTTTTCATCCTTGCCATGCTCTGTCACCTCCGATAAACGGAATGGCTCCAAACCGGCCCTGCAGATAACCCTTGCGAACATTTTCACCCTTTCGGGGAGAAAACGATGCCAGGGAATACAACTCGGTCGCACAGCTTTGATTATTCTTTTCGGCAAACCAGATCTGGTCGCGCCGCATCAGATTCAGATCAAGAAGAAGCGCGTCATGGGTCGTGAAGAGCAGCTGCGCTCCGCTTGTGTTGATGGAACTATCCTGTACCATCTCGATCAGCCGACGGGTCAGCAGCGGGTGCATACTGCGCTCAATTTCATCGACGACAAGCAGAGAACCGTTTTCCAAGGCCTGCAGCCAGCCGCCGATACGGGAGAAGAAGCGCTGTGTGCCTGCGGATTCCTGATCCATGAGCAGTTGGAAATGATCTATATTGCCCTCTTCATCAATGACGCGGTGGGTCGTGGTGATGACCGTCTCATCCTTTTTTCCGGCAATTGTCTTAATGGAAACATCGGAGATGCCCAGATCAGCAAGGAGCATTTCCTTTAGGATGCGCGCCTTACTCTCGTCGCTCCGAACGATCTCTGCGACCGTTTCAGAGGAAGCGGCGGGCAGCTCTGAAATGCCAGTCAGCTTCTCAAGAAACCACTTGTATGCATTTTCGGTCTGAGGTAGGTTCCAATCATTTGATGAAACAAGGTAGAGCTTATTATCCAGAGTGCGGTTACTGAGGGTTGTTTGCTCGTTAATATTCTCACGGAACTCATAGACGCCGTTTTCCCGGGAAAAAATCAGTGCTTCCCTGCCGTTGGGCCAATGGTAAAGATACTCCGTATAGATCTTCTTGGCATCAAAGGAAAAACCATATACATACCGTACCTGGTTGTAGATATACATGATTTCAAAAGAAGTCGGTCTGTTGTTACCAGCAAAAGGTTCCCAGGGCAGCTTCTGTCCCTTGGACAGTTTAGAAGAGAAGCCGACGATCATATCCTTCATGGTCATAAGTGCATGGAGAACATTGCTTTTTCCGGCAGCATTTGCACCGTAAATGGCAAGCACAGGAAGCAGAGTTCTCTTTTCATCCGGATGAATCAAGCAGGACTCCAGCGACTTATCCTTGGATGCCGCAAAACTGATCACCGCGCTTTCCTTGATGGAACGGTGATTCTCTATTGTAAACTGAATGAGCATATGCAAATACCTCCTGATTCATAGTATGCCGTATTCCATCCTCATTATAGCATTCAAAATTGGGATTGTAAATATTTATGTGATGAAGCTGCAAAATAAATGCAAAAACGAATATTAAAATATCAAACCCAGCGAATAAGAGATGGCATGCACACTTGGGAGGCGTTCTGCTTTTTGGGTATGGAAACAGAGGTCGGAATCTGGATGTCTCTTTTGAGTTCCAGATTCCGACCTCTGTCAATGTAACTTTTTATTTCAAAAAACCTATTATAGTGATAACTGTACCGACAACACCGATTACGCCAAAAACATAAGAAGCAATCTCTCTTCTCATAGCCTTACGTTTTAAATATGTAGCACTATTCTCAGCTTCACATAATATTTCATCAAGTACTAATGCGTTTTGGTACGCCTCTTGATATAAGGCAAAGAGCTTATCCGTATTAGTATTAACACCTTCGGCTTTTTTTGCCGCTTTTAATGTGTCTATAGTTTGGCGATAAGCATTCAGTTCTTTGCGCAAAAAATCCCCTTCAGAGATCAACGATAGATCAACTCCTTTATATTTTTGAAAGAAGAATTTGCGTTGATCTATTATGACTATACAGCTATTTTTATAACAATCAAGTAACGCTCTCTTGGTATGAGTTTTTAATTTTTCAATGTTTGATACTACATCATCATCAGTTCCAGCCATATATGCCCTGCACAGATGAGTATACATAGCTCGTATTTCGTTTAATATTTCTGAAGGGAATTCGCTTTTCAGCTCTTCTATATTTATAATAAGAGGTTGAATATCCTCAACATATATACGAAAAGAATTAAGAATATCGTTAAAATGGCCGTTAACCAATGATTCGTCGAATCTTAAACTTGTCATTTCAACTTCTTGAACCATTTTTCTTCATCCCTCTTTGTTGTTATTTTTCCTTGTGCAAGCAAGGGGTTTCCTCTACTCATCATACGCTTATCAACTTTCTTGGAAAACATTAACCTTTTTCCAGTTCTTTTCTCTATAAAAGCAATTTCATCCTCAAGAGACATATTTCTGATTTCTTTAATATTTTTACCAAGTCTTTTTTCGAGGAGTTGTTCGGTTTTTTTAGTCAAATACAAATCAGATTACCTCCTAATAATTATAGGGCTGTAGTTTTCTATGTTCAAAATACATCGTGCACAGATCACTACATAATATGTATGAAGAAGCAAAATGACAAGAACAAAAATAACCACCTTCACTATTGAAGCAAGGGTGGCTTAATGAGCAACTATATCTACGCCTCGATAGGATTTACTGCCACCTATTGTCTTCGGCTTTTATATTTAATAGTATATCGCAATTTTCGCCGCTTGTCAATAGCAAATAAAGAACTGCAATCCATTTGTCGTAAATCTGTCACATATATTAGCTAATTATATATAAAGATTCTTCTTTTATCTATACACCCAATGCCCTTTTTCTTCTTGTGCAGGAACATCGACAATCCAATTTTCACCATCTTTTACCCAGTACTGCTCACCGGAAATCTTTGTATACGAGGCACACTCACTATCCCAATCACTTAGATGCTCAAGGATTTCGTCCTTAGAAGTAAATATCGTACCACACTGATTGCAACTATATACCCAATCACTCTCGTAATGACCAACTTCTTCCCAATGCCCCTGTTCTTCCTGCGCAGGTACGTCTACAATCCAAACCTTTTCGGGTTCCGGCGTCGCAGTCGGAACAGGTGTGGGCATCGCGGTCGGTACAGCGGTGGGTGTTGAGGTCGATTCTGCCGTGGGCTTTGATGTGGGTGTAACGACCGGCTTACTTGTCGGCTTTGGTGTTGCCGTGGGCTTCACTGTAGACTTCACCCCGATATCCGACTTACTGCTCGCAGCCTTATCCCCATCATCCTTCTCCGGCGCATTCGTCGGTTTCGCAGTCGGCTTGACGGCAGGCTTTTCTCCCTTACTGCCATCGGCCTTGCTGCTTTCGACCTCGCATACAGCAGAAGATTCCGCGCCCTTCTTGAGGTTGCTATCGGCATGACTGCTGCAAGCCGAGACGCCGAGCATAATCAGAATAATAAGTACCGCAATCCCCAGCGCGATACCGACAATCTTATTTTTCTTAAGTCTTTTCATGATAGAATCGCTCCTATTTCACAATCTTTCAACTTCTCACACCAATTATAGTTCAAAACTTTTTTACTGCAAGCGAAAACTCTGAATCTGTTTCCGCTTTTTATTGATTCTTTCGGCCCTTTTTTGATAGAGCTCTCACCAGTACAAGAACGGCGGCAATAACAGCGCCGCCTATAATGAAGCCGAAGAAAATCCCCTCAATGTACTTCTCCATCCATGTGGAAGTCTCCTGCTCTACCACGGCAATTTCTTCATCAAGTTCTTCCTCCGTCAGCTCGATCCTGTGTCCGCGCACCAGCAATCTGTGGGTGTTGACGCCGTACGGCGCGCAGGTAACGAGTGTCACAAGGTCTTCGTCCTGCCGGATCTCTATGGCTTCGATGTCGGCGGGGTCGGTGACGGTGATCGTATCGGCCGCATAGGCAAGCGTATTGCCGAGCACATGAAGCAGGATTAAGTCTCCCTCCTGCAACTTGTCTAAGTCGGTAAACATCCGTGCGCCGGACATCCCCGAATGTGCGGAGATCACGGTGTGCGTGCTTTTGCCGCCGATCGGCAGGGAGGTACCCGGCATATGACCGGCGCCCTTCTGTAAGGAAGATTCCGCAACAGTATGGTAGATCGGCAGATTCACTTCAATCACAGGGATCTCTACATAGCCCATGATGCCGTTCCCGGAAAGATTCAGAAGGCTGTTATAGTCATCCACCGCTCTCTCCGGGTCAAGCTGCACGCTGTACAGAGATTCGTTGTATGCCTGTGCGGCCTTGAACGCCTCCCGGATGCTTTCATCCTCCAGCTTCGCTATGGCCTCGTTGTACTGCACCTCAACAGTAGACCGTACCCGCTCTCCGTACCAGTTGGAGATCAGTGGGTAGAGCATAAGCCCTATGCCGATCAGCAGGAGCAGAGCAAAGCATAGAAAGGGGAACAGAAACTTCTTTTTCATCTGGATCAACCCTCCGTCTTTTTCGCAACGACCAGCAGCCGCCCGTCATTCTGGCTGTACTCACAGGTCGAAAGCGTGATCAGCTTATCACCGTACTCGGCGTTTACGCCGGTATCATACAGCGACAGCCTCTTGCAGTCGGAAACATACTTCTCGAACTGCTCCTGAGAGCCCCCTGTGTACTCGTAATACCGAAAACTGTCCGGGCGATACGCCGTCGTCACGATGGCCGCCAGAATTTCATACTCGGCGATCTCATCCAGCGTGTCAAAATGAATGATGCGATGCTCCTGCAAGAAGTCCTTGTCCTTGTACAGCTCAAGATCGCTGAACATCCCGCCGTCCAGCATGTGATGACCGTAGAGAATGAGGTTGTCGCTCGTCTTGAGATCACAGTTCTCTTGAATATACGGTGTACCGAGATTGCTGTAAAGGCAGCATACGTCACAAGCAATAAAGGCTATGTCGGGGTTATTCATCTCCCATCAAAGAGCCGAGAAAGCCCATCATTTGCTCCGGGATGGTTTCTTCCTTCTGTATCGCAGGCCGGGAAGGGAGCGCCTTGAGTTCTTCTCGCAAAACCTGACGCAGAGTGGCTTCCAAGACATTTGTCCTCTTGCTCTCCAGAATCGCCTGCACCAGAAAAGCGCTTTTCTGACCTTCCGGCACGGTCTGCAGGATCGCCCACGCCCGGCGGTGATCCTCGTTGCGGAGGTTTGGTCGGAACATAAAAAGGGGCCTATTCATCCTTTGCCCAAACCGCCCGAGAACTGCCCCAGGATTCGTTCAAATCCTTCGGCGTTTACACGGTCGTCTGTCAGCGCGAAAACCCGACACAGGCCGTCCTGTGGGCTCACATTGCCCTTGACCACCGAAGCACCTCCGCCCAGCATCACGACCGGGACGGCTTTGAGGTCGAATCCCGATTCCATGACTGCCGAGAGAAGCCGTTCGGTGTAAAGGCGGCCCTGTTTACGGATAATGGATCGGGCCCTTTCGTCCATGCTGCAGGGCTTTCCTGCCAGCACACGTTCCACCTGAGCATCGGTAACGGACAATCCGACATCCCGGCGAACCTGTTCCTTTGTTTCGTCGATGCATCGGATCATGCCGAGCTCCAGACTGCGGCAGGTCGAGGCGTCGGGAACACCGTTATCCAGCCGCATGAGATCCACCGTCCAGCCGCCGATATCCATGAGCAGGACAGAAGGCTCGTTCTGGATTAGCTCGGGATGAATTGCGATGGCGGAATATCCCTGAGGGAACAGCTTTACATCCTCGATGGTTATTTTGTAGGATACTCCTTCGAACTTAAAGCATACCAGCTGAGAAGAACGAAGCAGGTACTCCCGGAAAGATTTTTTCTCCCGGCCGAATCCGGCCAGAGGCAGACCGGCGGCAAGGGTTATGGAACATTCCGTGTTTTCCCCGCGCTGCTTGATCTCTCTGGCAATGGCTGCAAGGGTAAGCAGGTAATAATTGTCGTTCTCCGTTTTGTTCCGCAAAATCGGCTGCCTGCCGGTTCCGCACACATAAAACTTCCCACCGTATTCCAGCGTGTTCTGCAGGGTGTAGGGTTCATGGCTGTAAACAGCGATACCGGCTGGAAAAGAAAAATGCCGTGTCTTGATGGCGTAATAGCCGTGGTCGATTCCGATGTTCATGTTTTTAACATCCTTTCCTGATGGTTGTTGAAAATTTGAATTTCTGCTGGTCTTGACTGAGCTTACTGGAGATATATATATTCTTTCCCAGCCAAGTAAGTAACTTAGGGGGAGAGAGTGTGAGAGAGGGGGGAAGGCGAAGAATCGCCACAATTCATCGTCGCAAAAAGCGCCCTGACATACTTGCCAAGACGCTTCTAAAAAAGGGCGCACTACCCCCTTGTATTTTGAGGGCTTGAAATTTGCCCGTTTTGCAATTCGTCAATCTATCTATGAAGCCGTCGGAAACTTCTACAGTCCCGACAGCGGAAAAAAAGGTATAAAACGCAAAAAAGCGGGGTCTCCGTCTGAAAATATCAGACAGAGACCCCGCTGCGGCGGATCTTACTGCGGTTTGCTGTTTGGACATCTACGGTGAAACGTTTTCCCGCATTTCGCCCAAAAAGCCCGAAAACCCGCATAAATACTAGAAAAATTGGGTGACATCTTTTTTGTCACCCAATCATGGTGGACCCGGAGGGATTCGAACCCTTGACCTCTGCGTTGCGAACGCAGCGCTCTCCCGAACGCGACATAACGCATCCACTGAGCATTTGGAAGGGAATGGATGCGTATTGTTCAAAACCGGCACAGGATGCGTATTGTTCGATATTTTCCATCGGACGGCGCGCACTTCTGCTCCGATTTTGAACAAACAGGAGCTATCGTGATGCTATTATAAAAGTAGACACGGAAGGGTAGAAAAAAGCCTGTCCGTGGAGTATCATAAAGGTGAGTATTCTACCGGAAGGGAGCTCGTCTTTATGTCTAAACACTTGAATCCGTTGGAAAAGGAATTCCTGATCCGGCAGTACAAAAGCAACTACCGTATCAAAATGCGTGACTTTTGCGAAGCAAACCACATTTCAACCGGTGCATTCCAGAAGTGGATTAAGCAGTATGATGAGGGCGGCTTGGAAGGTCTGGCTCGTGCAGATAGCGAGATCAAAGATGTCCTACCGGAGGGAATTGACCGAACGGAGGAAACCTACAAGCGTGAGATACTCAAGCTGCGAATTGAGAATGAACGGCTTAAAAAAAACTATGTCGTGCAGACGACGGATACTGGGGAACAGGAGTTCATTCGTTTAAGGCCGAAGAATTCGAAATCGTAGAACTGCTGTCCAGAGACTATGAGGTTCAGGAACTGTGCTCTCTCATGGGCGTCAGTCGGTCCGGCTATTACAAGTGGAGGAAACGGGACAAGAGTACGCGGGATCTGAGGCGTGAAGAAGTTATCGCGTTAGTCTCCGAAGTCCATAAGGCCCATCCATCCCACGGCTACCGTTGGGTAGCGGCTTTTATACGAGTCAATTATCAGCAGGATATAAGCGATAACTATGTGTACAAGGCCTTTCGTTTTCTGGGAATAAAGGCAAAAACCAAGCATCAAGTACATTATCGCCCCAGGAAAATACGAGATTTGTACCCAAATCTTATCTTCACAACTTGGGATACCGTAGATCGGCCTCGCCAGGTCATTGTGTCAGATATGACGGTATTGAAGCCGTGGATATTTTATCTTGAGCTGACACTCTACTTTGATGTGTTTACGAAACAGATACTCACATGGAAACTATCTGAACGCCGTGGTGGGCGGGAGCAGTATCTGGACGGTCTTGCGGATGTCGTTGAGCTGCTGCGTGGGAAGAAAGAACCAACCATTATCCATACCGACCAAGGCTCTGTGTATTCCTCAAAAGCGTACAACGAACTGATTCAGGACTGCAACATTGTCCGCTCCATGTCGAGGGCAGGTAAACCAACGGATAATCCCGTCAATGAGGCTCTAAACGGTTGGATAAAAGAAGAACTATTCATCGATTTTCGATTAGAAGAATGCCGTACGAGAGATGCCGTGAAAGATGTCCTATGCCGCTATGTTGCCTTTTATAACCGGCAGCGTCCCTGCTTTGCAATCGGCTATGACACACCGGACAACTACTGCAAGCGTTTCTATCGAGGTGAGCTTGAAAAGAAAGATACCTTTTCAAAGCGCATCCTGACCGAAGAACCCAAATTCGTGCAAAAGCGGAAAGATACAGAAAAATAACTCTGTGCCGTGTCTACTTTTGATTTTGTCTCTCTACTCTATCCAAAACTGCTATCCCTTGCAAACAGGGACATTACAAGGCTTCGAATCATCGTGTCCACTTTTGAAAAAGGATTTCGACAAAAATTATTGTCCGTGTCCACTTTTGAAAAAACAACTTCCGTAAAAATGTTCCTCATGTCTACTTTTGAAAAAGTAAAATTAAAATAAATATTTTTCGTGTCTACTTTTCTTGACTACTACAAGGATTGAAAACAAATGAGTGAATATGCGCTGAATTTTCACTGAATATTTGCTATGTTCGCTGTAAAAAGTGGCACAAGTCTGGAAATATTCGCTGTAATTTTTGGCACGGGCGGAATTTGTAAATTAATAAATCGCACATTCGACTTTTAATCGCCTCCTTTGTACAATGTAGATGCAAAGGAGGTTTTTACTATGACTGACACATTATTTGAACAACTCGGCGGTACTTATACACAGATTGGTGACTATCTCTTGCCGGACTTGTCATTACTGGCGGAAAAAGATGACCGTCCCATTGGTATATGGGGACAGCGTAGATTGCGATACTTAAAGCAGTACCATAAAGTGATTTACTACAATCTGCTTACTTCCGGCAAACTCAATTCCCACCTTGCCGATACTGATGAACAGGCACAACAACTCTTTTCTCGGCTGGTAAGAGGACTCGCCGAAAAGGAAGGCGTCACCGAACAACTAAAAGCCGCTGACCAAATGACTTGGGTGCAGAAGATGAATAATGTCCGCAACATAGTGGCAGAAATAGTAAATAACGAAGTCATATATAGGCAATTATAACGAATAAGCCATATTATCTGCTTATATAGTTAAAATCAGTGCTTACTTTGAACTTGATTCTTCGTAGGCACTGATTTTTTATTTTTCATAGCTATCCCAAAGTATCAAATGGATACTTTGGAACTTTGAGATGATACTTTAGAATAACATAATTAATAAAGCAAGAGCATTTTCACTAAGTTCGCTGTAAAAACCGGACTTATTGCTCAAATAATCGTTGCATTTTTTGGCATATAGTGATATACTAATACTGATTTATAATATGGGGGTGCAGTATGTACCGAATTGCGATTGAAAAATTATATAAATGGAAAAACAGTAAGCGCCGCAAGCCGTTGATTATTGAAGGTGCAAGACAGGTCGGCAAGACTTGGCTGATGAAGGAGTTTGGTAAACAGGCTTATGCGGATACTGTATATATTAACTTCGATTCCAATTCAAGAATGGCGGATTTGTTTTCAGCAGACTTGGATACAGACCGCCTGATTATGGGACTGGAATTGTATGCCGGACGCAAAATCAATCCGGACAACACCCTGCTGATTTTTGACGAGGTTCAAGAAGTTCCGAGAGCACTTGCTTCTCTTAAATATTTTTATGAGAACGCCCCGCAGTATCACATTGTATGCGCCGGTTCTCTTTTGGGAATTGCTTTACATCAGGGTACCTCATTCCCTGTCGGCAAGGTCGATTTCTTAAAGCTCTATCCTCTCTCTTTCAGTGAGTTTTTAATGGCAACCGGCAACGAACGCTTTGCAGAGCTTTTGAAAAAGCAGGATTATGAAATGATCACAAGCTTTAAGCAAACATATATTGACGCATTGAAACACTACTATTTTGTCGGCGGTATGCCGGAAGCAGTTCAAAGTTTTGCCGAAAGCAAAGATTTCAATGAGGTTCGTGCGATTCAGAAAAGAATACTTGCGGCATACGAACAAGACTTTTCAAAACACGCACCGAACGAGATTGTCCCGAAAATCCGTATGCTTTGGAACAGTATCCCGTCGCAGCTCGCAAGAGAAAATAAGAAGTTTATTTATGGTCTTGTCCGTGAAGGCGGCAGAGCAAGAGAATATGAAACTGCGATTATGTGGCTTTCCGATTGCGGACTTGTGCACAAGGTCAGTCGTGTTAATGCGGCAGGTATTCCGTTGAAAACTTATGAGGATTTGAAAGCATTCAAACTTTTCATAGTTGATGTGGGACTCCTCGGCTGTATGACAGGTCTTCGTCAGCGTACACTGCTTGACGGTGATGACCTTTTCGTTGAATTCAAAGGAGCTTTGACCGAGCAATATGTTTGCCAGCAATTAAAAACGATTGAAGATTTAGGCGTTTACTATTACACCAATGACAGAGGCTCTTGCGAAATTGATTTTGTCGTTGATACCGGTGAACAGATTGTTCCTATTGAAGTAAAAGCCGAAACAAACCTGAGAGCAAAGAGTCTCAAAACCTATCGAGATAGGTTTGAACCTGAATTGTCTGTTCGTACTTCAATGGCTGATTATAAGAAGGAAGATTGGCTTTTGAATCTGCCGCTGTACGCAATAGAAAATATCACGGCCGAATCATAATGGCAAATAAAATGACATTAGAGAACAGATTAAACATTACCGAGTCAGCCGAACTTGCCTGTGAAGAACGAATCAGCAAAAAGAAAGCCGCACAATTATTTGATAATAAACTTCTTGATTTCTTTCCGGCAGGCAAATTCGACACATTACAGGCAATCCACAAGTATATGTTCGAAGATGTTTTTGACTTTGCCGGCGAAATCCGCACAGTAAATTTTGCAAAAGGAAATTTTCGCTTTGCTCCTTCAATGTACTTGCAAGCGGCTCTTGATAACATTGATAAAATGCCGCAATCGACTTTTGACGAGATGGTGTGGTATAAAAAAAGTTGACATCTTATTCTCAAGGATTTCATGATAGAATC